>Ga0265295_1000500_pt1 | contig 78944 bp, 73 predicted proteins | sample Munlansysbiofilm_FD_192503 | JGI IMG/M metagenome (GOLD analysis project Ga0265295, IMG submission 192503) | Leachate microbial communities from a municipal landfill in Southern Ontario, Canada - Methane capture system biofilm | ecosystem: Engineered > Solid waste > Landfill > Unclassified ... | reverse complement strand
GGCCATCGAGTACATTCGCAAGCGCATCATAGAGGAGAGGGGAAAGGGCAGGGCAATCCTGCTGGTCTCCTTCGAACTTGATGAGATCATGAATCTCTGTGACCGCATAGCAACCATCAGCAAGGGGAGTATCGTAGCAGTGAACAAGCAACATGAGGTTACGGAGCGGGAGATCGGCATGATGATGGCTGGCTCCAAGAGAGAGGAGGCCCTCAAGTGATGCATGCAAAGAAAAAGCAGGGCATCCTGCAGTCTGATGGGGCTGTCTCTGTGATGGTCGTCCTGCTGGGCTTCCTGTGCGGGACGATCCTCATCGCGTTGGTGGGCAAGAACCCCCTGAACATGTACAAGGCGATCCTGCAATCGCTGTCCGGCTACAACATTGACAATGGAAAGATGAATATCCGCTATATCGGCGAGACGCTCAACTATTCGGTCCCCTTCATCCTGTGCGGTCTTTCCATGGCATTTGCCAACCGCGTCGGCCTGTTCAACATCGGTGGGGAAGGCCAGTACATCATGGGCCTGACCATGGCCCAGAGCATAGCCCTGTTAGGGCCGACCATTCCCTATTTCCACTGGATGCTTGCAATCCTGGGTGCAGTTGTCATCGGGGCCTTGTGGGGAGGCATCGTCGGGGTGCTCAAGGCCAAGTATGAGGTTTCGGAGGTTGTCTCCACCATCATGCTCAACTACATAGCCCTCTACCTCTCCAGGATCATCTGCTTGCAGCTGCCTGGGGCGACCACCTACAAGACGGCCAACTTCCCGGAGACCGCCCTGATAGGGAACAGCTTCTTCCAAAGGATCACCAACAACTCGATGCTGAACAACGGCATCTTCATGATGGTCATCGCGGTCGTCCTCTACTGGTTCATCATGGAGAAGACCAGCCTGGGATACGGCATGCGCGCCACAGGCTTCAATAAGGAAGCCGCCCGGGCTAGCGGCATCCCTGTAGTGAAGAGCATTGCCCTCTCCATGGCTATAGCCGGCGCCTTTGCCGGCCTTGCCGGCGGCATCGTAGCCCTTGGATCCTTCAAGTACGGACGTGTTCTCTCGGGGATGGACAACTATGGCTTTGAAGGCATTGCCGTCGCACTGGTGGGCAACTCCACCGCCTTGGGAACCATGTTGGCAGGCTTTCTCTTCGGGATGCTCAAGAATGCCCAGGCCCTGATGCAGAGCAAGCAGATACCCAAGGAGATCACCTTTATCATCCAGGGCCTCATCGTCATTTTCATCGCCCTGCGTTCGGCCTTGAAGCTCTACCGTGAGTACTTGGACAAACGCTCCCTGCAAAAGGAGGTAGGTGCAAAATGAGTATGATACTTGGTATGTTCCCCTCAATCCTCATGATAGTGGCTCCCATCCTCATCACCGCCATCGGCGGCATGATCTGTGAAAAATCGGGAGTCGTCAACATCGCCCTCGAAGGCCTGATGGCCATCGGGGCTTGCACCGCCGCCTCCGCCCATGTCCTGATGGAGAGTGCCGGTGTCCCCCACCACATCTCGATCATCCTGGCCCTGGTCTCAGGGGCGTTTGCAGGCGGGGCCTTCTCACTCATCCACGCTGTGGCGGCCATAAACCTCAATGCGGACCAGACCATCAGCGGAACCGGCATCAACCTGCTCTCCAGCGGGGTGACGATATTCGCCTCGCAGATCCTCTTCTCCGCCGACCGCACCCGTGAGTTCAGGATGGGAATGCAGACAGACTTCCTGGGAATCTATCCCACCGCCTACATCGCCATCGCTGTGGTGATCCTCTCCTGGTTCATGCTCTACAAGCTGCCCTTCGGGATGCACCTCCGCTCCTGCGGCGAGCACCCAAGTGCTGCAGAGAGCGTGGGTATCAACGTCAAGCGGATGCGCTACTTCGCAGTCCTTTCCAGTGGTCTGCTTGCCGGGCTTGCCGGTGGGTGCGTCGTGTTGACGCAGACCATCCAGTACACCTCCAACACCATCAACGGACGAGGCTTTATAGCACTTGCTGCAGTCTCTTTCGGCCGGTGGAAACCCCTTGGGGTCTTGGGTGCGGCATTCCTTTTCGGAGCAGCCCAGGCCTTTGCCATCATAGCGAACAACATCCCCGCCTTGCGCGTGCTGCCCACCGAGGTGTTCAACATCCTGCCCTACGTGACCACCCTGGTCGCCCTGGTCCTGTTCAGCGGGAAGAACTACGCCCCTCGTGCTGCAGGAAAGCCGTATGAGAAGGGGGCTTCCTGATGACACCCCACAATAGGGCAAGAAAAGGTGACATCGCCCCCATAGTCCTCGCCCCGGGAGACCCGATGCGTGCAAAGCTGGTGGCACAGGAGTTCCTTACCGATGCAAAGCTGGTTACCGATGTTCGCAATGCCCTGGGATATACAGGACTGTATAAGGGCAAGAGGGTAAGTGTGCTCTCCACAGGAATGGGAGGGCCCTCAGCAGGGATCTATAGCTATGAACTGTTCAGTGAGTATGAGGTTGAGGCGATCATCCGCATCGGCACCTGTGGAGGGTTGCTACGGGATATAGGGGTAGGGGACCTGGTGTTTGCCATGACTGCAAGCACCGACTCCGCCTGGGCCCACCAGTACAACCTCAAGGGGACCCTCAGTCCCGCCTGTGATGCATCCCTGCTGTTCAGCTCTGTAGCGCATGCCAAGCGCCTGGGATACGCCCACCACACAGGGATGGTCCTTTCCAGCGACCTGTTCTCATCCTACAACGCCTTGGGCCCTGATAGCTGGAAAGCGTGGGCCCGTTTGGGGGCCCTTGCCCAGGATATGGAGAGCTATGCCCTCTATGCGACTGCCGCCTGGTGCAGCAAGCGCGCCCTCTCCATCCTGACGATGACAGACAGCTGTGTTACCGGTGAGGGCCTGGCGGACGAAAACAGGATGAGTGCGCTCCATCCCATGCTGTCGGTAGCCTTGGAAACCGCCTGGGAGGCCCTATGACTTTCCTTGAAGCGATGCAGGGACGCTTTGCCTGCAAACTGTACTCCGACAGAAAGATACCTGAAGAGGACCTTCAGCTGATCTTGGAGTACGGAAGGCTGACTCCGACCTCATTCGGCCTTGAGATGTGGTCCTTTCATGTGGTTGAGAATCGGCGGATGCGAGAGCAGCTCTATCGCGCCTGCTTTGAGCAGACCTCGGTCCTCAGTGCCCCCTTGAGCATCATAACGCTCAGTCGTCCCCCATCATACCTGCACCCTGACGGGGCTCCGGTCAAGGACCGGGGCAGACGCTTCCCAGGTGAGCTCTCCCTCTTTGTCGAGGACTACCGCCCTTATTATGAGTTTTTGGCAGCGGAGGGGAGGCTGGAGAGCTGGTCACGCAGCCAGGGCTACCTCGCTGTGGCCAACATGATGACTGGCGCTGCGGCCCTGGGGATCCAAAGCTGTGCCATTGAGGGCTATGACGAGGAGATGGTACTCACCCTCCTTGGCTTGAAAAGCGAGCAGTGGATAGTCTCCATGGTCATCCCCTTCGGATACCCCGCCGAGCCGGCACGTCCTAAGATTCGCGCGAGCTTGGAGGAATTGGTGGTGCGTCACCAATAAAGCGATCAGTCCAGCGTACGCAGCGCCTGGTCAATGAGCGACCAGAAGTGGGTGGTGTCCGCCTTCTTGGCAACAAGGACACCACCTTCGGTGCAATCCTCTCCCCTCAGAGTCTTCCCGTAGGTGCCTTGGTCGACCAGCTCGACCGAGACTTCATGCCGCTCGTACGCAAAGGGCTTGGGATCTATCAGATAGGCTATGCACAGGGGGTCATGCATGGCAGGATGGCCTTTTCCTTTTCGCTGGTAGTTGGCCATGTAGGTGTCCATACAGGAGCAAAACAGCCTGGCCCCCCTTCCTTCGAAGGTCCTGTAGCGCTCAAGGGCCTCCGGGGAGAGGGTTACCTTTGTGGTGCAGTCAAGGGGGAACATCACCAGAGGTGCCCCACTTGCGAATACTATCTGGGCGGCCTCAGGGTCTGCATAGGTGTTGAACTCAGCCTCCTCGGTCACATTGCCCCCCACAAACGAGCCTCCCATCAGCACGATCTCCTTGACGCGCGTGATGATTCGCGGCTCCTGCTGCATTGCGAGGGCTATGTCGGTCAAGGGCCCCACAGGTACCAGCGTTATCTCGCCGGGGTTGGCCATGATGGTGTCGATGATGTACTGGACACCGCTTCCTTCCATAACCTGTTGGTTCACCCTTGGTTGGAATACAGGACCATCCAGGCCGCTCTCCCCATGGAAGTCCCCTGCATGGACACGATCGCGCTCTAGCGGTTGTGCAGATCCTGCATAGATGGGGGCAGTGACGCCCAGCTCCTCACAGACGTTGAGGGTGTTCTCAAGGGTCCTTTCCAGACCCACATTGCCTGCAGTCGCTACCAGGCCCTCCAGGTGGATGGCTTTCGAGCCTGCTGCGAGGATGATGGCCACCGCATCATCGAGACCTGTGTCGACGTCAAGGATTATTCTTTGCATCTACATCTCCTTCTTTGGTTTGGGAAGCATAATATTCAAGGCTACCGCTACAATGGTTGCAATGACTACCGGTGACTGGCCGAAGATGACCTGAAACCAGTCGGGGAAGGTCGAGATCGCAGCTGAGGAGTCGGCTATGCCGATGCCCAAGGCTGCAGAGAGCCCTACAATGGAGGTGTTGCGGTAGTTCATCTCCTCGGATACCACCAGCTTCATGCCGGTCATCGCAATCGAGGCGAACACTGAGATGGTCGCTCCTCCAAGGACCGCCTGGGGTATGGTGGTCAGGATCGCCGAGAACTTGGGTACAAGCCCTGCCACCAGAAGTATCAGGGCGGCAAGGTCCAACGTGATGCGGTTGATGACCTTGGTGGTGGTGACGATGCCGACGTTCTGGCTGTATGTTGCAGTTGGAAGGCCTCCTATCAGGGAGCCCAGGAGGTTGGTGAAGCCGTACCCTATGATGCCTGCGCGCAGTTCGGTGGTGGTGGGTTCACGGTCCATCGAACCTACGGTGGTGGCGGTGAAGTCCCCGATGGCCTGGATGGCGTTGATGGCAAAGAGGATTCCCAGGGCAAAGCAGGCTGAGATTTCAAACTTGATGCCGAAGTGCATGATCGTCGGTGCCTGGAAATACCCTGCGGTAGCGATGGAGGAGAAGTCGACTATGCCCAGGAACAGGGATATGATGTAGCCCACGACGATGCCGATCAGGATGGAGGCGAGCTTGAAGATGCCCCGCCCAAAGTGGTTGAGCACGGTCACTATAGTGAGTGTGATCAGGGCGAGGATCCAGTTCTGTGCAGAGCCGAAGGTTGGGCTTCCCACACCCCCTGCCATGTAGTTGATGGCTGTGGGGTAGAGCGAGAGCCCGATGGTGAAGACCACCGTCCCTGTGATGAGCGGCGGGAAGAACTTGCGCAGCTGCTTGACGAACACCCCTACAACGATGGCGACAAAACCCCCAACCAGCTGGGCACCGAATATGGTTGCGATGTCGTAGCCGGCAGCTATGCCCTGCATGCTGGGCAGGTAGGCAAAGCTGACGCCAAGGATGACAGGAAGCCCCGATCCAAGATATTTCCCAATGGGCAACAGCTGCAGAAAGGTAGCCAAGGCTGCAATCACCAACGCCCCCTGAACCAGTATGATGCTGTCCTGGGGGGAGAGGTTCGCTACCCTGGAAAGTATGAGGGCCGGAGTGACGCAGCCCACTATCATGGCCACCACATGCTGCGCTGCCATGGGAAGCGCCCGCTTTAGGGTGGGAAAGCCTTCCAAGGTAAAGATGGACGTTCTTCGTATTGGTTTCATCGGCCAGTCCTTTCGGGAGATTGCCTAGATGGTAGCACAACGCCCTAGGCGTTTAAAGGGAAATGGTGAAAATTGGGTGGGAAGATGAGGGACTCTTCCTCCCTTGTATCCTCTTTGTGCGGAAAAACACCACATGGGCCCCCTTGTTGTTCCCGGTCTCTGTTTATGATGGAAACAGGCGGTGGCTTTGTGCTACTATCGTACCCATGAGAATCATACAAATACCAGTTGGAAAGAATCAGGTGCCCCTTACCGGCTACCTGCAGGATTTTACCCAGGATGGGGGAATTCGGAATATCAGGCCTGTGGTGGTCATCTGCCCCGGTGGGGGATATCGTTTCCGTTCGGAGAGGGAGCGCGACCCTGTGGCCCTCCATTTCTTCGCGATGAGCTACAACGTCTTCATCCTGGACTATTCGGTGCAAGAGGATGCCTCCTCGCTCAATCCCCTCATCGAGGCGAGCGAAGCGATCATCAAGATACGCGAGCATGCCGTCGATTGGATGTGCAACCCCCATGGCATAGCGATCCTGGGCTTCAGTGCAGGGGCTCATGTCGCCGCATCCCTGGCGACGCTGCACGACCATCCCCGGCTGCAGGCGGTCTTTGATACCAAAGAGGGGCTCAACCGCCCCGATGCTGCTGTGCTCTGCTACCCGGTCATCTCTACAAAGGATGGTATCGGCCATAAGGAGAGTGCAGACTGGGTAAGTGGGGAGAGTGAGGAGGACCGTCTCCTGTTCAGCCTGGAGGATCAGGTCACTGCCAGCACTGCCCCCTGCTTTCTGTGGCATACGGTCGGCGATCGTTCTGTGCCTGTGGAGAACAGCATGCTTTTCGCCTCAGCTTTGAGGGCCAGGAATGTTCCCTTTGCCCTGCATCTTTTTACTGAGGGTGACCATGGCCTTTCGATGTGCAACCACGAAGTGGGGACTCCCCACGAGGCTTGCCGGGCTTGGGTTGGGCTCGCCTCCACCTGGCTCAATGATAGGTTCGACCATGTTTTGTAACAGGTGGCTATAGGGCCTTGATCATTCCCTCAGCAGAACGGATCCCACTTGCCCAGGCACCGGTTATACCACGGCTGGTGCCTGCCCCGTCGCCTGCGAACCAGACATCCTCATGGACGCGGAAGTGTTCGTCCAGATATGCGGGTTTGTTGGCGTAGAGCTTGATCTCAGGGTAGTACATGATCGTAGAGGGGTGTAGGACCCCAGGCACTATGGTGTCCAGGTTCTTCATCGCCCTCCAGATGGAGCGTAGGATCTTTGCAGGAATTGCCAGGGAGATGTCCCCCGGGCAGCAGCTCTTCAGCGAAGGTTCAAAGTCATAGAGGTCGCCACTGAAGCTCTCCTGCTTGCTCCTGGAGCCGAGGCGGAAGTCCCCGACACGCTGCATCAGAGGCTTGCCGCCTCCCATCAGGGCTGCCTGCAGGCCGAGGTTCTCGGCAAAGGCCTGCCCGCTTGCAAGGGGCTCGGTGAAGCGCACTGTCTTGAGGATGGCGAAGTTCACCAGGCCGTTGTCGTTGTGCCTGTCGGCTGAGAAAGCGTGCCCGTTGACCGAGTGCCATTCGTCGCCGCGGCTGGTTGCGTAGCGCTCGCGCACCACGTGGGCGTTGCCGCTGTTGGTGCAGAAGGTCCTCACCTTGTCTGGAAAGTAGAACTTCGGGTCATAGTAGTCCCTTACGATGGGATAGTGCTCGATGCGCGTCTCCACCCTGACTCCGATATCGACGATGTTGTCGACAAAGGGGACAGCGAGGGTATGCATGAGGTCCTGCAGGAAGTGGAAGCCCTTCCTGCCTGGGGCTACCAGGAGCTTGCCGTATCCGATCTCCCTCTTCTCTGTGGTGATCACCCTCCTGTCCTGGTGTATGCCTTCCATCGCCTCGCCCAAGGCGAGGACGACGCCAAGGTCCTCCAACTTCACCAGCAACTCCTTGATGAGGAGCAGCCCCCCATCAGTGCCCAGATGTGTCTGCCTGATGTCCAGAAGCGTACAGCCCAAGCGTTCGGCTCTCTTTTGGTAGATGTGTATGTTGCTTTTGGGAAGGAAGGAGGGTTGGAGGAAGTCGGTGACCTGCTTGAGGTAGTGCTCGGCATCCTCCTTGTCCCAGTACTCGGTGGGGAATCCGATAGGGTAGGTGAAGTTCATCTTGCAGTCGTTGCGCATGCCGCCGGTGGAGGCCCTCTCCCTGTCAAGCATGAGGATCTTGAGATGCGGCTTCGCTTGTGCAATGGTGAAGGCAGCTCCCATACCCGCAGGTCCGCTACCGATTATTACAATATCAAATGTGTCCATCAGGGCCCTCCAATGAAGTGTGGAAGGCGCTTCCTTCCGTGTCATTATCCCGAATACCTCCCCTTTGGTAAAGCCCTGTTTCTTTTCAGAATATGTTGAATAGAGGATGAAAATAGAGTAGTATTCCCTTATAGGAATAATAGTTTGGAGCATACGCCATGTATATGAGTACGAAGCAAGCAGCCCTGCAGTGGGGCATCTCTGAGCGCAGGGTTCGTATCCTCTGTTCCGAAGGGAGGGTCGATGGGGTCCAGCGCAGCGGCTGGGCCTGGAACATCCCCCTCGATGCATCAAAACCTACCGATGGGAGGCAACTGCGCCACCTGAAGAATGTCGACCTGCGCATAGGGACGATGAACTTCTCCTCCCTGGAGGAGATAAAGCAAGCCTTTCTCACAGAACCCAAGGAAGAGCAGCAGATGCTTCTCATCTTCAGGAACTCCATCTTCCGCTTTGTCCTGGGCACCTTTGCCTGTGAGGACCTGGTGATGGGCAATGAGGACCTGGCCCTGCTGTATTCAGGGTGTTTCTCCCCTTCGGTATCCTTTGATGCACAGATTCTCGCCCTCAATGTCCGCTCCCTGCTGCTTCGATTCGTCCAGGACAGTGGCCTGGGCCCAGGATACAGGAAGGCGAGGCCCACCCCCTATTTTACAGAAGGCCGTCTGGTCCAGCTCTATCGTTCCCTCCTGCAGGGCATCGATGATGAGGCGGGCCTGCTCTATAGGGAACTAGACCCCACCGAAGTGCAGCAGGAGCCCGACCTTCCTGTTGCCACAAGGATGGAAATACTGCTGCGCCAGTATGAGATGGACTGGAAAACGCTCCATCCTCTGGTGCGTTCCCTCTTTTTATTCGGCGAACTGCTTCGCATTCGGCCCTTTGGCCGGTATGATGTGGTCTTTGCCTTCCTGGCCCTTGCCGGCGAACTGCTTGCAAGCGGCTTCCCCCCTGCCTTTGTCGGGGTGGAACAGGTCAACGAGTTCAAGGCCTCGCTGGTCCTTACCAGGACCCGGGGCAATTACCAGCATACCGTAAGGATGCTCGAAAGCTCGCTGCGCCATGAGATTGCGCTCTATTCGCGCAAGGAGAGTCTCTTATGAGATATGATTATTTCTTTAGGAACGCCACCATCGTGGACGGCTCGGCACAGGGTTCGTTCGTCGGGGACGTCGCCATCAAGGATGATATGATAGTGAAGGTCTCCCAAGGGGAGGACACCCCCTCGGGTACGGCCTTTGACCTGAGCGGCCTGGTGCTCTGTCCCGGCTTCATCGACATGCATGGGCACAGCGACCTTGAGGTGTTGAGGAATCCTTCGATGGACCCGAAGATTCTGCAGGGGATAACCACCGAGGTCGCAGGGAACTGCGGCATAGGGGTCTATCCCCTTACCGATGAGAATACGGCCCTGCATGAGCAGGCCCGTGATGTGCTGGGGCACTATGGTCCCTTTGTATGGAAGAGCTTTGCCGGGTACTCCAAGGTATGGGGCCGGAATGGAAGCGGGACCAACATGGCATTCCTGCAACCTCACAGCCCCCTGCGCTTCTTCGCCCTGGGCGGCAATGCAAACCGTCCGGCGACGAAAGATGAGGTCGCCCTGATGTGCAAGGTGTTGCACCAGAGCTTTGAAGAGGGGTGCATAGGGTTTTCCACAGGTCTCTATTACGCTCCCTGCCTGTTTGCCGACCGCAGGGAGCTGCTTGAGCTCCTGCGGGTGACCGAGCAGCACGGGCGCCTCTTTGCAGTGCACCTGCGCTGTGAGGGCAATGATGTGTTAGAGTCCATTGAAGAGGTGCTGGACCTTGCCCGCCAGACGGGGGTGAGGCTGCAGATCAGCCACCTCAAGGCAATCGGTCGGGTAAACCAGATCTTGGTTTCCAAGATGCTCACCCTGATAGAGCAGGCGAGGATGGAGGGAATCGATGTGCTGTTCGACCAGTACCCCTACGCTTATGGCTCGACAAGCCTGTACAGCCTGCTGCCTCCGCTCTACCTCCGCCTCAGCAGGGAAGATCTGAAGAAGCTTCTGGAAAGCCCCAAGGAGAGGGCAGCTATAAAGGAGGAGATGCAGGACCCCGACGGATGGGACAGCCTGTATGAGCTGTGTGGGTGGGACAACATCACCGTCATGGCGCTGGACAGCAACCGCCAGTATGAGGGCCTGACCCTTACAGAGATAGCCAGCCTGAGGGCCCAGGGCCCCTTTGACTCTTTCTTTGACCTGCTTATGGCAGAGGATGGCATTGCCCTGATGACGGATATCACCCAGAGCCAGGAATCGCTGAAGCGTATCCTGAGCCACCCCCTGATGTGCTTTGGCACTGACGCCCTCTATGCAGGGGAGAAGACCCATCCCCGCTCCTACCAGGCAGCCGTACACCTGTTGGACAGGTACTGGAAGAGGCAGGACCTGCTGCCCTTGGAGGTGCTGATAAGCAAGATGACCTCAATTCCTGCAGCCAGGCTCGGTCTTGCTGACCGGGGAAGGATAGCTCAGGGCTTCAAGGCCGATCTGGTTGTCTTCGACCCGGTCACGCTCAAGGACAATTCGACAGAAGGGGACATCACGGCAAAGCCCGATGGTATGGTCCTGGTGATGGTAAATGGAAAGCTCTCCTTTTTTGAAGGAGAGCCTACCGGGGTGTGTTCGGGGTCATTGCTGAAAGCCGATGCTTGATCGAAATGCACCTTGCCTTATTCGTCCTGTGGTGGAAAAGGAGCACTACATAACGGCAATCCTTCTATCCAAGCTGCTAGGATGGCAGGTTCCTGTGCATTGCGTACTGCAATGGAACTTCTTCCGTTAGTGCATTCAATGACGCGTGAACCGGTTGCAGTTCCCATTTCTGTCACTAAGGGAGACTTTCCGGCAGCACTGAATCGTACCCTTTGTGAAAAATCCAGACATCGCCTAGTGTGAGAATCGACAACCTCAATTTCCCACAGCAATCCGAACTCTTCAGATCGAACAAACTTTGAACGTATTGCTGTAGGTTCACCCCATGTGCCACTTTGATAGGAAAATTCATATCCATCCTCAATGACTTCATCACCGTCATACGCTTGCACCCTGACTGTGTGTAATCCTTCTGATAAGGGAATACTCCATCTGAGACCTGCAGCAGGAAAATCCTTGGGATCGCGAAGTTTCATCCCAACACTTTTTCCATCCACAAACAGTTCGGCCATAGGACAATTGGAATATACCCTGAACTCTTTGCTTTCCCCTTCATCTCCCCATCGGATCTTCCACTCATGGCCGAACAGCCTTGCCATCGGCTTGTCGCTCCAGTACGATTGAACGACATAATAGACCTCTTTTTTTGTCAGATCCCTTTGGACGGCACCCTTTTGGTTGACATAGGGTATGGGGTTCTCACCTCTCAATGGAGTGGCAAAGTCCTTGAATGGCCAAAAAGCTGTTCCTGTAAGCTCTGGAATACCCAATTGTTCCTTAAGGGTCCAATCAAACAGATCGCAGGCATAGTTCTCCGACCAGTTCCCATCCTTTGAGACTCTGGCTATACCGCCATAGAGGGAGGCTTCGTCTTCCCTCTCATCAGTGCCTATGCCTGTTACGAGGTTTTCAAGCCCCACATAGGGATCTTCACTAAAACGGTTTGCATGGCTGTCTGCACCCCACTCCACATGGAGGAAGTGATCCACCTCCTCTATATGCTTCAGTGTGGCTTGCCTGTACTCCCTATAATGACCCCTATACCAACCTGCCCATAGGGAAGGGGAGTAGACATCTACAATGTCCTTGCAGAAATCACATCGCCTGATGGCTGTCTTCCTGTTCGGGTCCAAGAGGTGAGCCATTGCATGGAGCTCTTGCATGTAGCTTCTGATCGCTTGCTTGTCAAAGGTAGGGAAGTCCCCTGGCCAATCATTCTCGTTTCCGAGCCCCCATATGATTATGCAAGGGTGGTTGTAGTGTTGGGTAATCATGTTCTTCAACATGCTTTTGCCCATCTGCTGGTATGTTTCCCCACCAAGGCCTCCCCTGCACCAGGGGATCTCCTCCCAAACCAACAAGCCCAGGGTATCGCAGAGGGTCAACACCTCCCTGCTTTGCTGATAGTGGCCAAGCCTTATGAAGTTGGCTCCCATCTCCTTGATAAGGAGCATCTCTTGCCCAAGTGACGAACTGTCCTGGGCTGCTCCGACTCCAGCATGATCTTCGTGCCTATGGGTCCCCCGTAATAACAGACGCCTGCCATTGAGATACAACGGGCCGTGCTTTTCAAAAGAAAACGATCTGAATCCGAAAGACTCCTGCCTGCATGCAACCTTGCCATGCACCATCCACTGGACGGTGCACCCATACAAGAGCGGGGTCTCAGGGGACCAAGGGTGTACGCAGTCAAGCTCAATGGTGAGTTCAAGCTCTTTGCCCGGTACTGTTCCCTCCCTGGTGGCCACTACTGCATGTGTATCGTCATATAGGGTGATTTTCACCTCCATATCAGGTTGGGCTAGAGCAAACCTGCCCGATAGGGCTAGACTCCCACTAGAGTTGCTGTGGTCATACAAGGCAGTCAGGTGCAGCTGCTCCATATGGATTTCCGGCTCGTACACAAGATTGACGAATCTATACAGCCCTCCGTATATGGTGAAATCAGCGAGATCTGAAGGGATTCTTTCAAGGTTCCTGGAATTGTCGCATCGTATCGACAGGGTGTATGTATCTGTTGTTTTTGTAAGATAGGGAGTAAGATTGACTTCCCATTCATCATATCCGCCTATGTGGGTATGAAGCAGCCTGTCATCAAGATACACATCCGTTATCTGTCCGGCACCTTCAAAAAATATGCATGTTTTTCCCTGTACATAGGGGTTTGCCGGGGTTATCTCTGTCCTATACCACGCTGGTCCCTGGTAATAGTAGGTGTCAGGGTCGAGGGCATCCTTTTTATTGAAGCAATGGGGCAGTGCTATGCTCTCCCACGCTAGTGCGTCTTGGGCAGAGGGACGAATGGCTTCCCATATTCCGCCTAAATCCCCTGTATGAAACTGCCAATCATCCAGTCTTATTATAATCCTGCTGTCCATATGAAATCCTCTTTACCCAATGCCCTCAGGACAGCTTCGTAGTAGTAGTAGTCCCCATAACTGAGCATTGCCGATGACCAATGCCCACCTTTCTTTGCATGACTGGCTCCTTGGTTGAGAAGACCCAGGGACCCTTCTACACCGGTGATGTCACACTCTTTTCTCAACCCTCTGAGCATGGCCAATCCTGCCTGCGTATAGGTAGTGGCCCTTGGATCTTGCAGGCCCTGTAAAATCGAGCCTAGGCTCAGCATGCCTGCACTGAGGATTGCTCCTGCCGAGCTGTCTTTTACCTGCGGCCCCTCTTGTGGGCATTGGAAGTCCCAGATGGGCACCATATCATCACTGATGGCATCGATGACATAATCGGAGAGGGAGCAGGCACTCTCTAGAAATGATGCTTCCTTGGTGTTTATGTATGTCTGTGCAAATCCGTGGACAGCCCAGGCTTGTCCACGGCTCCAGCAGGACTCATTGCTATAGCCCTGATGCGTTGAACCGCCAACAGGTTCCCCTGTTACCGGGTCGAAGTCAAAACAGTGATAGGTGCTGCCATCCTCTCTGATGATATGTTTTTGCATGGTCAGGGCATGTTCATGTGCAATCTCGGCATATGCAGCTTCCCCTGTCTCCCTGGCAGCCCAATATAACAATTGAATGTTCTCCATCGAATCAATTATCATTTTTCCTACAGCAACCTTGTTCCATTCGGGGTTGTTGGGTTTGGGGTTCCATGCTTGTATATATCCGCCATGCCACTGAAATCGACCTCTCAGGGAATCAGCGGCCCTGAGAGCCCTGTGCTTTGCCTCTTTGCTGCCCGTCGCCTGGTAATCGGTGACAGAGCTCATGAGAAAAAGGAACCCAACATCATGGTGAAGCCATCGTGGTGTTTCCAACAGCTCTTGAAAAGCCGGGGTGTGCTCCTGTGCCGCTTGCAGGAACAGGGCATCCTTTGTGTCATCAAAGGCCAACCAGAGCTGACCGGGCCAAAAGGCCTCTGTCCAATAGTGTTCCTTGGTATAGTGCCAACTATAGTCGGTGCCGCCCCTACCTATCTCAGGGCGCCTGCCCTTGTGCATCGGGATGGCCCTTTTCATAGTGGTGATAATATCATTTCTTATAGTAGTCCATTCTTGCAGACTATTGGATTCCATGGTTTGGTTCCTTTTTCAGTGGTGTTTCAGCAGAAGTAGCGTGGGGGTGGTAGAGGTGCGTTGTGAAAGTATTCCCGATGCATTGTTTGCATCGGGAATACAGAATGGGATTATTTCTTCATTTTCCTATCATATGCAGCCTGATACAACGCTTGTACTTCATTGAGGCCCATAGTATGGAGCCTGGAGAAGACCTTGTCATATTCGGCGGGCTTGATCCCTCCGACCAAAGCCTTGGCAGTCATTTCAGCTGTGTACAGCTTGATCTGGCTTAGCTTGTCATCGATCAGCATTCTCTCATCTTCTGTGAAGCTGAGAAGGGGGAACTCCTCAATGATGTAGTTTTCCATATAATCAAGCCTGGCTTCTGTTGCGATGGCATTGGCAAACTGTTTTTCATACTCTATGTCCTGCTGCAAGCCGATCTTCCACTGCAATCCATTGGTAACCAAAGCTTCATGGAATCCTCTTTCAGGGTTGTTGGTGATTTTATCCGTATAGACAGGAATGCCATCCTTCATCGTATAGGTATCACCTTCAACACCAAAGTTTACCAGGGCGTTCCCTTCAGGGGTGAACAGGAAATCCATCATTTTAATGGTTGCAACGGGATCAGCGTTGCTATGGCTGATGGACCAGCCGCCATCGGCCCTGACTTTGCTCATCTGGATTCTTGTGTATGGCTCTGCTGCTGTTCCAACCGGAGGGGCGAAGTGACGTAGGTTGAAACCAGGGATCTCTTCACCCAATGTATCATTCAATGTCGCTGTGGAGGCAAACCAGTCGTGGATACATCCTGCCACGTCCTTGCCGAAGAGGTCAGTTCTAGGGTTTCCCGCCCTTGTCAGGACTTCCTGGTCGATCAAGCCATCTGCATACAGTTTTGCAATATAGGCCAAGTACAGCTTGTACTGCTCTTCAACCGGTCCGAAGGTCACTATGCCATCTCGCACGACCCAGTCTGTATCTGCATCAAATGCATAGGCCAAAGCTCCCAGGTTATAGAATGCGTCATCGCCTCTGCCCCTGAATACCATGGGGATCTCATCCTTGATGCCATTTCCGTTGGGATCTTCATTTCTAAATGCATACAATACATCGTAGAGCTCATCAGTGGTTGTTGGGACATCCCTGCCAACTGCGTTCAGCCAGTCGTAGCGGATAAACCATCCCCGCGCAGCGTTCAATGCGCTGAGCATGGGAATATAGTAGATGTGCCCATCGGCAGCTACAAGAGCCTCCCTTACCGTAGGATCATCAAGGACAACCCTCTTCAGATTGGGTGCGTGTTCTGCAATCAAATCTTCGACAGGGAGGAACGCTCCTTGGCTTCCAAATTTATTGACAGATGAGAACCCGCTTTTGCCTTCATAGAAAGCCATCACATCAGGGAGGTTGCCTGAAGCCATGATGAGGTTGAACTGTTCATCCTTGACCTGGGTGCTGATCAGCTGCCAATCAAGTTTTACGTTGGTAGCGGCTTCGACAGCCTTCCAGTTTGCAAGGGATTTGGTCTCAGTCGGTACTTCAGCAGCCTTTACTGCCCATACTTTCAAGGTGACGTCATCACTCTTTTTCTTTTCTTGTGTGCCACTGGCAAAGACGATTGTCATAACCAGCAATACCGTTACAGCCATTACCATTTTTTTCATGTGTTTCTCCTTGTTTATATCAAACCTGTAGGTTTTGAATGCTAGGTCATATGCGTAAGCAAGGCTCTCCTTTGCTTGCAAAGAAGATATACCATCCTGGTAGAGTGCAATTATCCTTTTACGGAGCCAAGTGTTGCACCTTTCACGAAATATTTTTGTATGAACGGATAGATGACAGCTATGGGCAGGGTAGCCAGTACTATTGCCCCATATTTGATGGCCTCAGCATTGGTTGCGCTTCTGCTGAGGTTTGCATCCATCTCCTCACCCATCGAGGCAAGGACAATGAGTTCTCTCAGTACAACTTGAAGAGGATGTTTCATCTCATCCCTCAGGAAGATCATTGCCCAGAAATACCCGTTCCATCTGTTTATTGCATAATACAGCCCGATGGTGGCCAATGCAGCACCTGATAGAGGCAATACTATTTTCAACAAGATCGTCAGTTCGCTTGCACCGTCCAATCGGGCCGCTTCAAACATCTCCTCTGGCAAACCCTGGAAAAAGGACCTGAGCAAGATGATGTAGTAGGGAAACGCTGCGAAAACAATGATCAGTGATAGCCTGGTATCCAGAAGGTGCAGCGATCTGACGACTAGGAACAAGGGGATCATCATACCTGTCGCTGAAATGAACATAGTTATGGAAACAAAGATATTTATGAACCTATATCCATTGAACTGCCTTCGGGACATTGGGTATGCTGCCAGGATTGTTATGGCCAGGTTGGCAATGGTTCCGAAAACTGTATAGAAGATGGTGTTTGCATATCCTATCCAAATTCTCTCGTTGTTGAACAGGATTCTGTATGCCTCGAAGTTCACAGGTCCTTTAGGGAAAAATGTTACCTGGTTCCTCACTATCGCATCGGGATCGGAGATTGATGCGGACAAGGTGAAGATGAATGGGTATAACATCAAAACACAGATAGCCACTACGGATACACTTATCAGGATGGAGTACAGTGAATCCATCCTGTATCCTGTCCTGTTACCAAAGGGATGAGTCACTTTTGATTCTCCTTACTATTGCATTGGATGAAATGACCAGGATCAGGGCCAACACGGTTTCAAACAGTCCCACCGCAGTTGCATAGCTGTAATCTGCATTGACCAGGCCACGCCTATAGACCAGGGTGCTGATCACTTCAGACGTTGATAGGATCACATCATTTTGAAGGAGGAGCACCTCTTCAAAGCTGACAGAAATGATCTTACCAATCTTGATGATGAACATTATCAGGATAGTGGGAACAAGGGCCGGCAGTGTAACATGTCGCAATTGTTGCAATCTGTTGGCACCGTCACACGTGGCAGCCTCATAGAGCGTAGGATTGATGGTTGTCAGTGCAGCGAGATAGATGATCGCTGAGAATCCGGACTCCTTGATGATTTTTATGGTAGTAAAAATACCCCAGAAGTATTTCGGCTCCTGTAAGAAATAGATCGAATCCAGACCAAAATGCATCCTCAGGGTGTTTATCACCCCAGTACTGGGGGAGAGCATATTGATGGCTATGCCCGCTACAACAACAAAAGAGACAAAGTGAGGTAGCAGCGTTATGGTCTGAGAGACCTTCTTGAAGTGCTTGTTTGTGATCGCATTGAGCAATAGGGCTAAGATAATCGGTGCAGGAAAGCCGAATGCCACATCAAACAATCCTATCATCAATGTATTTTTCAGTACTCTCAAAAAATATATCGATGAAAAAAATTGACGAAAATATGCTAGACCCACCCAAGGGCTACCGAAAATTCCCTTGAAGGGACTGTAGCGCTGGAAAGAGATAATCACCCCAGCCATTGGCAGATATTTGAAGACTGTGAAGTACATCAACACAGGAATCAACATTATCCATAAAGCCCTGTTGTCTACCAATGTATACTTTTTCTTTTTTCTCTTGATCATAGGGCATAGTATATCACATTGTATCAAACTGTCAATGAATTGTTTATAATTGTATGATACAGTTTCAATCTAATGGTGTATATGGGTTTATCACAGCAGGTATTGCCAAAGAAGTAAAATAATCTCCCAAAGCGGGAGATTATTGTAGGATTAGGTACTCGACTTCCAGCACGAACGCCTCAGAATCAAATCTGTTCTTGTGCTTCTTTTGGGATAGGCAGGTTCTTTTGTTAGCATGAGCTCCTGCAACAGAGACATTGCATCATGGAGAAATTGTGTCCTGTCGATTCGGACTGTTGTCAGCGGGGGGGCGGCTATCTCAGCCATGAACAGATCATCAAAGCCCGTTACAGACATCTCCTCAGGTATTCGTATCTGCAGTTGGTGCAAAAGGTCATAGGCGCGCAGAGCAGTGATGTCATTGTAACATACCATAGCACTGTACCCACTGTTGTACAGTTCTCGCAAGGTCTCTGCATCAGATGCATCATCCTTAAGAAAAGCAAATGGGTATAGGTCACTTCCACTGGTAACTTTGCTGAAGCTATCCCGGATGATCTGCAAGCGGTGTTCATATACTTCTGTAATTTCAAATTCTCGTGAAAACGCATAGATTATTTTTTTGTGTCCGAGACTTGCCAGATAGATGCAAAGCTGCTCCAATCCATGATAATCCATGAAAACCGAACCAATTCGGCCTAAATTTGCCTGTTTTACCGCTTTGTTGAGAACAACAGCAGGAATGTCATGCTCCCGGATATAATCCAAATAACAAGGAGGGAGCGTTCCCTGGATTATGAACCCCTTTGCATGCTCAAACGCGCTTGGATCTGCAATTGTCTCGGCTCCCTTGTCATAGATTATGAGGTGGGCAGCCTCATTGCTGGTCTCCATGGCGTTGAGATAGGCCAGGTATATCTCTTTGCCATGATAGCCCATGGCACTGTTGACTCCTTGTATATAGGAGGCGCGGGCCCTATCGATCAGCATGGGTATGCATCCGTTTTCTTTTTTTTCTGATTTTTTCTGCACTACCGAGCCTGAGCCTTGTCTGGAGGATAAGATGCCAAGGCCGACAAGGTGGGCAGTAGCCTTGTTCGCAGTTTGGGGGCTGACGTCATATATTTCCGCCAGTTCACGTACAGTGGGGATCAGTTCTCCCTCTTTTAATATGCCCGTATCTATTTGCTCAAGTATCCGTTGGGCAATGAGTTCGTATTTCTTTACACTTTGCTTGTTCATTTGCTCAAGGATACGAGATGGAAATAACTGTGTCAATGATTGTATGATACATTTTTATGGTATATTGGTGAAAATCATTACAATTAAAGGGGAGCATTGGTTCTTCTGTCCCCCTTGTTGATCGAGGCTGCATATCCACTGTTTCTGTTGTGAGCAAGGTTCCCTTGGCCTTGGGCAAGTCTTGGGGAGGTCGAGCATCAGAGGTTTATCACCGAGCGATTCTTGCCAGACAGCCAAGGGCCATAAGGCGGATCTTCGGCCTGTGCACGTTCAAGGACGACTGGACAGGGCAGGAGGTACATGGAAAGCTCTCCTTTTGTGAAGGAGAGCCTACCGGGGTGTGTCTGGGTTCTTTGCTCAAGGGCTACTCGTAGCGCTGGAGGAACTTCTTGGTCCTCTCGTTTTTCGGGTGGTTGAACAGCTCGTCGGGCTTGCCCTCCTCAACGATGAGCCCGTCATCCATGAAGATGACCCTGTCGGAGATGTCACGGGCAAAGGACATCTCGTGGGTGACCACTATCATGGTCATCTTCTCCTTTGCAAGGGTCTTGATGACCTTCAGTATCTCACCGGTAAGTTCGGGATCCAGGGCACTGGTGGGCTCGTCAAAGCAGAGCACCTCAGGGTTGAGGGCAAGGGCCCTGGCGATGGAGACGCGCTGCTGCTGGCCTCCGGATAGGTGGCAGGGATAGGCCTTCGCCTTGTCCTCAAGGCCCATCTTCACCAGGAGGTCCCGCGCTATCTTCTCGGATTCCGCCTTGCTTTTTTTCAGGACATGCATCGGGGCCTCTGTAATGTTGCGCAGCACGCTCATGTGGGGAAAGAGGTTGAAGTTCTGGAATACCAGGCCGAAGTGCAGGCGCACTGCGTGCAGGGTCTGCTTGGGGGCATAGGCCACCACCCCCTGTTCGTCTGTACTGACCATGGTGTCGCCACAGACCACTATGGTCCCCCTGTCCACCTTCTCAAGCTGGGTAAGGCAGCGCAGCAGCGTGCTTTTGCCGCTGCCAGAAGGTCCTATGATCGAAAGGACCTCACCCTTGTCCAGGGTGAAGGAGATGCCCTTGAGAACCTCAAGGCCGCTAAAATCCTTTTCCAGGTCAGTTACTGATACTATCTGCATACTCGCTCCTAGTTGTAGTAGTTGAGCTTCTTCTCAAGCCTGTCAAAGCTTTTTGCAACGACGGCGTTCATGATGAAGTAGAAGATCCCTGCGATGAAGATGGGCATCGTGGAGAACTGTCTTGCCGAGGCGTTCTGGGCAACACGGAAGAGCTCGGCTACCCCGATCGTCTGTGCCAGGGCGGTATCCTTTACCAGGGTGATGACCTCGTTTCCCATCGCAGGGATGATGCCCTTGATGACCTGGGGGGTCACGACATGGGTGAAGGTATGGATCTTGGAGAAGCCGAGCACCTCACCGGCCTCAAACTGCCCCTTGGGTATCGACTGGATGCCTCCGCGGTAGATCTCGGCAAAGTAGGCGGCGTAGTTGATGACGTACGCAACGATGACTGCGGTGAACCGGTCGTAGGAGGTCCCGAAGATGTAGTATGGGGCGAAGTAGACGAATATCAGCTGCAAGATCAGCGGCGTGCCCCGCATGATCATGATGTAGGCGTTTACCAGGGCCGAGACGAGGGGGTTCTTCGCCATGCGGCCCCTTGCAACCAGGACTCCCAGCGGTAGGGAGAACAGCAGCGTCAGGGCAAAGATCTTGAGGCTTGTAAGCGTTGCTACCAGCATCTGAAGAAGTAGCTGTACCATGTGAATCTCCTCTGAGGTCGTCTGTGCATGCCATCCTAGCGATGGTGAAGAGGGCAGGAAACAAGAAACGGGGAGCCTGAGCTCCCCGTCATAGTAGCGAATAATTTATTTTCCGACAACCGTGATGTCAGCACCAAACCACTTGGTTGCAATCTTGGCCAGGGAACCATCGGCATCCATGGCTTTCATCTGGGACCAGACCTCGTCGGCAAGCTTCTGCTCGCCCTTGCGGAATCCGACGCCATAGGCCTCGTTGGTGAGGTGTTCGTCAAGAATCCTGAAGTCCTTGCCGCTGCGGTTGATGTTGTCGTTCGCAACCAGGAGGTCAAGGATAAGGCCGTCGATTCCCCCGATCTCCAGGTCCATCAGGCCGGTAAGGTTCTCCTTGAACTCAACAACGTTTTTGATCGTTGCCTTGAAGGCGGGGCTGTTGTCCAGTGCCTCTGCTGCAGAGGAGCCGGCCTGCAGGCCGATGTTCTTCTTTGCAAGGGAGGCGAGTGTCGTGTAGGGGGAGCTTGCCTTGACAACCACAACCTGTGCATTGTTTACGTAGGGTGGGGTGAAGGTCATGGCATTGAGCCTGTCTGCGGTGATGGTGAAGCCATTCCAGATGCAGTCGATGTTGCCGGTGTTCAGTTCCTGTTCCTTGGCATTCCAGTCAATTGGCTGCAGGGCAAGCTCGACACCCATGCGCGAGGCTATCTCCTTTGCAAGGTCGACGTCAAAGCCAACGATCTCATTGTTCGCATCGCGAAAGCCCATGGGGGGGAAGCTGTCATCGAGGCCCATGATGAACTTGCCTTTGTCGAGTACCTTCTGTAGTGAGTTGTCGACCCCTGGTGCCTGTTCTTTTGAACCGGCTGCAAAGAGCGTGGTGCTCAGCAACACAAGCGCCAACAGGACAATGGTGATTTTTTTCATAGTGTTTCTCCTAAATATCAGGTGCCAAAGAGGCATTTAGAGGGAGTTTAGCGGGATAATGAAGAAATATCCAGTCCTATTGCATATTTATTCATATATTGTATAGCTTTCTATGGCTTTTCATGGAGCCTTGAGGGCAAGGGGAGCGAGAACTACCCTCACAGGTAATACTCAAACAACCCCACAAACTTGGAGAAGAGCCACAGAGGCTTGCTGTCCTGCGCCACTTCGCCATAGGTATAGTCATCGCAGACCTGTATACTTCTTGCCATATACACCTGGATTTCATCTTGCAGTTCGGCGGCAAACCGCTCGCACTCTATGATCAGCATGGATTCAGTGTTGATGTAGCTGCTGCGCGAATCGAGGTTGAAGGTGCCTATGAAGCTGATCGAGTCGTCAATAATATAGCTTTTGCTGTGGATGGAGCCCGGCCCCTGGTACTCATGGACCTGGGCAACCTTGTCCACTATCGCTTTCCTGTGGTTGTAATATCCCGCCATGGCGATGGGATTCGGGCTTGCCCGCTTTGCATTGGTCAGGATCGTGACCAGGGCCATGTCGATGTCGTACTGCCTGGCCAGGGTCTGCATGCTTTTTGTGGGGATGATGTAGGGGCTCTGGATAAAGATGGAGGATCGGCTCCGGGAGGCAAACTGCAGCAGTGTCGCAAGGCACCAGGGCTCCTTCTTCCCCCTGCCCAGGGGGTTGTGCACAAATCGGGTGGATTCGCTTGGGTAGGTCCTTTGGTTCCAGTCACTCCCTTGGAAAAGCTCAGGCTTCTCGCCCTTGATCCTCCCGTAGTGCTCCCTAAGCCTCTGGTTGAAGCGTTCTCCCTGTTCGGGGGTAAGGGTTCTCCTCTGGGCCTTTGTATGCTTGTACCGCCATACCTGGTCAAAGTAGAGCTGCATGTCCCCAATGACGGACGTTTGGGCTCCCTCATTGTATACGAGGGCCTCACGGTCATGGACAAACCTCTGCTGGTACTCTTCCTTGAGAAAATACTTGTCCCCGATGTTCCTTCCTCCGATCAGGGCGAGCTTCCCATCGACGATAATGAGCTTTTCATGCAATCGCCCCTGCCAGGCCCAGGGCCTCAACAGGCTGAACTTCTCGTACTGCCTCACCTCTATGTTCGGGTGCGTCTCAAACCCTCTCAGAGCTTCTTTGAGCTCTTTCCTCTCATAGGCGATGGAGGTAAGCCCGTCGCCCAGGATTCTGATGTGCACACCCCTGTCCGCAGCTGCGAGCAGGCACGAGAGAAAGGCATCGGTGAACCTTCCCCGGGTAAGGGTGTAGTAGGCGATGTCGACGCTCGTTTGAGCTGTTTCGACAAGGTCGAGCCGGATGCGGGCACCCTCTTCCCCTGTCTCTATCAAGGCGACTCTGTCATGGTATTTTTTCCCCATTGTATACTCCTTGGCCAATGATTCCCCCGTATCCGGTTGTGGTGATGCAAACAGTGCGATGGTGGAGAAAAAGATGGAGAGCAGGGCAAACAGGAGGGCCCGATGTATGCATGGTGCCACCCAGCGTATCTTCATTCTGGTCTTCACACTCCTTTGGTGACAGCTCACCATATTTGCATCGGTCGGGGATGGCCTTTTAGTGCATAGCCTCCTTTATGCCGACATCCCAGTGTACCATACATAAGAAAAACATACACGTGTCTAAATATAAAAAGTGTATAACTGCAAACAAGTTACTATGTGTGTATGAAGTTTTTCGGATGTAATGGGGAAGACAGAACAGATCTGCCTATGCAGGTTGCAATTGGGTGCCTTTGTGAAATCCTTGGGTTACTTCCCTTCTTTTTCTTGTTGCGCAATGTGGCAGGAGCTGGAAAAGGCACACCCTCTGCAGGCAGGGGATGTAGGCTCTCCCTTGTCGTCCAGTTCCCCACACGAGCCGCACCCGCCTTTCTTCTGCTGTTTGCGGATAGTGTGGATGGCGTACCACAGAAGAAGGACGACGACAGCGGCGACCAGGACGTTGGCCAGTATTGGTATCAACATGGGCTCCTCATACGATGAGCAGCACAAGAGAGCGGACCAGAAGTGCTGCCAGATAGGCGATGCCTGTCTGCCACACAAGGGCAAACAGCAGTTTTCTTTTGCTTCCCAGCTCCTTTGCCATGGCGCTTATTGCGGCGATGCATGGTGAGGAGAGCAGGATGAATGTCATGAATGCAAGCGCTGATGAGGGGGTGAACAGCGAGGTAATCCCTGCATCCCCCATGGTGACGCTCAAGGTTGAGACGATGGACTCCTTGGCGGCTATGCCGGTAAGAAGGGCGACGCTCGCCTGCCAGAATCCGAAACCGAGGGGCTTGAAGAGAGGTGCGATGACGCGCCCTATCGTGGCGAGCATGCTAGCCTCTGCGGCGACGGGCTGCAGCGTGAAGGAGAACGAGGAGAGCAGGTAGATGATCACGCTGGAAAGCAGGATTATGGTACCCGCCTTCTTGACGAAGTCCAGCGTTCGCTCCCTGGTCTGCAGCCAGACATTCTTGGCGGTGGGTATCTGGTAGCGGGGCAGCTCCAGGATGAATACGGTCTTCTCCTTGTGCCGGTCAAAGGCACGCATGATGAAGCCGGTCAGCACGACTGCAAGGACCCCGGTCAGGTAGATCATCGGTGCAATGTACCACTGACCCGGAAAGAAGTAGGTGATCATGAGGGCGAAGATCGGCATCTTTGCCCCGCAGGGGATGAAGGGGGTCACCAAGACGGTGAGCTCGCGTTGTTTCTTGTGCTCGATGGTGCGCGTGCTCATGATGGCGGGCACGGTGCACCCTGTTCCGATGACCAGGGGGATGATGGACTTGCCCGAAAGCCCTATGGAGCGCATCATCCTGTCCAGGATGAAGGCGATGCGGGCCATATAGCCGCAGTCCTCAAGGATGCCCAACAGCAAGAAAAGGACAAACAGCTGTGGCACAAAGGTAAGGACGGCGCCCACACCCGCTATGATGCCTCCAGTGAGGACCCCCGACAGGAGGGGGAATACGCCCAGGGAGTCCAGCAGGATGGTCAGGTTTGTACTGAGCATCTCAAAGAAGCTTTCCAGCCACCCTGTGGTTATGCCCCCCACCAATCCTATCGAAAGGTAGAAGACCCCCCCCATGATGGCGATGAACAGGGGGATTGCCCCATAGCGGCTGGTTGCGATGGTATCGAAGTTGAACGGGCGTTTCTGCACTATCTTGACTTGGCAGGCACGGCTTATCTGCTCGGCCACCTTGTAGCGCTGGTCGATGATGATCGCCTCGACATCATCATCATAGTGGTTGCGCAGGCTCTGCTGCGCTTGTGCCATGAAGGTTGCAAACTCCTCGGGGAAGGGGGGCATGGTGGAGAGGAACAGCTCGTCCTCCTCCAGCAGCTTGATCGCTGCCCACCTGGGTTGCCTTCCCTTGGGGATGGCGTGCAGGTAGTCGTCCTCCACCAGGGCGTTGATGTACTTCTCCACAAAATTGGAGAAGAGCGGGCATGCCGGGGCCCTGTTCTCCCCGAGGGCTTTTTCAACCTCCGTCCTGAACTTTTCAAGTCCAATGCCCTTGCTGGCGGATATGGAGACGACAGGGCACCCTGTCATCAGGGAGAGGCGCTTCTCATCAATGGTGATGCCCTCCTTTTCCAGGAGGTCCTGCATGTTCAGGACAATGAGCACAGGCCTGCCAAGCTCTGCAAGCTGGTTTGTCAGGTAGAGGCTGCGCTCGAGGTTGGTGGCATCGATGACATCTATGATCAGATCCGGCTGTTCGTCCAGGATATATCGGCGTGAGAGCTTTTCTTCGGGGGAGTAGGGGGAGAGGGAGTAGATGCCCGGCAGGTCCAGAATCCTGAAGCCGTTCCAAATTCCCTCTTTCTTTTCAACGGTGACTCCGGGCCAGTTGCCCACGTATGCCGTTGTGCCCGTAAGGGCGTTGAACAGGGTGGTCTTCCCGCAGTTGGGATTACCGATCAGTGATAGTGTAGGCATGGCTATCGCAGTTCTATGACGCGGGCCTCAGCCTTGCGAAGGCAGAGGTTGTATCCTCTGAGCGTAACTTCCATGGGATCGCCCATAGGGGCCATCTTGACGACCTGTATGTCCACACCCTTGGTGAAGCCCATATCCATGAGCCGTCTCTTGAGGTGCTTAGGTGCTGTGATGGCACCTACAGATGCTCGTTGTCCAACGGCTAGTTCATCCATTGTCATTGCCATGTGTATCCCTCTCAGTCATATTCGTTCTTCCATAAGTTAGTCGAAACAAACAAATAAGTCAATGGTTTTTCTATACTTTGATTGTCCCCGACATACTTGAGGATGACAAGGAAGGAGATGCATGGTACGATAGGGCATGCAAAAATCCGGAGAAGACTACCTGGAAGCTGTTTTAGCGATCCGCCAGGAGAATGGTAGGGTGAGGACTACTGATGTAGCCCTTCGCCTTGGTGTCTCCAAGCCCAGCGTAAACAGGGCTATGAAGATTCTCATGGCTGATGGGTACGTCCATCAGGAGACCTACGGTGAGATTGTGCTGACGGAAAAAGGGGAGATCAAGGCATCCCAGGTCTACTTCCGGCACAAGACGCTCACCACCTTCCTAAGTGAGATGCTTGGTGTCGATCCTAAGGTGGCTGAAGAGGATGCATGTCTCATCGAGCATGACATCTCCAGCGAGACGATGGAGAAACTAGCCATCTTCATGCAGATGCACGCCAAGAAAAAAGAGTGACCCTTTGCATGTGCTAACATTCATGTTGTTTGAAATACAGTTTTGCCACTGATATATGACGTGGCTATTTTTGTGCCCAAAACACGCTGAAAACAACAAAAACCTTTGCTTGTGAGAAGGCTGACCTGCCGTGTATACTTAAGGTATAAATGACTTTAGGAGGTCAGTATGAAAAAAACATTACTGCTGTTCGCCGTTTTGGCTCTCCTTATCCCCGCTTCCATGTTTGCCTCAGGTGCAAAGGAAACGGTCGTGGATGAGAACGCTCCCGTAACTATCCAGTACTGGACACACGAGGACCCTGCAAGGACCCAGCTCGAGACTGAGCTGATCGCAGAGTTCATGGCCAAGTACCCCAACATCACGGTCGTGAGAACCACCCAGTCCGCTGTAAAGCAGATTGAACTGGTGCAGACAGCATTTGCTGCCAACCAGGGACCCGACATGTTCAACCTGCCCATTGAAAACCAGTATGCCTATGTCTCCAACCACCGCGTAGCCCCTGTTGACTACAAGGCTGCAGGCTATGCCAGCAAGCAGGACCTGCTTGACAAGTACATCCCCGGCGTGCTGGACACAGTAACTGTCGATGGCGAAGTCTATGGCCTTCCCCTTGAGCTGACCAACTGGTCCATCTACCTCAACAAGAAGGTGTTCCGCTCTGCTGGTCTCAACCCTGAGACTGACTATCCCAAGACCTGGGAAGAGATGGCAGCCGTCTCTGCAAAACTTGTCATCCGTGATGGCGACATCCTTGTTCGCCGTGGATTTGACTTCCGCTATCCTTACTATCTGACATTCTTTGTTCCCATGGTTGAGCAGCTTGGCGGTAGCCTGCTGAGCGTCGATGGCAAGAAAGCCATCATCGGTGACGATGCCTGGATCAAGGCCCTTACCTTCATGAAGGAGTGGGGACCCAGTGGACTGAACCTCGGCTCTCCTACCTACAAGAATGCCCGTAATATCTTCAACAAGGATAACAATGACATTGCAATGGCACACACCGGGCTCTACCAGCAGGGTCGAATTGAGAAAGACAACCCAGGCTTCTTCAACAGCAAGGAGTGGATGGTCGTTCCCTTCCCCGTATTCAAGGATGCAGTGAAAAACGTCGCTTCCTGCTACTATGGTCACTTCTTCATGGTCAATGCCGACTCTTCCCCTGTTGTTCGCAAGGCCGCCTGGAAACTCTCCGGCTTCCTGCTCAGCCATGGTGAGGACTACCTAACCCGTGGTGGAAACATCATCCAGCCTACCAAGGCCCTGTTTGCTTCCGACACCTTGAAGAACATGCCCTATAGCCAGGTCTTCATCGATGATATGAACCGCTCTCACATGATCTACTACGGTGAGAACTCAGCTCAGATCCAGACCCTGATCCGCAACGCTGTCGAGTCAGTCATGCTCAGTGGTGTGAGTCCTGAAAAGGCACTTGCAACCCTCAGAGCTTCTGCCCAGGAAGTTGTTGACGAGCAATAGGTGAATGCGAGTGTCCTGCCGTAGGACGGCAGGACACCTCTCGACCTTACCTTGCATATGCTCGTTCCGTATCATCTACATCTACATCACATCACTATTTTCATAGGTAAGCCATCATCAGTTCTTACCGTTTTTAGCAATCAGTGTATGATTTGCAATGCATCAGCCCACCAGGGCTGGCATCATTTCGACTGTGGGCAGATCTGTCCCTCTCCAGGAGAAGCTCTATGGGTTCCAAGAAAAGTTTCAGTATCGAGAAAAAACAAGCGCGTTGGGGCATGGCCTTTGTCATCCCTTCCTTGGTTTTCTTCTCTGTTTTCAATTTTTATCCAATTTTGAACGCCTTTTATACGAGTTTCTTCAGTAAGAAGGCACTGAGCCGTGGAGCTCCCACATTTGTCGGTCTTGAAAACTACATCCGCCTGTTCAACCCCGCTTCTGCAGGAAATTCGCTCTCTTTCCTCAACTCTTTGAAATCGACCCTGGTCTTTACCTTGGGCACCTTCATACCCCTGTTGATCGTCAGTCTGATCATAGCGGTGTTTGTCAGCAACCTCTCAAGCAACAGGAGCAAGAAGTTCCTGCAGATAGCCTATTACTGCCCTGCAATCCTCTCCTCGGTAGTTGCAGCGACCATCTGGATGCTGATCTTCGATCCCAGGGGCTTGGGGAACCAGTGGATGAATGCCTTGCTGAGGACTCCGGGAACCGACCACCGCTGGCTTGTCGACCCTGTCATGGAGCAGGTCTCCACCATGGTCATCTACTTCTGGAAGTATATAGGATACTTTGTCATCCTCTTCATCACCGGCCTTGCCTCCATCCCCCCTGCCATCTATGAGGCGTCGACCATCGACGGGGCCAACAAGTGGCAGACTTTCTGGAGGATCACGCTGCCTCTGCTCAAGCCTACCGTTGTGCTCGTCTCTGTCATGGCGATGCTTCAGTGCCTGAAGACCTTCAGCACGCAGTACATGCTGTACACCAACGGCGCTCCTAGGGCTCCCATCAACGTCATTACGTTCAATATCTACATAACAGGTATCCAGCAGCAGTATCTCAGCAGGGCAAGTGCCATGAGTATAGTGCTCTTCGTCCTGATGCTCGGCTTGACCTTGTTTCAGTTCAAGACAACCAAGAGCGAGAATGTGGAATATTAGGAGCAGATGATGAAAAAAACACTTAAAAACATAACGGCGCCCAGCATCTTGATCGCCTTGGTCCTCCTTGGCATGCTTTTCTTCACCCTGATGCCGATTATCTTCATGATCACCTCAGCCTTCATGAATTCGCGCCAGATCGTTCGCATGCCGTTCAATTGGATCCCTGAAAGCATCCACTGGGAGAACTTCGCAAAGGCCATCCAAGGCAACGACTTCAACTACATCTTTCTGAGGAACATTACAAACTCCCTGGTGGTCAGTTCCAGTGTGGCACTTTCGACTGTCATGCTGGCCGCCCTGACCGGGTACGGTCTCGCCAAGTTCAAGTTCAAGGGGCGCAACACGGTCTTCATGATGATCATGGCCACGATGATGATCCCCTTCGAGGCGATCATGATCCCCCTGTACATGGTGGTCATGGTCCTGCGTATCCAGAACACCTACATCGGACTCATCCTTCCCTTCCTGGTCAGTGCCTTCGGCATCTTCCAGATGAAGCAGTACCTGACGACCTTCCCCACCGAATTCCTTGACGCTGCACGTGTGGACGGCATGGGTGAGTTCGGCATCTTTGTCAAGATTGTATTCCCCAACTGCAAGCCGGTGATAGCCACCCTTGCCATCCTCTCCTTCAGAGGGCAGTGGGATAACCTCCTGTGGCCGCTGCTGGTAAGCCAGAGCGAAAAGATGAAGACCATTCCCCAGTACATCTCCAACTTTGCCGCCGAGCGCAGTACCGACGAAGGGGCGATGATGGCCGCGGCTTTGATAGCTTCCATACCTATGTTCTTGCTTTTTATGTCCCTTACCAAGTACTTTATAGGTGGCTCGGCTGTGTATGAGTCAAGGAAGGGTTAAGTATGTATGACAGAATCTGTACCGATATCTATAATAGTGATCCTCTGTACGCCTCCCTGCTGGACATCTGTCCTGATCTGGAGATGTTCCCGCCCCTAGGAAACCTGCCTTTCAACCGGTATCTGCTGGTTTCCAAAAACCAGCAGAGCATCATCAGGGCGAGGCAGATGGGCATAGCCAGCGCATCCCCCAATCCTGAGCTCAAGGCGGATCTGCTCCTTGCTGAGGCTATGGACCTGCGCCCCTACCTCTCCTTCATCAACGACTCACCCAAGGGGTGCAATCTCTTTATCTTTGACATGGGCAACGTGGTGGTCAAGAACATCCACATGCTGGGAAAGATTTCCCGGCGCCTGGGCCTCGACAAGGAGGAGTTCAAGGCCGACTACCGCAACTATGATTTTGCCATGATGGACGGCACCCTGCCCATAGAGGCCTATTGGGAGCATGTCCGGGCCAAGTTCGGCATCAAGGTGGAGGGAAACCCCTTTGCCAAGGATTTCAATCCCCACTTCAATGATGAGGTTGTCGCCCTGATCAAGCGCCTCCGTTCTGAGGGCAAGCGCGTAGTGTGCGGATCCAACACCTTTGCACCCCACTGGGACATCCTGGAGAGGATGGGAGCCCTCGCTCTCTTTGACAAGAGCTATGCATCTCATGAAATTGGCATCTCCAAGCCTTCCAGGCAGTTCTTTGAGCACATCCTGAAAAAGGAGAAGGCTGAGGCGGCAAAGACCTACTTTGTGGATGACTACGAGGAGAACATTGTCCTGGCATCCACGTTGGGCATCAAGTGCCTGCTCTATGCTGACGGCATTGAGAAGAGTGCCTCCCTCAAGTTGGAAGAGGCTTTCGGCCTCTGATTGGAAACGATGGGCGTGTAGCGTAAAGATTACGCCTCTATCCTCTGAATCATGTAGCAAAAAACCTGCATCCCAAACTTGAGATGCAGGTTTTTTGTTTGGAAAGCATAGTCCACACATCCTCTTTTTCAGAGCTGAAGATTCTTCGTAGCCTCTTGCAAACCTTGCATGATAGGAGCCGCTATTTCTTCGGGAAAATCCTGAGGAAGTTTAGCCGTCACTCCGCTGATAGCTGAAGGAACCTCCTGCAATATTTCATCTATTATTTCATGCATCAACGGGATAGAACCAGTACTGTGAGCTTGCTCAAGCCAATGCCTTTTCTGGATTCTGGCCCATTCATAGTGGCGGTTTGTACCAGCCACAGCCATTGCCATTTTTAATTTTTGCTTGGGAATCATGCCAATCCCATGACCCAGGACCGGATAGGCTGAGACTACATCATACAGAGGGGTCAGCGTGTATCGTCCCTGCCTTTCAAGGAAGATGCTAAAGTTTTTGGCATGGCCGTCAGGAGCTGCCAGCAACCAGAAAAGAACCTGTGTTTTGAGGAATTTCTTCCGACTCTCCTGTGGGTCGGCAGCATTGAGCAAGATTTTCATCAAGGAGGAAATCCCAGGTCCTCCTTCAGATTCATACTTCATGCTCGCTTGTGTGCCTGTTGCTTGGCAAAGGTCTTCTTGGGGGAGTCTCATCCACCATGTTCGGTCAGAGGAAAGACGGCGGTCAAATCGTTCAACAACGAGAACTTTCTGGTCTTCAAAGGTTGCAATATCAGTTTTTGCAACATCCAGGCCAAAAGCTTCGAGAAGGTTGAGGCAAAGCCATTCATTCTCAACTGATCCTCCCATATCTGCCTGCATTGTGCCAATTTTACCTAAAGGAAGTTTGAAGATGTGTGTCGTGGGTGTCGATCCGATTGGACTGCACCAAAAGCCTTCATGGAGGAGCAGCGCAGTTTTCTCCTGGGCACCTGCAAGTGAGATCCTGAAAGGGTCCTCATGGGAATATCCTGGAATACTTCCTGCCTTGATCGATCGTATGATGGTAGCAACATCATGTGAACTCAGGCTTCGAGCCTCAATAGTATGGATATCAGTAGGAATGTTTCCTTCTGGCAATAGTTGTAAGGCACCCACACAGTCTTTGCCAATTTCACCTAACAGATCGAAAGCCGAAGTCGTCCTACAGCCAAACCGACGCTGGATTCTGGCTCTGATGTCAGAATTGTCAGGCAAGAGGTTGTCAAAGAAATCTTCAATGAGTTGCCCTTGCAAAGGTTTTGCAGATGGGCTCAAGGGTAGAGAGAGTGAAAGAGGGCGCACGGAAGGACTGGCAAGCCATGAATCAGTATATGTGAAGAGATGGCCATTTCTTGGTTCTTGTGTCCACGTACCCACACGCTCTCCATTCATCCAGACATCCAAAGCGTTGTTCATGTTACCACTCTCCTTTCTGTGAATCATCAGTTCTTGTGGGTTTCGGTTTCAGGGTCAATTCGAAATCTAGAGCAGAAAGAAGCTTAAGGAAACTGTCTAGGGTACATCTCTCTGGATCATTTTCAAGGGCAGAGATGGTTTTGGGGAGAAGGCCCACTTTTGCTGCAGCTTCAGCCTGCGTAAGGTTCAGGGTCTTTCTCCGGTTCTTTAGGGCTATTGTGAGTTGATACGGGGTAAGGATGAGATGTTCCATAGGACCTCCATAGGGTTTGGGATACATAAAATATACCTTGTAGGGTTAAATCTGTCAATATACCTTATAGGGTAAACAATTGATATATCCCCTATAAGGTAAATTTGCTAGACAGTAAGATACTGTAATATATTGGTGAACAGCATGTGCATTGTTCTGAAATTTCCCCGCTCCAACACAATCATGTGTAGGAACCCTCTTGTATATCCTGTGTCTTGTTACAAAAAATCCTGCACTCATGCAGGATTTTTTGTGTTCGGAAGGACTGAAGGAATCCTTATGGTATGGTAGCTGCTCTTACTGTCCGCTATGCTCATCCCTGTACTGTGTCGGGGTAAGGCCGGTAAAGCGCTTGAAGATCTTGGCAAAGTAGCCGGGGGTAGGGAAGCCGCAGTTGGTTGCAATCTCGCCGATGTTGCGCTTGGGGTCCTTCATCAGTTCCACTGACTTGTTGATCCTCCAGGCGTTGAGGTACTGCAGGAAGTTCAGGCCGGTTACCTCCTTGAAGAGGCGCGAGAGGTGGCTCTCTGAAAGTTCCAGGAAGGCAGCGGCCTCCTGCAACCCTACCGGGCTGGAGTAGTTATCCGAGATGAAGGCTATGGTGCTGTCGATGACGTGGTTGTTCACATTGCGCGGCAAGGTGATCAGCTCGGGGGCGCTTGAGCGCTTGTCCTGCTTCATCAGCTCGAAGTCACGGTCCTCCTCCTCAATCTTCTTGACAAGGTTTGCAAGCGTCTCCTCAAGCTCCTCGTCGTCCACCGGCTTGAGCAGGTAGTCGAACACCCCAAGCCTGATGGCCTGCTTCATGTAGTTGAAGTCGGAGTGGCCGCTGAGGATCACCGCATGGTTTACCGGGCAGCGTGAGAGCATGGCAAGCCCGTCCAGACCGGGGAGCCTGATGTCGGTAAGTACGATATCCGGTTCCAGTTCCTTGATGAGCCTTTCTCCTTCGAGCCCGTCACTGGCGGTTCCTATCAGCTCGAGGCCGAGTAGCTTCCACCGTATTGATGATACTATCTCGTCCCTTACAATCTTCTCATCTTCAACAAATACTACAGTGTAACTCATACGGTACTCCCTTGTGTCCTATCATCGCCTCTAGGGAAGGAAATGGAAACCACCGTACCTTCCATTTCTTTGGATACGATTGAGAAACTCATCTTTTTTCCATACCTGAGGGTCAGACGCCTATATACATTGTATACACCAACGTGGGTTGAGTTTGCAAGGTCATCGAGGTCGTCTGGGAGTGTTCCCGGGGGAAAACCCACTCCATCGTCCTTGACGGTGATGTAAATCATCCCGCTTCGCTCCCAGACCAGGACCTCTATGTTCCAATCGCCTGCCTTCGGCTCCAGCCCATGGACGATGGAGTTCTCCACCAAAGGCTGGATTATCAGCTTGGGGGTCTTCACCATCTCGCAAGTGGGGTCGAGTTCTGAATGCACATGCAGCTTCTCACCGAAGCGTATCTTCTGGATGGTCAGGTAGGAGTCGATCAGGGCCATGCTCTCCTTGAGGGTGCATTCGCTCTCGTGGTTGTCTATGGTGGAGCGCAGCAGCTTGCCCAGCTTTATGGTGATGGTGTAGATATCCTCCTCTCCATGCATCTTGGCAAGTGCCTTGATGGTGTTCAGCGTGTTGAAGAGGAAGTGGGGGTTCATCTGGCTCTCCAGGGCCTTGCGTTCAGCCTCCGCCACCTTCTGCTGCTCTTCGCGTGTCAGGTTCAGCAGGCTGCTGATCTGTTCGACCATGACGTTGAAGGAGTGGTCCAGCTGGGCGAACTCCTCGATCTTGGCATACTCCTTCTTTGTTGACAGGTTTCCCTGTTCAACCTCCCTCATCGAAGAGGCGAGGGCCCTGATGGGTTTTGTGATGGAGCGTGAGAAGATCAGCGAGAGGGCTATGGCCAGGATGGTGCCGATGCCCATCATCAGGGCAAAGGCCCATAGCCACTGGTTCAGGTTCTCCTGGAACGGGACCGAGCTGATGATGCCTGCAAGGGCGAGGGAGGTTCCCGGAATGGCCGCGGTTGCGATGATGGAGGTTCCTTCCTGTATGACGCCGTTGGAGAAGTCCCCCTTGAAGTTGGTCAGTTCAGGAAAGAGGCTGAAGGAGCCGAACTTTTCGGAGTGGATAAGCGAGGAAGCGGAAAAGTCCACAGTATCCAACAGCAGTTCCTCTCCAAGCACCCTGTCGGTATTGATGGCGTTGGTCAGGGCCTCTGCGTATATCTCCACAACAAGGTAGCCCAGATTGGTCCCCGACGGGTCGTAGACCCTTCGCAGGATGGAGGCTAGCACCTGCTTGCCTGTCTCGGTGGTCCTGTGGCTTCTGATGCTGATCAGCGAGGCTGTCTGGGAAACGTTCTGATTCTGGCTGATGATGCTGTTCATATCCCAGTCGTTGCCGTGGTAGCGCAGGTCAAAGACCTCTGGAAATTCGTGGGTCGATATCCTTACCCTGCCGGAGTTGCTCACCAAATGTGCACTTGCAAGGTAGGTGTCCCCCTTCATGGTACCGAAGAGCAGCTGGTACAGGTCGCGCGATTCGCTGGAATTCCCATCCAGGACATCCTCCTTGAGGATGGCGATCGCCAGTTCGTCTGTGGAGATGCTGTATGCCTTATGCCTGTACTCATCAAGGACGGTACCCAGTCTCTGGGCATCCAGGCTGACGATGTCCTTTGCCTGCTTTTGGAGGTAGCGGACCTGGCTGCTATCGCCTGTCAGGGTATAGTAGAAGGAGAACAGGCCCAGGGGGACTATCATGACTATGATGAAGTAGAGTAGGAGCCTGCCAAAGAGGTTTGTCCTTCTGAGTTTCCAAGTCTTTTTGCTCATGGCGACAGTGTACTGACAAAGGGGGGGTGCATTCAATATCTGTAGGGTTGAACGTATTTTTACTGCATAAACATACTGTTTGATGCATATTTGTATCTAGTCCTGCTTTGAGGGTTGACACGCATGGGAAAACCGCGTTACAACCTTTACAAGGCTATTCAGCCATTTTTGAGGAGTGTATTGTGAAAGGGTTTGCAAGGCAGTTACGTCAGCATACAGATGGAAAAGACAGAACAATGCAGTCTGGCTCCTATGCCTGTGCACAAGATTCTTCTCGCTCTGGCGCATCGGCGATGCGTACCTTTCTCTCTGACAATGTCATACTCTCAAACCTCCTCCTCCTTGCCCTCCCCATTTCCCTTATTCTAATCGTAGTAAGCCTAATTATTCTCTAGCCACGGCGACAGAGCATATCTGTCAGGTCCGTGGAAAAATTCCCCTCATACAGGGGACCGATAGCCTATACCCATTGCATAAGAACAAAAAGGAGCCCGAAAGCATGAAAAACAGAGAAAAACGGTACACCCTAGCCATTCTGGTAAACAACCAACCCGGTGTGTTGATGCGCGTCGTCTCACTTTTCAGCCGCCGTGGCTACAACATCGACAGCCTGTCGGTAGGCGAGACTGAGAACACTGCATTCAGCCGCATCACCATTGTCATCAGCGGCGACCGCGAGATCGTGGAGCAGATCAAGAAGCAGGTGGGCAAGCTCATCGATGTGAAACGGGTCTATGAGATGACCCAGACCCGCTCCATCCAGCGTGAGCTGGTCATGGTCAAGGTCTCCACCACAGCATCGAGCAGGACAGAGATAGTCGAGCTTGGCCAGATCTTCAAGGCAAAGATCATCGATGTGACCGCCTCTACGGTGACGCTCGAGATGACCGGAAGCCTGGATAAGATCCAGAGCTTCTACGACCTGCTGAGCCCCTATGGGATAGTGGAGATGTCGCGCACCGGCATAACCGCCCTTGAACGCGGCTCAAGGCCCTTGAGCTCCATCAGCTACAGCGAAGATGAGAACTAGAAAGCAACGCCAACATGGCGCTCTATACAAACAGGCCTTGTGGCCGGAGGATAGGATTCAATGAGTACAATGTATTATGATTCGGAAGCTGACCTTTCAAAGCTGGACGGTAAGAAAGTCGCCATCATCGGCTACGGCAGCCAGGGCCATGCCCATGCGCTGAACCTGCACGAAAGTGGTGTGGATGTGGTGGTCGGGCTCTACAAGGGTTCGAAGAGCTGGAAGATTGCCCAAGAGGCAGGCCTGCAGGTTACCACAGTAGAAGAAGCTTCAGCGATGGCCCAGGTCATCATGATGCTCCTTCCTGACGAAAAGCAGGGGCAGATCTACTACGAAAGCATCGAAGCCGGCCTGACCAAGGGCAAGTACCTTGCCTTCGCACACGGCTTCAATATCCATTTCGGCCAGATCAAGCCACCTTCTGATGTCAACGTCATCATGATCGCCCCCAAGGGCCCCGGTCATACCGTGCGCACCCAGTTCCAGGAGGGTAAGGGCGTCCCTTCATTGATCGCCATCCACCAGGACCCGAACGGAGATTCCAAGGAGATTGCCCTTGCCTATGCAAAGGGCCTCGGAGCCGGCAGGGCAGGCATCTTTGAGACCTCCTTCAAGGAAGAGACGGAGACCGACCTCTTCGGCGAGCAGGCTGTCCTCTGTGGTGGCGTGACCGCCCTCATCAAGGCTGGGTTCGACACGTTGGTCGAAGCTGGCTACCAGCCTGAGATGGCATACTTCGAGTGCTGCCATGAGATGAAGCTCATCGTCGACCTGATCAACCAGGGAGGCCTTTCATACATGCGTTACTCCATCAGCGATACCGCAGAGTATGGCGACTACATCACCCAGGACAAGATCATCACCGACGACACCCGCAAGGCGATGAAGGGCATCCTCACCGACATCCAGGAGGGCACCTTTGCCCGCAACTGGCTGTTGGAGAACCAGGTGAAAAGGCCCTACTTCAATGCCAAGAAGCGCATTGAGAGCGAGAGCCTTCTGGAGAAGACCGGGGCGAAGCTTCGTTCCCTGATGAGCTGGCTGAAGAAATAACCCAATAATTCTGAAGAGGACACTATGGAAAAAGAGAGAATATTCATTTTCGACACCACCTTGAGAGATGGCGAGCAGGCACCTGGCTACAGCATGAACCTTGACGAAAAAATTCGTATGGCCCAGCAGTTGGAGTCTCTAGGTGTGGACATCCTTGAGGCGGGCTTTGCCATAGCGTCCCCCGGGGATTTTGCCAGCGTGCAGGCCATAAGCCGGGCCGTGAAGGAGGTGACCGTAGCCTCCCTTTCACGCGCCCTGGTCAAGGATATCGATGCGGCATGGGAGGCTGTGAAGGAGGCCCGCAGGCCCCGGATCCACACCTTCCTTGCCACCAGCGACCTGCATCTGCAGTACAAGCTGAAGCTGAGCCGTGAGCAGGCCTTGGAAAAGGCTGTAGCGATGGTCAGGTATGCAAGAAGCCTCTGTGGTGAGGTGGAGTTCTCCTTGGAGGATGCCACGCGCAGTGACCTCGACTACCTGTGCCGCGTTGTCGAGGCTGTCATTGCAGCAGGAGCTCAGGTGGTCAACCTGCCCGACACGGTAGGCTACGCCACACCTGAGGATATGAAGAGAATGGTCTCCTCGGTGATGAACCGGGTACCCAACATCGACAAGGCCATCATAGCGGTGCACTGTCACAACGACCTGGGCCTTGCGGTGGCCAACACCATGGCAGGGCTGCAGGCTGGGGCCCGCCAGGCTGAGTGCACCCTGTGCGGCATCGGAGAGAGGGCAGGCAATGCCGCCCTTGAAGAGATTGCCATGGCCATCAGGACGCGGGGGGATGAGTACTCCTTCATCTCCAACATAAGGACAGAGGAGATCTACCGCTCAGCAAGGGTGCTGACCTCCATAACCGGGGTGAAGATGAACCCCTCCAAGGCGATCGTGGGAGCCAACGCCTTTGCCCATGAGAGCGGCATACACCAGCATGGCATGATGGCAAACAGCCTTACCTACGAGATCATGACCCCAGAGAGCGTGGGTGTCCTCACCACCAGCCTGGTGCTTGGCAAGCATAGCGGCCAGCACGCCTTTGAGAAGCGCCTGGTCGACCTGGGCTACGCCCTGGGCAAGGACGAGGTCATCCGCCTGTTCGGTGAGTTCAAGAATCTTGCAGACCGCAAGAAGACCATCACCGACCGCGACCTCATCGCGTTGGTGGAGAGCACCAGCAAGAGTTCCCCTGTCACGTGGGAGCTTGACTCCTTTGTGGTCAACAGCGGCAACATGATGACCAGCACCGCGTGCGTCACCCTCAAGAAAGGGGAGAAGAAATACCAGGAGGTCGCCTGTGGCACCGGGCCGGTCTACGCTTCGCTGCGTGCGGTTGAGAAGATCATCCGCCACCCCTTCGGCCTTGAGGACTACACCTTGCAGGCGGTCACCGAGCACCGCGATGCCCTTGGTGAGGTCGTGGTGAAGATCAGCGACGGCCATGGTGTCTACCGTGGCAGGGGTGTGAGCACCGACGTCATCGAGGCCTCCATACTCTCGTGCCTCGCTGCGGTGAACCGCATGCTTGATGAAAGTGAGCCGCGCTCGGTGCAGGGGGTGAAGGTGACCTCTGCTCCCAACTTTGCCAATGACATGCTCAGAGGTCATAGCGACAAGAAAAAGGAGCTCTCCGATGAGTAAGATAGCCCTGTTCGATTCAACCCTGCGTGACGGAAGCCAGGGAGAGGGGATCAGCTTCTCCGTTGAGGACAAGCTGAAGATTGTACGGGCCCTCGATGCCTTGGGTGTGCAGTACATTGAGGCGGGGAACCCCGGCTCTAACCCCAAGGACCTGCAGTTCTTTGAACGGGCGCAGAGCCTGTACCTCAAGCATGCCACGCTGGTGAGCTTCGGCTCGACCAGAAGAAGGGACACTCTTGCCAAGGATGATGTGAATTTGCAGAACCTGGTCAGGAGCAATACGAAGGTGGTCTCCATCTTCGGCAAGAGCTGGGACTTCCATGTCACCGACATCATCAAGACAACGCTCCAGGAGAACCTGGCAATGATCGAGGACAGCGTGCGCTTCATCGTGGAGTCCGGCAGTGAGGTCTTCTTTGATGCCGAGCACTACTTTGACGGCTACGTTGCAAACAAGGAGTACGCCCTTGCAACCCTGAAGGCCGCCCTTGACGGCGGTGCCTCGACCTTGGTGCTGTGCGAGACCCGCGGGGGGATGCTCCCTTCGCTGGTGGCATCCATCACAAAGGAGACGGGCCGCCTGTTCCCCTCGGTTACCCTGGGCATCCATGCCCACGACGACATAGGGTGCGGCGTCGCTTCCTCCATAGCGGCAATTGAGAGTGGGGCGACACAGGTGCAGGGTACGCTGCTTGGCTTCGGCGAGAGGTGCGGCAATGCCAACCTGGCCAGCATCGCCGCCATTCTGGAGACCAAGATGGGTCATGACTGCCTCAACGGCGTCATCCTGGAGAACCTCACCCCTGTCTGCCGTGCCGTGTCTGAGGTTGCAAACGTGCGCATCCCCCATGGCACGCCCTTCATCGGGCGCAGTGCCTTTGCTCACAAGGGTGGGATGCATATCGACGGGGTGCAGAAGAACCCCGCTTCCTTTGAGCATATAGACCCGCACGTTGTCGGTAATGAGCGCAGGCTCCTGATGAGCGAGGTTGCCGGTCGCGCCCTGATGAAGGAGCGCATCGCAACCATCGTCCCCGACCTGGACAGGGATGATCCGGTGACCGTCGCCCTGATGGATGAGCTTAAGCGCCTTGAGGCGCTAGGCTACCAGTTTGAGGGTGCGGAGAGCTCCTTTGACCTGGTCATCCGCCGCCACCTGAGGATGTATCGCCCCTTCTTCACCCTGGTCCATTTCCAGACCCTGGGCAGCATGCCCTACGCCGACCCCCTTTCCGGGGCAACGCACCAGGCGGTGGTCAAGGTGAAGGTCGGAGGCGAGAGCGCCATAACGGCTGCCGAGGGCGAAGGTCCGGTCAATGCCTTGGACAAGGCGCTGCGCAAGGTGCTGGAGCAGTTCTACCCGACGCTCAAGAGCGTGCACCTCACCGACTACAAGGTGCGGGTGCTGGACTCGGGCAGTGCGACAGCCTCTAAGGTCAGGGTTCTGATCGAATCCACCGATGGGCAGGACACCTGGTCCACCATCGGGGTGAGCAAGGATATAATCGAGGCGAGCTGGCTCGCCTTGAGTGACAGTATAGAGTACAAACTGATCGCCGATGGGATCCGCCCAACGGACGACATAGAGTAAGGAGACGCCAATATGGGCATGACAATGACACAGAAGATTCTTGCTCACCATGCAAAGCTGGACTCGGTGAGAGTAGGGCAGCTGATCATGGCTGATCTTGATATGGTGCTGGGTAACGACATTACCGCTCCCGTTGCAATCAATGAGTTCCCCAAGTTCGGGAAGGAGACGGTCTTTGATAAGGACAAGGTTGCCCTTGTTCCCGACCACTTCTCCCCCAATAAGGATATCAAGGCAGCCGAGCAGTGCAAGGCCATGAGGATGTTTGCCAGGGAGCACTCGATCACCAACTACTTTGATGTGGGACAGATGGGCATCGAGCATGCCCTGCTTCCTGAGAAGGGTCTGGTGGGAGCCGGCGAGCTGGTCATCGGAGCCGACAGCCACACCTGCACCTATGGGGCCCTTGGCGCCTTCTCCACAGGTGTTGGTTCGACTGACATGGCCTGCGGCATGGCCAGTGGCCAGGCTTGGTTCAAGGTACCCTCTGCCATCAAGTTCAACCTGACGGGGAAGTTCAACCGCTTTGTCAGCGGCAAGGACCTCATCCTGCACATCATCGGCATGATCGGTGTCGACGGGGCCCTCTACCAGAGCATGGAGTACAGTGGACCGGGAGTCGCCTCCCTCTCCATTGACGACCGTTTCACCGTTGCCAACATGGCCATCGAGGCCGGGGCGAAGAACGGGATCTTCCCCGTTGATGAGGTCACCCTTGCCTATCTTGCAGAGCACTGCAAGCGCGAGCCCCTCATTTTTGAGGCTGATGAGGATGCACCCTATGATAGGGTCATTGACATTGACCTGTCAAAAGTGAAGAGCACCGTAGCTTTCCCCCACCTGCCTTCAAACACCCGCACCATCGATGAGGTAGGTGAGATCAGGATCGACCAGGTTGTCATCGGCTCGTGCACCAACGGGCATATCAGCGACCTGCGTGAGGCTGCTGCCATACTCAAGGGCCACACGGTCGCCCCTTGGGCTCGGTGCCTCATCTTCCCCGCCACCCAGAAGATCTGGAAGCAGGCGATGAATGAGGGGCTCTTTGATATCTTTGTGGACAGCGGCTGCGCTGTCTCCACCCCTACGTGCGGACCCTGCCTAGGCGGGCATATGGGAATCCTGGCTGAGGGGGAGCGTGCGGTAAGCACCACCAACCGGAACTTCGTCGGCCGCATGGGCCACCCGAAGAGTGAAGTCTATCTTGCAAGTCCGGCTGTAGCCGCTGCAAGTGCGATCAAGGGGTACATCGCCGACCCCGCCAAAGTGCAGGAGGGACGATAATGCAAGCAAGAGGATCTGCCTTCAGATATGGGGATAACGTCGACACCGACGTCATCATCCCTGCGAGGTATCTCAATACCTCCAACCACAAGGAACTGGCCATGCACTGCATGGAGGATATCGACTCCGAGTTCATCAAGCAGGTGAAGCCGGGCGACATCATCGTAGCCGACAAGAACTTCGGGTGCGGCTCGAGCCGCGAGCACGCCCCCATCGCCATCAAGGAGAGTGGGATCTCGTGCGTCATCGCGCGCACCTTCGCGCGCATCTTCTACCGCAACTCGCTGAACATCGGCCTGCCGATCCTCGAGTGTGAGGAGGCATGTGACGGCATCAAGGCAGGAGATGTGGTGAGTGTGGATTTCTCCACCGGCCTCATTACCAATGAGACCAGTGGCAAGAGCTTCCAAAGCGAACCCTTCCCTCCCTTCATGCAGGCCCTGATCCAGGCAGGCGGACTCGCCCCATATATGGTAAAGCAGGGGGAGAAGGCATGAACAAGCATATAGCACTGGTGCCGGGGGACGGCATCGGGGTCGACATTGTACGGGAGGCGGTCAAGGTCCTTGACCGTGTGGCCGCCAAGTTCGGCCACCAGTTCACCTACAGCACCTACCTTGCCGGCGGGTGCGCCATCGACGCCACCGGCAAGCCGCTCCCCCCTGAGACCCTCAAGGGGTGTAAGGAGAGCGACAGCATCGTCTTAGGGGCTGTAGGAGGTCCCAAATGGGACAAGCAACCCAGTGACAACCGTCCGGAGAAGGCCCTGTTGGGGCTTCGCGGTGAGTTGGGCCTGTTCTGCAACCTCAGGCCTGCCATCATCTACAAGCAGCTCTCCGATGCATGCCCCTTGAAGGCGGAGATAGTGGGCGAGGGGTTGGACATCATGGTGGTGCGCGAACTCACCGGAGGCATCTATTTCGGGGAGCGTGGGCGTGACGAAAACAGTGCCTACGACACGATGAGCTATACCGTCTCTGAGATCGAGCGCATCGTCCGCAAGGGCTTTGAGATCGCACAGAAGCGGACCAAGAGGCTCTGTTCTGTCGACAAGGCAAACATCCTCAACACAAGCCAGCTCTGGCGTGAGGTTGTGGAGCGCCTTGCCCCGGAGTACGCCGATGTAGAGCTCAGCCACCTCTATGTGGACAACGCTGCCATGCAGCTGGTGCGCAACCCCCGTCAGTTCGATGTCATTGTGACTGAGAACATGTTCGGTGACATCCTCAGCGATGAGGCTTCCCAGATCACCGGCTCGATCGGGATGCTGCCCTCGGCTTCGCTGAGGGAGGATGGCTTTGGCATGTATGAGCCCATCCATGGCAGTGCCCCTGACATTGCAGGCAAGGACGTGGCCAACCCCATAGCCACCATCCTCTCAGTAGGGATGATGCTGCGCTATACCTTTGGCCTGGCAGAGGAGGCTGATGCAGTGGAAGCTGCGGTTTCCTCTGTCCTCGATGCGTCCTATCGCACCGCAGACATCTACACCAAGGGCATGAAGCTCGTTGGTACAAAAGAGATGGGCACCCTCATAGCCCAGGCCCTGTAAAGGGGAGGTAGTAGGATGGACGACAGCAAGAGACGATCGAGCGTGATGACCGAAGGGGTGGACAAGGCCCCTCACCGTTCCCTTATGAAGGCACTGGGTTGGACTGACCGTGAGATTCATATGCCCATGATAGGCATCGTAAACGGAGCCAATGAGATCATCCCCGGACATATCCACCTTGATAGGATTGTTGATGGGGTAAAGGCAGGCGTCCGCGCTGCAGGGGGGAACCCTGTATCGTTTCCTGTCATCGGCGTCTGTGATGGCATAGCGATGGGACATACCGGTATGAAGTACTCCCTTGCCAGCCGTGAGATCATCGCCGATTCCATCGAGATCATGGCTACCGCCCATCCCTTCGATGCCCTGGTCTTTGTCCCCAACTGCGACAAGATCGTCCCGGGCATGCTCATGGCGGCGGCCAGGCTGAACATCCCCTCGATCTTTGTTTCGGGAGGTCCTATGCTCGCAGGCCATGTTCCCGGAGGCGCGGTCAACGGGATGAGCCTCTCGACGATGTTTGAGGCTGTCGGCAGCCATGCTGTTGGGAAGATGAGCCAGGAGCAGCTTGATGTCTTTGAAGACAGCGCCTGTCCTACCTGTGGCTCGTGCAGCGGCATGTATACGGCCAACAGCATGAACTGTCTCACCGAGGCCATCGGCATGGGCCTTCCTGGGAATGGTACCATTCCCGCTGTCTACAGTGCGCGTGACCGTCTTGCCAAGGAAGCAGGGTATATGATCATGGAGCTTCTGAAAAAGAACATACGCCCCTTGGATATCATGACACCTAAGGCATTTGCCAATGCCCTCGCTGTCGATATGGCCCTTGGATGCAGTACCAACACGATGCTCCATCTTCCAGCAATCGCCCATGAGGCCCATGTGGAGCTGGATATCTTCATGGCTAATGAAGTCAGTGCAAAGGTTCCCAACCTCTGCCACCTTGCCCCGGCAGGTCCCTACCATATCGAGGACCTCTATCGAGCCGGTGGTGTATTAGCTGTGATGGGCGAGCTTGACAAGAAGGGCCTGTTGGATGGATCTCTTCCTACGGTAAGCTGCAAGACCATTGGCGAACTGTATAGGGCGGCACCCAACTACAACACCGAGGTCATCAGGCCAATCGACAATCCGTATTCGGTAACTGGAGGAATCGCAGTGCTGCAGGGCAACCTCGCCCCCGATGGGGCTGTGGTCAAGCGAAGCGCTGTCGACAAGGCGATGCTTGTCCACACCGGCCCTGCCAGGGTCTTTGAGAGCGAGGAGGATGTCATCAAGGCCATCTATGCCTCAGAGATCAACAAAGGGGACGTGGTGGTCATCCGCTACGAGGGACCCAAGGGGGGACCGGGGATGCGCGAGATGCTCAGCCCCACCTCAGCCATCGCCGGCATGGGCCTGGACAAGGATGTGGCGCTCATCACCGACGGGCGCTTTAGCGGTGCCACGCGCGGTGCCTCCATCGGGCATGTGAGCCCTGAGGCTGCCGAGGGCGGACCGATTGCCCTGGTAGAGGAAGGGGATATGATCAGCATTGACATCCCGAAGGGGCAGCTTGAGCTGTTGGTCGAAGAGAGTGAACTGGAAAAACGAAAGAAAGGTTGGAAATGTAAGCCAAGTCCTATTACCGGCGGCTACCTGGCAAGGTATGCCAAGCAGGTGACGAGCGCTTCAACTGGTGCGATTTTCAAGCAATAAGACCAAAATACTAAGGAGAACCTACCATGCAGATGACCGGAGCACAGATAATAATTGAGTGTTTGGCCGAACAGGGCACCGATGTCGTATTCGGCTTCCCAGGCGGGGCAGTGTTGCCCTTGTATGAGGCCCTGTACCAGAACCAGGATCGTATCAGGCACATCCTGACTGCCCATGAGCAGGGAGCCAGCCATGCTGCGGACGGGTATGCCCGTTCCACCGGCAAGGTGGGGGTGTGCATAGCAACCAGCGGACCTGGAGCCACCAACTTGGTGACCGGGATCGCTACGGCCTATATGGACAGCGTGCCCATGGTTGCCCTGACGGGAAACGTGACGCTGCCGCTCTTGGGCAAGGACAGTTTCCAGGAAGTTGACATCACCGGCATCACCATGCCCATCACCAAGCACAACTACATCGTCAAGGATGTGGCCATGCTCGCCCAGACCATCCGCAGTGCCTTCAGGATCGCCCAGGAGGGCCGCCCCGGTCCTGTGCTCATAGACATCCCCAAGGATGTCACAGTCCATACGGCTGACTTTGTAGCCATGAAGCCCGAGCCCATCTTGCCCAGGACTGAGCGCCTGAGCGAGGAGAGTATGGAGATGGCGATCAAGTTGATCGAGGAGAGCGAAAGGCCGATGCTCTATGTCGGTGGGGGAGTCATCAGAGGCAAGGCCTCCGCTGAGCTGGGGCAGTTTGTTGATCTTATCGATGCCCCTATCTGCACCTCCCTGATGGGCTGTGGTGCCATAAGCTCCTATAACGAGCGCTTCACCGGCATGGTGGGGATGCACGGCTCGAAGGTCTCCAACATGTGTGTCTCGGCTTGTGACCTGCTGGTGGTGGTTGGAGCGCGCTTCAGTGACCGCGTGGTCAGCAAGGCAAGCGGCTTTGCCCAGAACGCAAGGATAATCCATATCGATGTGGACCCCGCTGAGATCGACAAGAACATCAAGACCTACTGCCACGTCATCGGGGACGTGAAGGTGGTGCTCTCTGAACTGAACAAGCGCATCTCCAAGCCCCATTCCAACGAGAAGTGGATGGACCAGGTACGCTCATACAAGTTGCGCTACCCCATCCGCTTTGATAATGAGAGCCAGCGTGCGAAGACCATCCTCAAGAGCCTGCAGAAGGTCCTTCCCCCGGAGTTCTACATCGTTACAGAGGTAGGACAGCACCAGATGTGGGCAGCTCAGTTCCTCAAGCATGTCCAACCCGGTCACTTCCTGACCAGCGGCGGCTTGGGGACCATGGGCTATGGGACCGGAGCTGCAATAGGAGCTCAGGTGGGGAATCCCAAGAGCCGGGTTGTCAACGTGGCAGGGGACGGGAGCTTCGGCATGAACTGCAACGAGCTTGCTACCATTGCCCGCTACAACCTGCCTGTGGTAATCCTATTGATGAACAACCACACCCTGGGTATGGTGCGCCAGTGGCAGACTCTTTTCTTTGACAACCACTACAGCGAAACCACCTTGGATGGCGGTGTCGATTGGATCAAGCTTGCAGGTGCCTATGGGATCGAGGGGCGCCGGATAGGCCTCGATGATGATCCTAAGGCTATCCTGCAAGAGGCCTTGGACCTGAAGGCTCCTGTGGTGATCGAGTGTGAGATCCCAGTCGACGACAAGGCCTATCCGATGGTAGCCCCCGGGGCTTCCATCGACGATATGCTTGGAGTAGGGGAGCTGGGCGACTACTGAAAAACGTAGGATAGCAGTTCAAAAAGGGTTATCCCCAAGGCAGCGCTGATATTTATCAGTGTCTGCCTCTGGGGTACCCTTTTGTTTTTTTCAATGTAGTGTATCTGGCTTCTGGTGAGATAGGCCCGATCCATCAGTTCCTGTTGTGTCATCTTTTGTGCAAGTCGTAATTGACGAATTGCTTCACCAATATTCATTGTTTCCATAGCAAGAGTATCCTGCAAATATTAGACACTTGTCAGAATTACGTCACATTGAGAGCATAAATAAAACGCTTATGGTAAATAAATTGACAAAAACCGGAGACTTCCCATGCTTTCAATAGGAATTGAGGTGATATACTATTATGGCAAAGGGAATTATAAATAGGGTCTTTCCCAAGGCCATTTTTTATCAGTTTTTCCAAAAACCTGTCATTCAATGCTATAATAGCATGCTAAGGAGTCTTACATGGAAGAAGATATGCGTGAAATGTCATCGGAAGAGTTGCGAGCCGTCTGCTCGAACCTTTCCAAGACCTGCGCCAAGCAGATGCGGGAGGAGGAGGCTGCACTGTTCGGCAAGCTTGCCACCTACTATGGACAACAGTCGAAACCCCAGGGGGGCAGTTCATTCGAAGCCCTCTCCACCTTGATAGAGAAGGATCTTTCCGAAGGGTATCCAAGGGTAAGCAAGGCCATAGAAGATGAGCAGGACCGAGGTGCCCAAAGGGCCCTGGTGTGGGGTGAGAAGGCCACCAAACTCCTGAAGGGGTTGCTTGGCAGGTATGAGAAACAGGGCAACAAGCTCTTGGAGAACACCAGTGTATTTGTCTGCGACATCTGTGGCTTTGTCTATGTGGGGGAGAGGCCCCCTGAGGTCTGCCCTGTCTGCAAGGTCCCTGCCTTTAAGATTCTGCCTGTCAGAAAGGAGGCCCTCTGATGCATGCTGTAAGAAACATACGCCTGTGTACCAAGGATTGCATCTGCCTGTTTGTCTGTCCTACTGGGGCTACCGATACTGAAACCGGTCAGATCGATGCATCAAAGTGCCTTGACGGGTGCCGCCTCTGTGTGGATGCATGTCCGTCCCATGCGATCTTCCTGTTGCCGAAGAACTATGCGCCGCAACAGAAGAAGAGCGAAACGACAGTAGAAGCCCTCAGGGATCTGGCCAAGAGCAAGGCCAAGCAGGAAAAGCTTGCCCTGGAGATTGCTTCTGAGACAAAGGACCCCATTGTCAGGCAGCTTGCAACAACCTTGGCAAGGTCTACCAGAATCCTCCAGGAGGACCTCCATAGGGAGAGCGGCTTCATGCTCCCCCAGGATGCCATTACCAAGGCTTTCCTGAAAGAGCAGCTGGCAAGCAACAAGGACAAGGACTTCCCCAGGGAAGCGGTGCAGAGGTTGTTGGAGTTGCTGTAGGGTAAAAGAGCAGTTATAAGATAAAAAGTGGTTAGGTGACTGGTTGCTTTTCTAGGGAAACAATCAAAAAGAGAATGACCGAACAGTAACGATAAGAAGAACAAGCAAGGGCAAACGCATAAGTGCGATTGCCCTTGCTTGGTAACAAGGAAAATCCATATATTCTTGTTGCATTAAAATAGCTTGAGGTCTGTATTCAAGTAGCATAGAATGAGTGTATCGGAAATTACTAATCACCATCTAGAGAAAGGAAGCAAAATGATAACACTCAATAGCATAAGAGATGATATTTTCAGAGTTGCTCAATATGGTGAGTTCAGTGATTTCACTAGATTGCTTAATTCTGGAATAGACGTGAATTCTATTGATACTATTGGTTGTTCATTACTGTTTTACGCATCTGGTCGTCAAAGTGATGGTGTTCCCTTCGTAAAATTGCTATTACAAAAAGGAGCCAGTCCGGATAGTGGGACTCGAACATGGGACCGACCAGTAGAAAATGCTGTATGCCATGGTGGGACAGAAATTCTAACGTTGCTCATTGCTGGTGGAGTTCCTGTTGAACGGGATCACTTATTTCACGCATATGACAAAGAAACATTTATGGTAGTAGCAGATAATCTTCAAATTGATGAATCTGACCCGATATGGAGAAAATTATTATTTAGAGCCGCAGAAAAAGGTGATTGCGACCATATCATAGAGGATCTTAGTTTGAGAGGAGTAAATATGGATCTTCGGGACGAGGATACAAAGGGCACCCCTCTAATGACAGCGATTCAAAATAAAAACATAGCGACAGCAAAAAAGCTTGTGTTATTGGGAGCAGACGTTAATGCAGAGGATAAAACAAAAAATACCCCGTTAATTTGGTATGTCAGAAACGATCCTAAAGTTCGTCCTTCTTTTTTAATACATGCAGGAGCAGACATCTATCACCTTAATAAATTTGGAAAAGATGCTATCCAGATTAGTAAAAGCTTATCTCCTCTCTGTTTTTCATATCTGATTGCCCTCGATAGAGAAAGAGAGAATAACTATCCACAAGATTGAGTCTATTTTATCAAATCTCTATTTTTTTGAATTTCCTTTCCGAATTTCTTGTCGATGATTGTTGAAAGTTTCTTTAAAGCTTTTAAATTTAAGAAATTACATTTTTCTGTTAAATCTTTATAGATATCTTCTTGTTCTTTGGAGTCATCGCTGAAATTTCTAAAACCAAGCTCATATGCAAGTCTGTACATATGCTTGCAAGGAGCCTTTCCTTTTTTATTAACAAAAAAATCCCTGCATTCACATTTTTTTAATGTTGTTCTGTAAGTGCTTTGATTATCACTTGCATATATATCCATATACCCCATTTCTCTTTCAATTCTAAATTCACGTTTCTTTTTGCTTTTAGCGATACTCTTCAATTGAATCGGCAGCTCATGAAGCTCATCAGACCATTTCCCCCAAGAACGTTTCAATTCAGAATTCATAGTATCCTCCTAAAGATTCTTGCTAAACTAATCCTTTTTGGTTTCATTGTACCATTATACAAAATATAGTCCAGAAAACTAATCAAAAAGCTATAATTCAAAAATAATGCAAAAATAATCTATAAGCTATAATTCATGATTCTTGCATGAATCAATGGACAAAAAGATTAGGTCATAGAACTCGATATTTGACAGAACAGTCCATTCTTTGAGCTAATCTACCGGTCAAGGAGCTAATCTACCGGTCAAGGAGCTAATCTACCGGTCAAAGGGCTAATCTACCGGTCAACTTTGTTTTCTTAATCTCCACAGTCCAGCTGAGGCTACGGTGAATTAATTGTAAAATATCCTGTCAATCTCAATGATAATCGCTATAATGATAGGTGTCTTACCCATGCAGACAGGTAGAAAAACTATTGGGAAGTATGTTTTTGTACTAGACGGTTCAGTATCTTTTTACCGGGATGAGATGTTTTTCTTTTGCTCGTATGGTTGTAAAGTAAAAACCTATGAGGGAAACGTATGCAATTTTTCGAAGTCAATGTACTTTCTGTGGTACTGATGCTATCAATGTTTTTCGATGTGCTCAGGTTTCCCTTGCTTCAAAAGGACAAGGGTAGCCGGTTCTTTCGCGAAATTGCTGTTGTCTATTCTCTATTCATTGTCATCTCCCTCTTAGCTGATATAGGGCGGAGGGGTATCCTTTCCTATCCTCCCTTTCTCGAGCGATTACTTTGGATAGTGCACTTTCTCTCGTTTCCTTTTCTTCTGGCCATGTGGGCACATTTCAATGCCATCAATGTATTTGATAATGACAAACTCGTTACAAAGCTCTCTTTGATTCACAGTATCCCCTTGGTAGTACTGACGATATTGGCCTTTTCAGACATCTCCCGTCAAACTTTTTACCCCTTCAACACAGGATATGAAGCCCTTCTACCTTTTGCTGGTACCTATTTCATGGTAGGGCTTTCAATCTTCTATTGCTTTGCCATGATTCTCCCCACCCTTGCCCATTATAAGGATTTGCAAGGATCCTTTCTGTTTATTTCATTTCTTCTTCCCGTTACATTTTTTTCCTCCATTGTGGCTTTCTGGGTAACCCATAGTCACGAGCAGTTCATGTTGGTGAACTCTTTCATGTTGGTGTTGTACTACCTGGTCGGGCAACGTGGTTCTGTTACTGTTGATAGTCTTACAGGACTTCCGACTGATGCCCTGCTACAGCGGAAACTGATTCGTATTTTCAAATCACAGTCCTCCTTTACGTTCATCCTTCTCGACATAGAAAACTTCAGGTACTTCAATACTCGGTATGGTCATCAGCTTGGAGACAAGATGCTGATCTCTCTTGCAGGGTTTCTAAGCACATTGGGTAGTGCGAATGAGGTGTTCCGTCTTGAAAGTGACCGTTTCTGTCTTTGCTTTCCAGCCAAGGATATGAAGAGTGTTGATCACTTGGTTGTTAAGATTTCAGAACGGATGGAACATTCCTGGGAACTTGATGACACACCCGCATACCTCCAGGTCAATCTAGGTATTATTCATGTCCCTCATCAGGTTGCTAGTCGTGAAGAGTTCAAGCAAGCGGCCGACCAGCTGTTTATGGGGATGAAGACTGAGCGAAATAAGTCTGTACTTGTGTATGCACGAAAGGACTCAATTAGTCAGCAGCGGAGACTGAACATCATCACCACGCTCAGAGACTCTGTCAGATATCATGAACAGGTACAGGTCTATTACCAGCCTATCTACGAAGTGGAGACAGGCCGTCTGGTAGCTGCAGAAGCCTTGATGAGGATTGAGGACAAGCATCTTGGTGTACTACAGCCAGGGGATTTCATCGCCTTGGCTGAGCAAACTGGCCTGATAGTGCAACTGAGTCATATCTTGCTTGCAAAGGTGTGCCAGTTGGTCAAGCAGATACCTGAAGATGCTTTGGAGAGTATTGCGGTCAATCTCTCCGGAAAGGACTTTGAATCCAAAATGGTAGGGAAAACCCTTTTGGGAATACTCAAGAGGGAAGGGGTTGACCCGAAGAGGATCGGCTTTGAAATTACAGAAACAGTTGTCCTCCATTCGTATGAAGCTGTGGCCGATGTAATGGAAAAACTCTCTCTGCAAAACATATCCTTTGCTCTGGATGATTTTGGTTCCGGCTATTCAAACGTACAAGCCCTGATGGATTTGCCCTACAAATTCGTAAAGTTCGATGCAAGTCTCATTCAACGGTCAACAACAAACCCTAAGATGCTTTTCCTCCTCACTGATTTGCTTCATAAGATGAACAAGGTGATTGTTGCAGAAGGAGTGGAGACAGAGGATGATCTGGCCATGGTCAGGAGAATTGGCATTGACCGAGTACAAGGGTTCTATTATGCAGAACCCATGCAGGATAATGATTTCCTTGCATTGCTTGGGCTATCAGAAAAGCTCTGATAGTTCAGGGTTGTACAGAGACCTGCCTGCCCAAGCTATATGCAGGAAAGGATGAACGTATCTGGTCTGGTCAACCACCTTTTCTGCTCTCCCTATTCCTGTTTTCCCTTTCGCTTCTCATATACATAGATTCCAAGCACCCCCAGGCTCCCCACCATGGCAGAAGCCCCTGTGCTGATCCAAAGCAGGTTCATGCTGTGCGATTCTATGATGGCACCCCCTATCATGGGAGCCACGGCATGGCCTGTTCCCATGATGATGGGCAGGATTGCACTAAAGCGTGCCCTGTGGCTGATGGGGGTGTTGTTGGCGATATAGAAGTGTTCGTTGGTTGCCGATATGATCTCCCCCAGGGTAAAGACAGCTGTAAGCAGCAGGAAAAAGAAGGGGAGCTTGGCAAAGGCAAACAGGAAGAATGCCACTGCATACAACAAACCAGAGGTGACTGTGTTTGCCAAGGGGTGGAACCTTCGGAGCTTGCTTACCAGCAGTGGGGTGAAGAGCACAACCACAATGCCGTTTAGCGCCATCATCCGCCCATAGAGAGGTGCTCCCTGCATACCGAACAGGTCTGTAGTAAGCAAGGGTAGGGCAAAAAGTGTCTGGCTATAGGCATAGCTGAAAAAAGTGATAAAGAAGGCAAAAAAAAGAAGCTTCGGCCTGGTAAGTAAAGCTTTGATGATGCCTCCCTCTTCTCCTTTCTCGGTAGTTTTCCAATCCATACTTGCTTTGAGCAGTTCCTTGGATGGCTTGGTCTCCTTAATCTTCCATATTACCAACAGGGTAGAGAGAATGCCTGCCAGGGCGTTGCCCCAGAACAGCCATTTGGGATTTGCATAAAAAAGATACCCTGCGATGACAGGACCGAAGGCGTAGCCCAGGTTGTGGCCCAGGTAGAGCAGGGAGAAGGAGACCTGTCGGTCCTCGATGGTGGTGACGTCTGTCTTGAGGGCCTCTCTCGCCGGGTCTGTCGCCCCATCGAAGAAGAGCCCCACAAGGATCAGGAAGGGGATGATGGAGCTTCCTTCCCAGAAGCCACAGAGGATGAAACACCCATCCATAAGCAGTTGGGATATGACCATGACGGGCTTTCGCCCTATTTTGTCAGCAAGCTTGCTGCCTATGAATGAACCCGGGACATAGAGTGTCGATGCTATGCTCATGAAGGTTCCGGCCTTAAGGGCTGAGTAGCCCAGCCTCTGGGTTAGGTAGAGCGCCAGGAAAGGGTAGACGAAAATGCCCACCCCATTGATCATGGTGGCAACGAAAAGGACATAAATGGGCTGGTTCAGACCTTTGTAGATGGCGAGTGGGTTCTCCACCCGCCATTTCATAGGATGGCCTCGATCGCCTTTGCCAGCCCGTCCTCACTGTTGGAGGCGGTGACTGCATGGGCATGGCGCTTTATCTCGTCAGGGGCGTTGCCCATGGCTACGGAGTAGCCTGCGACCTTGAGCATCCCCAGGTCATTGAAGTAGTCTCCAATGGCCATGGCCTGGCTCGTCTCGTAGCCGTAGGCTTCGCAAATGGTCTCAAGGGCATGGCCCTTGTCGACATCCTTTGCTGAGATTTCCAAGTATCTGGGCCCGGAGAGGTAGATGTTGAAAAGGGAAGAGAATTTTTTCTGCAACTCCTTTTCCATCTTCAGCACGGCAGCGGGGTCCTCGCTCATACACAGCAGCTTGTAGGGAAGCTCGCCATTGTTGGCACAATGGTCGGGCAGTTGGTCAAACGGGACAACCTTCCCCTCTGTCTTGGAGACGGAGGTTTCAAAGGCCATCCAAGGACTCTCCTTATGGATGTACCAGCGCCTGTCCGTGTAGATGAAGGACTCAAACCCCTTACCCTCCACACAGGCGAGCACCTGTTGTGCAGCCTCCCAGGAGATGGGGTGGGAAGCTAGGATCTTCCCCTCATCGACAACAAGGGCCCCACTGTAACAGCCGAGGGGGCCGTGGATGCCCAGTTCCTTTTGCAAATGTTCAAGGCTTGAGGCCTTTCGTCCGCTTACCAGGGCAATGGTTATGCCCTTGTGGTAGGCTTTGGCGATTACACGCTTGTTTTCAGCGGATATCTGATGATTGGTATCAAGCAACGTACCGTCTATATCGGTACAAATGAGTTTAAGGTCAAACATGGGCATATAGTAGTATAAGGGGGAATTCTTGTATAGGCGTAAAAATGATGTACGTTGCGATAAGAAAATATAGACAATTGATTTGCTTGCAAAGTGAATACGTTTGTAGTGAACACATAATTACCCCTCTTTGTGTCTATTCACAAAATCTTCAAACAATATGAGCCTTCCTGTATTCTGAAAATACAAAGAATTGCATATATCATGATATGATAAATCCTAGTAAAACACTGTATTGAATAAGTATAGCTATTTTTATTATCCGGAGGTATAGAATCTTTTGTGATCCAGGAAATAGGTGTATTCTTATCGATATACATCGTCTGATTGCTTGATCGAGGAGGAAGATATGAAAAAACTTAGTGTTATAGGGATATTAGTGATCTTAGCGTTATTGCTGGGATGTGATGGTGCATTATTGGGAGAATTCCTAGGACAGAGTGGATCTCAAGAGCAAGCTCAAGACGAAACTGAGCCTGAACCACAAAACCCAGAAAGCTGGCGATTTATCATTTCGAGTATTGAGACCAGCACACAGAGGAGTATAGCTTCCAGAGGAATATCTGCTAGAGATGCACAAGTGACATACAAGTTAGTGCTTATGCCTACTAGGCGTGGGTGGAATGAACCTATCATGCATGAAAATGTTGCTAATGTGAAATATTTCGATATTACTGATGTAGGAACGTATGAAATCCCTATTTCAGAGTTCCCTGAAGAAGATCCCTCAGTAGTGTTTATCTTACGGTTCACAGATGAGGTGACTATCGATGTTATGGGATTCCTCAGTTTGAAAACAGATGACACCCACAGCATAGTGGAATTCCCTCCAAGAACGGAAATGACCAATAGTATATCCTTTGGGACAGTGTATGTATCTGAGGATTCTTATGTATCTACCTCAGAGCATACACTGGCAGATAATCAAGGCAGTTTCCTTACTGAAACTTTACAAACTTTGCAACAGAAGGCTCTGACTTCAAATCTAGTGTTGATGGCTATCAATATTCTTAGAAATACCCATGAAGATGTTTTTTATGCACCAGCACTAAGCTTGGAATATGATTTTGATAAAACAGAAGATTGGGGAATGGTAGGTCTTCGCGTTTATAGCCGCGATATTACAAGTAAAGCGGCCTTATTTGATCCGCAAGGTACTAACATGATAGGCCCTGGCGAATATAAGATGGGTTATGGAGAGGACAGCAGTGTGCAATGGGAATTTAGAATCTCTCTCCCTGATTTTCTTGCTAAGGCAAAGAAAGGTGATATGTGGTCCTTGGAAAATGAAGGTGGGGAAGTTTTGGGGAATTTTGATTTTTCAATGGCCTTGGTATTGGATGAACTTAAAAATCCCATTGTTCCCTGTATTAAGCCGACCTATACTACTAACAAAGATGATTCGACACTCGTTGATAGCATATCCTTCAATTGGTTTTATACTGACCCAGATGGAACAACACAAAGAGAAATTACTGATGATGATAAACTAGAAGCCCTTGTTGACAAAAGTTTGTTCTGGATGGGTTGTAATGATGAAACATATATGTTTAGGGATACAAGTAATGGATGGGGGAGTGGCATGAGTGGGTCGTTACGGGAAGCGACAGGTTTCGATGCCCCTTTGAAAATCGCCGACCTCAATAGGAGTTCCATTGGATATCGATTCACGTTCTATGATTGTAGTACTCCCTGGAGGCCTGGGATTCAGCCTTGATGTAGATGAAGTGCAGAGGAGGGTACTATCAGGATGTGCTGATGTAGTATTTTTATTTTTTATCACCCCACTTGAAGGGTTCCTTTGGTATTGCAGAGGCTTTAGACTTCCTCACCCTCTGTCTCTTTTTGCCTTGCATCAGAAGGGTCTCCATAGGACGAATTGATTCTTCTATAATCAGGGCATCGAGGGAAGAGAGCAGATGCAAGGTCCTCAATACCCGGATGAGTGTGGTCGTTTGTACTGGCATGCCACTTTCTAGCCTTACCACAGTGGATTTTGATACGCCACTCTCTTCTGCCAGCTCTTCCTGGGTTAGCTCGCTCTCTATGCGTAGACGTGATAGGCGCGACCCCAGCTCCTTGAGCACTGTCTCATCACTGAGGGGTTCGTGAAGTTTCATCTGCTTCTCCTTTGCTGGTATCAGAATACAATATAAAGTATCATATATGAATCTTTAACCTTATTTGTCGATGTAATGTCTGCTATATGCTACTTTAGGATACGGCTTGCATAGGAGGGAGCAGGGTTGTTTTCCACCAGTGCCCAACGTATCATCTATACAACAGGAGGCATGCCATGAAATTACGATATTTGATGGGGATATTCAAAACCCATGATTTGCGTTTCATCAGCGCTGAAAATGTGGGTGGAGACTATTTTGTTATAAAACTGCAGACTCCCTATCCCATAAAGTGGTTATCAGGTCAGCATGGGGCTTTTACCCTTCCTGGCCAGAAGGTACGGGGAAAACCCTTTCGTGCCTTTAGCGTTGCAAGCGTTCCCAGTGAGAATATGATCCTCGTTGGTGCACGTACAGGCAAAACGATCAGTGGTTTCAAGCAAACACTCACGCACCTGCAGGAGGGGGATATTGTAAGGATCCGCGGTCCTTTGGGTTGGTTTGTGCTTCGGGACAACTCAAGTCCCATCGTCCTGCTTGCCACGGGCGTTGGTATCACTCCTATTCGTTCCATCCTATATTCGGTGAAGGATGAAACAACACGACCCATACACCTTATCCACAGCTCTTCAGATTTTCATCTCTTCTCTGATGAGCTCAAGGCTCTGGAGAAAGCGAATACTCAGATGAAGCTTGCCTTTGTTCCAAATCGTACGGAATTCAAGGAGGCCGTAACTGCAGTTGCAGCACTGTATGGGCTATCGGCCTACTATTTTGTATCGGGTTCTCCCGATGCCGTACGATCGACCAAGAAGTTGTTGAAGAGTCTGGGAATACCGGGGCGTAGGATTATCAGTGAGTCATTTATGGGATATTAGCACTTGTCTTTCTTGCAGCATGTCCATGGGGATGTTTTTGATACAGGGTAAATACCACAATGGAGATTAGAGAACAAGAAGTTTGGGATGAGTAGAGGCAAGTAGAACCAAGTGGAGTATGGCAGGATGGTGACAGAGCGGGATGCCCTTTTGGACATCCCGCTCTGCTCTGGTACTGCATTGAAATAGTCAGATACCCTTTGGGCTACCTGCTATCTACTCCTCTTTCCAGGCCCTTCCGTAGAAGCTGTCCAGGTACAGTTGCTTGATCTCGCTGATCAAGGGATAGCGGGGGTTGGTCCCTGTACACTGGTCATCAAAGGCCTTGATGGAGAGCTTGTCCACTGCCGCTAGGAACTCATCCTCTTCCACACCCCACTCCTTGATGGAAGAGGGTATGTTCAGCTCCTTCTTCAGCTTCTCGATCCCTTCTACCAGTGCCTCAACCTTCTCTGCCTGTGTGGAGGAGGGCGATACCGTTATGTACGGGGTGTTCTCCTGGTTGTTCAAGGCCATGGCGATGTAGTCCGCCGCCCTGGCATACCTGCTTACAGCGGAGGGGTACTCATACTGGGGGAAGGCAGCCTGTTTGGTCGGATTATCGGTGGCGTTGTACCTGATGGTGTTGCACAACAGCAGGGCATTGGCCATCCCATGGGGCACATGGAAGGCGGCTCCGAGCTTGTGGGCCATCGAGTGACACAATCCAAGGAATGCGTTGGAAAAGGCCATACCTGCTATGGTGGAGGCGTTGTGCACCTTTTCGCGGGCCTTCTTGTCAGTACCGTCGCGGTAGGCGGTGGGCAGGTACTTGAAAATTACCCTTGCTGCCTCGAGGCTCAGCCCATTGGTGTAGTCGGTGGACATGCTGGATGCCAGGGCCTCCAAGGCATGGGTCAAAACATCAACACCACAGCTCGCTGTAAGGCCTTTGGGCTGGGTCATGGCAAGCTCACTGTCTACGATGGCCATCGTCGGGGTCAGGGCGTAGTCGGCTATAGCCCACTTCATGCCAGTCTTCTCGTCGGTGATGATGGCAAAGGGGGTAACTTCACTACCAGTCCCACTGGTGGTGGGGATACAGACAAGCTCCGCTTTCTTACCCATGTCGGGGAAGGAGTAGATACGCTTCTGGATATCCATAAAACGCAAGGCCAAATCCTCAAACTGCACTTCGGGATGCTCGTACAGCAGCCACATGATCTTAGCCGCATCCATGGGCGAGCCTCCGCCAAGGCCGATGAGCACATCGGGCTTGAATGCGTTCATGGCGGCCATCCCCTCGGTGATGGTCGCCAAGGTGGGGTCGGGCTTCACCTGGTGGAAGCACTCGTTCTCAATGCCCAGGTCATCAAGGACTGAAGTCACCTTCTCAGCCATGCCGCTGGTAAAGAGGAAGGAGTCGGTGATGACGAAGGCACGTTTCTTGCCTTTCAGCTCGCCAAGGGCGAGGGGGAGGCAGCCGTACTTGAAGTAGGTCTTGGGTGGCAGTTTGAACCAGAGCATGTTTTCCCTCCTTGCAGCTTCAGTCTTGATGTTCAGCAGGTGCTTAGGTCCAACATTCTCGCTGGTTGAGTTGTTACCCCATGATCCGCAGCCCAGGGTAAGGGAGGGTTCCAGGCGGTAGTTGTAGATACCCCCGATGGCTCCCTGGCTTGCAGGCATGTTGATCAGAACGCGGCTGGTCTTCACTGTCTTGCTGAATGCGTTGATCTTCTCCTGTTCATCTTCGTCGATGTACAGGACACTGGTATGTCCAAAGCCTCCAAGGGAGACTAGCCTGGCAGCCATGGCCGTCCCTTCCCCAAAGTTGCCACTCCTGTACATGGCAAGGATCGGGCTGAGCTTCTCGTGGGCAAAGGGTTCTTCTGCTTCAACAGAGGTTACCTCCCCGATAAGCACCTTGGTGTGTTTGGGAACGGTAAAGCCCGCTATCTTGGCAACCTTTACAGCACTCTGTCCTACAATGGCTGCGTTTACGCTGTTGCGCTTGGGGTCGAGGATGACAAGGCGGAGTTTGTCTGTCTCCTCCGTGCTGAGGAAATAAGCGCCGCGGGTGCTGAGTTCTTCTTTGACCTCTGCATAGATATCCTTGTGGCAGATGATGGCTTGCTCCGATGCACAGACCACACCGTTGTCAAAGGTCTTGGACATCAGGATGGAACTGACCGCCATCTTGATGTCGGCACTCTTGTCCAGGAGGGCAGGGGTGTTGCCAGGACCTACTCCAATGGCAGGGATGCCTGAAGAATAAGCACTCTTGACCATCGAAGGTCCACCTGTTGCAAGGATGAGGTTCATCAGGGGGTTTTTCATGAGGTAGTCGGTCTTGGCCATGGAGGGCTCTTCGATCCAGCCGATGATATCCTCAGGAGCCCCTGCCTTCACAGCCGCTTCCAGGATGATCCTTGCAGCCTCACAGGTGCACTTCTTGGCACGGGGGTGTGGGCTGAAGATGATGGCGTTGCGTGTCTTCAGGCTGATGAGGCTTTTGAAGATCGCCGTGCTGGTGGGGTTTGTAGTGGGTATGATGCCGCAGATCAGGCCCTTGGGCTCTGCAATCTTCTGGATGCCGAAGGCGGGATCGCTTTCTACAATGCCACACGTCTTGTCATCCTTGTACTGGTTGAAGATATATTCGGCTGCAAAGTGGTTCTTGATGACCTTGTCCTCGACGATTCCCATGCCGGTCTCCTCAACCGCCGCTATGGCGAGGGAGATTCGTTCGTCGTTGGCCGCAATGGCAGCGGCTCGGAATATGATGTCTACCTGCTCCTGGGAGTAGGTGGAGAATTTGATCTGGGCTCGTCGAACCCTTTCGATGAGTGCCTGCAGCTCCAGCTGCCCTTCAAAGAGTTCTGTTGTTGTTTCTGGTGCTTCTTTTTTTGCCATGATGGACTCCTGACCGTTTGATATGTTTAATATATAAATATATATCGAATAATACAAGGGGTTTTGCGTACTATGTGAAGGAACTAAAGAAATGTTGTAGTAATGCATAAAATGAAATGATTAATAATCTAGAAAGTATATTAAATATAAAAAAATGTGAAAAATAACAGTATGTTATACCAGAAATGCTATTAAACAGCAAACTTACTAGCTAAAGCAATGCTTACGATCAGGACCACAATACCGATAAAGAGCGGAGTCTTAATCCTCTTACTACTGGAATGGACTGCCTCAGCGCTGCCTGAGGCAGTCCTGAGAAGCGCCTGGTCTACGCGCTGGACTAGCGATCCCGTCGAGCCCTTGAAGGAGGTTGATAACAAGGTGAAGTATCCCAAGGTCAGGGGAATATAGGCAAGGTTCTTGGTCCTGAGCCTGGGGTTGCTTGCGCTGATGCACTGACTTGCTGCGAGCAGGCTGATGAGCCTCAGGGCCTTTATGAGTGCAACTTCGACCGCCCCTTGGGTGAATGCCACCGATCCAAAGGAAAGAAGGACCTTCCCGTAGGGTTCGAAGAGGCTGAGCAGCAACATGGAAAAGAGGAGCATCAGCGGTGGGACAACCCTGATCCTTCGCTTGGTTATGCGTTGCAAGAGGTACATCAAGGCTGTGATGACAGAAAGGAATACCAGCTTGTCCACTATGAGGATGGCCGCGATGGCTAGCAGTGCTGCCAGGGCGACCTTGCCGTTGTGCTCGCGCTCAGCGATGAGCGGCAGCTCAAGGGTGAGGGTGTCCTGGGCAAGCGAGGCTACCATAGCCCCGCTTGTCCTGTACCGCTCAGCCAGGAACCCCAGGATGATGCTGCTCGCTAGGCCCAGGCCAAGCATGAGGGGGGCGGCGATCCAGATGGTCCTTCCATATATAAGGAGGGAGGCGACCCCAAGTTGGCTGATGTTGCTGGCCAAGGCTCCGAGGATGCTGCAGCCCACCAGGGAGACCCGGCTCCTGAACAGGCTCTTTGTGCCCTTCATCACCAATCCACTTGATAGCGTCCCTGCAAGGGAGATGAAGAATAGGTAGGAGAACAGCGTCCCGGTGACAAAGCCCTGCCCGATGGACTTCAGCAGCAGCAGGATGAAAAAGGATTTGAAGGTGAAAATCTCCAGCACCAGCAGGATGGGCAGGTTGGCCAGTCCCAGCCTAAGGAAGGGCAGGGGCTTGGGGATGAGGTATTCCAGTGTTGAAAGGAGCAGGGTGGCTGCTGCCACAAAGGCTATCTTGCGTTCAGTTCGCGACATCATCGACCTCCATGTCCTTGTCGGCAGAGGAGACTATGGTAAGGAGTATCTGGTTGGGCAGGCATGCTATCCACCCCCTTGAGGTGGAGATGGCACCTTGCTGTATGCAGGTCTTTGTAGGGCAGGGGGAGTCTATGATCCTGGCCGATCCGTTTTCTATGATGATGTGGGTATCGCCAAGGGGGCCTTGGACCACCACCTCCCTATCGGTTGCCAGTGAGTAGCGAAAGGAGCCCTCGGGGCTTTCCACATTCACATACCCGCCCCCTCCTCCGAGGGTGGCTGAGGCTATGATCAGCAGCAGAACAATGCTGAACAACAAGATTAGGCTGTCCACAAGCACAGTGGGGTAGGAGTGTTTCACAGAAATCAGTGTAGCGTCATCGTTTGGGGTTGGCAATATGGATGGCCCTTGGTCAGGTATGTCTGTTATGTGAGCAAAATGTGTAGAGATTCCTCAGATACACAGTTTTGCCATATATGTTTGACATATTCTTCACAGTATGGGTATAATTGTTCTCTGACCTTGTAATGTTCCTAAAAAAGGATGGGTGCGGCTTTATGAAACTCATTTATATCGTTAACGGTACTCTGGAAGACCGGGAAGGCATCAAGCAGTACCTTGAGCTTTCCGGATATGAGGTGCAGGCTTTTGAAGATCTGCACACCTCTCAGGTTGCCATAGCCCGGCAGTCCCCTGACCTGCTGCTGCTGTCGGTGCTCCTGCCCGATGGAGATGGCTTCTCCTTTATCAAGAAGCTGAAGCAGACCTATACCTTCCCTGTCATCTTTGTCACCTCCCGCATAGCCGAAAGCGACCGCATCCTGGGCTTTGAGTTGGGTGCAGACGACTATATCTGCAAGCCTTTCTCGTCCAAGGAGCTTGTCCTGCGTGTGCATGCCATGTTCAGGCGCATCGACATGAGCGCCTCTGCGTTCCGCAGCGGCTCCTCCTGGTCCTTGGGGAACTCTTTTCTTCAGCTTGATGAGGTGTCGCACTTGTTTGCCATCGATGGCAAGCAGATCCCCCTCACCGCTGCCGAGTGGAGGATCATGAGCTATCTGGTGAGCAATAGCGGCATCCTGATAACACGTTCGCAGATTCTAGAGCACTGCTTTGACTATAGCTTTGAGAGCTATGACCGCATCGTGGATACCCATGTGAAGAACATACGGTCAAAGATGGGGCCCATGGGTTCGCAGTGGATCGAGACTGTACGGGGGTATGGGTATCGCTTTGCAGGGCAAAGTGCGGTAAACCGTCCTACAGGCACCCCTGCACAAAAAGGCAGCAAGTAGCAGATCAGGAAGAAAGCTAAAAAACAAAAACAAAAACCATACATGTAATCACAATCCTCACACACTCAGCTTCATGAGTGTGTTGTCATCGAAGTCCATGATGGTGAAGGTTCGCTTTTCATAGAGGCAGTACGAAGGAGGGAATCCTCCTTTGGGAATGGCCACCGATCCTGGGTTGACCAGGAAGATTCCATCCTGTTCTGTTGCCATGGGAATGTGGGTATGACCGCTTATAAGGATGTCTCCTCTCTGTAATGGGGGCCTTTGGAGGTGCCCATGAGTCAAATACATCATTTTTCCTTTCAATTCATCTAGAAAGATGCTAGAGTAGTCAGCGAGGGTGGGAAATTCAAGCACCATCTGGTCGACTTCGGAGTCACAATTGCCGCGCACGCTTATAATTGAATCTTTCAAACTATTTAGTAGCGCATACGTTTTTTTAGGGTTATACTCTCTAGGAAGATCATTCCTAGGGCCGTGGTACAACAGGTCTCCCAGCAGGATTAGTTTGGAGGCACCGTTTCGATTGAAGGCTTCCAAAAGTTTCTGCATGTAATATGCGCTACCATGGATGTCGGATGCTAAAAGGTATATCATAATTATATGGTAATGCAATCGGTTATGTACTGCAATAATGTTGACAGTATAAGTGATATTGTCTTTGTAACCTTCGCATTATCTACACAAAAGGGTTGTATGAACACTGGAAACACACAATTACTAAATACCCACACACTATTGCATGCCTCTACACAATCCCTACACATAATTCCACACTTCCTACACCTTTCTTCCATTCCACTCACAAAGTGCATCGACATACTGATGTTACAAATAAACTCTCACGCAAAAAAATGGAGATTTACGTCATGAAGAAAAAGTTTGTATTAACTCTGGCACTGGTCCTTATGGTAGCTGTAACACTTACTGCAGCCCCTATCGAATTGTCTGGTAACTTTAAAGCTGGTTACACAATGACATTTGCAAGTGGTGGTAATGGTATTGCTGGAAAGAACATTGCAAGTGAAATTTCTCTTGGTGCTCTTTCTGTTTCTGGCGATTTTTGGAAAGTAGCTATTGCTGATGGCGTTGCTATTACCCCTGGTGATAACAAGATGGCAGCTACTGCAACCATTTATCTTGACAAGGCTCTTGCTGAACAAGGTATGGACATGGGTGATCTTGCAGTCACTTTGACTATTGGTAACAAGACAACTCTTGGCGGTCTCAGTGCTTATACCAACAGCAGAGACGCTCTTACTGGCCTGAAGATGGATAGTACTGATCCTGCTAGGTATTCTTCAGCTGTTCAAGTTGATTACACAAAGCTCGTTTCTGTGTATGTTGGTGCTGACCTTGCTGCTTTTGAAACTGCAAATAAAGCAATTGTCCTTTCTGCAAAGTCAATGCCTGTTGATGGCGTAACTGCTGCAGTAGCTTATACCAACATGGATGCAAATTCTGTTGATGGTTCTGTTGCTGGATCTGTTGCCGTTGATGTAGCAAAGCTTGCTGGTATTGAAGATTTCGGTCTTACTGTTTCTGCTTATGATGTATACTTCTTTACTCCTAAGACCAACAACCTCTATGTTGAGCTCAAGGGTTCATATGACAAGATTAGCGCTTGGACTGAGTACAGAATTATCAACAAAACTAACGACATGAAATTAAAGGTTTCTTTCTCTGGTATCGAGAATGTTGGACTTTCTGCTTTTGTTGAACTTAATGACTTGACCAAAGTTGTAAAGACAACCACCAAAGTTGGTGCTGGTGTAACGTATGCTATGGGTGGTGTTACCTATGCCATTGACATGGATTATGCAACAGCAACAGAGGTTTTCACTTTAGCTCCAACTGTCAAGATTTCCTTCTAATCAAGCCTAACGCAAGTTAGCTTAATGAGTGGCCCATCGTTGATGGGTCACTTTTCTGTTTACAGTGCATATGACTTTTTTCTGTTTGCCTCTTTTCTCATTAACCCTTACAATGATTTCACTATTAGGTAGGAAAGTAGGTATATGGCTAAAAGTATTGGAAGGGCTGACGTAGCCAAGGCAGCAGGAGTTTCTGAATCTACAGTATCCCGTGCCTTGAACGATTCTCCCTTGATCAGCGGTGACATAAAACGCAAGGTTCGTGAACAGGCAGAACTGCTTGGGTATTATCCCTCACGTACTGCAACTCTTTTTGCAAGCAACAAAAGCCTTTCCCTTGGCTTTGTAGTTCCGTATTACAAGAATATCATGCCCTTTACCCGATCCTACTTCCCCTCATTGCTTGACGGACTGCTAGTCGGTGCGATGAAACGTGACTACACCATAGGCATTGTCTTTGAAAACCATCTGGGAAAGTACCGAACCTACAATGAACTGATCAACTCCCATAGCTTTGATGGCCTGGTCTTTGCTATTACCCAGGACAACTTTGAAGGCTTGCAACAAATGATTGACCATGAAATACCCTTTGTCTTGGTCAACAACTACCAGGACTGTGCTGCAAGCATCTATGCCAGACCTGATATCGGCATGCAGAAGGCCATTGCACATGCTTCCTCCCTAGGGCACCCCTCAATAACCTATCTCACAGGAGACCTTCGCTTTAAGAATGGGAAGGACCGCCTAGCAGTATTTGAAGAGCAGGCATCCTTGCATCACATCAATGCTCAGGTAGTAGAAGGTGACTTCTCCAGGCGTTCTGGCTTTGAAGCTCTTGCTGCCATGAAGACACTCCCCTCCATGGTCATGACAGCCAGTGACCGCCAAGCCTTCGGCTTCATGCAAGCCTGCATGGAACAAGGGTTGCGTGTCCCCCAAGATATCTCGGTCATAGGCTATGACAACTTCCAGCCAGCAGGAACAAGTGCTCCCCCTTTGACAACAGTCGACCATCCGATCACAGAAATGGGAATCATAGCCGCTGAAATGGCTATAGACATGATACAGAAAAAGAGCCTTCCTGAGCAAAAATGGGTGGATACCGGCTTTGTCGAACGTAAATCGACAACTGGGTTTGGACTCTGATATGAGACTCATAGTAGTTGGGTGTGGAGGGATGGGCACCTATCAGGCTAAGAAGTTCCAACAACTGGGTGCCACTATCGTCGGAGCCATCGACCATAACCCTACCAACCTTAGGGCATTCTGTTCTTTGTATGCTGTGCCTTGGAGCTCCACTTCAATAGCAGACCTTGCTCTGATGCGAGATCGTGCAGACGCAGTCTCCTGTGCACTCCCTGATAGGTTTCACCTTTCCTGTTGTTCTCTGGCACTCTCTTTAGGCTTCGCCCTGTTTGCAGAGAAACCCATGGGCTTTGACCTGATTCAGGCTCAGGCAATCGTAGAGGCATCAGGATCGCGTTCTATCCCTGCTATGGTGAATTACTCCAAGCGGAACATGCGAGCCCTCCATGCCCTTGGAACAGTTGTTTGTGATGGCAGATTGGGTATTCTCCAATCTGTTTCAATTCAGTACAACCAAGGGTGGGTCCTTACAAACGCTTGGGGAGACTGGAAGACTGATTCACGATGGAAATGGCGCTTGTTACCTTCCTTTGGCAATGCAGGCTGTATTGGAGACCTTGCGAGTCACCTCGTCGACTCCCTCTTCTTCCTGTTCGGTTCTGTCTCTTATGCTGATACTATTTCAGTTGTTACCCTTGAGAATCTTGTATCTGACGGTACTATCTCTTTGGGTACGGAGTATCATGATACTTTTCTTTGTAATGGTTCTGTCCCTGTTGCCTACGAAGGTTCCTTGCTTGTAGGCAATGGCATTCCCTGTCACCTTTCCTGCACCCAAGTCTCGCCAACTGATGGTGATGCTGTTACAATCACTATAGTTGGCTCGTCAGGTACTGCTGTTTTGGACTCTTCGCTATCACGACATGCTGTTACCGTTTCATCGGATACAGGTGCTTGTGTTGTTGAAGGTCCTTCTGCTGTTGCTTCTACCTATTCTTCCTTTGTGACTTGGGTAGATACAGGCATTCCAGCCAGGCCGACGCTATCTGATGGACTTCTGGTACAAGAGATCTTAGAGGAGATGAAACAATGGCGATCAAGCTAGGTGCTGTTTTGAGTGCAGATGAAGTAACTCCCTCCTCGTTGGACACTCTCTCTTCCCTTGGCTTTGAAACCATAAACATAGCCTTCTGGAAATCGCTAGGATCATGTGATCTGCCTCAGCTTGCTGAAATCGTAGCTGGGAGTTCCTTGGAAGTCTCAGCCCTCTCCATCTTTGGCAATACACTCTCTGGCTTTGATACCCTAGCAGGATGGGAGTATCTTATTACGCATGCTTCTCGTTTTGGTTCTCCCTATGTCAGTGGCTTTGCCGGTAGGGTGACAGGCAAAAGTGTGGAAGACTCCTTGGGGGTATGGAAAGAGACCTTTTCCTCTTTGCTTGACCTTGCTTATACGAATAACTGCAGGGGACTCCTCTTTGAGAACTGCCGTATGGGAGACCTGTGGAAGCGAGGAAATTGGAACATAGCCATAAATGGCGATGCCTGGGCCCTTATGTTTGGTATTCTGGATGATCCGAAGCTTGGGCTGCAGTGGGAGCCCTGCCACCAGGTAGAGGCCTTCATCGATCCTTTGATGCAATTACAGGAATGGCTTCCTAAGGTGAAGCATGTCCATGGAAAGGATGCCCTCATCGATTGGGATTTGCTAAAGGTCATTGGACTGTACGCTCCGGACAAAGCGATCAGTTCAGTACTTCCTGGGGAAGGGGAGAGCGATTGGGGCGCCATCATACGGATGCTACAAGCAGCCGACTATGATGGTAGTATTGATATTGAGACACAAAACCAGAAGTTTTTCCCTGACCTACATGATAAGAAACGGTCCTTGAAATACCTGCAGCAATATCTCAGATAGTACTTTTAGTATTTTTGCACTTGCAGTTTTTCTTAATTGTGATACCATGACAGGTGTTACGGCGTGTGTGAAAGGATCTTTTTTTTACCAGTTATGCACGCGCGTGCATTGGAGGTTGCATGAAACAGCTACGATATGGAATGGTAGGCGGAGGCCCTGGTGCTTTTATAGGAGATGTTCATAGGAAAGCCATCAGGATGGATGATCTTGCTGTGCTCGTTGCAGGCACTTTTTCTCGGGATGCTGAGAAATCCAAGCTTTTTGGCAAAGAGTTGGGCCTCTCTGATGACAGGTTGTACACAGACTTTGCAACAATGGCAAAAGAAGAAGCCAAACGGGAAGACTGCATACAGTTTGTAGTATGTGTCACGCCAAATGCTTCTCACTACGAAATATGTAAGGCCTTCCTCTCTGAAGGCATTTCAGTAGTCTGTGACAAGCCTCTGACCTGGACAATTGAAGAAAGTGAAGAACTTGTAGCTCTTACCAAAAAGAAAGATCTCCTGTTTGGAGTTACCTATACCTATACTGGCTATCCTGCTGTCAAGCAGATGCGGCATATGGTCAGCTCCGGTGCATTGGGCAAGATTAAGTTCGTAAATGCCGAGTACCCTCAGGATTGGCTTGCTCAGCCCGTCGATGACGACAACAAGTTGGCCCCATGGCGAATCGATCCCAAGGTTACGGGAATATCGAACTGCCTCGGTGATATAGGAAGCCATGTTGAGAACCTGGTGGCAACAGTCACCGGTTTGGAGATAGAGCGTGCCTTAGCACGCCTGGATAGCATCGTTGACGGGCGTACCCTCGATGACAATGCTTCTGTCATGGTCGAATACAAAGGTGGAGCCAAGGGCTTGTACTGGTCCAGTCAGATAGCCTTTGGAAATGACAATGGCTTGAGAATACGCGTCTTTGGTGAAAAGGGTGGATTGGAATGGTGCCAGGAAGATCCTGACCACTTCAGCTTTACGCCCAGTGATGCGCCACAGCAGAAATGGAGTCGGGGGCGTGATCAGTTCCACCCATCAGCTCAACAGTATTCCAGGATACCTGCAGGCCATCCTGAAGGTGTCTACGAGGCTTTCGCCAATATTTATAAGAGCTTTATCCTAGCGCTTGGAAAGAAGCTCAGTGGAAAGGCACTTGTAGCTGCTGACTATGATTTCCCAACGGTTGAGATGGGGTTAGCAGGGGTTGTGTTCATCAACAAGTGTGTAGAGAGCAGTAAGAAGGGCTCTGTTTGGGTCAAGTTTTAAAAACATACTATCGGAGGATGAGATATAATGGCTAGATTAGCAACGATTTTTACAGGACAGTGGGCAGATTTACCTTTTGAAGAGATGTGCAGGACCGTAAGCACGATCGGATACGAAGGTGTGGAAATAGCCTGTTGGGGCGACCACATGGATGTGAAGAAGGCTGCAGAGGATCACTCCTATGTTGCTGAAAAAAAAGCAATCCTGAAGAAGTACAACCTTGAGTGCTTTGCTTTGGGGAACCATCTGGGTGGACAGTGTGTCGGTGATGCCTTTGGTGATCCCCGTCTGGCGGGCTTTGCCCCTAAGAATCTGAAAGGTGATGACAAGGCGATACGCTCTTGGGGCATTGAGCAGATGAAGTACACCGCCAAGGCAGCGAAGAACATGGGCTGCTCGGTAGTCACTGGCTTCATGGGCTCTCCTATCTGGAAGTACTTCTACTCCTTCCCTGCAACCAGCGAAGAGCTGGTTGAGGCGGGTTATCAGGAGATATACGAATTGTGGACACCCATCCTTGATGAATTTGACAAGCAAGGGGTCAAGTTCGCCCTTGAAGTGCACCCTTCAGAGATTGCATATGACTATTATACCACTGAAAGGCTCCTGAAGAAGTTTGAATACAGGGAAGCTCTGGGCATTAACTTTGACCCAAGTCACCTGCAGTGGCAAGGTATTGATCCTGCCCTGTTCTTCCGTGACTTTGCAGACAAGATCTACCATGTGCACATCAAGGACTGCTATGTGAAGCTCGATGGTCGATCTGGGATCCTTGGTTCGCATATCCAGTTTGGTGATCTTCGCCGTGGCTGGAACTTCGTTTCCCCAGGTCATGGGGATGTGAACTTTGAGTTCATCATCCGCGAAGCCAATGCAGCCAACTATCGTGGCCCTCTCTCCGTTGAGTGGGAAGATAATGGTATGGATAGAATATTTGGTGCTGCTGAAGCTTTGGCCTTAGTGCGTAAAATCGATTTTGATCCCTCACAAGTTGATTTCGATGGAGCCATGGAGAACTGATGGATACATCCCACAACTCTCAAGACATGATCAATTTTCTTGGTATTGTCAAGGAATTCTCCTCTGTTCGTGTGCTCTCTGACGTTACGTTCGGCATACGAGGTGGGGAGATAATGGGCCTGATCGGCGAAAATGGGGCAGGCAAGTCCACACTGATCAAAATCCTGTGTGGCATATATCAAGCAACATCAGGAGAGATCTTTCTGGAAGGCAAGAGAGTTTCCATTCCCGATTACATAACTGCAAAGCATCTTGGCATAGGTATTGTCCCCCAGGAGTTCAACCTCATCAATTCCTTGACTGTATATGAGAATATCTTCCTTGGTAATGAACTGCACAAAGGGGCATTTCTGGATAAGAAGGCGATGAGAGAATTGGCCTCGCAACAGTTGGCACAGTTGAAAATGCCTGTTGATGTGAATCGTCTGGTAAGTGAGTTGAGTGTAGCAGAGAAGCAGATGGTTGAAATTTCAAAGGCCATGATTCTTGATGCTAGGATTCTCATCTTGGATGAACCTACGACAACCCTTACCGGTCATGAAGTTATGACCCTTTTTGCCTTGATGCGTAAGCTCAAGGCAAAAGGAGTCACGATGATCTACATCTCCCATAAGCTGCAGGAGATCAAAACCATTTGTGACCGGGTGACTACCCTACGTGATGGCATCCTTATCGGAGTTGATGAGGTTGCAGGTGTGGATGAGGAGGATTTGGCCCGGAAGATGGTCGGAAGAGATTTCAGTCAGGTATTTCCACCAAAGCTTGTTCGTGCTACTGGTGGGGAGATGCTCTCTGTCGAGAATCTTTCCATTGAAGGGTTGTTGCATGATATCAGCTTTTCCTTGAGAAAAGGAGAGATATTGGGCTTTGCCGGTCTGGTCGGTTCAGGGCGTACTGAAACGATGGAAGCTCTCATGGGATTGCGAAAGATTGACAGGGGCACCATCGAGAAAGATGGCAAGCGGATAATGATCAGGCATCCTAAGGATGCGGTCAGGTATAAACTGGGTTACATCAGTGAAGATCGCCAAGGCAAGGGAATTGTGCAAAGGTTTGATATCCCTAAAAACATAACCCTCATTTCATTGCGGAAAAAATATATCCGCAATGGCTTTATCGACAAGAAGAAGGAAGCCTCGGAAGCCGAGCGGTATGTCAAGGAGTTCAATATTGTAGCTGCTTCGTTGGCCAATGCCTTACAGTTCTTCAGTGGAGGCAACCAACAAAAAGTGTATTTGGCACGCTGGATGGATACCGAGCCTGAGATACTGATTCTGGATGAACCGACCAGGGGTATTGATATCAATGCAAAAAGTGAAATCTATGAGTTTGTGCATCAACTGGCATCTTCTGGAATAGGGTGCATCTTGGTCTCCTCTGAAATGGAAGAGATCATAGGGCTTTGCAGCAGGGTGTATGTGCTGCGGGAAGGTCGTGTGGCCGGATGTCTGGATGGTGAAGAGATTACCGAAGAGAATATCATGTTCAATGCTACTGGTATCAAGGAAGGAATATAAAAATATGGGTGAAAACAAGATAGGCCCCTATGTCAAGAAGTTCAGGTTAAAGGACCATTCGTTGGGTATGGCCTTTATTATCCTGGTTATCATCGCCACGATCATGGGGTGGCCGAATTTCCTCAAGATGAGAAACCTAACGAATATTCTCCGCCAGATTTCCTATACCGGGATTATTGGCTTGGGAATGACCTTGGTCATTATCAGTGGTGGCATTGACCTCAGTGTAGGATCGATGACCGCTTTCGTCGGGGGAATCTCCATATTTTTTCTGAATATGTTTGGAGGCCAATCGATACTTGGCATTGCGCTTACCATCGTGTTCGCACTTGTTTTGGGTATGGCTTGTGGATTCGTAAACGGTATATTGGTGTCCAAGTTCAAGATGGCGCCTTTTATAGTGACGTTGGGCACGATGTCCATATTCCGCTCCCTCATCCAGTATTTTTCCAATGCTGGAACCATCCTTTCTGTGAACAATACCTACGGGAAGATTGGAAGTGGGGTGGTATTGGGTCTGCCCATCCCTGTCTGGTGCTTCCTAGGGGTAGGAATCCTGTTGCATATTGTTCTGAACAATACGAGTTTTGGTCGGTATCTCTGTGCTACAGGGAGCAATGAACAGGTTGCCCGCTATTCTGCCATTAATGTGTCCATAATCAAATTGCTGCCGTATGTGATAACAGGTTTCACCGTTGGTGTTACCGCCCTGATGTGGTCAAGTCGCTTGAACTGCATCAATCCCAGTGACTGCACTTCCTACGAGATGGATGCCATTGCCGCCGCTGTCATCGGAGGGACTCTGATGAGCGGGGGTAAGGGTAGCATCATCGGGACCATGATGGGTGCCATCATGATCGGAGTTATCAACAATATGCTTGTTATGGGAGGCATCAGTGCTTTCCTTCAACAGGCTGTGAAGGGCCTTGTGATTATTGTTGCGGTACTCATGCAGTACAACAATAACAAATAAAAGATTTCATTTGGAGGAAAAAGGATGAAAAAAACGTTGATGATCGTTCTCTGCCTACTGTTGGCTGTCGGTTTTGTATTTGCACAAGGTGCTGCAGAAACAAAGAAAAGTGTCCCTAAGATTGGTATCGCAGTTCCTTCTCCTGACCATGGTTGGACTGGTGGAGTCGGTTGGTGGGCTGATAAGGCCGTTAGGGAGCTGAGTGAAAAGTACCCTGGAAAGTATGAGTTCAAGGTCCTTCATGCTGATGGATATGCCAAGCAACTCTCTGATGTTGAAGATCTGATGGTTTGGGGTATGGATTATCTGGTAATTCTTCCTCATGAATCAGCTCCTCTTACCCCTGTGGTAAAAGAAGCCCACACATCTGGTGTCAAGGTCATTGTTGTTGACCGTGGACTCACCGATACCACGTTTGGCTATGTCAACCTTGCAGGGGACAATAGTGGGATGGGTAAGGTATCAGGAAAATTCATGCGTGAGTACATGAAGGAAAACAACCTTACCAAGTATGTGGCTATGGGTGGAATGCCTGTCGTCATCGATGGTGAGAGAATGAAGGCCTTCTTTGATGAGATGACTTCCGATAAGAGTCTGGTTAACCTTGCTGGCGGACGTTACTACGACTTTGCCGACTGGTCTACCCAGAAGGGTCTCGAGTTGATGGAAAACTATCTGCAGAAGTATCCTGAAATCCATGCAGTGTTCTGTCAGGATGATGATGTCATGACTGGTGTCCTGCAGGCTATCAAGGAGAGTGGACGCAAGGACATCAAGCTTGTATTCGGTGGTGCCGGTTCGAAGTCTGCCTATGAGAAGATCATCGCTGGTGATCCTCTGGTAAAGGCTACGGCAACCTACCATCCAAGCATGGTCTATGATGCAATCAACTACTGTCTTGATGTTGCCGAAGGCACGAAATCCTCTGATTTCCATACCGCCAAATCTCCAAAATCTGTAGTGCTTCCTTCCGTGTTGGTCGTTAAGAGCAACGTGATGGATCACTATGACAAGGATTCCGTATTCTAGACACTATTCACTGAAGAGTATTTGCACCCCCAATGTAATTGGGGGTGCAACTCTTGCTAGAGACCCATTGTTTCAAACGTAGCGTTCAGTCGTATTCATGAGAAAAAGGGTATTGAGAATAGGTCACAGGAGTTGCAAGTAGGAGCTCCCAAAGGAATCAGATCAAGGGGATTAGTGTCCCATGCTTAGGTAATCTCCAACACCCCTGTAGTGAATACCTTACCAGCAAGAGGACCCTCTCCACTGCAGACAACCTTGAGGCGGTCATTTTTATAGGTAAAAGTAAGGGTAACCTCAAGTACTACATCACTAGCAGGGCCTGTATATCCATCAGGCAAGATGAGGCTGTAATATCCATAGGTATATGAAAACACCTTATCTTCCAGGGTTCCATGGCCATGACAGTCATATGAGTAATCGCCATCAGTCCAGTAGATGAATACCCCGGTTGTAGGGGAAGTGAAAATCTCAACTGAGATTGCACTATCACCATTTTGGTCTGGAAACTCCCAGGTGCCTATAATGTCATTGAGCACGAAATCAATTCCAGGTCCATCGTCCTCTATGCTTGGTTCACAACCAAAGAGCAACACAACAAGGACTAGGACTCCCAACAACAATAGAATCTTCTTACTCATAAGCCCTCCCTTTGGAATGGGGTATCATACCAATTATGGTAGCTCTCCATACGCACCGGTCAGCTCTGCAAGAACCCTTGCGGGGTAGATGCGTAGGAAATAGCGATTACACAGTTACATGCTAAAAGTCTTACCAGCTAAAGGGCCTTCCCCAGTGCAAGTTACTTTTGGTTTGTCTTGGTACATGGTTAGTGTGATAGTTACTGATTTTGGAGAACCATGGTACACAAATGTTCCGGTATCATCGTCTTCATCAACGTAGGTTGTTTCATTGTAGACATAAGATCCAGTGAACACAGTGCCACTGACTGTCCCATTTACCATTGCAAAGTAGTCAGTTAATCCTTCGTACCAAGCGATATCTAGCATCTTATTACTTGGATCAGTATCGTCTTGCATGATGCTGACATGGGTTTCATTTGGTAAATCCCATTCCCCTAGGAAATCTGCATACGTATAGACTTTCCCATCTTCGCACCCTGTCATAACAAATACCAGAATCAGACCTAGAAACAAAACACCAACACCACGTTTACCCATAACAAACCTCCCTTAAGCCTTTCTTTAAAGGCAAGAAGCCATGCTTGTATTCTATACACACCTGATTTATTACCCGGTGAGATCCAAACCAACTGCATTATGCGGCTCTTGTGGAACCGCATGATGCAGATGGGCATAGACATATGAACAAGTTTCATAACAGAATTCAACACAAATTTTGAGAGGGCTTTTGTCAGTAGATGACGAACAACATTAATGGTATTAAGAAAGAATAAGGAGAGGAAAGATCAACATGATATAACCTCCAGAACGAGGGAGCTTGCTTATAGTGTAGAATACCTTTGCAGATTTACAATATTGCAGTATGCCTTAGAATAACAATTTTTTAAAAAATATCGCTTTAGGAGCATGTCGTGTTAACTCACATATATATACTTGGTTTAACTGCTTTTGTCCAAAGATTTGAAGGTGGTTTCATACCAACAAAACCCTCGGAATTCTCCGAGGGTTTTGTTGGTAGTCTCTGTTTGTTATTCTCTGTTGTCTACTTGAACCTATTCAGCCTCAAAGCATTGAGCACCACACAGACACTGGACATCGACATCGCAAACGCTGCGAACATTGGTGACAACTGAGGACCTCCAAACAGCGTCAGCAGACCTGCTGCCAAAGGAATGCCCAGGATGTTGTAGAAAAACGCCCAGAAGAGGTTCTGATGGATATTACGCATCGTAGCCTTGGAGAGTTGGTAAGCCTTTGCCACGTCCTTGAGGTTGTTCCGTACAAGGACAATGTCAGCAGTCTCACGCGCGACGTCTGTAGCGCTTCCTACAGCGATTCCCACATCAGCCTTGGCAAGAGCCGGGGCATCGTTGATACCGTCTCCTACCATAGCCACACGGCCCTTCTTGGCATACTCGGTTACCGCCTGCTCTTTCTGGTCTGGAAGCTGGCCTGCAAGATACTCATCAATGCCTGCAAGCTTGGCTATTGCCTTGGCTGTACGCTCGTTGTCCCCTGTAAGCATAATTGTCCTGATGCCCTCATCCTTGAGGAGCTGAATAGCCTCGGGTGTCTCCTTCTTGATGGTATCGGCCACACCAATGATTCCCAACAGCTTGCCATCGAGGGCAACCAGGAGGGGAGTCTTGCCTTGGTCGGCAAGATCATCCAGCTGTTTGTTTTCAGCTTTGGTGACTTCTATGCTGTTGTCGGCCATCATGGCAAGGTTGCCAATCCTTACCTGTTTTCCTTCAACACTCCCTTCAATACCCTTGCCGACGATCGCCTTGAAGGCCTTTGCTTCTGCCAGGATTAGCTTGAGCTCTTCGGCCTTGCTCACCACCGCCTTGGAAAGCGGATGCTCACTGCTTGCCTCAAGGCTTGCTGCGATCCTCAGAAGTTCATCAGTATCCTTCGCAAGCATATCAGTGACAACGGGCTTACCTTCAGTGAGGGTGCCGGTCTTGTCGAAGATGACTGTCTCAACGCCCTTGAACTGCTCAATGGCTGCGGCATGCCTAAAGAGAATACCCAGCCTTGCTCCCTTGCCACTCGATACCATGATGGCTATCGGGGTAGCGAGGCCAAGCGAACAAGGACACGCTATGACCAGGACACTTACTGCCCTTATCAGGGCTGTATCTACTGTGGTGCCGGTAAGGAACCACGCTAGGAACGTGACAACAGATATTCCCATTACTATCGGCACAAATACACCTGAGATCTTATCAGCAACTCTGGCAATGGGGGCCTTGGACCCCTGTGCTTGTTGCACAAGCTCGATGATGTTGGCAAGGGCAGTATCGGATCCTACTTTGCTCGCACGGTACTGAAGCACTCCTGTGGTGTTCAGCGTAGCTGCATAGACGTTGCTTCCCATGGTTTTATCTACAGGCATGCTCTCTCCGGTGAGCAAGGACTCATCGATGGCGGATGCTCCTGAAAGGACCACGCCATCGACAGGAAGTTTCTCCCCAGGCTTGACCATGATGATATCATTGACTTGCACCGCTGAGGCATCAATGACCACCTGCTTGCCATCACGCAAGACGGTGGCATTGGCTGGAGCCAGCTCCATAAGCTTGTGAATTGCTTCCCCTGTTTTGCCTTTAGATCGGTTTTCCAAGTATCTGCCCAGCATCACAAGGGTCAGTATCGTACCAACACCCTCAAAGTAGAGGTGATGAGCTGCTGCAATATTGCCTGTGAATAGCTGAAAGATGCCCCAGAGGCTGTATAGGAAGCTCGCAGTCGTTCCAAGGGCTACAAGGCTATCCATATTGGGTTCGCGCTTGAAGAGGCTTGAGAATCCCTTGGTGAAGAAGGCAGATCCACAGATCATGGTCCCTATAGCTAGCAATAGTTGTAACAGGCTGTTGGAGACCATACCGATGGGAAGGCGCAGGCCCAGCATGGGACCCATAGCGAGCACCATCAGCAAGACAGTAAGGATGGCAGAGATAGTAAGTCGATGCTTAAGGTTCACCTGATCCTTAGCCTTCTGTTCCATCCGCTTGTTTTCGTCTATCTCCTCCAATACGGAGTACCCGATCTTGGAGATAGCTTTCTGTATATCATCAAGTGAGAGCTTATTCTTATCAAACTCGATGGTTGCGCTCTCTGTTGCAAGGTTGACCTGAGCTAGCTTGACTCCGTCAAGCTTGTTCAGGGTTCTCTCCACTGCAGAGGAGCAGGAGGCGCACGTCATGCCTCCGATCGATACTTTTTTTTCTTCCATTAGTCCACTACCTCAAAGCCGATCTCAGCGATAAGAGCTTTAGCCTCATCGATTGTCTCGGCATTCTTATGTTTGATGGTAACCTTGCCTGATGCAGCATCAGCTTTGGCACCTTTAATGTCCTCAAGGTTGTTGAGGGCGTTTACCATTCTGGTCTCGCATCCGTTGCAATGCATGCCTTTTGTCATAATAACTGTTTTCATATCCTAGTAAACTCCTTGGTATAATATACATCTTTTAGGTTAATTCCTCCAGAGGAGGACTTTTTTCCCATACCCACTAGACAGATTCAAAATATTCAAGTATTATCGCTCATGTCCGATGGGCGGTTAACTCAGCGGGAGAGTGCCACGTTGACATCGTGGAAGTCGCCAGTTCAATCCTGGCATCGCCCAAAAGCAAGCATACTGGAAACAGCAGCTTGCTTTTTTTTATCGCTACTGCCTTCGAAACTTCGCCATAACATCCATGAGCTCGGCTATCTTAAGCTGGCTCTCCTTAGGATCCTCACTTTTGAGAGCATCAGTAACACAGGTATTGAGATGATTCTCCATAACCAGGTCCTCCACCTTCTTCAAGGCGGAGATGACAGCTGATAGCTGTAAGAGAATATCCACACAATAACGGTCGGTCTGTACCATGTTCCTGATTCCCTTCACTTGGCCCTCGATCCTAGCCAGTCTTGGGTCTATCTTGTCTTTCACTTCTTGTTTCATATATAATATATATACCCCCCTAGGGTATTAGTCAAGTATCTTGAATAGCAGATAATCATCGATTATACGCTTGAACAGGGAGTATTTAGTATATTTTTATAATAAGAATACTATACCCATGGGGGGTATAAGGTTTTTTTGATAGAATGTTCTTATTTCGTTAGTGGCTTCTATGACCTTATTCCAACACTGCATGATCAAGTGTTCTGATTGAAAAAACACAATGTTCTGGTCATTACTCTCTTTGCCATCGAATTTAGTGGATCTAACTCTGAGTTGAGCAACTTGGTTTGTTACAACAGTAATGTGAAAAAAGTGCCTAATCATTTTTTAAGATAATGGTATCAGTTGCTCCATAAAGGATTCTATCTATAGTGAAAGTAGGTGGGGAATTTCTCCTCTAGCAATACATGCATGCTTACAATCAAGCTGTTGGAGTGAATACTTTATATGCTTATTATAAAAAGATTGTCCAAGTTCTATGAACAGAAAAAAAGGAATGGGGCTAATGATGACTACATATTTATTGGGGAGGACAAATTTTTTATTTTGGGTATTGAAGATAGCTAGTTGAGTTATTTTATCTTGTATAAAGTTATAAGAGATATTCTCTGGCTTTTCGCTGAATCGTGTGGGTAAGGCTACATGATGGTAGCTTTTGGAATCTCCAACTCCCCACAAACGAAATAGATCATTGCCATGAAATTGTCCATATTCTTGAACCCTCTTGCCTTTCGTT
>Ga0265295_1000499_pt1 | contig 79151 bp, 61 predicted proteins | sample Munlansysbiofilm_FD_192503 | JGI IMG/M metagenome (GOLD analysis project Ga0265295, IMG submission 192503) | Leachate microbial communities from a municipal landfill in Southern Ontario, Canada - Methane capture system biofilm | ecosystem: Engineered > Solid waste > Landfill > Unclassified ... | reverse complement strand
CATTGTACACATCGGCTCCTTTCATTTCACCTCCTGATATCTCTATCAAAAGGCTAAGTTTATTATTACACAAACTGGTGCAATCTAAACTTCCGAAACTGGTGCACTTTTAACTGCCATCGACAAACTGGCCATCGGGCTGGAACACAGGCCCTGGCAAGCACATTAATATAGGCTGTAACTGGGCAGCCACTGGTTATCGCTTACCTACGGAGATGGAATGGATGTTTGCTGCGCGGGGCGGGGATCAGACACATAACTATATTTACAGCGGGAGTAATAATCTTGATGATGTTGGTTGGTACGATAATAATATTGATTCCTACGGTACAAGACCAGTCGGCACCAAAGCAGCCAATGAGCTTGGTCTTTATGACCTGAGCGGTAACGTCCGGGAATGGGTGTGGGACATCCATGGCGCTTATCCCAGTGGTTCACAAAATAATCCCGTGGGGTCAAGTAGCGGGTCTTCTCGTGTGATGCGCGGCGGTAGCTGGGTCGACAAGGCCGACTACTGCACCGTTTCCTTTCGGGGCTACGGCTATGCGGACGTTGGCAGTCACTTTATGGGCTTTCGCGTATGCAAGATTTCTCCCTGATTTTTCCCACTGCGCTTTTCACTGTAACGCGGCTTTAGAGCTTGTGAGAGATTCAGGAATGCCCAGCAGATTTTGAGCTTGACAGGTTTTGAATCTATGTAAAAGTCGCTTAAAAGAGAATATATCTAAAAAAAGACCGATAGCTAACCTTCAGGTTAAGCTCGATATCTTAAAAGAGGAGTATCATGCAAAGATACAAATACCTTTCGATCATCCTCATCTTGACACTGCTGTTATTTGTGCTCTCAAGCTGCAGTAAGAAGACCACTGAGCCGGATGTAAAAACGGTGGCGACTCCCACCATTGATCCTGCGAGTGGTGCCTACGCAAATGCCCAGCGCGTATCCATCAGTTGCGTAACCTATGGAGCCACGATCCGTTATACTACCGATGGCAATGACCCTACGCTCAGTTCGGCAGTTTACAGCAGCCCGATCACTATAGGTAGCAGCGCCACGCTGAAAGCCAAAGCTACCAAATCCGGCTGGACCGATAGCAGTATAGCATCTGCCATTTACACGATCAGTGCTCCGCACGCAGTTGCAAGCCCTACTTTCAATCCCCCGGGTGGTTCTTATGCAAGTGCTCAGAGTGTATCCATCAGTTGCGCCACCGCTGGAGCCACGATCCGTTATACCACCGATGGCAATGGCCCTACTTCCAATTCTGCTGTTTACATTAGTCCGATTGTTATCTCATCAAATGCCACTATCAAAGCTATAGCTTACATGGAGGGCTGGACTCCCAGCCCAATATCCAGCGCCAGCTATGCTATTACGCTCGATCAAAGCGTTGCCAGCCCCACCTTCAATCCCCCGGGCGGCTCTTATGCAAGTCCTCAGAACGTATCCATCACTTGCGCCACCGCTGGAGCCACGATCCATTATAGCACCGATGGTAATGATCCTACTCCCAGTTCGGCGGTTTATAGCCGCCCGATTAGTGTCTCCTCAAGCTCCACCATAAAAGCTATAGGCTATAAGCTTGGCTGGAATCCGAGCCCAGTATCCAGCGCAAACTATGCTATTGATCCCACTCCTGCTGGCTTTGTCTATGTCCCAGGCGGTACCTTCTATGACGGATCTTCCAATGTAACGGTGAACAGCTTTTATTTGGATAAATATCAGATTACCCAGGCCGACTATGAATCGGTGATGGGAACTTGGAATAGCGATCCTAATGGAGATGGTACAGCTGGCATTGGCAGCAATTATCCTGTTTATTATGTTTCCTGGTTCAATGCCATAGAGTATTGCAATCGTCGGAGCCTGCAGGAAGGCTTGGTGCCTTGCTATAGCTACAGCGCTTCTGACAGCACTTTTGGCACGAATATCGATAACTGGCCTAGTGGCTGGAACGTTGCCAATAGTAACCATAGTAATGTAAGATGTGTCTGGACTGCCAATGGCTACCGTCTGCCCAGAGAAACGGAATGGGAATATGCGGCGCGTGGCGGTTCGCAGACGCATGGCTATACCTACAGCGGCAGCAATGATCCCGATGCTGTGGCCTGGCATTGGGATAATTGGGGAAATGCACAGCGCTCCACTCACACAGTAGGTGCCAAGCTTGCGAATGAGCTTGGTCTTTTTGACATGAGTGGTAATGTATGGGAGTGGTGCTGGGATATGTCCGGCGGATCAAACCGTGTGTTTCGTGGTGGTAGCTGGAACCACCTTCCTCACCGCTGCACCGTTTCCTATCAGAACTCCGACCTTGCGAAGACCAAATACAGCTATGTAGGCTTCCGCGTTAGTAGGGGTTCCCTTTGATTCATGACTCTTCCTTTTGCCAAGTCTAAAGGGGAATAAACAGATTTAGACGCTATTGATATAGTAGAGGTGCAGGGGGATATGCTCCCTGCACTTCCACTATAACGCGGTCTTCAAATGGCCTTTTCTCTGGCTTTGGGTCGCTAAGATTTGGGCGTTATGCCCAACGCCCCTACTTAGATTCATATCCTCTTCAGATTCCACACCTTTCTCGCCAACCGCAGATATTTAACAGAGTAGAACTTTCCCGTGGAAAAAGATGGATTGCCTACTGCATTTTGGGCTTGACAGCTTATGAATGTATATAATAGTTGTTTAAAGGTCAATATATCTTGGAATATGCAGATGACAGACCCTCTGGTCGAGCTTTAGATCAATTGGAATCGAAATTGACTGCCGCTCTACTGAGACAGGCTCCACTATAGTGATGATTTTGCCTGGCCTGCCAGATGCTTTCCCGGCCTGGTAATCCTTTAACCTCAATGGGAGGAAGACATGAAGAAAGTACTGATGTTTGTCGTGCTGATGGGCATACTAACATTGTGCAGCGGGCTCAGCTCTTATGGCAATAGCCCGGATTTTGAAATGGATACAGTAGCTCCTCAGCTTGAGCTGATCAGCCCCAATGGCGGTGAAAGCTGGTACATTGGCGATACCAGAAACATCCTGTGGACTGCCTCGGATACGAACCTGGACCCCGCAGGCATAGATCTCTGGTACAGCTTGAATGGTGGAGCGGATTATCTCAGTTTGGCAGAGGCGATCGCAAATTCAGGCAGCTATCCTTGGGAACTGCCCGGCATGCAAAGCTTTAACGCCAAAGTGCGAATTGGGGCCAGAGACAGTTTTGACAATAGCACTCTCATACATTCGCTTAATTCTTTCAACATTGGCTATGTGCCTCCCGCTATTCCCGAAGGTCTCAGCATAAATATTTCTAATGCAGTAGATGCGCTGCTGACTTGGGATGAGGTGACTCAGACCATCCCACCTTACAATAGCCCCATCACTCCGGATGGCTATATCATTCTCTACAATGAAAGCCCCTACGAGCAGGATGGACAATCCTATGCCTTTTTGGCGCGTAGCTATGTCACCAGCTATACCCATCACGACGTGGGAGAGTTCCGAAACCAAATGTTCTACCGGGTTCAGGCTTACAAGAATTACACCCGGGAAGATAGCGAGGCTCTGGAAGCCCTTGTGCAAAAGAGCAAGACGCAGCGCATCCCCTGGCCACAAGCCAAAACTATCCTGATGGGAGGCAAGCAATGAGAACACATAACACCGCGCTACTGCTCACCCTTTTCTTGCTTGTACTCAGTTCCTCTCTTTTGGCGGAAACTGTCTTGCAACAGGGCTTTGAATCCAGCCCGTATGATACCTGGAGCTATACTGCCATTCCCGAGCCGAACCGCGCAGTGTGGTGGGGCGCAACCGATCAACCCCTGGGGGGCGCAAGTGCCCAAAGCGAGGATTGGTATTGGGCAAGCTGGGATTTGGACAATCAGAGCCACGCTCTGGAGTTTGAAAGTATTCAGCTCAGCCCTGGCTACATCTACTCTATAAACTTTTACTACTTTACCAAAGGCCTGAGTCTCGCCACGGACTACAGCCGCTACTGCCTCGAATATGACGATGGATATACTTGGACAAATTGGCAAAACCTGCAGCCGGATACCAATGCCTGGACTCATCTTAGCATGGAAATCCCTGTCAATGCCACCAGTGTAAGGCTCAAAGTGGAAGCCCTTTACGATGGTTCAAGCAAATATGCGCACTGGGATGCCTTCAGCTTGCAAAGAACACTGGCTACGCCGACGCCACCTATTGTGGACAATGTATCGGCCCTTCAACGCAGGGACGGCAGCAAGATCGTGGATATCCATTATGATGTTTTTGATGCTAATGACGAACCTCTCACTGTCTCGCTACTGCTTTCGGATAATGGTGGTGAATCTTATGATTATCAGCCCAATATCGCCAACCTATCCGGAGATATTGGAGAGGATATCAGCACAGGTACCGGCAAACACATCATTTGGAATGCCGGCGCTGAAGGCACTGACTTTGATGGCTCTATCTACCGCGTCAGGGTTTCTGCACAGAATAACATCTATGGCATGCCCGAGAACTTCGTGTTCGTGGGAGGAGGTACTTTCCATAATGGGGCTTCCCATGTAACGGTGAGCAGCTTCTATCTGGATAAATATGTGATGACCCAGGCCGGATACCAAGCTGTGATGGGCACCAATCCCGCTCATGATTTTGGGGTTGGCGCTGATTATCCTGTATATTATGTATCCTGGTTCAATGCCATTGAGTATTGCAACCGTCGTAGCATGCAGGAAGACCTGGCGCCTTGCTACAGCTATAGCACTTATGGTACTGATCCTGCGAACTGGCCCTCTGGCTGGAACACAGGCCCTGGCAACCACATTAATGTAGGCTGTAGCTGGGCAGCCAATGGTTATCGCTTACCTACGGAGATGGAATGGATGTTTGCCGCCCGGGGCGGGAATCAGACGCATAATTATATTTATAGCGGCAGCAATAATCTCGACTCTGTGGGTTGGTATAACGCTAATAACAATCCCATCGGCACAAAGCAAGTGGGCAGAAAAGCCCCCAATGAGCTTGGTCTTTACGACATGAGCGGTAACCTTTGGGAATTGGTTTGGGATATCCATAGCAGTTCTTACCCCAGCGGTGCACAGATTGATCCTACTGGTGCGACTGAAGGGACCGGTCGTCTTTCTCGCGGTGGTAGCTGGCCCCATGAAGGCGTTTACTGCACCGTTTCTTACCGGAACTTCAGCTATCCGACCGACAGCGTCACGACTTTAGGTTTCCGCGTCTGCAGGCCCCTGCTTTCAGGAGAAATCAGCACGGTGGCAAGCCCGGTCTTTAGTCCTGAAGGCGGTTCATCTACAACGCCATATATAGTAAGCATCAGCTCTGCCACCGCGGGCGCCAGCATCTATTATAGCACCGATGGCAGCGACCCTGATGAAAGCTCCCTGCTCTATACAAATCCCCTTACCATTAGCACTACTACCACCTTGAAAGCCAGGGCTTACAAAGAGCTATGGTTGCCTTCTTCCATTGCCACCGCAGTATATCAGATAGCGCCTGTTGGCTTTGTCTATGTTCCCGGTGGCACCTTCATCATGGGAGATACCAGAGAGGAAGGAGAGAGCGATGAATTGCCCACTCGCAGCGTTACCCTGAGTCCTTTCTATATGAGCAAATACGAACTGAACCAGTCTGAATATACCGCCGTGATGGACTACAACCCTGCTCAAGGCTTTGGAACGGGCGATGACCATCCGGTATATTTCGTGTCCTGGTATTCAGCGCTCAGGTACTGCAATCTACGCAGCCTGAATGAGGAACTTACTCCGGTCTATACCATCAGCGGCTCCACGGATCCGGCTGATTGGGGAGTAGAGCCCAGTTCCAACGATATCATCTGGAATGCTGTGATCTGCAATTGGAGTGCGAATGGTTACCGCTTGCCTACCGAGGCAGAGTGGGAATATGCCGCGCGGGGTGGCAGTCCAGACCCAGACTATATCTATAGCGGTTCAGATGCCATCAGTGCAGTAGCTTGGTATCTCTCGAATTCAGAACAAAGCTCTCAGCCAGTTGGCAGCAAAGCCCCCAATGCGCTTGGTCTTTATGACATGAGCGGAAATGTGTATGAATGGTGTTGGGACGAGCATGGCGCCTACGAGAGTGATCCTGTCAGCAATCCCCATGGTCCCGATTATGTGTCCGGGCGTTCCAGCCGTTCGAGGCGGGGCGGTTATTATGAGAGCCTTGCCAACTACTGCCGGACTCCTTTCAGGGGCCACACTATACCATGTAGTGCCTTCAGAGGCATCGGATTCCGGGTTTGCCGGACAGGACTATAGTTTTTCCCCTTTACAAAATATCAGGCTGGATTGTAATGTCACAATAGAGCTTTGAGCTTGATTGGCTATTATGCCAGCAAATGAAATTGCAGTATAGACAGGATGCTCAGTTATCCGCGATAGCCACAAGTTGAACCCCAAGACAAGGAGATATATATGCGACACAAGCTGATGATAATCGTGCTTTTGAGTGTGGTGGCCACCTGCTTTCTGATGGCAGGCACATCCTACAATGCCGGGAACTCTCGAAGCCCGATCACGGAATTCCCCTGGCTGGAAACCTTTGGTACCAGCAGTTCGGACTGGATGCCGGAAGGCTTCACTCAGCGTCATGGCCTTTTCCCCAATCCCACTGACAATACCCCGCAGTGGGAGCAAAAGAATTGGTTAAATGACTCATCCCAGGTAAATAAAGCCGCTGTGATCAATATCTATGGCATGTTCCGCCAGGGCTGGCTGGTCACTCCTCCTATTGACCTGTCTGCAGACGATTATGAGCTCAATTTTGACCTCGCTTTTATGGATTGGAATACGAACGATCCGCCCAGAGGGACGCAGGCCGACGACCGTTTTTTGGTGATCGCCAGCAGCAATGCGCAGATGATAAACCCCGTTGTGCTGAGGGAGTGGAACAACACCGGTTCCGAGTGGGCCTTGAACAGTATTCCCACCTATGGCAGCAATGTCACGATCTCACTAAGTGATCTGGACGGCATGGTTTATCTTGCCTTTTATGGGGAATCTACCGTAACTTCCAATGGTGATAATGATCTGATGATAGACAATGTCCAGGTCAGAGTAGAGCCTGTGAGCAATGCTGATGATTTCCAGTCCCCACCTGCCGATCAGCTTTTGACGAACTATCCCAATCCTTTCCGTGAGCAAACCACCATCCACTATCAGCTCAAAGCCAGCCAGCCGGTCAAGATCGAAGTTTACAACCTCAAGGGGCAATTGGTGAGAGTATTGGTGGACGAAAGCAAGGCTGCCGGACGGCATGGCGCTTTTTGGGATGGCAAAGATCAGGGGGGAGACCGGGTGAGTTCAGGATGCTATTATTACAAAATGCGAACGGGGAAATATAGCTCCACCGGCAAGATGATACTGCTGAAGTAGGGGTTGATACAGGATTGCAGGCGTCTCGCCTGCAAGAGCACGGAACCTGCTCCCTTTTTATCAAGTTTGCTCCTCTTTTGTCAAGGCCTGCAGCCTTGTTGGACGCGAGACGCATCCAATCCAGCATTAGGACCCGCTAAAGCTGGCGGAACCGCCGTCTGAAGACAGTATTACGTTAGCGTTACGTCGGCGATCATTTCAGATAGCTTTGGATTCCGCTCTCTTCGAGCAAAAGCTGTACCCTGCTATTCGATAAGTCCATCTTGTCCAGCTCCTGGCTCTGAGCCTTGGCGCTCAGCTTTTGCACATTGGCTGCCAAAGCCCGGATTGCCGCATAGGTCTCTGCTTCCAGTTCAAAATCCAGAGCGCCGGCAAAACGGATGGCCCGGAGTATGCGCAAAGCATCTTCCGAGAAGACCAATAGAGGGTCTCGCAGGGTGCGGATCAATCTATCTTTGATATCCATCAGTCCTTTTCCACAAGGGTCCAGCCAGACCTCGGAAAAGAGCTCCAGATACAGGCTATTAATGGTAAAATCGCGGCGCCAGACCTCCTCGGAGATCGGGCAATAGCGGATCCGCGGGAAGCGTCTGCCTTCTGTGTAAGTCTCGCAGCGGGTTTGCACCAGGTCGAGGCTGATCCCCTGCAGTTTCATACGCACAGTGCCGAATCTGGGGAAAACCTCATAGCTCTCATGCTCCAGCCTGGTTTTGAGGTAGCTGCCCAGTTTCAGTCCGCCATAGCGCTTTTCCACACAGAGGTCAAAGTCTGTGAAATCCTTTTTGCCCAAGAGCAGATCGCGCACCACTCCGCCTACCAGATAGGTCTTGCCCACAAAATCGCTGCCTTTCAGCGCTGCGCGCATAATCTCTTGAAATACATCCAGTGTCATAGCAATTCAGCGATTACGGCATTTGAGATGAACAGTGCAGCTTCCGAGAGGCGGATATGTTCTCCATCGTCCTCGATCAGCCCGAGGTCTAAAAGCCGATCCAGTTTGGCCTGGCGACCAGCCCGGAAATCCTGGCCAAAGCGGCTCTGGAACTCATTTAGCGACAGCCCCTGGATCAGGCGGAGGCGCATCATGATATAATCCGGAATAGCGTCTGCCATCAGGTCTTGCTCGGCAAAGAGCTCACCAGATTCTATCAGCCTTGCGTAGTCCTCCAAGTCCGCTGGATGGCAGTATCTGCAGCCCTTATAGTATCCACAGGCTGAGGCTCCCCAAGCCAGACAGTCATCGCCTTGCCAATATAAAAGATTGTGTCTGGATTCAAAGCCGGGACGGGCAAAATTCGAGATCTCATATTGCGCAAAGCCAGCCTCTATGGCCAGCTCCCTCATCCTGTAATACTGCTGCGCCAGGGCATCATCCCCAGGAAGCAGAGCGATATCCGGTGCCAAACTGCTATCCTCATAGATTTCGAGCAGATAGCAGGAGATATGTTGCAAGGGCAGCTCAAGCAAAGGCTTTAGTGCCCTATCCAGGCTTTGCACATCGCTACCTGGCAGGCCATAAATATAGTCGCCGGAGATATTGTCAAATCCAGCCTCTTGTAAAAGCTTCACTTTAGCCGGTATATCAGCGGCAAGATGCTTGCGCTGCAGGTAGGCCAGCTCTTCATCCTGCATGGATTGCACGCCCAAAGACAGGCGGTTTACCGGAGTCTTGCGCAGTTCACTTGCAAAGCTATCCGTGATCTGAATGGGATTGGTTTCCATGGTGATTTCCGCGTTTACAGCCAGAGGCAGATCAGAAAGCAATTCAGATATCTGTTGGTAAGTGAGCAGGGACGGAGTTCCTCCACCGAAATAAACCGTGGAGAGTTCGCTCAGGCCGCGCTTCAGATGGGCTTCTTTTTCAGAAAGTAACAGCCGGAAATAGTCATCACTGGCTTTCCGGCTGAAGGCTTGAGTAAAAAAGCTACAGTATCCGCAATGGCTCAGGCACCACGGGATGTGGATGTAGAGCCCTAACGGGCGAGCCTGAAGATCCTGTTCCACCGTACATGCGGGACATCATAAAGCTTATTGAACTCTATGCCACGAGACCAGAAGATCAGCCAGGGTGAGCCGGTAATATCGGTACGGTCCAAGAATCCCCAATAGCGGCTGTCTTCACTTACATCGCGGTTGTCGCCCATCACAAAGTATTTTCCGGCAGGGACTTTGATGGGGCCGAACCAATCCCGGTTGTAGATCTTGCGGCCTTCACCGCTTTCATCTTCCACCATGTAGGGCTTGTACCAATCCAGGAGGCTGATTTGGTCGGGGTAACCTTCGGGATAGCGGGAATCCTGGACCAATCTGGGAGATTGAGGCGGGCTGGGGTAAGCCACGCCATAGCATTCATAGCCGCGGTCAAATTCTTCGCCATTGAGATAGACTACTTTATCGCGGACTTCCACGATGTCTCCGGGCATGCCGATCACGCGTTTTACCACATTCCGGCGGGCATAGTAAGTTATATGAAAAGCGGTGAGCGGGAACTTGCTAAAAGCCTGAGTTTTATTGAAGTAGATGGGGTCAAAGATCTTGATAAATTGCTTCTCATAGTCCGGATGTTCCGGAGTATTGGCTTCGATCTTGGGATAGCGGAAGGTGACGATATCTTCCAGCTTGGGATCGGTAAAATAGTATTTGAGCTTGTTGGCCACCAAAAAGTCTCCGGTGAGCAGGGTTTGCTCCATCGAAGAAGATGGAATCATGAAGTTTTGAAAGGTATAATTACGGATAATCATCGCCACCACAAAGGCGAAGAGGATGGCTTCCGTCCAGTCTTGCAGACCGGGTTTGCGTTTATGAAACTTCTTGTCTGCGGGCACGGGGGTCAGGTTGGGCACATCGCCCAGTTTATCTTTTTTGCTTATTTTCAGTCGTTCTTTCATGAATATACTTTTCCTTTGATGCAAAAGCTTTGTTTATAGCTACCAAGCTGAAAAGCTGGCTCTGGTGTCAAGCTGAAACTTCTTTCTTGCGTTTCATGATCTGCAAGGCGAGGCCGATCAGCACTGCCAGGATGGTGAGGACGATGCCTGCCAGGCTGAGTTTGACGCTCCGGCTGTAGCTTTCGGGCTGCATCACCATCTTTACGGTATGTTGCCCAGCGGGGACGCTCAGCCCTCTGAGTATGTAGTTTGTGGGGTGAATGGGGATTTCGACGTCATCCAGATAGGCTTTCCAGCCTGCCGGATAATAGATCTCGCTGAACACCAAAAAGGCGTCTGTATCACAGATGTATTCATAGAGCAATTCATGCGTTCCAGCCTCAGCCTGCTTCACTCTGGCATCCTGGGGAGGGGTGAACTTGGCCACCGGGCTTTCCAGGATCGCCGTAGTGGCCGGGTCAAAATCTGGATTCCACAAAGCTGCCAGGGCGTCTTCAGGGCTGTTCACCACCTTAAGATCTTGCACGAACCAGGCCCGCGGCAGATGCATCAGGTTTTCATAGATAAAGACCTGTCCATTGTTAAAAACCGGACGCAGATTCTGCGTTTCAGGCAGATTATCCGGTAAAATTACATATTTGGTAGAAAGCATATTCAGCACCGGAGTAGGATTTTCCACGGGAGTTTCCTGGTAGATACCTCTCAGATAGCGGATAAATTCCCCGTCTTTACCGGAATCGCCAGTGATAACCTTCAAAGCATCGTCATAACGCTTTAGTTTTGCAGCAGAATAGCCATCTATGCTCTGGTGATAGTAAGCCCATTCTCCAGCAGGGCGGACTTGGTTCGTATTGAAGGGATAGATGCGGAAATTGTCTTCATCCTGCAGCAGGAAACTATCGTAATCCTGCTTTTGGAAGTTATCTGCACGGGCGCTGACTGGCTTTAGGGTCTCTTTTTTGAGGTTTTGACCGGTATACACCCAGAGATCGATGAAGGTGATGAGGGTGATGAGCAGGACCAAAATGGTGGTTTTGAGCTTCTTGATACTGGCCAGATAAGCCAGCCCCAGGCTGACTGCCAGGAACATCAGCGCCAGGATTCCGCTTTTATAAAGAGCTTCCAGGCGCAGGGCTTTAAGGTCGTTTAAGCGGCTGAGAGCATTGGCCTGCTCATAGCGTGCGACTTCGGTGAGGGTGGTAAAAGAAAGTCCACCAAAGAGGCTTTTGGCAAAGAGCAGCCAGAGGATAAAGATAGCGCCCGTGATCCAGAAGATCCGGAAATAACGCTTTTGCCAGACGGTATTGCCGATATTGTCAATCACGCTTTTCAGGCCCAGGGCTGCCAGGATCACGGCATTGAACTGCACGATAATCAAGGTCATAGAGGGAACCCGGAATTTGTTGAACATCGGCAGATACTTGAAAAAGAGATCAGATAAAGCCGGTGTGGCGCTGCCAAAACTCATCAGCGTAAAGATGAAACTACTGACCCACAAGAAGATGGCCAGACCCTTTCTTTTGCCCCACAAAGCCAGGACACCAAAGGCCAGGACCACGATGCCAAAGTAGTTATACACCTGCGTAAACGGCATATATCCCCAATAGTTTTGATTGATTCCGCCGAAGAAATCCGGGATGATAAAGCCCAGAATCTCTTTGGGATGAAAGCTCCAACCCTGGGCATAGGCTTTGTCCAAGCCTTCCGCCCCGCCCCGCATGGTATATTGGCTATATTCCATGGTGCTCAGATATGGATTCATCACTGCCAGTGCCGCGAGCCCCAAAGCCAGAATCAAGAGCAAGGTCCAGATGCCGAACTTCTTCATATCCTTGGCTTTAATGCTTTCGATCAATTGATAGATCCAATACATTCCGATAAAGAGGTAGAGGTAGTAGGTGATTTGCGGGTGATTTTCCCTGAGCTGGGTGATCAGGAAGGTAGCCAATAGCCCCAGCGAGAGCAGGCTGGGCTTGTCTTTGAGCCTCAGTACCGCCCAGAATACCCAGGGGATATACATGATGGCGCGGAATTTGGTATTGTGCCCAATCTCCAAAAGGCCCGCCCAGTGAGTGGAAAAGACGAAGGCAATCGCGCCAAAAAAGCAGATCCAGGGATCCATTTTTAGCTGTCGGAGCAGGACAAAGATTCCCAGACCTCCGATGAACAGCAGGAATATACGCCAATTGATCACCTTATCCGTGAGCTTGGTAACGGACTCCAAAAAGGGATAGCGATTCGGGAAAAAGATCATATAAGAGGGCATGCCGGAAAACATGTTTTGGGTCCAGAGCGCTTTATCTTTGTGCTCGGCATTGTATTCTATAATGCTTTGTGCCGCACCCCGCCATTGACTGATATCAGTGGGCTGAGGCTCCATATTCTGATAAGCTATGGGGAAATATAGCACGCTCACGATGAGATAAAGTAGCGTTATGAAAATCCAGGGCAAGTATTTACTCGCGATCAGCGGCTTGGCGGCGATATCCGCAGTTTTGGGCACTGGCCGCATTTTGGGGTTGACTTTTTTCTGGCTCATAAAATCCTCTGTCTGTACTGATATTTGCGTCAAGATTATTTCTTTGCTTTTATCGGTCAAGCAAAAAGGAGAGGATTGCCATGATCTTTGAATTTAAGAAGAAAATCTATGGCTATGAATGCGATATCTATGGCCATATGAACAACGCCAATTACCTGATGATGTTGGAAGCTGCTCGCAGCGATGCCCTGGTGGAGATGGGGATGCCCATTACCCAGTTGCTCAAGATGAATATCCAGCTTTTTGTGCTGCGCTATGAGCTCGATTATCTCAAGGCTCTGGAGCTGGAGGATATGGTCACAGTCAAAAGCTGGTTTTACGAGATCAATCGCCTCAAAGGCTTCTGGAAACAGGAAGTCTATGATTCCAGGGGCGAGCTCTGTTTTGTGGCGAATTTCACGGTGGTGCATGCCAGTGAGGGCAAGGCTAAAAGGCTATCCCCAGAGATCTTTGAGCGTTTGAAAAAGTTTCTGGAGCAAGAATAGAATAATCTTTGTGCCCGGTGGGACAACGACTGATTTCCTGGGCTTCCCCGGTGCCTTGCACTGGCTTTTGACTCATTTTAAACTCTAGATGACTTAGGTCCTCGAGTCATCTAGAGTTGAAGACAAATTAAAGCCAAGTTCAGCGGGAGAGCGAGTAGGGGACTTCTATTTGAAATGCCGTCCTGATTGGGCTTATTATATCTTATATAGAATTGAGTGCCATTCAAAAGATCACTGTAACCATCAGCATTATAATGGTATTCCAAAATAATCATTTGGCTCGCGCCGAAATCTGCTTAGATTGTACCAGCTAAAGAGTGATACTCTATTATGGAAAACGGTGAAATTGTGATATGCGAAATAGTCGATTTTAGAGAAATGAATGTATAGGAATATCTTTTTACAGTCAGCTGATATTCCGACCAGTGCTTAAATCGACAAACGTGTATTGATATATATGTTAAATAATGGAGCGCAAAGGGAAAACCTGAAGAACAAAGGAGAATAAAATGCGAATTGCATTATTCGTGGCCTTACTTTTACTATGTTTTGTGCAGATATCAGCCAATCTGGTTGAAAATCAGCCTACTGAATATATTCAGCCAAATGGCGCCAAGCTATCCCTGCTGGTGAGCGGAGATGAATACTATCACCGGGTTCATGACGAAAACGGCTACACCATCCTGCTGCATCCTGAGACGGGTTATGCCGTTTATGCGGTGCCGGATGGACGCTCGATCACAGCTTCGAATTACGTGGTGGGGACAGTGGATCCTGCTGCCCTGGGCATCCAGCCCAACCTATTCTTATACGATGAAAGCATCAAAGAGCGCTTTCAGGAGCAATTGCAAAATGCCAATCGCGGAAATCGCGGCTCCCCGACCGGTACTTTGAACAATATCGTGGCTTTTGTCAGGTTTTTTGACCAAACGGAATTCCCCACTTCTACCTCCTTTGCCACGTACAACAATCTATTCAATTCTACTACACAGCAATCTCTGGCGGACTATTATGATGAGGTTTCGCAGGGGCAGCTGGATATAAACACTTTTCTCTACCGTGCCAGCGGGGCTAATGTCCTTTCGCTGCGGGTGAGCCACAGCCGGGGATATTATAGCCCTTACAATGCCGCCACCAATCCTGGTGGCTATGCAGATGTAACCCAAAGGAATGCTCGCGAAAGCGCCTTGATCGGGGAACTCTGCGGCTTGCTGGATCCCTTTGTCCCAAGCGGCATTGATCTGGATAATGATAACGACAACATCGTCGATGCGCTGACCTTAATTTTCAGAGGTGCGACGGATAGCTGGGGCGATTTACTCTGGTCCGCCAATACCACTTGGACCGGGTCACTGGGTACGATCAATGGAGTCGAGGTCCGGCGCTACACCAAGAACTTTGAGGGAGGTCTCGGAGCCAGCGTAGTCTGTCATGAGATGGGACATATGATAGGTTTTCCCGATCTTTACCATTATACCAACAATGGCCATACCCCCGTGGGACTTTGGAGCCTCATGGCAAACGACCGCACACAGCATCAAACTACCTATGAAAAATGGAAATACGGAACCTGGTTCTCTTCCATACCCACGATCACACCCTCTTCAACCCCCACACAATATACCCTGACGGCGATCGACCAGAATCCCTATGCCAGCTATAGGATAGCCTCCACACAGCCGAATCAGTATTACGTGCTGGAGTATCGCAGAGATACCGGACGCTATGAATCGGGTATCCCAGCTTCGGGATTGATCATCTATCGGGTGATGAGCAGCTTTGGGGGCTCTCCGGTAACTGGTAATAGAAATGGTCCACCCGATGAGATCTACATCTATCGTCCTGGTGGGACTATTGCGGCAAATGGGGTGATCAATAATGCCAATTATTCTTCCACCGTGAACCGCGATGCCATTCACGACAGTACCAATCCCGAACCCTGGCTCTACTCCAGCACCCACACCTCTCTGGATGGCAATCTGGCAATCACAGATATTGGAGAATCCGGAGGTTCGACCATCACTTTCAGGGTTCACAATGCCGCCCCCAATGTGTGGACAGGCGCCGTGAGCACGGCTTGGGCTACGGCCTCGAACTGGAGCCTGAACTCCGTGCCTACCAGCAGTCAACATGTGGTGATCCCGACCGGGCTGACCAGATATCCATTTGTTAGCACCCTTACTGCCAAATGTAACAGCCTGGCTATCGAATCTGGTGGTGCAGGTATAACTATCAATAATGGAACCCTGACCGTGACGACAGATGCCGAGATTTACGGGCTCCTGATTTTTAATGACGCCTCAGCAGCAATGAATGTGGGAAACGACCTCATCATCAAAGCAGGCGGTAGCATGAATAACAGCGGAGGCGGAGGCGCGCTGATCTATCTGAAAGGTGACTTGGACATCCTTGCCGGCAGCAGTGTGAACTTGAGCACAGGTACCCTGGTGTTTTATGGAACCAGTCCCTCTTATATCCGCTCTTATCAAGCTGCAACGATCAATAATCTCAACTCCCAAAAAACCGGCGGTTCCTTCTTTGCCATCAGCGCTGTCAGCACACAGCCCTTGACAATAAATGGCAATTACCAGACCATCAATGGCAGTACCAGCTATAATTACTATACGGGGACCACGATCCTGAAGGGCAGCCTCATCTCCAATGCAGGCGGCTTCGTCAAATTCGACTCCGGAAACCTCAGTATGGAGGGCAATAGCAATTCCTCCATCTCTTTCCTGGGCACAGGTAATTATCTGAATTATCTCACGATAAAAAAGGCCAACAACACCCTTTACACCGTGACTCTGGCTGCTGATGCCGAGCTCAAGGGCACATTCACCATCGAGTCTGGGATCTTTGATGCAAGCTCAAAGGTCTTTACCGTGGGTGGAAACTGGAGAAACTACGTGGGTCATAACGCATTTATAGAGGGCACCGGAACCGTGATCTTGAATGGAGCAGCACATCAGTATTTTGATAACTCCGAAACCTTCAACACCCTGGTTATCAACAAAAGTGGCGGCGCTTTGAGGGTAAGCGGCACTTATACAGTTGTGACCTGCAACAGCTATACCTGGACAGCCGGAGCGGTGGATGTGCTGAGCGGTACTTTTACGGCCCACGATCTCTCTCAGAGTGGGATCTGGGGAAACTTCTACGTGAATCCCAATGGCATCATCAATCTCACCCAGGATTCCGCTCAATGGACTGATCTCAACGGCCACTTCTATCTGAACAATGGCGGAACGATCAACGTCTATGGCGGTTTCGGCGATTCCTATGTGGCCTTTTCTTCTGTGGCTGGAATCACCATGAGCGGTGGAGATCTTTGGTTTCACGGCGGAGGCTTGTATTTTAGCAATAGTCCCTATGAGCTTATCCTCGCTGTGACCGGTGGCACCATCCACGCCAAGGGTTCCTTCTCCGACTACCGTGGAGGCCTTGTCTTTGGTTCCGGGACAGTCGCCCTCTTCGGCCCGGGAGCGGACTTTGTAAGCTTGGGAACTGGCTCCAGATTCTATAACCTTTCCATCGAAAAAGAAGGCCTGCCAGCCGCAAAGGGGATGACAGAACCGCAGGTCATCAGCTACCGAGACCGTACCTGGACCCGAGATCTGAGGGACAATTCCATCACGGCCAACAGCAATCTGCAGATCAATGGCAGCCTGATCATCCAGAATGGGACCTTCGATGTGAATTCCAAGACCATCACCGTCTATAATGATCTGGAGATCTGGGGGACCCTGAAGATGATCGCTGCCGGGGTGCTGGATATCGATGATGATATTCTTTGGCAAAGCACATCCAACTCCAATGTGAGCGCTGGGAACATCTACAATGGTGGCAGCTGGCTCTTTGCCAACGGCTCTGAGGTGGATCTCACCGGTAGTACCACTCGCATTGACAGCTATTATGGTGGCTCTATTGGCAATAGCTCCCCCACCGCCAAATTTGGCAATCTGGAAATCTATGGCACTGATGAAGAGCCTGAAACGCAGTATAACTTTGGTTTGGATCCCAACACTTTGCGGGTGAACGGGAATCTGACGGTTTATGGAGAAAACACGCTGAATCTGCGCGAAAGTGATGGCGCAGTATCAGGATCCAGCATCATCAAGGCAACCGGGACCATCAAATTGGCCCCTGGGGAAACCTTCACTATAGATGGCGATCTGGATCTGCAGGGCAGCCTGATCACCGGCTCCGGAACCGCCATCGTGCATGGCGCCTTTAACAGCTATAGCACCGGATCCCTTCAGGTGAATGAAGGTGAGTTTATAAACGATGCGCCCTGGGCAGATCCTTACGTGGTGTATCTTGCCGGAGCGGTGGACATCACAGATGGATACTTTGAGATCACACATAAATCGCTGTTCCTCATGGCCCATGCCACGCGGATATTCCACAATGCACAGATCTACGTAGGAATGGGGTTTATGGCCACTGCCGCAGGTTCTTTCCTGCCCACTGGAACCGGTGGGGGATTGAACCAAATCGGTACGGGTAACCCCGTCCTCCAGGTAACTGCTGGCAACTATCTCACGAACTACTCTGTTCAGAAAAGCTCGAGTTCAGACATGGTCTATCTGCAGGATGATATCGCCATTACCGGCTATTTCGAAGTCACCAGCGGCACCTTCTCAGCGAACCATCATAGTGTGAAGGTAGGTGGTGACACCGGAGTCTATGGCACGCTCGCCCTGCCCTCGGATTCGGCGCTCAGGATAGCAGGCGGCAAGAGCATCTCCATCTACAATGGTGGACTCTTTTCCTCGCTTGGCACAGAGTTCGGGGAAGTCCTGGTGACCCGTAGAGAGATCTCCGGCAGCTATGGATTCAATGTGGAAAGCGGAGGCACGATCAGCGCGGCCTATACAAACTTCGAATATATGAGCAGCAATGGGGTGAACGTCAAAAACGGGGCAATTATCGATCCCGCTAACTCCTTCAGCCATTGCACATTCCGCAATATGGCTTCTGCCAGCAAGCTGCTGACCATAAACAATGCCCAAAATGTCGTTATTGATTACGCCTATTTCCCCTTCGTTGGTCTCTTCGGATCCGCTAATGTGGCCAAGACAGTGAATCAGGGCACGGTGACCCTCACGAACTTCAGCGGTGCTTTTAGCGGTGCTGCCTATGAATTGGACAGCTATAACAGGATATCCTGGGGCGGCGGAACCGTTGCACCGATCACAGATCTTAAGATCGAACGCCAGGGGCTCAGTAGCATCCGCCTCTGGTGGACCTATTCAGAGCCCTACACCCAGTTCAAGATCTATTCCAGTGACGCGCCGGACGGAACCTTTAGTCTGGCAGGAAGTACAGCCAATACGGAATGGACAGATAGCTCTATCAATCTCCGTAAATTCTATCTGGTGAAGGTGGAAGCGCCGTAAATCCTAAGCTCAGCTCAATTGTCAGTGGAGGGCCTGGATTTCCGGGCCCTTCTTTTAGACTATGCCAAAGACCATGCCAAAGATCGCCGCGATGATCAGCATCATGAAGGGGCTGAGCTTGAAGATCCAGGTCGCCAAAAAGCAGCAGAAGAAGATGCCTACCGAATACCAATCCTTGACTGCATGACCCAAAATCATGAACAAGGCCGCAGCGATCAACCCTACGGAGAGCAGCCTCAGCCGCTTGAAGATCTGCTGAAACCAGGGCAATTTCTTTAGCTTCAGGTAGCTCACCGTGATGGCAAACATGATCAAAAGAGAGGGCAGGATAACGCCAAAGGTGCAGAGCAGAGAGCCTCCAATGCCGGCTTTTTTATAACCGATGAAGGTAGCAGCGTTGATCGCGATCGGCCCGGGCGTCATCTGTGAAATGGCTACTATCTCCACAAACTCCGCTTCGGTGATCCAGGCGTTTTTGAGCACGACTTCCTGCTGGATCATCGCCAGAATCGCGTAACCACCGCCAAAGCTGAAGAGCCCGATCTTGAAGAAGGTGTAAATCATATTGAGATAGATCATTTGCGCGCTTCCCAGATGGCGTAAATGATGGTGATGAGGATCAGATATACGGGCGTAATATGCAAGAGCCCCACCAAAATGGCGATGGCCAGAGGGAACCAGGCGTTCTTCAGGGTGAGCCCGCTCTTTTGGGCCATATTGATCAAGGGGACGGCGATGAGGGCGACCACGGCAGGCTTCAGCGCTGTGAAAGCCCTTTGCACCAGCGTTTGTTCTGCATAGCGCTGAAAGAGCATGGCGATGACCAGAATCGAGATTGTGGAAGGCAGGATCGTGCCCAAAACCGCTACCAGCATGCCGATCTTGCCGCGCACATGGTAGCCGGCATAGATGCTGATATTCACAGCGATGGGGCCGGGACAGGTCTGGGCAGCAGCAATGCCATCCAGGAATTCCTCTTCACTGATCCAGCCCTGGCGTTCACAGACTTCGCGCTTGATCATCGGAATCATGGCATAACCGCCGCCGATGGTGAAGGCTCCGATCTTCAGGAAGGTAAAGAATATCTTGAGCAGCATAGCTTTAGGCTTCGCGGATCAGCTTGATGAGGGCGGGGAGGAGCTCTGCTTCTGGCAGCTTGGCTACTATCTCGCCTTTGGCGAAGATCAGCCCTTCTTTGTTCCCACCGGCAATGCCAAAATCCGCCTCTCGGGCTTCGCCAGGACCATTGACGGCGCAGCCCATCACGGCTACGGTCAGTTCCTTTTCGGCAAATTCCTGCAGTGCCTCTTCCACCTGTTTTGCCAGAGAGATGAGATTGATGCGGGTGCGTCCGCAGGTGGGGCAGGACACGATATTCAGCCCTTTTCTGAGGCCCAGATCCACCAGAATCTGGCGGGCGACATAGACCTCTTGGACAGGATCATCGGAAAGCGAGACCCGAACTGTATCACCGATGCCTTCTTCCAGGAGTATGCCCAGGCCGATGGCGCTTTTGATGCTGCCAGAAAGCAAGGTGCCGGCCTCGGTTACGCCCAAATGTAAAGGGTATTGGCAGCGGCGGGAAAGCTCTCTGTAAGAGGCCAGCATGAGGGGGACGTTGGAGGCTTTGGCTGAAATCTTGATCTCGTAATAGCCCAGGTCTTCCAGAATCTTGACATGGGAAAGCGCCGCTTCCACCATAGCCTGCTGTCCGTGTCCGTATTTGGCCAAAAGGTCTTTGGGCAGTGAGCCGCTATTCACCCCGATGCGGATGGGGACCATGCGCTCTTTAGCGGCAGAAACCAGACTTTCCACGCCTTGTCTGGAGCCGATATTGCCGGGGTTGATCCTCAGACCATCAATGCCATTTTCGATGGACAAGATGGCCAGCTTGTGATCAAAATGTATATCCGCCACGAGAGGGACAGTGGCTATATCTTTCAAGGGCTTAATTGCCAGCGCATCTTCGAGATCCATCACGGAAAAGCGGATAATCTCACAACCTGCAGAAACGAGCTGCCGGATCTGTTGGATGGCCCGCGGCAGATCGCTGGTCTTCACAGAAAGCATACTTTGGATGGATACGGGGGCAGTGCCACCGATCTGGATTCCGCCCAAATGCATAAGGCGGGTTGGTTTGCGCATAATCTCATTCATAAGAGCAAGCTCTTTGGGCAAGGGAGATTTGTCAATGGATATTCAAAGTTTTAGCGTTTTAAGGTTTTAAGGTTTTATCGTAGTGGCGGACTCCCGTTCCGCCTACAAAACGTTCCCCCAAAGCTCCGGATCCAATCTCCACTTATAAGTTACCCCCTAAAACAAGACCCGGATCTTCACCCGGGTCTTGTTGATATACCAGTCTAAATGACTATTTCACAAGTATAATACTATCCTCGGTTTCGATGATCTCTACACCATCTTCTACAGGGCTTTGTTCCGGCGCTTGCACTTCTACAATGACCGGTGCCTTAGGCGTGTAAAGGGCTTCAATCCTGGGTGAATAAGCCACAATAAAGCCGCCAAAGACGATGGAGACCATGCTCATGAGTTTGATCAGAATATTGATGCAGGGACCGGCGGTATCCTTGAACGGATCGCCCACCGTGTCACCCACGATGGTGGCTTTGTGCACGCCAGAACCCGGGCCTCCGGCTTCTCCTGTCTCTACATATTTCTTGGCATTATCCCAGGCGCCGCCAGCGTTGTTCATAAACACGGCAGTTACAAAACCGGTGGTGAGGCCACCAATCAGCACTCCCAATACTCCGGCTACGCCAAAGATGAGACCTATCGCCACGGGGGTCACGATGCCGATGATGGCGGGCAAGACCATCTGCTGTTGGGCTCCCACAGTGGAGATCCTTACGCAGCGGGCGTAATCTGGTTTTGTGATGCCTTGCAGGATGCCCGGCATGGTGGTAAATTGCCGGCGAACTTCTTTTACCATCAGTCCGGCTGCTTTACCCACGGCCTTGATGGTGAGTGCCGAGAAGACATAGACCACCATGGCTCCGATGAAGATGCCCAGTAAGAATTTGGGATTGAGCGGATTAACCTGGTAGTAGGATATAAACTGACCGAGGCTGGCCTTGGAGACTTCCACTGTTTCACTGACTGTACCATAGTTGATATCCAGGGTGGCCACGATGCCCAATTTGTGGTCCAGCATGATCAGGCCATCCCGCACTTTTTCCAGATAGGCCGCCAAAAGCGCCATGGCTGTAAGTGCGGCAGAGCCGATGGCAAAGCCTTTTCCGATCGCCGCAGTGGTATTTCCCACGGCATCCAGGGTGTCTGTACGTTCGCGTACTTCTTTGGGTAGATAGGACATCTGGGCATTGCCGCCAGCGTTATCGGCAATAGGTCCAAAGGCGTCCATAGCCAGGGTTACACCCAAAGTGGCCAGCATGCCCACCGCGCCAAAACCGATGCCGTATAGTCCCAATTCCACGTGTTGAAATCCACCGGAAAGTACAAAGGCAGTGATGATGGAAGTGGCAATGATGAGCACCGGCATGGCTGTGGAAAGCATACCCACACTGATCCCTTCCAGGATCACGGTGGCAGAGCCGTATTCACCTTGTTTCACAATATTGCGCGTGGCGGAATAGGAATGCGAAGTCCAAAGTTCGGTGGTATGACCGATCAAAATCCCAGCCAACAGTCCCACCACTGAGGACAAAAAGATGCCCAGATACATATTCGGAGGCAATAGCGCTCTGCACACAAAGAAGGAAGCTACCGCGATCAAGACAGAACTAAGATAAACGCTTTTGTTCAGCGCGTGCATCAGCTCTTTCATGCCGGCATTTTCTTTGGTGGAGACGATAAAGATGCCGAAGATGGAGAGTAGTGCGCCGATTCCGGCCAGGATCAAAGGGGCCGAGATGAAATTGAACATATAGTCATGCAGGCTGGGGTTCAGCACAGAAAGCTGCAAGACTGCACTCATGCCCAAAGCGGCGGTGGCCAGGATGCTACCGGCATAAGATTCATAGAGGTCTGCACCCATACCGGCTACGTCACCGACGTTGTCGCCAACGTTATCGGCGATGGTAGCGGGATTGCGCGGGTCGTCTTCTGGAATACCTGCCTCCACTTTGCCCACCAGATCAGCGCCCACATCAGCAGCTTTGGTATAGATACCTCCACCCAGACGGGCAAACAGCGCTTGAGTACTGGCGCCCATGCCAAAGGAAAGCATCACCACGGCAATCTTTTCCAGGGGATAGCCGATGGCGTTCAGGATATAAAACCAGGCGGACATATCGATCAAAGCCAGGCCAACGACGGTGAGTCCCATCACGGCTCCGGCCCTGAAGGCTACTTTGAGGCCCTTGTTCAGGCTTTTAGAACAGGCCTGGGCAGTGCGGCTGGAAGCCATGGTGGCTGTATTCATGCCGATGAAACCGGCCAGCGCACTCATGAATCCTCCACTGAAAAAGCCCCAGGGAATCATCGGATCCATAACTTTCAGGCCATAAGCCAAATACAAAAAGATGACTAGGGCCACAGCAAAGAATATGCCCACGCCTTTGTATTGCTGCCAGAGGTAAGCATATGCTCCCTCACGCACAAAGCCGGCGATTTCTTGCATACGATCGTTGCCGGGATCATGCGCCCGTACATTACGATAAAAGAAATAGGCGAAACAAAGCGCTAAGATCGCTCCAAAAGGCGCCAAATACCATATCGGTGGCATAAAAGGCATATATACCTCCACGTATATTACTGGATTAAGTATAGGTGGGACACTTTATTTCCCATGTTTCATACTTAAATGAGAGAGAAGTTTTTGTCAATGCTTTTTTTGGCAGAGCCACGATTGTTGTGGAAACTTTGCCACTTGTCTGTTTATCGTCTTTAAGAAAGGCAGCAGGTCATTGCAAGTAATATTTAGAGCAATTTGCCATTTCGACGAATCTGCAACGCCGATTTAAAAGCGAGCTAAGCTTTTTGGTTAACAGAATCTTAGCCTTGTTATCCGTATTATGTTCATAGGTTCATGATTACCATATCTTATATATTTTACAGCACCTTAATGACTTTGGTCTCTTTGAATATTTGGGATAGTACAGCAAATAAACAAATTTGTCTTGACATCGGTATCGGAATCCATTAAGTTCGTGCGTAAATAATCTAAAGGAGAAATTACCATGAAGAAAGGAATCCTTATTCTGGTCTCGCTGCTCTTTGTCGTGGCAGCATTCGCATTCGACCAAGGTACAATTAACCTTGGTGGCACCGTTGCATATGAATCTGTAAAAGCAAATTCAGATGCTGATGCCATTACTGTATTCACAGTCAACCCGATTGTGGGTTATTTTGTGATGGACAACATCAGTGCTGATCTGAATCTTGCCCTCGTAAGTTATGATGGTGATTTAGATTTCGGTATCGGCATTGGTGCTCGTTATTTTTATAATAACTTCTACGGTGGTCTTGAGTTTGACTATGTATCAGAAACTTGGGGAGATGATACCGTATCATCAATGTATCTTGTACCAAAACTTGGTTACATGATGCCTTTAGCTGAAAACGTCTTTGTCGATATGGGCCTGAAATACAAAATGGGCTTTGGCGACTACGGCGGAGATGGCTCAGGCAGCAATGAATATTCCCAGGTACATTTTGGTGTAGGTCTCCAGGTATTCTTGGCCGACTTGTTTAATTAATTCTTAACTTGAAAGAAAAGCCCTTTCCTTGGTTGGAAAGGGCTTTTTCATTTTGCCGAGGAAATATGCAAGCTCAAGCGAACATATACTGGAGATACTGTTAATCTCCTTCCTGGTTTATAGTTTGATAGGACTTATCTCAGTCTGTAGGTAGCTCCTACAAAGAAAGTCATGTCCAAATCATCGTTACCGTTGTCTTTTACGCCGTCATCAAGCATGTGGAAGCGTAAGGAAGCATTAAGGTTGACCTTGTTGCTCAGGTAGTAGTAGAATATGGATTCAAGGGTATTATCAATTATTGTTTTAGCACCGCTGGCACTGGGAATGGTCAAAGCAGTCATGAGCTTATTTTCCCAATCCATCATTGAAGAAAGTTCATAGGTAAGAGAAGCTTTGTTGTAAATCGTATGGGATATATCGTCGGAAAGAATCGTGGAATAATCCATACGCTCTATGAATTGCAGCTTATTGGAAATCGGTAAGGCATATTCAGCAGAAACATCTAAAGATGGATCCTGATCTGTGCCATCATAGCTGGAAAGTATATATCCAACCCCGGCGCGTACAGTCCAGCCATATTTACGGCTGCTGAATCTTTGATCCAGAACTTCCTGCAGTCTGATTATACCCAAAGCGTGCAGTGAACCTGCTGGGAGAAGATTTTCTTGATTAAAGACATCTTCCATGGCTTCGTACCAGTACTTTTTGTATTCATCTCTGCCGTATTGGGTTTTGTATTGGCCTTCTTTGTCAATTATTTGAGCTAAGGCGATGTAACCTTCCGTGGTAAGTGGGTTTTTGATGACTTCATATTTGATAAGTTCATCCACAATACGCATGGCTTTGGATAAAACTGTAGCATCCATGACTCTACCATAACCTGCCCCAATACCGATTTTGGCATAAGGATCATCGGCATCATCCAAATTGATGTTCTTACGATAGCCTAAATCAAGAGCGCCATAACCAAATATATTTGAATTATTCAAATACTTATCAGCATTGGTATAGGCTTTGATAGCATAACCGGTATTAGCCTCAGCGCCATCAGCCGAACCTCTAAGTAATTCCAGGTTACCATCGGCACCGATTCTCCAGTTAATAGGCAAGCTATTATAATAATTTAAATAATTTCCTCCAAGCAAACCATTGTAGCTTGCCTGGTCTTGATTTCCACTTTTAAAGTTGAAGTTGCCATTTAAAAAGGCTTCCTGTCCCGATGATGTGGGACTGGTGTAATCTGTAAAACTAACAGATGCCAGAGCTATTGGGAGTATCACCAATAGTAAGATCGCGATTCTTTTCATTTTCCTTTCCTTTTTTCCCGTTTTTGGGTCTTTTTTGATGAGCTTGTGCTGCTCATTGTTGCCTAACTAAATTCATATAAAATAAGTTAATCAAGTATTTGGTGCAGATAATACAAGCCCAAGCTGTTTGTCAAGGACTTTTTGATCTTTAGCTGGATTATCGCATAATATATGGTCATAGGGATGGATGGAACGTACGGATTTACACATTTATTCTTAGATGTAGTTAGATGGTTTGCGAAGCTTGTGAGACTCTGCATCCCTTTACTTGCAATCGCCTTCTGCATAGCTTGCCGTGGAGATGCCGTGCAGATAAGAGGATTTATTCCTACTATCTCCACGGCATCTCCACGACATCAAACAGGGAAGAGAAGTCTGGGCAGATCTGTATTCGAAGAAAAAAGGAATCCTCGTTCTGGTCTCGCAGCTCTATGTCGTGGTAGCATTCGCATTCTGCCAAGGCACAATGAACCTTGGTGGAACCTTTGCATTTGAGTTTGTAAAGGCACACTCTGATGCTGCTGCCTTTGGCTGAAAACGTCCTTGTCGATATGGCCTGCAATACAAAATGGGCCTTTTCTTCTCGCCATATAAAAGAGGCGTCATCAAGACGCCTCGTAATGTGCGATAATTTACTATAAGTTAAGGTGCATCAGAGTAAGGTTTACTCTGCCGTGATTTTGAAAAATGCTTTCTCTTCTGCGGGATCCAAGAGGTAAGTGGTCTCGCTCGTGCTCTCGAAAAACAGGTAATCCAGATTAGGATCATTAGTTTTATATATATGATATATTGTGGCATTGGGCACCGCATCCCAGCTAAGGAGAGGTAGTCCCGTGCTGACATCTGTGGAGATGCTGGCCAGGGGGGCCTCAAGCTGTGCAGACGGTATGCCAACGAAGAAGTTGTTTAGCATGAAGTCATTGTCATCGTTACTCTCAAGGGAGCCGGCAAAGAAGGCAAAACGCACATGCCCGGTATGGCCTGTGAGCGGGATGGTGATGGTTTCACCATAGACAGGGATGTCGTGCAAGACATAGTCAGAGCCGCTGTTGTTGTATTCACGTACGATATTGGCAGTGCTCCAGGTGAAGCCATCGCCGATGAGGATGGCAAATTGGTCATCGGTGTTGTTTTGCAAGGGCGGAGTTCCATCTGGAGTTTGGCCGTATTTCAAAAGAGCGGCATCGAACTGCAGGACATAATCATCGGAAGGGATATTGAAGAAGGGGGAGATGATATAACCGCTCATGGATCCCCAGATATTGATGCCTGCTGCTTTATCATCTCCAGATATATTGAGCCAGTTCTTCTGTCCCCAGCGGCTGGAGCCGCTCACGCCCATGTCTGAGGGGTCCGAAAGCGTGCCAGAGTAGAGCTCCCATCCTGTGGGAGGGAAGGCACCATCAAAGCTTTCCAGATGTGGATAGGTGACGATGGCAGGGTCTGCCATGGTGGTGAAACTCCAGACGGGGCAATTCATAGCCGGAGCAATGCTATTTTGGGGAACCACTTTCCAATAGTAAGTGGTATCATACTGCAGACGTTCAGCGGGGGTATAGCTGGTAGCGGTGGTTACCAGGCCGTTTTCGAGATTGGAAGGGGGATTGTCTGTACCGAACCAGAGCAGATACTGATATGGTGAACCTCCGGTGTGTTGCCAGCGCAGGTTCGTGGTGATCTCCACATCTATAGCTTCATGGAGAGGTTTCAGCGCTTCAGCGGGGGTGGGTGGCTCGGTAGCAGCAGAGGCAAACCAGATATCGGGGTGGTACTTTTTGCGAGTACCTGTGCTTGTGGGGAAGGAGGGATCATTAGTCTTATAGGCGGAACTGTAGGCGTCTGTATCTGTAGTGCGGAATTTGGGAGGTCCGGCGATCTTGCTGCCGTCACGGTTTTCCCAGAGGATTTCCAGATTCCAGCCCAGGGTAGGATCCCAGGTATAAGGAGTGTCCAATACGATCTCCACCCAGCCGGGACCTGTCCACGTGACCGTGCCGGAGTAAACCAGAGTGTGATAGGCTGGGTTTTGGTAAGACGTAGTGCATGAGCTATCATAGAAATAGCCCATGTACAGCAGTTGATTGTCCATTACGTAGTCAGTGGTTTCAGTGTCCACATAAAAGGATATTCTCTCAATGCTCTGGGCTGTGGTAAAGCCCGCGGCCGTCATTTCTGCATTGGTGTAGAAGAACTTACTCCAGCCGTAATTGGCATAGCCATAGACTGGCAGCTGATTTTGGGCAAGATCATTACTATTGATGATGAAGTCACCCGCACTAAGCAAGGTGATGCTTAGCAGGAGGCTAAAGACAAGGACGATAGTTCTTTTCATGGTGTTCTCCCTTATTTGATCATGGTTAATTTGCGTGTTTCACGCGTTGTACTGGTCTCAAGGCGCAGATAATAGACTCCACTGGCTACAGGATTTCCGGCTTCATCTGTGCCATCCCAGCTTGTGGTATGGCTTCCTGCGGTTTTACTTTCGTTGATTAGTGTTTTTACTTTTTGTCCTCTGAGGTTATATATATTCAGGCCTACTCTTTCGGCTACTGCGATATTGTAGCGAATAGTGGTGCTGGGGTTGAAGGGGTTCGGATAGATGCTGTCCAATCCGCTGCTGACTGTCGGAGCGAATGCATCGGAAGTAGCAGTGGGAGTGATATTCCACCAGGACATCAGATCATCCATCCACTCTTGCCTATGGGCAGCACTCGTCAATTGAGAGAAGTCAAAGCTGAAATACATGGTGCGGTAGGCAGGGGTATCCACAGTGGTAGCGGCTACGCCATGGTAAAGATAAGCATCTCCATTGATGGGGCCATCTTCAAAGGCATAGACGTAGTTTGCGCCAATCTCAGGATAAGGCACATCATCGTAATATGGGTCTCCGGCAGCGTCATCGGGGAAGATGCAATCCGGGGAATTCGCATAGACGGGATATTCCAGGCCGGCGGTACCTACCGGAGTTCCCGGCAAGGCCTTGATGGTGCCGTGTTCATAGCTGAAGTTATCGGGGCCACCCAGACCGTTTGTGCCGCCGCCGAATCCGGTGGCAACATAAGAAGTGCGGAAATAGCCACTCATCAGCCTGCGGATGGGGCTGGAATTGCTATGCCCATGTTGAGAGGAGGCCAGGCCATCGGAGGAGAACCAGAGGTTTTTGGGACTCTGAGCTGTGCCCAGGTCCAAATAGTTCATCAAAACACCAGCAAAATATCTCATCTTGTCATTTGCTGAGCCGGTATTCGCATAGGCCAGCACGCCTGCATATTGGGGATCGATAGCGTACTCATCGTACTCTTCCCAGTTATAGACATCATAGCCGATCTGAAGCTCTTGCAGGAGTGCCTCATAGATGGGCAATTCGATACGCTGATAATCCTGAATGCCGCTATAGGCGATCAGTACCTGAGCATTCGCAGTGGGTAAAATCTGGAAGCCATAATATTCGTTGGGAGCGTCAATAGGCAAGCGGCTCAGATTACCTTCGGCATCGATAGCCTCAAAGTAGTATCTGAAGATGGCACCTTGAGGCAGATCAGCCACGGCGAAACTGTAGTCATTTTGCTCTAATTCTGTATAAGTGATGGACTGCCATCCCGCGCCAAGATCATAATACATAGTGGCCTGAGCGATTTCGCTCATATCCATGATGCGGGCTGTGAGCAGGATATCCTGAGAGAAGGTATTTCCCGCCGCTTTGTGGGTGATGATGGGGGCTTGGGTATCCTCACCACTATAGAAGAGAATGGCCAGACCATCGTGCAGCAGGTTTCCGGCAGGCTCTACCCCGATATATGTACTGCCTTGCACGATCTCTCGCAGATAGCATAGCCCGGCATTCGCCGCTGCATTTTGGATGGCGATGGTGGAGCTACGCCCGTGGTCGTGAGGGATGGTAGCGCCAGTCTGTCCGGTGGCTACAGTGTGATATTGCATTTTGAGATCACCATTTTCATGCAGGATTACCTGGAATTTCAAGAGCTCCTCAGCTCCAGTCCCAGCTCTGAATCTCAAATCATTCCACTGAAAGATTGTATAACGCTCCGGTGCGGTGCCAAAGCTCTGGAAATAGACATCACCAGTGCCCTCGTCTGCTTCCAGATCATCCCAATAGACGGCGATCAAACCCGGCATTTGCGCGTAGCCTGGGATGGGGTACATATAGTTGAACATATTACCATCTCCGCCCCAGCCGGAACCGGGGAAATTGGTGTACCAGCTATTATCCGCCAGCAGAATTTCGCCGTTGATATCCACATAGGCGCTGGAGTAAGTACTACCATAGAAGGGGAAATCAAAACCCAGGGGGATGGGCTCGCTGAAGTTATCATCGCCATGGAAAGCATTCACGCCATACATGATGGTGGAGACTCCGGTTTCGCTGATCTCGATCCACTCATACTCTGGCCCCAGGGGTTCATTGCTATCTATATAACGATAGCCGAAATCATCGGGCCCGCCGGAACTTTCACGGATCACCACTTCGCCGATATAGGTAAAGCTGTTGTTATCCGGATTATCGTCCTGGGTGAGGATGTGGAAGCTGTAATTCAGGTGGCCGATCTCCAGCGGGGTAAAGGTTTGGGAGAAATTCACCGTAACGCTGGCATCGGGCAGGATCTCTGCGTCTATGATAGCGGTATCGATGTGCAGGCTTTCCTCGAGATCATTGGAGACATTCAGTACGATCTCTATGCTGCCGCTGAAAGTATTTGTGCCGGCATTGCCAACTCTGATCTCTGGCATGAAAGGCAGGCCCACGAATTCATGATAGCGGGGATAAATGACCTGCGAGACATACAGATCCGCCGTGGGATCGGCCAGGACGCTCACGGAGATCATATCCGTCGCAGTCTGGTTGCTTTCTGTGTCCAGCAGCGTGAAGGTCAGCTCTTCGCTGCCGACATAGTCCGGAGCGCTGAAGGCTACGTTAAGTCCGGAGATGTTCACTGTGATATTGGTATTTCCACTCACGCTGAGGCTGGCTGAGGCTGGATCCGTCACCACGATATAGGGGCTAAAATCCATCTGCAGCAGATCACTTTGATAAAAGCTGATGGTGTCCGGCAGATTGAGCTCCGGAGTCACCGTGGGAATCTGTCCCACCTTCACATCATCGATCAAGATGCCGTAAGTATCGCATTCCCAATAGAAAGCCAGGTAGATATTCTGCCCGGCATAGCTATCCAGAGAGACGGTTCCCATCTGATATGTGGTATTCAGGTTTTGCATATGCAGCAGCATTGTATTGAAATTGTTGATTTGAGTTCCGCTGGTGGATACATACACTTTCAGATTTTCGGTGCCGTACCAGGCGCGGGTGTAGAATTCCAGATAGTCGCCTGCGTTCACCGTGATTTGCGGTGTCACCAGCCAGTCATGATTTTGATTTGGCAGGTAGTTATCTACAAAAGCCGCGCGAATGCCGCTATGGGGATTGTTTGTGATCACGCGCCAGATGCTGCCATCGCCATCGTCATGAGTAGTCCATCCTGCGGGCAGATTGGGGCTGTCTTCAAAGCCTTCATCTATGTGCCACTGCGCCAAAAGCAGGCTTGTGCACATGAGAAAAAGGAGTATTGCGATTATTCTCGTTTTCATTTTTACCTCGTACTTTGATTAGTGATTAGTTCAGGCTTTTCGATCTGCAAAAACCATTCAACATTGCCAGTTACATCACCGCCCAGAGAGCGGTTGTTTCCCCAATACACAGAGAGCAGACCGCGGGATTTTTGTTTGAAAGACAGATCTATATTTCCCAGAGAGACATTGGGATTTGTGCCCAGGCAGATGAGGGCGATCTTGCGTCCGTCCAGGCCTCCGGCGATAATGGCTTTGGCCAGCAGCTTTTCATTGCTTTTGGCTGAAAAACGCTTGATTTCGTTGTTTTCGATCAGCAGATGCGGCTCCAGAATCTGTTCGCCCAGGGCGTAAGCCACATCTCCTTTGATTTCTCCATTCATGCTAAAAGGTACGGGAACCATCAGGACTTCACCGCCGGGATAGTTAATCACCGGGCTCTGGCAGGGATGGTTCGTAAAGGATCCGGTCTCGGCGAAGATGCTCTGTACACCGTAGCGCAGCCGCGTATTTTGGCCGGTCAGCTCCAGATATTCATTGTCCTGGTATTTGGCACAGACTTCGATGGTGTCTTTGCTGAGCTGTTCATAATCTATATCCAAAGCTTTCCAGAATTGCAGCTCACTCTCGATGGATTTATCCGATAAAGTGTCTCGCAGCAGCCCCGGCATCATCGCTACCCGGATTTTCTTTTGCTGGATGATCTGCCCGCTTTTGGCAAAATGGCCGATTCTCAGTTTTATCTTGTCCTTATCAAGCAGCTGGACATTGCGGGCTTCGCCATTGAGATTGAGATAGACGTCACTGCTTTTCAGCAAACGGTTAAAGTGCTCATAATCCGCATTGAAAGCAGGGAGAGAATATTCTTCGAACTTGGCTTTGAGCAATTCGGTATTCTGATAGATCACCGTAGTGTGGATACCCATGCGCCCTGCTTCCAAAAGAATCTTTTCCACCAAAGGCAGATTGTATTTTCCGGTAACGATGAGCAGTTTCTGGCGCGCTTTCAGCTTCAGCGAATCCTTCAAAAGACGGGCAGCGATCGCGGAAAGAGGCAATCTGTATTCGCTTTCCAAAATGCTCTGAATCACACCCCGGCCATTGATGGTGCCTTCACTCAGATGCTCGCCCAAGGCAAAATCCAGCACGAAATTCTTGGCGGTGGCACGATAGTAAACCTCTTTACCGTTGGCGTGGATATCTTCCACCAGTTTGATCAAGCCGGCTTCCAGCAGTTTGTTCAGGTGGTAATGCACTTTCTGCTTACTTTCCCCAAAAGCTGTGGCCAATTGCTGACAGGTGGCGGCGGAGCGGATCAATTCTTTCAGCATTTCAAACTTGAGTTCATTGGCGAGTTCCATCACTTGTGCGTGCTCTGAGACTATCTTTACGTTTTTTATCATATTCTTTCCTTTCTTCCCGATTTTGAGTCTGGGTTGAAGAGCTGTTATCGCTCATTATGGTCTTACTAAGTTATTTACTATGAGTTAATAAGCTATCTGGTTCCATTTAAACCAATGCTGATCTGCTTGTCAAGAACTTTTTGACCATTATCTGGATTAGCCCTGAATTAATAGTCACAAGAGTGGACGGAATTGCACGGATTTCGTTATGTGTTTATGCTGTGGTTGGCGAATATTGTGAAGCTCTGCCGAATTGAAAACAGGCGTTTGCAACTCAGGGTACCAAGGTTTGGAAAATAACTTGATATTCTGTAGTTATTCCTGGAGAGTTATTGCCTCGGCAAGCTGCGCAAAGAGCTCCTTTGACCAGTTTTCCAGCTGACGCGGATCCATAATAAAGGGTAAGACATCCTGCTTAGCCTGCTCATAATCTACTGTTCTTATACGTTTCTGCATCAGCTTAGAGAATTGAGCTATCGTCAATGTAGCGTCAAGATCCAGATGGCCGCTCTGCTTCAAGCGTGCTTCGAGATGACTTAGGTTTAGCGCAATCTCATGCTTAACAAACCAGATAAAATCATACCAATCCCGGCCCTTCACGCGATTCTGCCAGTTACGTACCAGAAGCGCATGCATTTTCCCCGCATAGAGATCAGGGGGGCTCATAATCCTGACACTGAAGGGTATGGGAGACAGCAAGAACTTCATCTCAGTGGCGAAATTGCAAGGTGGATTCGGGTCCAATTCAAACTTCACATGGCTGATTTCATCCCTGTGAAAGCTCTTCAGTATATGGACAGGAAGCGAAATGGACTCCATCACAGACAGCGTATTAGCCTTGATATTAGCTGTTTGTATGCTGCCGCTTGTCTTCTGCACCATAGCAAGATCTGCATCTATACCCCACGCGCCTAATTCCTGGCGAACTCCGGCCAGAAAAGCACTTAGCGAGAATTCCGGCAAGGGCTTTAGCAACGAAAAATCCAGGTCTTCTGAGAAGCGGTCCAGGCCGTGAAATAAACTGAGCGCAGTACCACCATAAAAGGCAGCATGCTCAAAGAAACCACTGCGCCACAAGCCTAATAGACAAATCTCCTGCATAGCGACCAGCAGAGCCTGCTTATATTCGGCCTTGGTCTTTGGCGAATGGCTTTCTATCAGTGCTGTAAGGGCTTGATTCTTAATCATTGTTTTACCATTTTACTTAAGAGATTGAGATTGGTGGAATTTGCAATTTTCGCAATCTTCAGAATCAGACTGCCCGATAGACTCTGCATCGTATCGTAATCAATACGTAAGTCTGTGCTGAGAGCGTGTTCAAGCTCTAGAGTTCCGGCCTGGACAGGATAGAAATAAAGCTGGTCACACAGTGCCTTTTCCGGTGTGGCAATAAGGAAGTTCGTGCCCCCTTTGTTTTGGATATGATAAGCTGTTTGGTAATAGGAAAGCTTCAGGGATCGATAAGTATAAGTGCCGAGCTTTGTATGATATAGCTTCCTTCTACCGGTTGTAACAGAGCCGATGTTATAGGCGCGTTCTGGTATCATACCGTAGTATGCCAGGGCATAATCAGTTGAGATATAGGAGGGGCCATACAGTGCATTTGCCACCACTTCCGGTATTACTTGCTTATTGTATTGCTCGCTCAATATATACAAGCCCCGTTTGAGCGCAATTAACTCTCCAGAGCTTATTAAGCTGGATATTTTATTGCGGGGGTACTTGTAGTCTTGCAGCAAGCCGCAAAGATACTGGTAATCAAAGGGCTGCTCAGTCACTTTCATCAATTCTGCTATCATCTTACCTCCAGCATGTGGACAGTTTGTCAACATGCTGGTTGCATGTCAAGCTTTTTCTGCCTCCGTGACAGATGATGCGCATTTGTGATATCTGGGTGATACCTTATATTAATGGCCACACAGAGGGGACGGTTCGTACGGATTTACACGGCTTCGTTTGTATCCCTTTAGCCGCAGCAGCCTAGCTCTATAGGCTACCTTAGAAATGACATGGAGATAAGAGGGATTTTTCCTACTATATCCACGACATCTCTACGACAACTAATAGGGCTAGGGTAGCCTGGGCTAAAGTGTGTCTATGGCTAAAAGGGTATTCCTACGCTTGGGGGCTGGAATCTGGCATCGCTTGAGCCTGCATAGATTGCAAGAAACGGGCAGCCAAAATGCACTCAAACAGCCGCACAACTATGATTCAGAATTTGCACAAACATTTGAGATGCGATACGATACCTTGGCAATCGCGGTCTCGCTTGAGAAAAGTATGGACAGAAATCCGGCAATCTGAGCATAGGATTTCAAAAACGATCGCAGAAGGGAGTCAGATGTCAGAGAAAAAGCGCAGTAGCCTGGTCAGACAGGTCTATCGCAGTTCCATCACGGAAGGAGCCTTTGCCCAGGTTTATGGCAATCTGGCGCAGATCGGTAGCAGCTTCATTACCAAATTGATGGTTTTGATGGGTGCCAGCCCTCTGCAATACAGTTTACTCTCTGCAATCGGTCAGATTTCGGCGATCTGGCAGCCTTTGGGAGTGGCGTTTTCGCATCACATTTCGCAGAGGAAGTGGCTGTGCATCTGGATTACCTTCATCGGGCGTTTTCTGACTCTGTTTTTGGGGCTGGCACTGCTCTTCCCTTCGCACCAGAAGGGGATTTGGTTCATGCTGACCCTGCTCTTTTTCAGCGCGGGTTTTCAGGCCACCGGAGCCAATATCTGGATCGCCTGGGTCAGTGATCTGATTCCGCTGCGCATCCGGGGTAGATTCTTCTCGCGCCGCAATCAGTTTCTTTTGGTCATCGGCCTCATCGTAAGCTATGTGGTGAGCTACCATGTGGATCTCTTTGAAGCCAGCGGCAGAGGGCAGAGCTATATTGCCCGCCTGGGCGCAGAAGGCTTTTTTGTGCCCCAGAATCAAGCGTTTTTCCTGGCTTTTGTCTATGTTTTTGCCTCTATTGTGGGGATTATAGGTCTGTCCTTTTTGGCTCTGCAACCGGAGCGGAAACGGGCGCATTTCTCAGGGCAGAGCCTCAGGCAGGTCTTTGCTGAACCTTTTCAAAATAAGAACTTCCGGCTGCTTTTGGTCTTTGGGGCCTGGTGGATGCTCGCGACCGGAATTGGCAGTCCTTTTTGGGGTCCCTTTATGCTGAAGAATCTGCAGATGGGGCTCTTTGAAGTGCAGCTTTATAACACTTTGCACATGGGGGCATCGCTATTATCCTTTAGCTTTTGGGGTAAGTTCATCGATCGTTTTGGCAATAAAACTGCCATGAAAATCTGCGTGTTTCTGGGGGGTTTGAATCCGCTGTTTTGGCTGTTTATGACTGCGCAAAATCACTCTATTCTCTGGTTGGAAGGCATTTCCTCCGGATTTATGTGGGCCGGAGCTGGGATCATCACCACAAACTTTGTGCTCTCGATCGCACCCAAACGCAGGGAGCAGGCTTATAGTGGGATCTATGCCGCTGTGGTAGGGGTCTTTATGATGAGTTCCACTTTGGCCAGCGGTATCTTCTATCCCGGCAGCCTGAATATAGGAATCCGGGTGCTGGATCCGGAGCAGGTGGTCTTTGGAGTGGGAGCTTTGGCACGTTGGGCGGCCTTTATCCCTCTGGCCTTGGTGCGTGAATACCGCTCTGTGCCGCTCAGAGAGGCTCTGGCCTATACTATGAGCAGGGTCATCGGCTGGCGCTTCAAGGTGGGTAAGCGGGATTAGGGCTGGTAAAAAAGTCTCTCACAGATTAAAAGGAATCTCTCAGAGATCACACAGATTTAACAGATCAAGGGAATTACCAGGGATTCAGAGCAGCAGAACTGCTGGATTGGATGCGTCTCGCGTCCAGTTGCTGGATTCGCCTTTTGTAGTCTCAATCTTCCACCTGCAGTTTTGATGATGCTGAATTCAATAAGTTCTGTGAGCAGTACAGTATTATCAAGATTGAGAAGGAAACTCTTAACTCCATAATAACGGCTTTTTGTTTCCAGTCGGAGTATGCTATCTGAAATGTCGTCCTGATGGGACTCAATTTGCAGTCAGCTTATTTATAATAGTAGAGGATCTGCGGTGCATCACCACTGGCTTCACTGAGCGTATAATAGCCCTTGCCCCTGGCGTCAAAACACACAGCTTCTCCCTGTGGCTCAAGATTGTAAGGCATGTTTTTACCTTTGCCTGAAAGCGCCTGTGTCACGCTGCGGCGTTTGCCTTTCTTATAACGCCTGATGCCGGGGTAATTCTTCACCAGAATGTATTTGCCATCGGGGCTGATATCTGCGGCAGTCACCCAGCTCATATTCATGGTGCCCAGCTTCTTAGCCGTATTCACTTCCGAGGTGGATTGGGGGTATGAGACCTGATAGATGCCAACGCGCTCCTCGCGCTTGCTGATGATGTAAATATCACCGGTTTCAGGCTCTACAAATAGCGCTTCCGCGTCCCGTGGCCCATCTTCATAGACGATGCTGTAAGTCTGTACATCACTGATCTGATAGATGGAATCCGCTTTGGTTATGACAGGCTCGGGGGCTCTGTAAATCTTTACCGAAGGGTATCTTGCGCCATTGTCTCCGATCTCACCGATGTAGATATAGGCTTTGCCATCTTGGGGATCGATGGCGGTGGCGATATCTTCCCAATCGCGGTTTTTTGCTCCGTCAATCACGATTTCGGCTAATAGCTTGCCTTGGGTATCGATAGCAAAGACAGAGGCTTCGCCGCCGGAATCATTGTGCGTGTAGAGCACGTTTTCATTGATCAAGCTGTGGGCGATGCCTGAAGCTTCGGGGATCCTGTCGGTTTCGAGGACATTGGTCCGGGGTGTTTTTATCCCCAAGAGGGCCGCAATTACGAGCAGGAAAACTGCTGCAGTAATGACAATACGTTTACGCATCATAGACTCCTTATTCTTCATGCATAATCCGGGAAAATCCCGTGAGTCTTTGGAGCAGGCTGCCTTTTTTGCTGCCCAGTCCCAGGGATAGATCGCTTACTACAGTGCGGTTTACAGCGATCACCTGATCTTTATCTTGTTCTTCAACAGGGGGGATTCGTATTCCCCAAAGTGCATGCAGAATATAGCTTTTGCCATCCACAGAGCCCAGGTAGATCATGATATGCCCCGGGAATCTCAGCATGGTAGCCGCTGGGATGGCGGTTTGGCTGAGGATCTCTTCCCTTTGCTGGGGAGTTTCTTCAGTGTCAAATTCATATATTGCTGTACCGGCTGTGTATTGCGTAGCGCCATTGCGCGGGAGATAGATGCCAAAGCATTGATAGACTTGCTTGATCAGGCCGGAGCAATCGTATTCTGCATTGAGGTCTCCCCAGCCGTAGGGAGCGTTTAAAGCGCCAAGGCCAAGTTCATAGACCGCTCTGGCGGTAAAGGGGAGATATCCGCGATGAGCGTCCTGCTTTGAAATAAAGACAGTCCTGCCCTCTGCTCCCGGCAGCAGAACTTCATAGTAGTCAGCAGTTTCAGAGACCCAAGGCAGCCGGTTTCCCATCCGGATCAGGCCCCAAAAGTCTGTGCGGGCTGCATCCAGATAAAGATCACTCTTATCACTGGTGGTGACGATGAAATCCTTGCCTTGCTGATAGCGTAGCCAACTCTCGCGATCCATCAGAGCGATGTCCTCTTTCAAAAACCAGCCCATGGAGGCGCGGCCATTGGCAAAATACCACTTTCCATCGGTGGATTCGTGCCTGATGATCAGCGGTTCAGAGATGTCAAAGCCGCTATTTTGCAGGTAGTCAAATTCATTGTCCAGATAGCTGTTAGTGATGATCCCTGCGTAGGGGGCAAGGCGTTGATTGCTAAAGCGGATGGGGAAGCCAAAACGGGAGGTATTGCGGTCTTTTATGGCGTTTTTATTGAGCAGAGTCTCCAGTTCCTCCCAAAAGCTCTCCTGGATCTCAGCTCCCTGGGCATCGTATTTGCCGGTATTACGGATCAAGGTAAAGCACTCGTCGATGGACTTTTGCAAGCCCTTTTCACTGATGGAAAGCGGCTGCTCAGCCAGCTGTGAAACTCCGCCTTTGCGGATAACCTGGGTATTAAAAGCTTGGATGGCCTTGGCATCCATCATGATGCTGTCCGGACTGGCATGTCTGGATATCCAATAGCCCGGACGCCTCATTTCGATGGGGACCAAGGGGGGATTTTCCGAGAGCGCCAGATAGAGCGGAGCCTGTTCTGCCATTAGGAGGGTAAAGCTAAAGGTGAAAACTAACAGCCAATACAGCTTCGCTTTTTTCATACTAATATAGCCCTAATCTACGATATTATCCAGCACCGGCAGCATTTCAGCCAGGAAGTCTGCATAGCGATCTTCCAGGATGGCGGCTCGGGCCATACCCATCAATTCCTGATAGAAATGCAGGCTGTGCATGGTGGTCAGGCGCATGCCCAAAATCTCGTTCATGGCGATCAGATGCCGGATGTAGGCTCTGGTGAAATGGGTGCAGGCATAGCAGGTGCACTCTGGATCTATGGGGCTAAAATCCTCTTTGTAGCGGGCGGCTTTGATGATCATCTTGCCCTGCCGGGTGAAGATTGAGCCATTGCGGGCATTGCGCGTAGGCATCACGCAGTCAAACATATCCACTCCGCGGGCAACGTTGTTCAAAAGGTCGCTGGGCGTACCCACTCCCATCAGATAGCGTGGCTTGTTTTGGGGCAGGATGCCGTCCAGAAATTCCGTGATGCGGAACATATCTTCCTTTTCTTCACCCACGGCCAGGCCGCCGATAGAGTAACCCGGAAAGTCCATATCCATCAGAGCCAGAGCGGATTTCTCTCTAAGCTCAGGGTAAATGCCACCTTGTACGATGCCAAACAGCGCTTGATTCTGCTGATTCTTGAAAGCGCGCAAGCCACGTTCTGCCCATCTCAGGGTAGTCCAGAGAGACTTCTCCACATACTCCCTGGTAGCGGGATAAGGCGGGCATTCGTCAAAGCTCATGATGATGTCAGCACCCAAAGCCTCCTGGATTTCCATCACATATTCCGGGGTAAAATAGTGCAGCGAACCATCTATATGCGAGCGGAATTTCACTCCATCGGGGGTGATCTTGCGCAGTGCAGCCAGGCTCATCACCTGAAATCCGCCACTATCGGTAAGCATTGGCCGGGGCCAATTGATGAACTTATGCAGGCCTCCGGCACGCCTGATGAGTTCGTGTCCAGGCCTCATATACAGGTGATAGGTATTGCCCAGGATGATCTGGGCATTTGTCTCTATCAACTCCGCGGGGCTCATGGCTTTGACAGTGCCCAAAGTGCCCACCGGCATAAAGACCGGCGTGAGGATCTCCCCGTGATTTGTGCTGATCTTGCCGGCCCGGGCCTTGCCACTATGGCCGTGCAGTTCGAAGCTAAACGCCATCTTACCTCGTGTACATAAAGCGATAAACCAGCTTGCTGATATCGGAATAAAAGGCCAGGAGCATCAGACCAATGAGCAGCATAAAGCCAATCCTTTGCGCAACTGCTTGCACACGAAGGGGAACGGGGCGGCCAATGATACCTTCAATGAAGGAAAACATGATATGCCCGCCATCCAAAATCGGGATCGGCAAGAGGTTCATGATCATCAGAATCAGGCTGATCGAACCAAAGAACAGGATCATAGTGCTGGCGCCTTTTTTGCTCATCTCTGAGGACATGGAGGCCATCAGAACCGGCCCACCAATGCTGTTCTTGAGTTGGGAAGGGCGCTTCACGAGCTGATACAGCCCTTTGTAATTCATCGTAATAAAGTTCACAGTGGAGAGGGCGCCATATTTCACGGCTTCCAGGGGTCCATACGACATGGTCTGGGTCACAGGCAGATACTGGCTGATGCCGATCATCCCACCTTGGTCTGAGGCGATATTCTCTTCGAGATTGATCTGGCGGCTGAAGGTTTCCTGATCCCGTTTCAGCAGAAGATTCACCTTGCCCTGGGGGCTGCTAACGATGCGAGATCGCATATCATACCAATTACTTACCGCCACATTATCCACTTCCAGGACGACGTCCCCGGGTTTGAGACCAGCCCGCCAGGCCGGCATGCCGGAAAAGACTTCACCGATGCGGGTGGAGACTTGTGGCTTCAGGCTGCGCAGCAGTGAATCCTTCTGGGCAGCATTCACCTGCAGGCTCAGCAGCTCAGAGCCGCGTTGATAGCTGATGCTGGAATCTTTCGCTTCATATACAGAGATCAAGAACTGATTAAAGCCGGCAGTTTCCTGTCCATTCACCGAGATCAAAGAATCCCCGGGCACAAAATGCTCGGCCCAGACGCCTTCTGCAGAAAAGATCACCGGAGACAGATCCTCCATGTGTTGCGGCAGCATGAGAGCGATGATAAAGAGCAGTAGCCCCAGGATCAGATTGGCAAAGGGTCCGCTATAGGCGATGATCGCGCGTTTCCACCAAGCTTTTCCGCTGAAGAGCTCATCCGGATCGACATCTTCCGGGTCTTCGTCCTCCGGGTCTTCACCTTTCATCTTGACGTAGCCGCCCAAGGGAATCCAGGCAACGCGGTATTTGATCCCCTTCTTTTCGAATTCGGCGATGGGCGCTCCAAATCCGATGGAGAACTTCTCGATGCCCACCCCAAAGGCTCTCGCCACCAGGAAATGACCGAGTTCGTGGATCGTGATCATCACTCCGAGGGCCAGGACCATGAGGATGAGAGAGATCATTTAGCCTGCTTCTTGCTCAAGGTGATGGCGATATAAGATGCCACATCGGTGGAGTAGGTGCCTGTGCCAAAGCCGGCATCATAACCCAATTCTATGGCCAATTCATGTGAAATCCGGGGTCCTCCGCAGATGAAGAGCATCTTGTCTCTAAGGCCTTCAGCTTCGGCGAGTTCGATGAGGCGGGTGAGGTTTTGAATATGGATATTCTTTTGCGTGACCACTTGTGAGACCAGGATCACGTCTGCATTCAGCTCGCGCGCTTTGGCCAGGAGGTCTTCCGAAGCCACCTGTGCGCCCATGTTTACGGCGTTAAAGCTTTGATAGCGTTCCAGTCCAAAACGGTGGTTGTAGCCCTTCATATTCATGATGGCATCGATGCCGACAGTGTGGGCATCGCTTTCAATGCAGGCACCCACGATCGTGATTTCACGCCCAAGATGTTCTGCTATATACAGATCGGTCTCTTCCATTTCCATCACCGGAGTCTCCACCACCTTGACCTTGATCTTGGAGGTATCCACACTTGCGGAAGTGCTGGCATAGGCGATGAAATGCGTAAAGCCTTCGCCCAGATCGCGCATACAGGTGATTTCGGCTTCATCAAAACCCATGGAAAGGATCAGCACGCGGGCCGCTTCTTTGCCGTGGGCATCTGTCAGCACGGGCAGGGCAAAGGAAAGCTGGACTTTGCCGTCGTTCAGGGTATCGCCATACGGTTTTACAATGTGTTTCATAGTCCCAGCTCCTTTTTCATCTGTTCCATAAAGGGATTGAAGTAATCAGGATCGCGCTCAAATACGCCATCCAAACCCTTGCCGCCATTTTCCGGACGCTTGATTTCGGCAAAATCTCCGGCAGCCATGGCAGAGAACATTCCTTCTGCGGCCACTTTCTCCAGAAATTCTGTAGCTTCCTGTAGCACTGAGTTTGCCCGGCGGTTGATAAAGCTATCCGGGCTCAGCTGCAGGCTGTCACCCAGGTCTTTGACGGCGCGGAAGATGTATTCTGCGTTTTCGATGGCGAGCGATCTATCCACCAAATGCGGCGTGTGGATAGCCTCGGTCATCATGCCCAAAAGTTGCACGCCTTGTCCAGTGAGTTGCCCCACAAAATTGAACATCGCATCCATGAGATGAGTTTTGTAGATATTCCCGCTGGCAAACTTGGTGGGCGGCATGTATTTGACCGGAGCATCGGGGAAAAGCTGTCTGGTGAGCATGGCATGAGCCAGTTCGTAGGTAAAGCTGTTTTCCTTTTCAGGATCGATCTCATAGGCGTGTCCCAGTCCCATTTTCTCCGGTTTTACCCCGCTTTTGAGGGCAAAGCTTTCGTTGAGTAATTGCGATGCGGTCACCGTGTAAGCCTTTTCGATGGCATCTGAAGTGGTGAGATAATTGTCCTCTCCGGTCTGAATCTCGATTCCGGCAAAGGCATTGATCATACGGGCAAAGTATTGGTCCAAAAGGGTGCGTTTGGGGTTGATATCGCGAAAGAGGATGCCGTACATGGCGTCATTGAGCATGAGGTCCAGCCTTTCAAGGGCTCCCATCGCCGCGATTTCTGGCATGCAAAGACCTGAGGCGTAGTTTGTTAAACTGATATAGCGTCCCAATTCCTCGGAGACCTCATCCAGCCCCGTGCGCATGATGCGGAAGTTCTCCTGAGTGGCATAAGTCCCGCCAAAACCCACCAGCGTAGCGCCATAGGGCACATAGTCCAGCAGCGATTGAGCGGTGGAGCGGATTACGGCGATGATGTCCGCACCTTCACGGGCTGCGGCTCTGGCCTGGGTAAGGTCTTCATAGATATTACCGGTGGCTACGATCACGTAAATGGCGGGCTTTCTGCGTGGGCCGTACTTCTCAAAATATCCTTCCCGCTGAGCTTTCTGCGCTTTGATCTGCCCCAACATCTTTTCACTTAAAGCGGAAAGCAGGTCATAGAGCACCCCAGGTTCTGCCAAGGGCAAAGCCGTGAGCTGAAGCTCTCCACGGGTGACGCTGTCTGCCACTTCCTGAGCGCTGCAAGACCGGTGATGCATGGCATTTGCCACCCAGATTGCGGCGCCTTTGTGCAAGGCTCCGGCAGTCTGCAATTGATCGACCAGCAGATTCGGCAGCGGCTTGCCATCTTCGGTGGCACCATCGATGCCCATCAGCCGTAAAACCGTGCGTTCAATGGTCACAGAGCTGTAGCCATTAAAGAGCCAGTCAAAGTCTGAACTGATCTTTGTAGCGGCTGCTCTGGCACGACTTACCAGATTGCTATCTAAATCGAGTTTAAGCATTTACACTCCAAATATTATGTTATTTTCTTAGGTCACGAGCTTTTTGCTATGGCTCATTTGGTCAAGAAAAATCCCCTAAATGGGCATAGAGACGCGCTCTCGTAGAGATTTGCAAGGATCAAAGAGTATGAGGATAAGAGAAAAGAAGCAATCTAAATCAAATCTGTGATGAAATTAGATAGCAGGGGTCTCTTCTGCGAGCGAATTAACTGAGCCTCGAACAATCTCATCGACTATTATTTCACAGTCCTTCATGAGCTTAGCTATGTTTATGGGATTGATCCACGGGATGAGTTCAAACCTTTTGGCATCCAGCCCAATGAAGTACTTTGCCAAGTCCAGGGGGTTTACCCAAGTGTCTTTCTGCATTGCCTCGTTGATCACTATCTTCCAGTTAAACCGGTATTTTCTGGCAATGAAGACAATGTCAGCAAAGTCCTTGATTTCGAGCCTGGGAATAGCAGAGATCTTGTTGGACAAGATGTTGTACACATTATCTACTCTGCCCAAGACTGCTGATAATTCAAATCCGCCTATATGGCAGACCAGATCATTCACCAGATCAAGTTTGAGTGGTGTTTTATCCTTCCCGATTACTTCCAGACGAACAAAGTCTGCACTGCGGGTAAGTGCATTGTAGGTCACCTGATTGGCTTTAAATTCCGCCTCTATTTCCTCAACTAACGCGCGAAAATCTGCGTGGCTGTTTACAAACAAATCCAGATCTTCTGAATAGCGGTGATTCAGGTAATATCTGGACAAGGCAGTTCCACCACTGAGATAGAAGGGTAGGTTCAAGCCATTGATAAGCGAGAGTATTTCATCCTGTAGAGGGTATAAAGACTGCTGATAGTCTGTATGTTTCATAAAACTACCGATCGGGAAACAGCCTGCTGGCAGCAAAGCGGAAGCGTTCTTGCAGGGCTTTAGAGTGGATTGTGGAAATGACTTTTTCGGATAAAGCAGTTCTAAGCTGCTCTGGAGTAAGCGATCCCAAGACATCATACCAGTCTGGCGTGGACAGCAATATGCGTCTGTATAGAGAAACGGTCAGCGGCTCAGAGAGGTCGTTTTTGTTGAGACAATCCTGCAATTCTTGCTCAGAAAGCTCGTACTCCCAAAAGAGCTGCGTCAGTTTTCGTGTTTTTATCTTATCCTTATCCTTTATTTCCATAAGACATAGAAAATCACAATCATAAATCCTGTCAAGTGCTATGTCGCGTGGGCATAGCTCGCTTGCAAATTTAAGTGATTCTTTATATCAGACAGTACCCCCAGAGCTCAGTGCCAGGCTACTGTCTGCTTCAGAGTCCCCTAAAACTTCCGATACAAAGACGCCAGATTGCCGATCAGAGTGAGATCGTTGTGCTCATTCGCCTTGATCAGGATGGGATCGAAATCCTCATTGATCGGCAGCAGCACCACGGTCTGGGTGTTCTGATCTAGCGTCATCATTTTCAGTGTGATGGCGCCATCGATGCGCACTGCGCAGATTTTCCCGGAGAGCTTTTGCCAGTCGCTGCACTTGGAAATAATCACCACATCGTTATGGTGCAGAGAGGGTTCCATGCTGCGGCCATTCACCCGCAAGCTGATGAATTGATTGGGATCGCCCTTGAGCTGCCCTTTGCGGATGGAGATGGTATCGGTAAAATAGGGACGGCTCTCCACCGGATTTCCGGCGGCAATTTCACCTTCCACGCGGAGGTCGATCACAGAGCTATCCACCAGGTCCATCTTGGTCTTCGCGATATCTTCCAGGCTCTTATTGAGCATCTTTTGCAGAGTGTCCCAGCTTTTATGCTTGTGAATCGCCAGTTGATTTCTGGATTCACAGAACATTTCGCCTTCACCGGTGAGCAGCCAGTGCAGATCCAGCTTGTAGGTTTTCCACATCGCCAGCAGACTTTCTATTGACGGTCTGATCTTGCCGGATTCCATTTGCGAGATGGCCGAGGCATTGAGGCCAAGATCTTTGGCCATGTCACTTTGCCGCTTTCCTAATTCTTTACGTAGGATACGAAGTCTTTTGCCAATCATAGCCTTACTCCTATGTTGTATTTGTAGTTTAATAATTACTCACTACAAAGTCACTGTATGAGCGAGGCTTATGCTGTCAAGATAAATATTGTTATTCCGCAAAATAAGTCCGGTGCCATTAGATTTAAGCCAAGCAGATAAAGTCTGGAGTTTAATCAATAAACCGCTCTCAGACGTCTCTGGATAGGGGATCATCCCACTTTCCGAACGTAACAGCAAGCTCTTAGCGCAGCTTACATATCTGCCTTTACTCTCCGAGCTTCCACCCTAAAGCTGGCAGCGGGAGGCCGGCACGATTTTGCCTGAGGCAGAATAGTCTGCCGATTTCTTTCTTGACAGCTTTAAGGCGGATAAGAATATTTGTAACGATTAAGAAAGTCCCATATTTTCGCAAAACGTGAATTTTGGAAAGGGAGTGATATTGCAAACTGACCGGCCTGTTTTTGGAACCCGATGGACTGTAGTGCTGGGTGGCTTTCTGCTTGCCCTGATGGGAGGTTTATCCTATTCTTGGGGTGTGTTTGTGGAGCCTATGGAAGCTCATTTTGGATGGTCAAGCTCTGCTTCCATGCTGCCCTTATCCGTTTTTATGGTGGTTTTCGCCATCGTGATGATTCCGGCCGGGAAGTGGCAGGAGAGGTATGGCCTTCCCCTTTTATGTAATTGGCTTTTCTACTTTGTTGATTGCAGCGGTCATTCTGGGCTTGGGAATCGGAACCTCGCTATCCCTGTATCCGGTGCTTACCGCAGAGTGTTTCGGCGTAGAGCATCTTGGGGTGAATTATGGGCTGATGTTTTCGGCCTATGGCCTGGGTGCCATTGCCATTCAGGGAGGTGGCTGGGTGCATGATCTGACAGGAACATACACAGCTCCGCTGCTGTTGGCAGGCCTCTTATCTACGATCAGTGTCCTGCTCTTGCTCTACATAAAATACCGCCATAAGATAAGCTAATTCTATAGCCGGATAAGTGGCCTCAAGCTGAGAGACTTTTATCTAAGCCCTCCCAGAGCTGAACCCCTTTTGTCATCGTGAAGATGACGTGTAGATAGTAGGAAAAAATCCTCTGATCTACACGTCAACTCCACGACATCCTATGCAGGGAGGACTCTGTAAGTCAGGAGCGCACTACAGGATTGGATGCGTCCCGCGTCCAGTAAGGCCACAGGCCTTTACAAAAGGAAGCAGTTCTCAGTCGACGCGGGCAACGCAGCCAGTCCAATATTCTCGATCCGAGACGGATCGAATCCTCAACCCTTTCTCGACGCGAGACGCATCGAATCCTGCACTGTAGGATCGCATCCAGCCGGTATTCTCGTCCTGCTTTTCTCAAAGAATAGAGAGGAAAAGGCCTAATCTGCTTCCCTATTTTGAACAGTCTCTTTGCCTGTTTCGGATAAAGAACCCAAAATCTGTCTTGACATCAATATCCTGTTTAAGATATGTTGATTCTATAAATATTTGTCTGATCTAAACCGAAGATTGTAAGCCACGAGGTAGCCATGATTCTTGATATTTTTGAAAAACTGATTTACAATGCCGCACTGCTCCTGACTCTGTCAATCGCGTATGACATGATTATCACGCACAAATTTGACAACAGGGCACTTGCCAAAGTGATCACCGGCATCATCATAGGCATAATCGGTCTGGCAGTCATGATCGGTCCCTGGAAGCTAAATTCGGGCACAGTAATCGATGCCCGGACCATTCTCTTCAGTGTGGCAGCGCTGTTTTTTGGCGCCGTCCCGGCCCTCATCGGTGGGCTGATAGCCGTCACTTACCGGATTTTGGTGGGTGGAGGCGGAGTTTATGTGGGAGTAAGCACCGTGATCAGCTCTATATTTTGGGGACTTTTGTGGCGCATTTATCACCAGCGTAGGGATCTTCCTTATACTTCAATGGGGCTGTATCAATTAGGCGTGGTGAACCATATCTCGATGATATTCCTGATGCTTTTACTGCCCAGTGAAATCAGATGGCCGATGATCCACGCAGTGGCCATTCCGGTGCTCGTGATCTACCCTCTGGCCACAGTGCTGATGGGGCAGATCCTGATGCGTAGAACTCTGCGTTATGATGAAAAGCAAGCGCTGGAAAAAAGTGAGCAGGAATACCGTCTTTTGGCGGAATCTACCAAGGATATGATTGTGCTGCACGATGTTGCAGGTAATATCAGTTATTCCAATAAAATGGCTCAGGATTTTTTTGGCAAAGCACCTCTTTCCGGTGATAGAGCGAAGATTATGGAGTATATTTTGCCCGAATCCCGGCTGGTGCTGGAAAAGTATGCCAAAGCACGCATAGAAGGGCTTGAGGGAGCCAGAATGTATCAAGCACAGGTTTGGGATGTACAAAGACAAGTAAAAACGGTGGAAATCAACAGCACGATAATCAGCGGCGCAGGGCAGGATATTCAGATGCTCACTGCGATGAGAGACATCACAGAGCGCATGAGCATTGAAGAGCAAAAGAACCGCTATGCCACCCGCCTTGAGATCCTGCGGGAGCTGGACAGAATCGTGCTGGAAAACCTGCCTTTTGAACAGGTCTGCAATATCGCCATGAAACAGCTGCAAACTTTGATTCCCTTCAATATCCTGATGGTAAGTTCAATCCAGGGGGGATTTCTACAGATGATGGCTATCAGCAAGCCGGAACTCAGGCATCGCTATCTAAATACCAAAGATCTTTATCCCCTTAATATGGATTTTAGAGCCCAGTTGATAGATACCAGAAACTTTGTGATTCCAGATGCATTCAAGATTCCCGTAGCAAAGAACATGCCGATTCGGGCAGCCTTGATCAAAGAGGGCATGCAATCCTTTATGTTCAATGCAATTATGCTGCGAAATGAGTTGGTGGGCTTTCTGTGGTTTTGCTCAACCAAGAAGGACGCCTTTGGCCCAGAGCACATCGAAGAGGCTCAGGCATTTGCCAATCAACTGGCGATTGTCTTGCATCAATTGGAGCTGATCAAGCAGGTCAAAGAGCATACCCTGGACTTGGAAAAGCAGGTGGATCTTCGCACCGATCAGCTCAAACGCAGCATGCGAGAATTGGAATCCTTCTCTTACTCTGTGGCAGACGGCCTGCAGGTTCCGCTCAAGAGAATCAGCGCTTATACAAAGGCTTTGGAAGAGGATTTTGAAGCGCAATTAGGCGACAAAGGCAAAGATATCCTGCACGCCATCGAAGGCCAGGCTGCGCACCTGAACAAGGTGATCACTGAACTTTTGAAGCTCACCCGGGCGGATAACCAAGCGTTTCATAGGGAGAGGCTAAATATGAGAGAGATTGTCCGCAGACAGCTGGCGTATGTGCCGGAATACTTTTCTGTGACGGTGGATGCTCTGCTGAGCACTCAGGGGGACGCCACCCTGATCGAACTGGTCTGGAAAAATCTGATTGAAAACGCGGTGAAATTCAGCATCCCGACTTCTACGCATAAGATTCACATCGGCTGTGAACTGAGGGATGGCCAGGTGGTTTACTCTGTGCAAGACGAGGGGGTGGGCTTTGATCCTGCTCAAAAAGACAAGGTCTTTGAGCCCTTCAAAAGGCTGCATTCCGCAGATGAATTTGAGGGGGACCGGCATCGGGCTGGCTTTGACCAAAAAGATCGTCCTTCGGCATGATGGAGCGCTCTGGGCAGAGAGCAGCTTGGGGCAGGGTAGCACTTTCTATTTTAGCCTGCCTTATACCGTGGATTGAGCGTAATTTGCTATGATATAAAAAGGCCCTGAGGCAGCAATATTGATCCTGCTGCCTCAGGGCCATTGTTTGGCTTTGAAAGCTACATTTTTACGCTGACATTGATGTCTTTGAAGCGGGCCGGGGCTACGCCGTGAGACAAACGCATGACCTGTCCGGGTTCGCCTTTTCCGCAATGGAAAGTGGAGTGGTAGGCCCATTCCTCTTCACCGCAAATGGCGTCGCAGGCATTCCAGAATTCCGGCGTGATGCCAAAGTAAGTGGGTTCTTTTACTATTCCCACGATTCTGCCATCCCGGATCTTGTAGCCGATCTCGGTGGTGAATTGGAAGTTATTACGGTTGTCATCGATGCTCCAGGTCTTGGTGAAGTCCAGGAAGTAACCGCTTTCTGTGCTGGCGATTAGATCTGCTAAACTGCCTTTTCCGGGGGCGATGCAAAGATTGGTCATCCTTACCAGGGGGAAATCATCGGCAAAGGAGGCCTTCATATTTGAGGAAGGTTCCAAGCCAAGTTTGTGGGCGATATGGCGTGAGGTCTGCTGATCCATGAGGATGCCGTTTTTGATGATATCCACCCTGCGTCCGGGCACACCTTCATCGTCCATAGGGCTGTAGCCCATACCTTTGGGATCGGTGCTGTCGCTATAGATATTCAGGATATCAGAGCCGTATTTGAAGGTTCCCAGCATGGAAGGCTTCACAAAGGTCTTGCCGGCGTAGGATATTTCCTGGCCAAAGATGCGGTCTGCCTCAGTGGCATGGCCTACGGATTCGTGCAATTGCAGAGCCAGATGACCGGCTCCGATGATGATATCGGCCTTTTCTTCGGTGATGACATCGGCAGTGAGCAAGTCTGTGGCTTCCTTGATGATGAGTTCGGCATTCTCTTCAAACTTCTGCTGATAAAAGAGCTCAAATCCAGCGCGGCCGGCACTCATGTGTCCAGGCCAGGTGCGGGATTGGGTCTGTTTGCCATCGGAGGCGACTACCATCATCATGGGCAGGGTATTGGTGACGATCATGTGGTTGTAGCTACCTTCGCTATTGGCATAATACTTTTCCTGACGCTCAAACTCCGTTGCAATATAAGAATACACGATCTTGCCGGTGGGCTTGATGCTGGTAGCCAATTTATGCAGAAACTCCAGCTTTTCGGCTTTGGGCATGGCAAAGGGGTCGATTTCAGGCTTGTGTTCGTACTCGCCGGTGATGGCAGGCAGGGCTGGGAAAGTGAGCTTTTCCTTTTGGAACTTGGCGCCATGAATGGCATTGGCACGAGCCTTGGCGATCAGCCTTTTGATGCTGGCCTCACTGAGGTCCTTGGAACCCGCAAAGCCAAAACAGCCATCGATCAGGACCCTGATGCCGATGGCTACAGAGCCTTTGCTGCTGCTGTAATCTCTGAGATTGGCGTTCATGAAAAAGATGCTTTCATAATCTGTAATAGTAATGCGGACATCGGCAAAGCTGACGTCCGGGGCGGCTAAGTCGTTGATGATCTTATTTATCTTTTGCTTCATAATGATATTCCTATATTGTCCTGGTGGAAGAGCTGATATTGAAGTCCTTGATCCGGGCATGGGGCGCTCTGGAAGAGTTCACGCTGAATTCGCCATAGTTATCGGAAAAGGGGATGGTATGGGCGCTGTCTTCGAACTCTATCACGTTTTCAAAGATTCTGGAGATCCGCTCTGTAAAACGCAGGTTATTTACCACTTTGCTGATCTTCCCGTCTTCGATCAGGAAGGTGCCATCTCTGGTGAGCCCGGTAAGCGAAGTTTCGCGGGCATTAATGAAGTTCATATAGTGCAGGCTGGAGATGTAAAGACCTTTCTTTACAGATTTTATCATGTCTTCCAGCTTTGCGTTTCCGGCGTTGACCTTCAGGCATTCACCGGTATTGCCATTTTTGGGCAGGCCCAGCTTGTGATGATAATACTGTCCGCACATAAAGGCGCGGAAATAGCCGTCCTCAATGAGCTTCAAAGGTCTGTAGATATGCCCCTGATCTCCATAATCCATGCGGATCATCTGAGGATCTGTGGGGTCGTCCGTGAGGCTGAAAGAAGCGGGAAAAAGCTGCTCGTTTAGCTTGCCTTCAAAGAAGCTATTGTGGCTGTCCACAGAGCCGGCTCGCATTCCGTAGGAGAGATATTGGGCAAATTCGGCTACGCAGCGAGGAGCGAGGATTACCTCATACTCGCCGGGGGCTACGTCCACCACGGGGTTTTGCGCTAAAGCGACCTTGGTGAGCAAGCTCTTGCCAAAGGCGGCTTCGTCGAAATACTTGAAATCATCTCCGCCAAAGGTCTCCAGCACTGTGACCTGGCTGTCCTTGTGCACCGCTTTCACCTCCAGATAGATCGGAGACTGGGTGCTGGTTTTGTCCAGACCGTTGCTATTCAGCAGTTGCCAGCTCTGGTAATTGCAGATAAAGGTGCCGTAAAGCTCGAAATCATACTTGGCTGCGCGCTTTGCGAGCTCACCCAGGATGCGGGTCTTTTCGTCCAGGCCCAGGGCCTCGATGTTGTTTACGATCTTGCGTGGTGCTGCCAGGGTGAGATCATCCTCCACATCCACAAAATCGGGGTCTTCGGGCATGATATCGATCATATCCAAAGCGGTCTGCAGAGCTTCATCGATCTTCCCTTTGTCGGGATGGTCGATAGTGAAGCTGCAGGACTTCTTCCCCTTGTAGAGGATGGCGTCCAGGCTGCTGCTGTCCTTGGAAATGTTGTAATTGGTCTGACTTTGGTAAAAGCGCAGAAAGTCGGTTTGCCACTCTCTGGAAGTCAGGACGTATTTCAGCTCGGAGTGCTTCTGCAGGGCGGATTTCAGGTAGTGAAGTTGCTCATTCATATATTTGTCCTTTGTTTGATCTTGGTGTTTCAGTCTTTAGACCCAGGAGCTCTTGTTGTGCCTGCGTTTGGGGCTATTTGTGCGGTTTACAAATTCTCCCTGGGGCTTGGTGTCCGGCTCTTGCTTTGTGCCTCTGAGCCACACGGATTCAATGGCCCCGCTCAGTTCCATTTGAACGCCATTGGGGGTGGTAATAGTGGTGGTTGCTTCGGGGTTATAGACCACGAAATCCGCATCCGAACCGGTGTCGATGCGTCCTTTTTGAGGATATATCCCCAGGCGTTTGGCGGGGTTTTCGCTGGTCATTTTGATGCAGGTTGCCAGCGGGATTTTGCGGGCTTTCCAGAGCTCCGAAAGCACCCAAAGATAGCTGTATTCCATCAGCTCAGGGGGATTGCCACCAAAAAGCTCACACTCTGACGCAAGCTCAGAACAGCTATTGGAAAGCAGATACAATTTCTTGGTGCGCAGCAGCTCATAGAGCAGGTCATGATGCTCATGAAAATCGCAGGCCCAGGGCGAGGTAAAAGCTTCAGGCTGCAGCCAGCCCATTATATCCATCATATTGATGGCAAAGGAGATGTCGCTGCGTTTGGAGATGGTGTTGATAAATTCTATCGTGAGGTAGGAAGACACCCGGGGGATGTGGATGGGGTTTTCCTGCATGCGCCTTAAGATCTTCTTGATCCCGTCTCTTTGAGAATCGAAGGTGTAGAAATCATGGTTATCCACATCATAGCCCTGGAAGGAAAATTCCGTGTCGCTTTCATAGATATCCATAAAGAGGTCCATGATCTCGGTGAAGTTCATCTGGGCAATATTCTCGTTCGGGGTAGGGGTCATCAGGGCAATTCCCACCACGCCTTTGGTCCAGAGTTCCTGGGCGCTTTCGGCATAGTAGGGATAGTCTGTGACATCCACATTGGCCCAAAGAGCCATATCGGTATAGGCATTACCCTTGATGGCGGCAATGCTCTTTTTGAGATCACTGGTGTCAAAGATGGGCATATCGCTATGGTAGCTCATCTCTGCCAAAGTGGTCCATCCTCCTTTGAGGGCGGATTTTGTGGCTTTGGTGAGATTATGCGCCAGGTTCTTTTTCTTACCCAAGATATGACTGTGAATATCAATGGCTCCCGGGAGCAGGATTCTGCCTTTGAGGTCGATGATTTCAGGTTCTTCTTCGGTTTCGATCTCATCGACAGAAATCTTTTTGATCTGCTGGTCAAAGAGCATGTTCACCCGCTTCAAAGCGGTGGAACTGGTGGGGAGGGAGGCGTTTATAAAGAGTTTCATATTCAGTAGGCCATTATCGAGATACCTGAATCCACGAATAAGACGTCTCCGGTGACACCGGAGGCGAGATCCGAAAGCAGGTACAAAGCGGTTTTGGCTATATCCTCCTGTTCAATATTGCGGGCTAAGGGGGCCGATTTCTCGATGCGGCGCTGGAGCTGAGCTACTCCACCGATTGCGGCAGAAGAAAGCGTGCGGATCGGGCCTGCCGAGATGGCATTCACCCTCACGCCTTTTTCGCCCATGCTGTGTGCCAGATAGCGCACTGAAGCTTCCAAAGCAGCTTTGGCGATACCCATTACACCATAGTTTGGCACCACTTTTTGGGCTCCATAATAGGTCATGGTAATCACGGAAGAGCCAGGTTTTAGCAGCATTTCCGCTTCCCGCACCACGGCTATCAACGAATACACCGAGATGTCCATTGCCGTGAGAAAGCCATGCCTGCTAATGTGTTGAAAGGGCAGATTCAGATCGCTGATGGGCGCATAGGCCACGCTGTGTACGATGTAATCTATAGAGTCCCATTCCTCCGCCAGAATGCTGATCATATTCTTAATATCGTTATCTTTGCTCAGATCGCATTCAAAGACCTGATCTACGCCCAGCTCTTCTGCGATGGGATGCACCCTTTTGGCCAGAGCGGCTCCGGCATAACTAATCGCCAGTTCCACGCCTTGCGCTTTGAGTGCCCTGGCAATGCCATAGGCGATACTGTGTTTATTTGCAATGCCCAAAATCAGGGCTTTCTTTCCTGTCATATTCATAGTCGTTCTCCTTCCAGACGCTTTAGTGCAGAGTCTGTCCTGGCAATCATCTCTGCGTTTTCAAAGTGTGAAAAGCTGCCACTGGTACAGCTGCAATCTGCCACAGCCTGCCGGGAATCTTTGTTCCCTTTGTGAGCTCTGGCACGCAGCCAAAGTGCATAGCCTATACCGGAATAGTTCTCATATAGAGCATCCAGCTTTACCACATCGTCAGGGTAGCTTGGGGCGCCATAGTATTCAGCTTTGAGGTCTTGGTGATAGCCCTTGGCATATAATGCTGAAGCCAGCAGCGAGGAATCTGCTGCGCAGCCACTGTTCATTTGCCGAGTGTGCTCTAAGTTATTATTCATATATCTATCCAGATGAATTTAGTCTTTCAGGAGGGCACAATTTTGTCAAGAAGATTCACGAAAGTTGGAGGTTTTCTTGAAAAGAACTCAGATTTATCACCTAATCGGCAGATTCGGCGCTAGATTCATCACCCAGAATCGCTCTAAAAAGAGAAAAAAAGCCCATAGCGGACTTTTTTTCGCGTTTGCTTGTCATAGTTAGTGGAAAGATGCTCTTATTTCAGAATCAAGGTCTTCTTTGTGGATGTGTAGCGGCTTTGATAATTCACCACCACAAAATAGGTGCCGTTAGGAACATAAGCTCCTCTGGCGTCATCGCGTTCCCAAGTGAAAGTCATGCTTTTGTAAATGGGGCCAGTATAGATAGTTTTTACCACTTCTTCCTTACTGTCCATTATTACCAGGTTGATAGAAGTCTCATTTTCGAATCCCACCGTGATCTCACAGTATTTTACCATGGGATTGGGACTTATATCAAAAGTGAAAATATCCTCTGTTTTTTGGGCCAGCAAGCCCATAGCAAAAAGTAGCATCAGAGCAGCGATAATCATTGTTCTCTTCTTCATCTTAACCTCTCATATTGTTCTTTGACTTTAGTACATGCAAGTTCCGTTCCTATAATGTATTTCTCTCACACAAGATGATAGCGCCCATCACTCCAGCCCGGTTCTTATAGCCGGCTATAGCGCAGTGAAACTTCTGCCTATGCGCCTCTGGAAGATATTGCGGGACTGCCTTTTTGATCTTGTTGATGTCATACAAACCCAGCTCCATGGCTCCGCCTCCCAAAACCACAATTTGCGGATCCAGCAGCGTGACCAGATTTGCCACAGCCCTGATCAGGATATCTTCACCTTCGCTGATGATCCTGTCCAGCTCTTCTTCTTTGGTCCTCAGAGCGATCAATTTCGGCAGGCTCAGCGCGTGATAGGGCAAGCCCTGCCTCTCCAAACGCCGTCTGAGGCCATCTACAGAGCTGTAGGCTTCGAGGCAGCCATTTTGACCGCAACTGCATTTTTCTCCGTCCGAGATCATGATGCAATGTCCCGCTTCCGAGGCAAAGCCATGCGCTCCGTGATACACTTCACCGCCCAGCACAATGCCGCAGCCGATGCCACTGCCCACCGTGATGCCTATCGTAAAAGAGCTCTTATGCAGATCTGCTTCCGCCAAGGCCATGAGATTGGCGTCGTTATCTACAAATACCGGTAGTTCAAAGCCCTGGGGAAGCAATTCCCGTGGCGAAAGACCGGAGAAAAAAGGCAGATTGGGATTTAGCCCCACGATCTTGCCTTCAGGCCTGCTGATGGTGCCCGGACTGCCAATGCCGATGCTTAGGATCCCTTGGTCTTGTACGCGGTCCAGGATCTCAGTCGTAACTTCCTGAAAAGCCGATAGGCTTTTTTCCTTGAACCAGATGGTGTCAAAACACTGTAAACCATGTTTACTGTCTCCCACACCATACTTGAAACTGGAAGCACCGATATCGATGCCGAGGTATCTTTTCATATACCGCTCCTTGACTCTCTAAAACTAAAACTATCCTGTTATGGCTGGCCTTGATGTCAAGTTAAGTTTTGCTTTTCTCTGCTTAAACTGAATGATTTCAGGGATTGTTCGGATCAGAAGGATCCTTGGGGATCCGTAATTTCTTGCATTGTCATTAGTTACTCTGCTGTGCACCAAGTTGACAGTCCGTTTTATCTATACGGTCTGGTAAATTCACCACTCTTTATATGTTTCAAGGGGCTTGCTGGCGCGAAGCCTGAGCCATGAACTTGTCATTGACTTGTCTTCGACTCGAGAAGACTCGAGCCCTTGAGTGATCTCGAGACGAAGACCAGTTGAAAGTGCGTTCAGCGAAACAGGAAGGCTTGAGCTTGCCTAAAAGATACTTTGGCTTATTATATTAATAAATCCAAATAACACATGAGGTAAATATGAAACGCAGTCTTTTACTGCTAACTATCATCATCTTAGCCAGTAGCTTATGGGGACAGATGAATTTGAGGATCGAGACCGAACTGGGAGCGGCATTTTCCGGCTACAACGACGTCCGGAGTCCCAATAAAGACAATCTTAGTCCTCTGCTTTCTTTTACAGACGAGCTCAAGAGCGATCCCGTTTTTAGCAGCAGATTGCAGGTGCATTATCGCCCTCATCCCCGCCATCAGATCTCAGTATTGGCGGCTCCACTGAGCGTAAAGCCTTCCGGCACTTTGCCAAATGACATCACCTATGAAGGCGTAGATTTCCTTGAGGGCGAGCAGGTTGAAGCTCTTTTCCGTTTTGATTCATACCGTTTGCAATACAGATATTTCTTTCCCAAGCCGCTGTTTGTACTCAAGTCAGTAGGCATTTCCGGGAAGATCCGCGATGCGGAGGTCACTCTGAAATCACCGGGCAAAATATCCAGCAAGACTAATACCGGATTTGTGCCGCTGCTTAGCCTGAATGCCGGATATCCCTTGATGGAAGAACTGGAGCTGGTCTTGGAAGCAGAAGGCCTGGCCTCTCCCTATGGCAGAGCGGAAGATATCTATTTGGGGCTGGATTTTATGATTAACGACAAGCTGAATGTTAGAGCTGGATACCGTCTTTTGGAAGGTGGCAGCGATATCGATCAGGTATATACTTTCTCGGCGTTTCACTATGCAAGCCTGGGGTTTAGCATCAAGCTATAAAGCAAGGAGATTTTAATGGAAGCTTTTACTTTTTACAATCCCACCAAAATCATGTTTGGCAAAAATCAGATTACCCATCTGGGCAGACAGATGCGCAATGGCGGCATTAAGAAGTGCATCCTGATCGCAGGTCAGGGGTCGATCCGCGAAAATGGTGCCTATGATCAGGTGATAGACAGCCTGGAAAAGGCTGGCATAAAACACACTGAAGTCTGGGACGTAGAGGTGAATCCCAGATTGGCCAAAGTCCGCGAAATTATTGAGCAGACCAAGGAGTATGGCGCGGAAGCCGTGCTCGCTGTGGGTGGTGGCTCTGTGATCGACACTGCCAAGGCTGTAGCTGCAGGCGTGTATCTGAAAGACGTCTGGAACGCCTTTGTCCACAAGGAGATCATCAAGCAAGCTCTGCCGGTGTACACAGTGCTCACCATTTCCGGATCGGGCAGCGAAATGAATGGCGGTGCGGTGATTACAAACATAGATACCCGTCAGAAATGGTCTGTTACTTCACAGCATCTCTATCCGCGGCTCAGCATCATCGATCCCACCTTGCAAAAAACTCTGCCCTTCAATCAAACCGCCAATGGCGCGATGGATGCGATCTCCCACATTCTGGAGTTCTATTTTGGCAATGAAAAGGCACTCAGCACCTTGACTATCAACGAAGCCCTCTTGCGCACGATCATTGATACGACTGATCTTTTGCAAAAAGAACCACACGATTATGATGCCCGGGCGAACTTTGCCTGGAGCACGACTCTGGCTTTAAACGGACTGTCCGGAGTAGGTATGAGAGGCGGGGATTGGAGCTGTCATGGCATTGATCACGCACTTTCTGCTTTGCATCCAGGAATCTCGCATGGAGAAGGGCTGGCGGCGATTTTACCGGCTTGGATCGAGTATCTCAGTGAAAAAGAACCGGCCCGCTTTTTCCGTTGGGCAAAATGCGTTTGGGATGAAGAAAATGTGATCCGCGCTGTGCGGCGGCTGAGAAACAAATTGGAAGGCTGGGGACTGGCGACTTCACTGCGGGATCTCAGCATCAAACCAGATGAATTAGACCAGATTTTGGACATGATCATGGTTACACCCACCATCGGTGGGGTGTTTAAGCTAAACGAAGATGAAGTGCGTGCGCTGCTGATGCTCGCGTATTAAAGAAGTTCTCCTGATTTCTCCGGCACAGTGCTGGCATTGCCATCTCTGATCGCATTGTAGGTGGGGCTCATGATCTCCACCCCGGCTTCGGCGAAATTATCGAGGATGTTTTTATGCAATTCAGTGTAGATCGCCAGCTGGGTATTCGGGCTGTCTGTATAGGCACAAAGCTGGTATTCCACAGAGTGTTCATTGAGCTTCAAGATATTGATGTAAGGGGACTTCTGTGTGTTGATGCCGTGGCTTTTGAGCGCTGCTGAGATCAGGAGTTCCGAGACCTTTTTCCAGGGCACGTCATAACGGACGGTGAGCTCGGTATGCAGCACCAGATGTCCTTCGCGGGCATAGGAAGAGTAATCCGTGATATGCCCCGCAAGCACGATAGCATTGGGGATGGTAACCTCTTCGTTCTTTACAGTTTTGATGCGCACTACCAGCAGTGAGGTCTCCATCAAAGTGCCCTTTTTGTCGCCGATACGAACAAAATCCCCGATCTTATAGGCTCTCATATAGGTCAGGATGATGCCGGCAATGATATTGGCGATGGCAGAAGAGGAACCCAGGGATACGATCACACCCACAAATATCGAGATACCCTGAAAAGCCGGTGAACTGGAGCCGGGCAGATATGGGAAGATCACCACCACCGTGAAGAACATGATCAGGAATTTCACGATTTGATAGGTGGAATCAGCCCATTCCGGATAGAAATTCGAAAAGCGCAGATTGCCTTTTTCGATCTCATCAAAGATATAGCGTAAGAACTTGAGTAAGTAGCGGGTTACGATCACCACTACGATGATGAAAAAGAGGCTGGGCAGATAGTTTAATACCGCTTGACCCACTCCCATCACCGGAGTCATGATATAAGCCTGCAAGCGCTGGCCGATTTCGTGAGTGGCGGGAATCACCAAAAGTACGAAATACAGCGTAAAATAGAATAATAAAGCCAGCAAGATAAAGCGCACTAAGGCGATAATGGTTCGGGCCGCCCGGCAGAACTGATCGGTAGAAAGTAGCTTGATGCCTTTGAAGGAAAAACCTTCGGGATTTGCCGTTTTCACCGCTCTGATCAGGCTTTGCAGGTATCTGATCATCTTGCTGAGCATCCTGAAGATAAAGATGCTGATAGCCAGAATCAGCAATACGAAGAGGACGGTTTTTGCGATCAGGATGATGCTCTGCCGCGTACTCAGTTTGGTAAAAAGCGGGATAAACTCATCTGCGACAATATCATAATAACCTTGGGCTATTTCGGGCAGAGGCTTTTGAAGTGCCAGCGAATCCCCGATGCCCACAGTGTGAATGGTCTTGTCTCCATAGCGAATATCATATATTCCATCATGGGCATAGACGTGTAAGCTGTCCCGATACAAATACTTGCGTTCAGAAAGCTCCTCAAGCCTTTTGCTGATGATGCCCGAGCGTTCAAAAGCGGAAAAGCTTCCAAAACCGCTGTATAAATAAAATATAACCTTATCTTTATAAACCACAGGGGCTTTCTGTATGAGGCTGTCTTGTTCCACATGCTCGAAGATGTCCCCGGCTGCCAAAGAGCTGCAGAGGACGAGCAAAAGGCTGACCAGTAAAAGCAGTCTGAATCTTTTCATTCTATTACCTATTTGTTTTCAATCATTTCCAGGGCATTGGTCCAGCAGAGTTGCACACAAAGACTACAGCCCATGCATTTTTCTTCATCAATAGTGGGAAAGCTTTCCTCGTCCAGCTCGATGGCCAGATAGGGGCAACGGGTGCAATTGCCGCAGTTTACACAGAGGTCCTTGATTAGTGAAGAGTGCTTGTGTTTGGGGGGGATGTCCATGAAATCGGTGACGGGATGGGGCTGGGCAATGCCAATCAGATCACTCACGCTGCCGATTTTGCGCGCCTCTAAAAGGTGGCTGAGGCCGCTTTCCAAATGCTCGATAATGCCGTAGCCATAGCGCTCCACCGCGGTGCAAAACTGTACATTACCAGCTCCCAGAGCCAGGAAATTGGCGGCGTCATGGTGATTCATCGCTCCGCCATTTCCGGAGATAAACACGCCCATGCTGCCGGCTCGCGATAGGCTGAGATAGCTGATGGGCAATACGCCTTCTCCACTCATACCGGCAATAATGCCTTTGTCCCAAGCGCCATCTGAGGCCCTGAAACCCAAAGCGGGGAAGGTATTGGCAAGGGTGACTCCGGCTTTCTTGTCTGGATAGCGGTCAAAGACCTCTTTCACCGCAGAGATAATGGGATAGATCGCGGTCACGGCTCCGGTGAGTTTGAAGAGTTTGGGGATCTCGGGATCGGAAATCTGCATCACCCAATCGATGATCTTGGCAGTGAGGACGGGGTCTTGGGCCACGATGTCGCCATGGGTGCCATCTCCACCTTGAGGGCAGGAAAGTGAGTACTCTATGCCCATGGCTCCGGCTTTCTCCAGCTTTCGGGTGTTGGATTGCCAGCCGGCTTTGTCCTCAGCGTCATTACCGCTCACGGGGCCACCGGTGGAGGCCATGGTCAGGCGATCCGGGAATTCCTTGATGAGCCGGGCTACTTCCTCGCAGACGCGGTCAATGGGGTGCTCGGAGACGTTGTCACAATTTGCGAAAGTCCTCTTGCCCTCGCCCCAGACAAACATGTATTCGCTGGGGATGTGGATGGGCAGATCATCAAATGAGGTCTTCATGATTCCGCCTGCCCAGCCGGCTTCGTAGGCCAGCTTCATCTGCTCATAGCCATCGGAAGGGGGAGCTGCGGAAAGGATGAAGGGAGAGCGCATTTTGCGCCCAAAGAAGTCACAATCAATCGGAACCGGCATACGCTTCCAGCCGGGAATCGTGCAGATGCTTTTGGTAGGCTTGGAGGGCTCGGCAAAGTCCTTTGACCTCAATGCAGCATCTACTTTGAAGGCGATGTTTTTGCCTGCCGCCACTGCTTCTACCACAGTGCTGGGACCATTTACCATGTCGCCACAGCTATAGATGCCGTCGCCCAGGATCTTGAAAGCAGGTCTAAAACCTACGGCGATGATGACCAGATCGAAAGGACGGTATTGCTCGGTGGAGCCTTCTTCGTCCTTGATCTGGGAGGGGTGAAACTCTGTATTTGCAGGGAGATAAACGGGGCGGGTCTTGATGCCTACGGTCTTCTCGCCTTCATTTACGATCTGGGTAATGCGGGTGCGATGGCTGAACAGCACCTTGTTTTCGATCAGGATTTCCTTTTCGCGCAGGGTAAGAGGCATCTCGCTAAAGGTTTCCAGGGTAAACATTTCCACGTGGGCAGCTCCAGATATGGCAATCGTCAAAGCCTGATCAGCGGCGATCGCTCCGCCCACCAGGGCTACTCGCTTGCCTTTAAAGAGAAAGCAGCTGGAGGTTTTGAGGATATCCAGGCCATAAATGGCTTTGTCATCTCCGGGGATATTGAGATGAATGGGCTGATTGAGTCCGCCAGCCACGATCACGGCTTTGTAACCATCTTTGAGCAAAGCTTTGGGGTCCAGCACCTGCTGCTGGTGATGCACGATATGAAAGCTTTCGCTGGCCCAGATGAGATCGGACATCAGCATGCCACGGTCTAGCCGGGCTTCCGGAATCAAGGCAGCCTGGCCGCCCAGGCTCTCAGGATCGAAGATCTCCGGATTGTAAGACAATTGCCGCAGAGTCACCGCCGCACCGATGGCAGCGGGTCCACCACCTACAATGGCGATTCTATCCAAAGAAGCATCAGGCAGATCAAACTCCGGTGACATTCCCAGCTCGCGGGCCTTCTTGATGATGGTGGCCTGCACGGCGGGAATCTGAATCGGAGCATCAAACTTCTCTTTCAGACAGGCTGCCACACAATGGTGATCCGGACAGACATCTCCACAGATGCCGCCCAGGGGATTGGAGGCCAGGATGATGCCGGCTGCGCGTTTGAAGTCTGAAGGCTGGCCACCTGAGGCAGCCATCATAAAGTCTGCCGGCGAGCAATCACAGGGGCAGGCAGTCTTGCAGGGTTTCGTGGCGCAATACTCGCAGCGCCTGATTTCGCTCATCAGTTGGGCGTCGGTCAAATACATATCTATCTCCTTCTCGTCCCTCGGGCATTTTAAGACAAGTGTGGTAATAATCTGTGCCTGGTTACTTTATGGTTCCCAGTCTTTGCTGTTGATAGCTCTTATCCTGGATGTTTTTCCACCACTGGCGGTTGTCCAGATACCAGGCTACGGTCTTGCGGATGCCGGTATCAAAGGTTTCTTTGGGCTTCCAGCCCAGTTCGTGCTCGATCTTGCTGGCATCGATGGCGTAGCGCAGGTCGTGGCCGGGGCGATCTGTAACATAGGTGATGAGCTCTTTATAGCTCTTCAGCTTTGTGGAGGGCTCCATTTCATCGAGAATCTCGCAGATAATGCCTACGATATCGATGTTCTTGATCTCGTTATGCCCGCCGATGTTATAGGTTTCGCCGGTTCTACCACGTTTGATGATGGTATTGATGGCTTCGCAGTGATCATCCACATAGAGCCAATCCCGCACGTTCAGGCCTTTGCCATATACGGGGAGAGGCTTGTGCTCCAGGCAGTTGAGAATCATCAGAGGGATTAGCTTTTCGGGGAATTGATAGCCCCCGTAGTTATTGGAGCAATTTGAGATGGTCACAGGCAGGCCAAAGGTGCGCTGCCAGGCTCTGAGGAGATGGTCACTCGCCGCTTTGGATGCGGAATAGGGAGAGGAGGGGTCATAGGGGGTTTCTTCTGTAAACAGGCCTGTATCGCCCAAGGAGCCATAGACTTCATCGGTAGAGACGTGATGAAAGCGGAAGGCCTGCTTTTCTTGCTCAGACAGCGTGCGGTACATATCCATAGCTGCTGCGAGCAGGGTGGCTGTGCCCATCACGTTCGTCTGCACAAATTGCAGAGGCCCATCAATGGAGCGATCCACGTGTGATTCGGCAGCGAAATTCACGACAGTATCGGGCTGAAAGTCCTTGAATATGCGGTTTACTTTGCTCACATCGCAGATATCGGCGTGTTCAAAGAAGTAGCGGTCACGGCCATATTTGGCATCGATCGCTTCAAGAGATTCCAGGTTTCCGGCATAGGTTAAGGCATCCAGATTGAGCACTTTGCCCTTGAAGGCGGGATCAGCAAAAAGCTTATTGATGTAGTTTGCGCCGATAAAACCGGCTCCTCCAGTAACTAATACTTTGTTCATGATTTACCTCAGTTTATCTATTATATTTTTGATTTGTTCGAATTCCTCAGGGCTTTTGTATTCCAGGGTGATCTTGCCCTTGCCCTTGTATTCGCGCACGCTTACTTTGCCTGGGAAGATGGAGCCCAGTTCCCGCTCAAAACTGCGGGTAAGGGGATTCTTTTTGGGCTCTGCTTCGCCTTGTTGCAGGCTGCTCACGTAGGTCTTGGCCTTTTCTTCGGCCTGGCGTACGCTGAGCTTATACTTGATGATGTGGCGCGCAAAGAGGATCTGGTATTCCGGCTGCACCATGAGCACGGCTCTGGCGTGTCCGGCGGTAAGTTCTTCCGAGGCCACCAGTTCGATCACATCGTCTGGCAGCTTGAGCAGGCGCAGGCTGTTTGTGATGGTCACGCGGTCTTTGGCCATGGTGGTGGCGATCTGAGCATGGGTGAGACCGAAATCCTGTGCCAAAGCCTGATAGGCCATAGCTTCTTCGATGGGCCCGAGATCTTCGCGCTGGATGTTTTCCACGATCGCGAGCTGCAATTGTTCCTTTTTGGAGACAGAGCGAATTACCACCGGCACCGCGGTTAGTCCAGCGAGTTTAGCCGCTTCCAGCCTGCGTTCTCCAGCGATGAGTTCATAGTCGCTGCCCTCGCTTTTGGTAACGATGAGGGGCTGAATGATGCCATTTTCCAGGATGGACTCCGCAAGCTCTCTCAGGCGGTCCGGATCGAATTTCTGGCGCGGTTGATAGCGGTTTGGCTTGATCCTGTCGATGGGCAGAGTGCCGATTCCGGCTTTGATATTATCGTCTTTTTCCCTGTCCGGAATCAGGGCAGAAAGTCCACGGCCAAGATGTTCGTTCATCTCATATCCTCTTTATTTATAACGCTCAATCACTTCATTGGCCAGATTCAAATAGCTCATCGCGCCGGGGGAGCGGATGTCGTACAAAAAGATAGGTTTGCCAAAGCTGGGCGCTTCGGTGAGCTTGATATTGCGGGGGATCACGCTGCGAAAGACCTTTTCTTTGAAATAGCGGTGCACCTCTTTGGCCACCTGCATGGAGAGATTGACGCGTTTGTCAAACATCGTGAGCAGTATGCCCAGGATATTGAGGCCCGGGTTCAGGTTCTTTTGGATCAGGCGGATGGTGGTGAGAAGCTGGCTTACTCCTTCCAGGGCATAGTATTCGCACTGGATAGGCACGATCACATCGGTGGAGGCGGTCATTGCATTCACGGTCAGAAGCCCCAGGGACGGCGGGCAATCTATCAAGATATAATCCCAGTCGTTTTGGATACTCTGCAAGGCTTCCTTGAGCTTATGTTCCCGCGCAAATTCATGCACGAGCTCGATTTCCGCGCCGGTGAGATCGATGTTTCCCGGTACACAAAACAGGTTCTGAGTATCTGTGGGCAGGATGCAATCCGTGAGCGGAACCCTGCCGATCAGGGCATCGTAAATCTGCAATTTTAACGTCGCTTTATCGATCCCCACTCCAGTGGTAGCATTGCCCTGAGGGTCAAAATCTATGAGCAGAGTGCGCTTTTCCAGGATCGCCAAAGCCGCCGCCAGATTCACCGTGGTAGTGGTCTTACCCACTCCACCTTTTTGGTTTACAATCGTTATTATTTTTGCCATCTTATATCTTTCGTTCGTCCTTCTTTTTAACGTTTCATCAGATCGCGCTGTGCTATTTTGACCAGCCGCCTTTGCCCCAGAATATCGTCTGTACGCAGCAGAATCTCCTCATAGCGGATATCCTTCAGATCGTCCAGCGTGCGGGATTTGTACATCACCAAATGTCCAGAAGGCTTCAGCAGCCTGCGGATGGGTGAATAGTACCGCTCCTGCAAAGGCACCGCCCGGCAGAGGATGAGATCAAAGCTGGGACGCCGGGGCGTGAAGGCATAATCCTCCAAGCGGGAGCATTCCACACTGATCCTGGGCAAAGACATCGCTTGAATCATCTCTGTCAGTGCCTTGGTCTTTTTATTAATACTATCCAGCAGCACCATTTCGCAGTCTGGAACCACCAATTTGATGGGAATACCAGGCAGACCGCCGCCCGAACCGAAGTCCAGCACAGTTTTATCTATAAAGTCCACACATTCTATCACGAGTAAGCTGTCAAGGAAATGCTGCACCCAATAGCTATCCGGGTGCATTTTGCGGGAGACCAGATTCACATCGCGATTTTGGCTTACCAAAAGCTTGTGATAGTGTTCAAATTGTCCCATCAAACGTGGGATATCAGGCAAATTTAGTTGGGTAAGATAGTCTTCAAATACTTGTTTTTCTTCGATCATAATTTATCCTTTGGCAGATTACGGATTAAGGCCTGAATCAGGAAGGATTCGTCAGTGCGAAAGGATTCAAGCGCTATTTTTGCGGCCTCACTACTGTGCATACTCAGGGCGCGAACCACGAGAAAGCGGAGGCGTTCATTATCTTGATTTTGATGAGCTTTGAGAAGCTCGAGACTGCGGGGATCGTCCAGACTGCCCAAGACGGAAATGCAGGTGGCGAGATATCTCTCAGCGGCCAGATGCTGCTCAATATAGGGCAGCAAACGCAGGTCTTTTTCACCTGCCAAAAGCGAGATTACGGTCTTGGCTTTCAGTGAATCGGGATTGTCTGCATAGCTTAAGAGCAGGTCTCTGAAGTCTGTATTGGCCTTGGTAAAAGCTTCCAAAGTCCGGTATTCGAGGCCGGAATTGTTGGCCAGTTTATGTTCCAGAATATAGGGCGCAGCTTCCTGGGGACGCTCATTTAAGATCTGGCGGGCAGCGCGAACTCTATCCACACTGGAGCCCACTTCCCATTCGGAAGCTGCTGCAAAGATCTCCTTGATGGGTGCATCGGATGCAGGAGCAGGATCTTGCTCGTATTTGACCTCTTCTTTTTGCTCGGGCAAGGCGTTTAGCTCCAGGTCTTGACCCAGGCCATATTTACCCTTGGTCCAGGAGCTGTTATTCTCTATATCTTCAGCAGGATAGCTATCCTCACCGCCGGCATCCAAAAAGAGCCCAATGCCTCCGGTATTGCGGGAGAAATTGGCGCTGCCGTAGTTTTGGGCATTCTTGCGTTCATAGCGGTCGTTTCCGGATTTATCCACGAAGACACCCAGGGAGTTGGTCAGGCCAACCCCACCTCCGCCTTCGACGGAGTAGGCATCATTGCCGGCGCTATCTATCAGCATGCCAAAACTCCAGTCGTGACCAGCTCCTTGACCGGGTCCATGGCGGCTGTAATAAGCGTCATCACCCGCGTGGTCATAGAGGACGCCAGCGGCCATGTGGATGCCGGAGCCCTGGGGATAGTAAATGGCATTATAGACGTCATTTCCGTCTTCATCGATCAGCACTCCGGTGCTGTACCAATAGCCCACACCCTGTGCATACACTCCGCCCAGATATTTGTCGTTGCCAGCTCCATCATAGAGAAAGCCCAGTCCACCAGCCAGATAGGGGCGCATTCCATAGCCCATGCCCTGGCCCATGGTGCGATAGTCGTATGGCATCAGTGGAGCATGTAAGTATTTGCCACCCAGATAGTAAGTATCAGCGCCAGCATAGTCCGCCAAAACCCCGGCGCCATAGGTGGAGCCAAAGGCCTGAGCACAAACATGAGCACTGTAAGCATCGTTTCCGGCTTCATCGATGAGCAAACTCAGTCCGGCTATTCCTGCTCCTAAAGAGAATAGTCCCCCGCGGTAAGTATCATCACCATAGGCATCTATGTGCATCTGTACGCCGAGGACTGAGGCGAAAGAAAAGTCGCCCAATTGATAAATATCGTCTCCTTCCAGATCGCTGGAAAGTGCGATCCCCCGAAAAGCGAAGAAACAAGGCTCCTGGCTGCGATAAACATCATCACCCTCGTGATCTATATGCAGCAGAAAGGGATGATCCCGTCCGGTAGATAGAGGCAGTTCGTAGATATCATTGCCAGCGGGCTCGATGAGCAGGCATACAGGCATATCTTTCAAGGCTTTGAGCGTGGCTGGACTATAGTGATCTGCCCCCTTGCTGCCGATGATCATGAGGCCGTATTTGCTCCGGTATAGCGTAGCTTTTTTATGTAAAGGACGGTAGCTCGAGATCTGGGTATATAGAGCGCGCATGGACATCATGGCCTCACCCAGACGGGCAAAATCCAGCTTTTCCAGAAGAGGGCTATAGTCCTCGATATCAATTTCTTCCAGATAGGGCAGCTTATTCTGCTCAAGATAATTGCGGGAGGATTCTTCGTTTTCGCTCTCGGTCATCACCAAGAACAAGAAAGCCGAGAGGCTATCGGCCTCGGAAGCTGAAAGTTGGGCAAAGCTTGCCTCAAGATCTTTAGAGATTTGGTCATAAGCCGCTTCCACATAGCGAAATAGCGCTTTAGGATTCTTGAAGTTCATGGCTGTGGCAGGCCTGTGGACAAGATCGATCTCCCAAGCTACACCAGCAAAGTGCCGGAGCATAGCGTTCCAATCTTTTGTCGCCATCAGGGTGCGCAAGTCGTCGATCTGGCCATTTGCTCCCAAACCTTTTTGCAGAATATTCATGTGCCACTTAGTCTTAGCCTTGGTATAAGGGTCCCAATCCCGATAAAACTCAGTATGCATAAGGTTCAGATCCTGCTCCGCCAAAAGACTTGACAATGCCTTTATCTCCTGATCAGACAGGATCTCACCGGCATTCAACAGGCCAGCGCTCAGCATGATAGCAAGCGTGATCAGCACGATAAACCCGTGGCTAAAAGGGTGATAAAGCTTCATTTAATCCTCATAGAGTAAAGTTAAAATAAGGGGGATTTATTGTCAATCGATTTGTGGCCTTAGGGTTTAAAGTTTTAGCGTTTTATGGATTTAACGTTTTACCGTGGTGGCGGACTCCCGTTCTGCCTATACCGCTATAATTGTATTTAGATCCGTTTTAAAGTATTAACGTTACAGCGTTTTAGGGTTATGGCGACTTTTGGGCTTTCTATCTAATATTCTGATTATGGGTTCGATGAGACCTAATATGAGCCACACCGAAAAGCCACTTTAGCCTTCAATTTGCTTTTAACATGTCTTCGACTCGAGTCGAAGACGTGTGGAAAGCGTGACAAAGGCAAGGGGGTGAAATGAACGACAAAGCACCTTGGATCTTTGATAAGAAAGCTTGAAATCACTATCAGATACCCGCAGTCCAGAGCCCGGCACTTGCTCCCAGAGCAAAAAAGATTTGACACAAATAGCCTGTACTGGACTTTGCTTTTAAGCTCAAACTACTTTATTAATGATAAATAATAAGATATATGGAGAAAACATGAACAAGCAGCCTTACGCAGAACCCTGGCGCATCAAGATGGTGGAGCCCCTCAAAATCCTGAGTAAAGAGCAACGTGAAGCCAAGATCAAAGCGGCCGAATACAACCTCTTCAGTCTGGACGCAGAAGACGTCTATATCGATCTGATCACAGATTCCGGAACCAATGCCATGAGCGATAGACAGTGGTCTGCCCTCATGCTGGGTGACGAAAGTTACGCCGGAAGCCGCAGCTTTTTGCGCATGAAAAAGACTATTCAGGAGCTTCTTGGCTTCGAATACATCATGCCTACTCATCAGGGTAGAGCTGCAGAAAATGTCCTGTTTTCGGTGATGCTGAAAGCCCATGACCTCGTTCCCGGAAACGCTCATTTTGATACCACCAAGGGGCATATTGAGTTTCGTCATGCCATCGCGGTGGATTGCACTGTGGATGAGGCTTCGGACATGGATTCGGAGCTGCCTTTCAAGGGCAATGTGGATATTGCCAAGCTGGAAGCCTGTATCAAAGCACACGGCGTAGAGAAGATTCCCTTTATGGTTCTCACCGTCACCTGTAATACCGGAGGCGGACAGCCGGTTTCCATGGCTAATATCAAAGCCGTGGCCAAAGTCTGCAAACAGCATAAGATCCCCTTGATCTTCGATTCTGCGCGCTTCGCTGAAAACGCCTATTTCATCAAGATTCGTGAAGACGGCTATCAAAAAAAGACCATCAAAGAGATTGTGAAAGAGATGTTTAGCTATGCTGATGGCATGACCATGAGTGCGAAAAAAGACGGCATCATCAATATGGGTGGATTCATCGGCCTCAGAAGCGAAGAGATTTACCGCCAGTGCTGCACCTTCAGCATCATGTTTGAAGGCTACATCACCTATGGTGGCATGAGCGGACGGGATATGGAAACCCTGGCCACCGGCCTCATGGAAAGCACGGAATTTGACTATCTGCAGGCTCGCATCTCGCAGGTGAAGTATCTGGGCGATGAAATCACCAAGCTCGGCATCCCAATCGTGAAACCCGCTGGTGGACACGCTATCTATGTGGACGCCAAAAGCTTCTTCCCACAGATTCCGCAGACCCAGTATCCAGCCCAGGTTTTGGGCGTGGCGCTGTATGTGGAAGCCGGAGTGCGCGGAGTGGAAATCGGTACAGTACTGGCAGACCGGGATCCCGAGACCCGCGTGGAACGCATTCCCAAGATGGAACTGCTCCGGCTGGCCATCCCCCGTCGTGTATATACCAATAATCACATGGACATAGTGGTCTGGGGACTACAGCAAATCTGGGCCAAACGTGAAGCTTATCGCGGACTGAAGATAAAGTATGAAGCGCCTATTATGCGCCACTTCACCGCTACTTTTGAAACGCTTTAAGCCGGAAAGACATGCGGTTGTCACTTTTGAACTTGACACAATGTGGCAGCTTGCAGTTTTGGCTTAAGATGATAAAACTATGCTTAGGAGAAAACCATGAACATTATCGAAGATTTATACTACACCGAAAGCCATGAATGGGTGAGAGTCGAAGGCGATACTGCCACCGTCGGAATCACTGATTTTGCACAGCACGAACTGGGCGATATTGTGTTTGTAGAGCTGCCTGAAGTAGGCATGAAAGTAGATGCTGGCGAGCCTTGTGGCTCCATCGAAGCCGTCAAAGCAGTGGAAGATATGATTTCCCCGCTTTCCGGCAAGATCGTTGAGCGCAATACAGATTTGGAAGATAGCCCGGATTTGATGAATAAATCCCCCTATGAAGATGGGTGGTTGATCAAGATTCGGATGAGCGACAAAGATGAGCTGGACAATCTTTTAAGCGCAGTAGAATACAAGAAAGCCATACCCGAATAAATTAGGGATAGCGATCCGGACCTTGATAAAGAGAAGCTCCAGCTTTCTAATCATCCTATCTGCTCCTTCGGGAGGAGGTAAGACCACGATTTTGAATAAAATCCTGGCTCTGGCAGATAATATCGATTATTCAGTGAGCTATACCACGCGTGCCCCGCGAGGAACAGAAGAGAACGGGGTTCATTATCACTTCGTGAACGAAGCTGAATTTGAAGCCCGCATTGCCCGTGGAGACTTTCTGGAATACGCGAAAGTCTTTGGACATAGCTGGTATGGTACCTCGATCAGCTTTACCCAGTCCCGGCTACAGAAGGGGCACCATGTGATCATGGATATCGATGTGCAGGGAGCTGCTCAGATCAGCGCCACAAAGGTGCCGCTGGTGAAGATATTCATCATCCCGCCTTCGATGGATGTGCTCAGGGATCGCCTGATCAAGCGAGGAACTGATAGTGAAGAGGCTATTCAGCGCAGGTTGAATACCGCAAAAAAAGAGCTGGACTGTATTCCGGATTATGATTATCTGGTGATAAACGATGATCTGGACCATGCCGTAAGTGATGTGATGGCCATTATCAAGGCCGAAGAAAACCGGGTATGCAGATACCAAAGTCCCATGCAGGGATTCCTGCAACAGGAGAAAAAACATGATTAATGAAAAGATTGAAAACTTCCTTGAAAAAGGCAATATCGACTATTTGTATTGCTTGCTTTCCAAGCTGGAAGCGCATCGGATCAACCAATTTCCGACCTTCGTAAAACAGAAGTTTAACAAGAAGCTAACCGTATTGGCGATGGAACACGTTTCCGATAACGACGTGCCGGATTACCTTACCGAATTGGAAGAAGCCGAACGCATCCTGGCCGCCGAACGCGCGCTCTATGAAGATGATAACGATGTACTGGAATTTGGTGAAGAGACCATTGATGACTCCGCCAAGTTCGTCAAAGAGCTGGAAGCCACTGACATTACAGACTATGACAATCTGGAAGTGGTGGCGGATCCCTTTGCCGATTTGGAAGAAGACGACGACGATATTGATATCGAAAACGATGATCTTGACGACGACGATGACGAAAGCTAATGTCACGCCGTGCCCTAACCCAATACCTTGAACTTTTAAAACAAAGCGGCATCCAGCAGCTTTACCGCGAGCCAGTCAAAGTTCTGACTCCTCTGGATAAAAAAGCGCTGCTGGAATCACTGGCCCAAAAGTACTCAGATTGCGATAAGTGCCCCTTGGCCGCAGGGCGCCTCAATCTGGTCTATGGAGAGGGCAATGAAAACAGCCATGCCATGCTCATTGGCGAAGCCCCCGGGGATAGTGAGAACAAGATCGGCAAACCCTTTGTGGGCGCTGGCGGCCAGCTTTTGGATAAAATGCTGGAAGCCATAAAGATCAAGCGGGAAGACATTTACATCACCAACATCGTGAAATGCCGTCCTCCCGAAAACCGCAATCCCAACACTGAAGAGCGTCTGGCCTGCCTGCCCTATCTGGTAGAACAAATCCAGATCATCCAGCCCAAAATCCTTTTGATCATGGGACTAGTGGCAGCGCAAAGCCTTTTGGGCAATACCAATACCCTCAGCTGGCACCGGCAGAGCTGTCATGAATTCATGGGCATTCCGGCTTTTGTAACCTACCATCCCGCCGCCCTTTTGCGCAATAGCAATTGGAAGCGTCCGGCCTGGGAAGACCTGCAAGCCTTTCAAAAAGAATACGAAAAACTGCTGTGATCAAAAAGCTTAGCCTCTGTCTGCTCTTGATCGCTGGCGTCTGGCTGGCTACTGCGGATGTCCTGATCTATGGCGACACCCGCAATCATCCTGAAGTTCATCGCGTGCTGATCGAGCAGGTAAAAGGTCTGCCACTTGAGCTGGCCTTTCACACCGGGGATCAAAACGCCAAAGGGCAAACTCAGGCCGAATATGATGATTTCAAAGATATTGTCAGTCCGCTAAAAGACTTTTTCTATCCGGTACGGGGCAATCATGAAAAGGACCTACAGCTTTTTCAAAGCAATTTCCCGGTAGTCTCAGAGAAGAGCTATTACACTGTGCAGCATGATGCTCTGAAGTATATCGTGTTGGATAGCAACCTGGAGCTTTTACCTGGTTCTGTGCAGCATAACTGGCTAAAAGTGCAATTGGCTGCGGACGAACTGCCCAAAATCCTGCTGCTGCACCATCCTGTGCTCAGCTCTGGCCATCACGGTCAGGAATTGGGTTTGGAGCTCTATCTGCCTGCCCTCTTGAAGAAACACAAGGTGCTGGCGGTCTTCTGTGCGCACGATCACGATTTTGAACATCTGTATCTGGATGGCATCCACTACTTCGTCACCGGCGGAGGTGGCGCTCCCCTCAGAGAGATGGGAACACTCAGCCCTTACAGCCTCTATTTTGAGAAGATCCATCATTACATCATCATGCAGAAGACAGACAAAAAGCTGCTGCTGCAGACCTTTGACCTAGAGGGTAAATCTATCTACCAGTGTCAGATAGATCTGGAGTAAAAGCTGCATGGATAAAAGAGTCATGGTCATCAACGACCTCTCCGGATTCGGCAATACCTCGCTGATGGCCATCATTCCCACCCTGTACAGCTTTGGGCTGGCGCTCTGTGTCTTACCCACTTCCTTGCTTACGGCGAACACCTGTTTTGCAGACTATCACATGCAGGGGACCGATGATTTCATGCGCCAAAGCATTGCCCATTGGCAGGCTCTTAAGATGGAGTTTTCGGCCATCTACAGCGGGTTTTTGGCAAATACAGAGCAAGTGGATATCGTTCTGCATGCTATCGATGCTTTTGCTGATGAAGATTGCCTGGTTTTGATCGATCCCGTGATGGCGGATGGTGGCGAGCTCTATAGCTGCTATGATGAATCCATGATCCAGGCCATGCGCAGGCTGGTGGCCAGGGCCGATATCATCAGTCCCAACTACACGGAAGCCTGTTTCCTGGCAGATGTCCCTTGCCGGCAAAAGTGCACAGATGCGAGCTTGCAAGAGCTGTGTGCCAAGCTGCATAAACTGGGCGCTAAAGAGCTGGTGATCACCAGTGTGCCGTATGAAAAAGAGAGCAATGACGTACTCTACTCCAGTGGCCAGGATTTTGAACTCTTCAAAACCGCATACCTCCCCTGTTTTTACACTGGAACCGGAGATATCTTCAGCACGTTGATGGTGGCTTACCGCCTGCAAGCTATGGATATCCGTGAGGCGATATCACGGGCCACCAAAACTATATATAAGGCAATTGAACTCAGCCAGGCCGCCGGTCAATCCGGAGCTGAGGGAGTCTTATGGGAACAGATCTTATGCCAGAAAAGCCAGAACTAAAACAGACCAGGATTTGCGTCACAGATCTGGACGGAACCCTGATGCACTCTGCGGGGATCATCTCAAACTCCAATCACGAGGCTCTGGACGAGCTTCACAAACGTGGTATTTACCGGGTGCTGGCTACCGGCAGATCCCTTTACAGTCTCCAGAGCGTGGTTCCGGATGACGCTCCCTTTGATTATGCCATCTTTGCTACCGGAGCCGGAATCCTGAATTGGCAGACCAAAGAGCTGATCTTTTCCCATGATCTGGACAACGAAGAGGTGAGGAAAGTCTGCGCTATCCTGGAAGAGTTTGAGATAGATTATATGCTGCACCACAAGGTCCCGGATACCCATCACCTGCACTATCGGGCCAAAGCCGGATTAGCGGATTTCTGGCGCCGGGTAAAGCATTACAAAGACTTTGCGGAAGAACTGGATCCTGCCGGTATCGATCAGATCATGGCTGCCACTCAGTTTTTGGCGATGGTAGCGCAGGGCCGTGAAGACCTTTATCAAGAGATCTACAAGAGGCTTTATCCCCTGTCCGCGGTGAGAACCACTTCTCCGATAGACTATCGCACGATGTGGATCGAGATCTTTGCCCCCGGGGTAAACAAGGGCGGGGCCCTGCGCTTTATGATGCAGAAACTGGGCGTTTCAGAGAAGGATATCATGGTGATAGGAAACGACTATAACGATCTGGAGATGTTGAAAGCCAGCCCCAATGCCTATGTGACAGGCAACGCCCCTCAGGAATTGCGCCGCGACTATCAAACAGTGGCTACCTGTGATGCAGATGGCTTTGCCGAAGCTGTCTGGAAGTGGTTGGAGCTGTAGGACTACTCCGTAAAACTGGCCAGTTCCTCCCAATATTCCAGAGCCCGTCTGAGATGCGGAATCACGATCGAACCACCCACCACCAACGCTATATTCATCGCCTCATTTAGCTCAGTCTCATTCACACCGGCCGCCTGGCATTGATCCAGGTGGTAGCAAATGCAATCGTCACAACGCAAGACCATTGAGGCCACCAACCCCATCATTTCCTTGTATTTAGGTGGGATTTCGCCATCTTCATAAGCGGCGTGATCCAGGGCAAAAAAGCGCTTGATATTCAGATTAGCCTTGTCCAGGGTGAGCTTGGTGAGTCGGGTGCGTTCACTGCGAAATTCTTTTACTTTCATTGCATATTCCTTTAGCCTTTTTGTACGCTTTTGATGATCTCCCGCAGTTCATCCGCTGTAGGGATCACAGGCGAGATCTGGATGTTTCTGCTACTCAGAATCTGGGCTATCCACTCATCGAGCTTGATGCCGCTCAAATCTACCTTGAGCTGAATGGGAAAGCTGTCCAGCCAGGCCAGGAACTCTTCCTGATCCATGCCTATCTTGTCAAAGAGCTGGCTCAGTTCAGGCTTAATCTTAGGAGCGTAAAGCCGCATGATCTGCTTTAAAAACATCGCATTAGCCAAACCGTGCGGAGCGCCAAATTCTGTGGTAAAGGGGTAGCCGATGGCGTGTTGCAAAGTGGTGCTGGTATGGGCGATGGCTACTCCTCCCCAGAGCGAGGCCTGTGCCAAAGCTTCCCGGGCCGGGAGATTGTCGGGCTCTTTCAAGCACAGGGGGAGGTTCTTGATGATCAGCCCGATTCCACGAGCGATCATCGGAAAGAGCAGCGGCTGACGATTCGTACTGTAAATCCCTTCTAGAAGGTGGGACAAGGCATCCATAGAGGTATTTAGACTCACTGTAATGCTCAGGCTGGTCATATATCTTCCGTCCACGATGGCGAGCCTGGGGAAGATCAGATCACTACCAAACCCAGCCTTGATCTTGGTCTTTGTATTGGTCAAAACACTGTACTGCGTGACTTCAGAGCCCGTGCCATGCGTGGTGGGGATAGCCACGATGCGGAAGCTTTTCTTCCTCAAAGTCTCGTCATAGAGCTGGTCTTCAGAGAGCATATTGGCCGCAGCCAGAGAGATCGCCTTCGCTGCATCCAGCGGTGATCCGCCTCCAATAGCGATGATAAAATCACAGCCTGTGCAGAGGAATTGATCTTTGCCTGCCATCACACAGCCCAGATCGGGGTTTTCACGAACCTTGTTGAACACGCTATGCGCGATTCCCTCTGCTTTGAGGAGCGGTAAGAGCTCTGCCAGCACCCCACTTTTGTGGGCGCTGCTTTTGCCAGTAACGATTAAGGCTTTCTTCCCCTGCTTAGAGATGTATGAACGGGCTTGGCTTAAAGCGCCGCTGCCCATGAAGATGCGGGTAGGTAAGTATAGCATGATTTACCTCATAAAGGGATATTCATATTTAGTGGCTGGCACGAAGTTCTCTTTGATCGAGCGCGCCGAGATCCATCTATGCAGATTCATGGAGGAGCCGGCTTTGTCGTTTGTCCCAGAAGCTCTTCCGCCGCCAAAGGGTTGCTGACCCACTACCGCTCCGGTGGGTTTATCGTTGATATAGAAATTGCCGGCAGAGTGATACAGGATGTCGTTTGCCAGCACGATCGCGCATCTATCCTGAGCGAAGATGGCGCCGGTCAAGGCATAGGGCGAGGTCTCATCGCAGAGATGCAGGGTCTGCTCATACTCTTTATCCTTATAGACATAGACCGTGAGCACGGGCCCGAAGATCTCTTCCTGCATGGTTTTGAACTTAGGATTTGTGGTTTTGATGAGGGTGGGTTGCACGAAGTAACCTTCAGAGTCGTCGCAGTTTCCGCCCCAGAGGATTTCAGCTTCGTTGGAGGCGCGGGCATAGTCTATGTAGCCTTTGATATTGTCAAAACTGGTCTGATCGATCACGGCGTTCACGAAGTTTGAGAAATCCTGCACGCCGCCCATTTTCACAGTCTCCATCATGGCCATAGTTCTTTCATACCAAGCGTCATAAAGCGATTCAGGGATGTACATGCGGGAGGCTGCGCTGCATTTTTGGCCTTGATATTCGAAGGCTCCACGCACGCTGGCCACAGCCAGGGCATCGATATCGGCAGAAGGATGCGCAAAGATGAAGTCCTTGCCACCGGTTTCGCCGACAATGCGGGGGTAGGATTTGTAGAGACCGATATTATTGGCAGTGCGTTTCCAGATTTGGTTGAAGACTTTGGTGCTGCCAGTGAAGTGGACGCCAGCCAGATGCGGGGAATCCATCACGAGATTGCCCATCTCGGAGCCTTTGCCAGGGATGAAATTGATCACGCCATCAGGCAGACCGGCCTCGCGCAGGATTTTCATGATGAGATATCCGCTATAGACCGCGGTGCCGGCAGGTTTCCAGACCACTGTATTCCCCATCAGCGCTGGTGCGGAGGGCAGGTTCCCGGCGATCGAGGTGAAATTGAAGGGAGTAATGGCGAAGATGAAGCCTTCCAAAGCTCTGTATTCCGAGAAATTCCATTCTCCCCGGGGGGAGATCAGCGGCTGTGTTTCATAGATCTTCTGGGCAAAATAGGCATTGAATCTCCAGAAATCCACCAATTCGCAAACGGCATCGATTTCGGATTGAAAAGCGTTTTTGCTCTGGCCCAGCATGGTGGCGGCATTCATCTCGTTACGGTATTTGGTGGCAAGCAGATCCGCCGCTTTCAAGAAGATAGCCGAACGGTGGTAAAAAGGCATTTTACACCAATCATAAGAGGCGCACTTAGCTGCGCCAATAGCGTCATTGATGTCCTTTTCTCCCGCTTTATGATACTTTGCCAGAATATGCTGGTGGGCATGAGGCTCAATGCAATTTCCCAGATTACCGCTAAAGACTTCTTTGCCGTTGATAATGGCTGGAATTTCGTAGTAGTCTTTGGCCATATCTGCCAAAGCTTTTTGCAAGAGCTCGCGCTCTTCGGAGCCAGGGGCATAGTTCAGGATAGCTTCATTTTTGGGAACAGGTACGTCGAAAAACATCTTGTCTCCTTGTTTAGGGGGTTGAAGGGGTTTAAAGTTTAAGGTTTAGAGGGTTTCTCGCCCCCATTCATAGCTAAGAGGACAGTTTTTGCTGTCTCTTCACCTGAGCCGTACTCTCTCTGAGGTATAGCGGCTCCAAATCTGAAAGCGTGTCTCCCTCATAGCCAGGGGAGGGCAGCAGGGCTGCCAGACTGAAGAGCCCTTCTGCTCTGGGAATGCAGAAATAATCGGGGGCATATTCTGCCACAATAGCTTCTGCTTCCAGGACTTTACGGATAATCCCGGTTCCGCTACCGGTGATGATGGCGTCTCTCAGATCCCACTGCAGTATGTCTATGGGCGCGAGCACCTTGGGCGCCTGAATGATGCTAAGATCAGGATGGTAAAGGGCGGCATAGACCTCTTTCATCCTGGCATCGATCACGCTGAGGATATTTTTGCCGCTGATGGTGCAGGGTAGGGCTGAAAGCTGCAGAGAGTTATAGGCTTTGACCGGGATGCCCAGGCCGTAGGCAATGCCTTTCACCGTGGCCAGACCTATCCTGAGCCCGGTAAAGGAGCCTGGTCCGATGCAGACGAAAAGCTGCGTAATATCCCCGGGATTTTTGCCGCAGACTTTGAGAGCGCTGTCGATGGCAGGCATCAGGGTCTCGCTATGCGTTACTCTGATGTCAAAATAGGCGCTATACAGCAGCTTTCCGGCTTCACTAAGGGCGATGGAGCCGGAGCTTTGGGATGTATCAAGTGCGAGCTTCAATTGCCCTGGCTGATAAAATCGTCGTAAAGCTGTTCAAAATGCAGCTTGTGTTTGGCTTCGTCTGAGGCCAGACGCCTGAATAGTGTGGAGATCTCAGAATCGGGGAATTTTTGGCTCATTTCCGTATAGAGTTTCACGGAGTTTTCTTCCCGCTTCATGGCTTTGATCAGGATGCTTTGATAGGTCAGCTCACTTTCGGGCAGCTCTTTGGTGAGGTATTCGATGATCTTCAGATTTGGGATATGCTTGATATCTTCTTCTCTTACACCTT
>Ga0265295_1000498_pt1 | contig 79241 bp, 74 predicted proteins | sample Munlansysbiofilm_FD_192503 | JGI IMG/M metagenome (GOLD analysis project Ga0265295, IMG submission 192503) | Leachate microbial communities from a municipal landfill in Southern Ontario, Canada - Methane capture system biofilm | ecosystem: Engineered > Solid waste > Landfill > Unclassified ... | reverse complement strand
TAGGAACGCAAAGCGCCCGGCACATTCCCTTTGTTTTCCTCACCTCCAATGCCTTCCGCGAGTTAAGCGACACCCTCAAGCGCCGCTGCCTCTACCTGCACATCGACTTTCCTGATAAGGAGCGGGAACTGGGAATCCTCGAAGTGAAATTCCCCGGCATCGATCCGGTCTTCGCCGAAAAGATCGTGGAAGCCGTTCGAACCATCCGGGACCTGGATCTGAAGAAAAAGCCCTGTGTTTCGGAAACCGTGGACTGGACGCGGGCACTCATTGCCCTGCAGCTGTTTGAGATCAAGCCGGAGGTGATCAGGGGAACCCTGAATGTCCTGTGCAAAAGCGAAGCGGACGCGCAGAAAGTCCGGGACCATTTCTCCAAGCCGCCCAAAGATCCTTTCTGCACAGCCTAAGGAGGCAGGCCATGCTTCAAGCGATCCTGCAGTTTGCCTCTCTGTGCCGGGCCGGGGGATTGAGAGTCTCCACATCGGAAGTGATTAACGCCGTCCGGTGCCTGGAGTTGATAGACTTCTCCCCGGAAGAACCTTTCCATGCGGCCCTGCGGGCCAATTTTGTCAAAGAGGCAAAAGACCTCGAACTTTTTGACAAAATCTATGACCTTTTTTTTCACACCCTCCAAATCGGCGCGGATGACATGCGCTCCCGAGCCTTATCCAACCGTCTGATCGATCTGGTGGACACTTTCGGCCAGGAAGCGGCAAATTCGGCTTCCGCCCTGGAGTTTCTCGATTTTCTAGCCGGCAATCGAGCGGCTTTTCTGCGGGAACTCCAGAAAATCCTGGATCTCGAGGCGGATGCTCCCGAACTTTCCTTTTCCGACATCCTCTCTGCCATCCAGCGGAAGGTTCTGCACGGAAGGGTGGATAAACTCCTGACGGCAAGCGATCTCGAGGGCGCCAACATCGAGAAGCGGAGTCTTGACGATCTCCTGCTGGAGCGGTTGGGAATTGCCGGTCATATGGAGGCTGACGTTCCCACCGGCCGTAATGCGCCGGCCGCGGATGCCGATTCCGCCGCCGGTCGGGCCGGGAATCTGGAGGAAGTTCCCTTTACCCAGCTCAGCCGTGAAGAGGCCCGGGAGGTTCATCTGGCTATTGAGCGTCTGGCCCGCCGGCTACGGGACCTTGTTGCCAGGCAATATCGCCGGAAGCGGAGCGGCGTCGTGGACATCAAGAAAACGCTCCAGCGTGCCGCCCATTATGAAGGCATCCCCCTGGAAATCTTCTTCCGCCGGCGGCAGAAACGGAAAGCGAAGATCGTAGCCCTCTGCGACGTTTCCTATTCCGTCTGGAAGGCCGTTCCCTTCATGCTCAACATTCTCTATTCCGTCCAGGACTGCCTGAGCCGGGTCCGGAGTTTCGTGTTCATCGCCCAGGTGACGGACGTAAGCGAAACAATGAAAGACCACACCATCATGGACGCCATTGACCGGATCATGGCCAAGTTCAAACTGGAGTTGCCAAGCTACGTGGTCTATGGCGGCGGAGAGGTTCGCGACCACGTCGACGAAGATCTGGAGATCTCGGATTACGGTGCGGCCTTTTCCCAGTTTCAGGAAGAATTTCTGGACGTCCTTGATAAAAAAACGACCCTGATCATCCTCGGTGACGGCCGGACAAATTTCCTCGATCCGAAGGCGCAATTTCTGGAGGCAATGCGGGAACACTGCCGCCGCGTGATCTGGCTTAATCCGGAACCGGAGCGCCTCTGGGCCGTCGGCGACAGCGCCATTGCAACGTACCGCCCCTTCTGTGACGACGTTCGCTCCTGCCAGAATCTCAACGAACTCAGGAATTTCATAACAGGCCTTGTTCTTTGATTCCCACAAAAAAACGAGGCTGACTTTGAAGAAAAAGAAACCTGCATGATAAAGACCAATCTCTTCAAGCGATGAATCCATGGAAAGCAGGAAATCCTGGCGGGTTCTTTGCTTAATGCTGGCATATATTTTGCCAAAGTTAAATAATTCTCAGAGAGCACAGTCTGATGCGCAAAGTTTTTTCCAAGGCAGGGGCGGATCTCTTTTCCTGATGACAGGATAACATAGCGGAGGTTCTCTCCTGCAGAGAACAGAGATTCAGATTCCGTCAGAAGCAATCGGGAAAAGGGGGAAGGCTTGTCTGGGGGCATGGATTTCACTAACTCTTTTTTTTCGCCAAATGTGATCCATCCAGTGGAAAACGGTACAGGTGACTTTTCGCCTGCCATTTTTGAGGCGCTTGGATTCGGTGTTGTCGTTGTGGATGCCGACACCCACCGCATTGTTTATGCGAATCAAAAAATCCATGGTATTGGCGGGTATCCTGCTGGAATGCTCATCGGCCGCGCATGCCAAGGTTTGCTCTGTCCCGGGGCGGGCGGCAGGTGTCCGATCACCGACGAGGGGCAGTCCGTGGAGAACTCGGAAGAGATTCTGATCCGGGTTGACGGAACCAGGCTGCCCATCATAAAAACCGCGGTGCCGATAACCCTGAGGGATAGAAATTATCTTATTGCAAGCATTGTAGATAACTCACAGCGGAAGCAGATACAGTCAGAGCTTAGAAAGGCCAATGAATCCCTGCAGAAGGAGATGATACGGCGCAAGCGGATACAGGACAGAATCGAGCATCTGGCCTACCATGACCATTTGACGGGATTGGCCAACCGTCTTCTCTTCAGGGACGAACTGGACCATGCCGTGTCCCTGTCCCGGCGAATGGGGAAAAAACTCGCGATCATGTTTCTGGACCTGGACGGGTTTAAAATGATCAACGACACGATGGGTCATGCCACGGGAGATCAGCTGCTGAAGGGAGTCTCAAACCGATTGGTCGCTATCGTGCGAAAATCCGATGTCGTCGCCAGGATAGGCGGAGATGAGTTCGTGATCATGATTACAAATCAAGGGCATGCTGAATCCATCAGGCTGGTCGCAGAGAAGATGCTGAACAGCTTCAGGGATCCCTTCAGGCTCAATGGCCGCGATTATTTTTTGACGACCAGCATCGGGGTCGCCATATATCCGTCAGATGGTGAAGATGCGGAAACGCTTCTCAAAAATGCGGATGTCGCCATGTATCAGGCAAAGCAGAAGGGCCGTAATCAATACTTCTTCTGCCCGTCCGTGATGAAGAATGCGGGGTCCGAGGACATGGAATCAAGCAGCCGGCGGTATGAGATGATTGATCGAATGGAACGGGAATCCTGCTATCGGCCGGAGCGACATCGCCATGAAATGGAATCGCTGGTTTTCAAGCCTTGCCGGGAAGGAAACATCCTATAACGTTTTATAGAGGGTGAAAACCTTGGACACTCATTTGGAAGGCCGGTTTACCGGGGGCATGACGAACGAACCGATTTCCGGGGAATGCCCTGATTCCCCAGGGCATGGGGACAGCGACCAGGCTGCCTGCGGGACCGCCGATTTTCTGATGAGAATCATACACGGCAAGGGTGAACTCCCCGCCTTTTCCAGCCACATCGTCGAAATCAACACCAAACTTTCGTCCCTGACATCGGTCAATTTCTCTTCAGCCGGGGACCTGGCCAAGATCATCCTGAAAGACTTCTCTCTTACAAACAGACTTCTCAAAATTGTGAACTCAGCCCTTTATGCCGGACAATCCGGAAAGGTTACCACCATCTCCAAGGCCATGTTTCTCCTCGGCATTGAAAAGATCCGGATCATGGCGGCCACCCTCATGATTTTTGATCACCTGGAGAACAACTCTCAGGTCAAAGAGCTGCAGGAGATTGCCTCGACGTCCCTGATGAGCGGTCTTGTGGCTGCAAGTGTCGCAGAGAAGATGAAAATGGCGGACAAGGAAGAGGTTTTTATCTGCTCCATGCTCTTCAATCTGGGCAAGATGCTGGTCATCTGCTATTTCCCGGACAAGTATGAAGAGATCAAGAGGCGGATGGTTGATCTGGAGCTCGATGAAGTCAAGGCCTCCACATCCGTCCTGGGCGTTTCCTATAATGATCTGGGAATGGCGGTCTCGCGGTCCTGGAATTTTCCGGATAAAATTGTCCGAAGTATGGAGCCCCTGTCCGATCAGATCCTGGATCAGCCGAAAACGGAATTGGGGAACCTGCGGCTACTGTCCAGCTATTCCAATGAATTGCTTTCCAGCTTGATCAACGCTCCATCCTCCGAACGGGCCGAGGTCCTTTCATCTGTATTGAAGCGCTATGGGAAGAGAATCCCGATCCAGCCGGCTGAAATGAAATCGCTTCTCGAGTCAACCGCAACGAATGGAAACCCCTGTGCGGATGTTGGCAAGATCAACAGGCAGTCCGCCGATCGGTTCAAACAGTTATTCAAATCCCAACCAGGCCATCCCTCTGAAACCCGGAAGGCCAAAAACTTGGGGAAATCGGAACATCCATCCCTTCCGAGCGGACGCGATCCGTGCGCTTCCACTTCCGGCCCGTCCGGTCTGGAGGCAAGGGGCGGCGTTCTGGCCAATGGCCTGCAGGAGATCAAAGAGGTCATGAAGGGCTCTTACCGTCTCAACGATGTTCTCTGCATGATCCTCGAAACCATGTACCGAGGATTCGAATTGAACCGCGTCATCTTTTGCTTGCGGGACACGAAACAGGGAACGATGGCGGCTCGTTTCGGGCTGGGGGAAAGTGTCGAGGAGATTGTTCAGCGTTTTCACTTCCGGGTCAGCCGGTCTTCGGATCTCTTCAACATTGTGATCGCCCAGGGCAAGGGCGTCATTATCGACAATTCCGCCAACCCCAACATCTTGAAAATTCTTCCCGACTGGTACAGGTGTTTTTTTCTTGCACCATCATTTTTCATCTACCCCCTGATTTCTCCAAAGGGTTGTATCGGTTTGTTCTATGGGGACAGAAAAACCCCTGAGCCGGTCATCACCCAGTCTGACATAACGTTCATGGAAGAATTGCGGGATATGTTCCTCTCAGCCATAAGCTGCGGACCATAACAGGCGTTCCGGTCACCCTGCATCGAAAAACGGCCTGTTTCCTTTACAGGCTCAACCCTCAGCCAGGGCTTTTCCTCCCCGGCATTTTCCTTAACGCTCTTCAGAAGAGTCGGAAGAAACAGAGTCCTTCCTCCTGCTTTCCTTGGCCGCAGGCCTGGATTCTGTAGGGTGGTCGAATTCTTCCCGGAGGGACTCGCTGTCCCAGGCGTGGTCGTAATGCTTGTGATCGAAATCCAGGTCGCTGGACAGCATTTCCTCCTGGTTGCGAATCTCCTCCCGGAAATGGTCTATATAGGTGTCCTTGTCATGGGAGTGTGGCGCCAGCCTGAGTAAGGTTGCTTCGTCGTAGCGGATAAAATTCTGCCCTGAACGCGTGGCGCTGTACCTTCGGAAGCCCAGTTTAACCAGGGCATCGACCCCCAGGCGCACGGCGGTGTCAAGGGTTTCCCGGTAAATATGGGATACCCCCATGTCCATCAGATGATAGGCGTCCTGATTGTTTTCGGTGCGGGCCATGATCGTGAGATGGGGGAAAAGCTTCCCGGTCTTTTCGATGAGATCTGCATTGATTTCCGGAGAACCGATGGCGGCAACGAGAATCCTGGCCTCATCGGCTCCGGCGGATTTGAGGATGTCCACGCGCGTGGCATCCCCGTAGAAAACCCTGCACCCCATTCTCCTCAGCAGGTCCACGCGGTCGGAATCGTTGTCGAGAATGGTGGCGTGGATCCCGTTTGCCCTAAGAAACCTTCCCACCGTGCTGCCGAAATGGCCGAAACCTGCGATGATGACCGGGGCGTGGAGGTCGATGCCTTCGGGTTCCGTCTCGACTTTCTCTTGAGTACCGAAACGGGGTTGAATCAGGCGCTCATTGAGCAGCAGCAGGACAGGGGTGGCCGTCATGCTCAGCGCGGTGACGGCCATCATCGTGTCCGTCCATTCCAGCGACAGGATGGAAAGCTGGCTGATGAAGGAAAAGAGGACAAAGGCAAATTCTCCGACCTGGGCGAGGCCGATACTGAAGAGCAGATTCTGATCAAAGCTCAGCCGCGCCAGCTTCCCCGTGAGGGCGAGAACGACGGCCTTTCCGACAATCACTGTGAATACGAGGGCGAGGATCTTCAGGGGTTCGTTGAGGATCAGGCTGAAGTTGATGGAGGTCCCCACAGAGATGAAGAACAGGCCGAGCAGAATCCCCTTGAAGGGGGCGATATCGCTTTCCAGCTCATGCCGGTATTCGCTGTTGGCCAGAACGACCCCCGCCAGAAAGGTTCCCAGGGCGGGGCTGAGCCCGACCAGGCTCATGAGGGTAGCGGTGGCGATCACGATGAACAGTGCCGAGGCGGTGAATAATTCCTGAAGGTGAAGACGGGCGATAAACCTCAGGAAGGGGACGATCAGGAACCGTCCGCTGACGACCACGAGGTTGATGGCCAGAAGCAGGGCGATGGTCTGGGCCCATCCGGGCAGACCCTGGAAAAAGGAGGCGGAATCTTCCCCATGGGACGGAACGCCGGAAACGGCCAGAAGGGGAAGGAGCGCCAGGATGGGGATGACGGAAATGTCCTGGAACAGGAGCACGGCAAAGGAGCACCTTCCCGATTGCGTCGCCGCCAGCCCCTTTTCCCTCAGGGTCTGGAGGACGATCGCCGTGGACGACATGGATAAGGCCAGACCAATGGCCAGGGCCGCCGTCCAGGAGAATCCGAGCAGAAGGAACAGGGCCACAAAGAGCAGGGTGGTCAGACCGACCTGCAGGATTCCCGTCCCCAGGATAAGCTGGCGCATTCTCCAGAAATGGGAGGGCTCCAGTTCAAGGCCGATGAGAAAGAGCATCATCACCACGCCGAATTCGGCAAAATGCATGACATCCTTCCCCTCGCCGCCGACAAGGCACAGGCAGAAGGGGCCGATGATGATGCCTGCAATCAGATAGCCGAGGACCGATCCCATTCCGATTCGTTTGGCAATCGGGACGAAAACGATCGCCGCCGCCAGATAGAGGAGGGCGTCATGGAGAAGGGTGCTGGTCATGGTTTGTTTCCCCGGCTTCGAAAAGAAGCCAATCGTTGAGAAAAGGAAAGGTTCGGATGAATTCGGCGTCCGGATCCGACTGCGACAGCCGGTTCAGAAGGCCGAGATACCGTGCGGCATAATGCTCCAGGTCCGCATCCGTCAGCCGGTAAGTTCCCTGAACGGCAAAAGGCGGCAGGTAGATCATCCTGCAGAGGGTGGCCGTCTGCTGAAAGGGAATGAGGATCTCGCCCATGGAAAAACGGTTGAAGCCGTTTGCAGCATACTCGCTTCTCGCTCCGCCCGACGAGACGGCGTTGAAAATCCATTTTCCCTTCAGGGCGTCTCCCCCTTCGCCGTGAGCCCATCCGTGTTCGAGGACCAGATCGATCCACTGCTTGAGCATCGCCGGGGCGCTGTACATGTAGATGGGATGCTGCCAGACAATGACCTGGTGCTCCAGCAGCAACTCCTTTTCCCGTTCCACGCTGATGTTGAAGTCCGGGTAGCGTTCATACAGGTCATGAAGTGTTACCGCCGGATGTTGGCCGATATCTTTCAGCAGCGCCCGGTTGACGCGCGATTTTTCAAAGCGGGGGTGGGTAAAGAGGATCAGAATCCGATTCATGGTCCAGCTTTCATGGAGTTCCGGCTACCGAAGAAAACCTCCCCGGTGTTCAGGGACGCGTTATGGAGGAACGCTGTAAAAAAGCGAATCCGGTTACTTCTCGCCCCGGTACACGCCGCCGTAGTCGGCCGTTGTCAGGGGGGCGGTTCTGCCGCTCAAGATCATGCCTCCCGCCTGAATCGTCCCGATAAAGAGGGTATGGTCGCCGGTGCCGATCGTATGATCCACCGTGCAGTCCAGATAACCAATGCAGCCGTCCAGGACGGGAAGCCCGGACGGCGAGGGACTGTAGCTGCACGCATCGAATTTCTTGCGCCAGTCCGCTATCTTGAACTGGCGGATTCTTTCAGCGGATTCGCGGGGGAGGACATTGATGCAGAAGGTTCCCGATTCCCGGATCTGTTCGTGACAGAGTCTGTTCTTCCGGATGGCCAGGGCAACCCGCGGCGGCTCATGGGAGCACTGGGTCACCCAGGAGGTGATCATGCCGTTAACGCCCTCGGGGGATGAAACGGTGACGAGATAGATTCCGTAAGAAAACCTGTCGAGCACATCCTGCCATGCCTTTTCCATTGGGTCCTCCGTTTCGGGAATCCATAGGGCTTTTTCGCCTTTTGTATCACAAAAGTTCGTTGAAAGATATGCCGGTTTTTGTGTCCAGCCCGGAAAGACGGGCATTCCGGGGTCGCGCTGTCCGCGTCCAGGCTCTTTCTGTAAACTCCTTATCGGAATTTTACAAGAGACCAGAGGGTGGTGATGAAATCTTTTACCTTCTGTATCAAGAGGTTTCGAATGCGGACGTTCAGATACAGGTCTCCGTCCTCTCCGCCGGCACGGCCGGCCCCCCCCATCCCCCTGAGGCGAAGTTGCTGCCCCGTCCGCGTGTGCGGGGGAACGGTTACAAACAGCTTCCTCCCCGTCCTGGCGGACAAATATCGCACCTTTCCGCCTAACCGGGCCTCGCCGGGGGAAAGAACGATGGAATCCTGAAGGTCCCCTCCCTTTTCAGGCAGTTCAATGCCCCACTTCTTTTTCAGGCCGTATCGGATCAGCTTTTCCATGTAGCCGCCGGGGGAGGCAATGCCTCCCGTACCGCGCCTGTTCCCGAAGCCTCTCACTACGACCCGGCCGAATACCCCCGGCTTTCTGAATTCAAAGGTCCGATATCCGGCGCCATAGGATTCCCGGAAGATGTCGTCGAATCCCCTGAAACCGAAGGCACGGCTGAGCTCCTCGAAGATCTGCGAAATGTCGGAGCCCCTGTAGATATCCTGATCGGAATGGGTCTGCCGGAACTGGCTGTAGGCCGATGATCCGTAGGCCTGCCGGAGCGCATCATATTCGCCTCTTTTGCGGGGATCGGAAAGCACGGCGTAGGACTCGTTGATCTCCTTCATCCGGTCCGCCGCTTCCGGATTGTCCCTGTTCCTGTCCGGATGGTGCAGCAGGGCCAACCTCCGGTAGGCGTCCCGGATCTCCTTCTGGGTGGCATCCTGCTTCAATCCCAGTACATCATAGTAGTCTTTCCGTTCCATAGCTCTCCGTTTCTGTGCAAGCGCCCCGTGAAATCCTTCCGTCCCCGCGGGATCGAGGCAGCTCCTCCGGCGAAAAGCGGTGGAGATGATACGGGGACAATGGAGGATACGCCCTGAAAAACTGTGCTGCCCTCTGCTGTTCACGGGCTGCTTCGTTCTCATCCCTGGGGTCCCGGAAGAGAAAGGAAGGATCCGGTGGCCGTGGTGATTTTGGCGGACTGAAGCGGCATCCGGGTCCGTAGCTTGCTCAGGGCGTTTCTCAATCGGCAACGGAGCCTGTCGCCAGATCCCCGATCATTTTGCTGAAGCGGGAGGGATTGTCCAGCCTGCCGCCTTCGGAGATGACGGCCATGTCATAGAGGAACTGGCTGTAGTCTTTCAGCACAGGGGCCTCATGGTCCTTTTCATGGATTTCCCTCATCCGTGAAAGCAGGGGATGGTCCATGTTCAATTCAAGCACCCGCTTGGTCCGTGGCACCTCCTGGCCGTTTGCACGGAGGATTTTCTCCATGAAGGCGCTCATGTCGTGTGGGTCGCCCGAAAGGCAGGCGATCGATTCTTTCAGGTGTGTGGACGGTTTCACGTCCTTTACCATGTCATCCAGGGCGGATTGAATACAGCCAAACAGGGCGCTATAGACATCCTTCTTCTTTTCATCGATCTCGCTGATGTCCAGGTCGCCCTTCTCGGCGCTCCGGAAGCCCTTCTTCTCGAACTCATGCAGATCACGGATGACCCATTCATCGACGGGGTCGGTCATCAGCAGGACCTCGTAGCCCTTCTCCTTGAGCTGCTCAAGGTGGGGGCTGTTGAGGAGCATCGTCAGATTCTCCCCGGTCATGTAGTAAATCTCCTTCTGATCCGGCATCATCCGGCTGACGTACTCCTGCAGGGAGCTCCACTGCCCGTCGGATTTTGTCGTCTTGTACCGCAGAAGAGAAGCGATCTTCTCCCGGTTTTCGAAATCCGCGGAGATGCCGCTTTTTAGGACATGGCCGAATTCTCCGTAAAAGGATTCGTATTTCTCCTTCTCCATGCCGGCAAGCATGTCCAGCAGCTTCTTTACGAGGTTCGTCCTGATGTTCCGCACCAGGGCATTCTGCTGCAGAATTTCGCGGCTCACATTCAGGTTGAGATCCGGCGCATCGACGACGCCCTTGATAAAGCCCAGATAAGGCGGCATCAGGTCGGTGCAGTTTTCCATGATGAAGACGCGCCGGCTGTACAGATTGATGCCGTGCTTCCCTTCGTGGAGAAAGAAATCGAAAGGCAGCTTGGAGGGGATGTACAGCAGGGCGCTGTATTCCGTCGTGCCTTCAAGCTTGAGATGGAGGCGGGAGTGGGGAGGGTTCCAGTCATGGCTGATGTGGCTGTAGAATTCGTTGTATTCTTCTTCTGAAACCTCGGACTTGTCCCTGGCCCAGATGGCCTTCATCGAGTTCAAGGTCTCCTCCTCGACGACCGTTTCCGTCCTGCCGGAATCGGGTTTGCCCTCCGCGTCCAGAACGGGCTTGGTCCTTTTCACATCCATGACAATCGGGTAGGCGACAAAGTCCGAATGCTTTTTTACGATATTCCGGATGGTCCATTCCGAGGTGAAGTCCTGGCCGCCTTCCTCCGTCTCTTTGAGCTTCAGGATCACCGACGTGCCCCGGGTGGCCTTTTCCGTTTCTTCAATCGTGTAGGAGCCGTCCCCGGAAGATTCCCATCGGACGGCCCTGTCGCTTCCGGCCGCTTTGGTGATCAGGGTGACCTTTTCGGCAACGATGAATGAGCTGTAGAAGCCCACTCCGAACTGACCGATCAGTTCAGGGAGAAGGGCGTCGTTTTTTTTCGCCGCTTTCATAGCCTCTGCAAAGACCGCAGTACCGCTTTTGGCGATTGTTCCGATGTTTTCCGCAACCTCATCGTAGGTCATGCCGATCCCGTTGTCGGCGACTTCCAGGATTCTCCTGCCTGCGTCGGGCTTGACGACGATTTTGAATTCCGTGTCCGTCCCGAGAATATCGGGCTCCATCTGTGCCTTGAAGCGGAGTTTGTCGATCGCGTCGGATGCATTGGAAATCAGTTCCCTGAGAAAAATTTCAGGGTGGGAGTAAAGAGAATGAATGATGATGTTCATCAGTTGATTGATTTCCGTCTTAAACGGGTGCGTTTCTTTGCGGCTTTCCATAAATCCTCCGTCACGTCGTAATGTATAATTCCCGAATATGCGGGCATGGGGATAAAACGTTTTGCGCCGATAAAATGGCCATCAATTCGCAGTTGTCAAGGTCCGATTGTTCAGATGGGAAGAAGATCGCCATGTTGGCGGCAACGCCCAGGCCACGGGTGGAGACTGATCGCTGATTTTTCGATTGGTCTCTCCTTCCCTGAAACGCAGTGACTTTCCGGCCTGATTTTCAATCCATCCGTCTTGGCACCAGTGACCCGTCATGAGCAATCAATCTATTGATTACCAGTACATATTGAGAGTATAAATGATTATCGTTGAGGCCATCTGATGAGACCCGGCAATCGGATGGAGCGAAGAATTTCATGCAAAAGTCGGAAACTGGAATTTGCCGGAAGGATTTTAAATTATCGGCATTGAGCATAATTCGATAAACAGATGGTTACTCGAAAGTCTTTCCATAAGTGGCTGATCGTTCTTTCCTTTACGGCGGTTACCTATGGCTGCCTGCCCGTGCCGGTCTCAACTGTCCCTCTGCACCCCCGTGAAGAGCGCCATGTGGCCCTTGAGACTGCGCAAGCGGAACACTCCGGCGCTTTTTCGTCTCCGGTTTTTGACTCTACCGGCGCTCTGCTCGCCGCCTATGATTCCGGCAACAATCTGGTCCGTATTTTTCGCAGCTCTGACCTGACGCAGGTCTACAGCCTCAAACCGACTCGAAGACCAAGACGTTTGAGCTTTTCTCCTCGTGGACGTTTCCTCGTCATTGAGTCGTATCAGGGCTGGATCGAAAATTATCTTGGCAGTATGTCCGGTAAGAGTCCGCGACCTTCATCTCCGGTGAAAATGTCATCCCCGGAGGCCGTACGGGACGATATTCAGAGGGTTGAACTGTGGGATCTGCGGAGCGGAATGACGATACGTGATTTAAGCTGCGACGCTGTGGCAACGGTCGAACCGCGAGGTGGTTGGCTGTGGGCGCGGGAATGGGCCATTGCGCCCGGCTACCGGAGCTCTGCCTTGCTCGATGCGCATTTTTCAGGTGACGAGACGGAGTTTTCGGTCCTTTGCTGGAATGGAGTACGGCAGCGGTGGAATGGCCTGATGAACTGGAAGCGTTTAGAGGATGTTTCGCCTCCGCCGTTCTGGGATGCATTAATGGCTCTTTCAACGGCAAGCTGGCTTGCACAGGAGAATCCCGTTTGCAGTTCAGAAAACGGACGGATTATTGTATTTCGGGTTCGAAAAAAGCATTTCGGGTTTTCCAGAATCTATATCTGGGATCGAAACACTGCTGAGATCCGGGAATTGCCGGGAGCATGCGACGGTAGGCTGTTGCCTGCCCATGCCCTTTCTCGCGATGGCAATCGGGTGGTGATTCCCTGCAACAAGGGGTTGGGTTATGCGATCCGGGTTTGGGAGTTCGATTCAGGAAGGGAGCTCCCCTTGAAGGATGCCGAGTTCGGTATCCAGGGTGGCCTTCCATCCCTAAGCAGCGGAGGAGTCGCTTTGTCCTGCAACGGGAGATATCTGGCGGCAGCCCTGCTCGGACAGATGGAAGCCCTGTTGCCGAATGTTTTTCTGATACCTGTCGGAAAAAGTCGCAGCGATCTTCGTTTGTGGAGCGTTGACGAGGGGAAAGAGCTGGTGGCTGTACCGATTGATGATCTGGTTGGGAGAGAGGATTATTTTGGGGGTGTTGATCTGGCATTTTCACCGGATGATTCAATGCTGGTGGTGAGCGGCAGGCGTCTGAGGATTTACCGCTTGATTGATCTTGATCCTGATGCCCGCTGATTCACTGTTCCGGAAAAGGCAAAGCTGATAGTAAGGCCCAACATCAATGGAAGCACTGCCGTTTATATTGAGCCCCTCAAGGGAAAAGCCTCGATCAGAAGGTTAAATCCTCTCATGGAATACCGGGGGGGGACCTGAAAAGTCTGGTCGCAACTTTTCCAGTCAGGCATCCGGGACAGGGCATCCTTGTACTCTTTTTCATGTTACCCTGGGGAGTAAACGCCGACGGAGAATGGTATGGCTACCATCTCCGCGGGCCGCAGTACCAGGCGGCTTCCCGCTCCGGCCATGGCGATGGAGAAGGTCAGCTGTCTCCGGCCGGCCCTTGTGAATTATTCATGCCGCAGGGCCACGATGGGATCGAGGCGGGCTGCCTTGAGGGCCGGGAAATAGCCGAAGATCACGCCGACGGCCGCCGAAAAGAGGAAGGCAATCATTACGATCCCCGCATTGAAGACAAAGGGCACGCGGAGCAGGCCGGAAAGCCAGACGGATCCGGCAAGGGCCAGTACGATGCCGAGCAGACCGCCGAAGGACGACAGGACCACTGCCTCCACGAGAAACTGCATCAGCACTTCCCGTTCCAGGGCGCCGATGGCAAGGCGGATGCCGATTTCATGGGTGCGTTCGGTGACCGACACCAGCATGATATTCATGATGCCGATGCCGCCCACAAGCAGACTGACCGCCGCCACGGCGCTCAGCAGGGCCGTCAGCAACTGCGTCGTTCCGGTCAGCATCTTCGTGATCTCCTTCATGTCCATGACGTTGAAGTTATCATCTTCGTCGGGGGCGAGATGACGGCGTTCCCGCATCAGCTGTACGATTTCCTTCTGGACCTTTTCCGTCGACGCCCCATCGCGGACCGAAACCTGGATCAGGCCGATGTTCGTGCTTCCGGTGACGCGCCGCTGAAGGGTCCGCAGGGGAATCACCACCAGGTCGTCCTGGTCCGTTCCCATGGTACTCTGTCCTTTAGGCTCCATCAGGCCGATTACCGTGCAGGAGAGCTTCTCCAGGCGGATCTTTTCACCCAGGGGATCCTGGTTTCCGAAGAGCTTTCTGCGGACGGTGTCTCCCAGAATACAGACCGCCGCACCTGAACGCAGTTCGCTTTCACTGAAGGTCCGGCCGGAGCGGATGGACCGTTTGGTCACCTTGAAGTATGAAGTTTCCGTTCCCGTGACGGTTGTTGACCAGTTCGAATTGCCGGCGACGGCCTGCAGGCTCCGGGACGAAACCGGTGCAACGGCGGCAATGGAGGAGACGTCCCGGGCGATGGCCTCGACATCGCTCGTCTTGAAGGGGACCGTTTCGGACGTCTGGCCGGGTCCCAGCCGTTTTCCCGGCGTCACCATAAGCAGGTTGCTGCCCAGGTTGGAAATCTGCTGCGAAACCTGAACGGTCGCCCCTCCGCCGATGGTCACCATGATGATAACGGCGGCAACTCCGATCACAATCCCCAAAATGGTTAAAAAGGATCGAAGGACATTGCGCCGGATTTCACGAAAGGCCAGCAGAATGGAGTTCCCCAGCATCAGTTTTCCCCTCCTGTTTTTTCATCCAAAGCAACTGTTCCGTCGAGAAAGTGGATGATGCGCCTTGCATAGGTGGCCATGTCCGGTTCATGGGTCACCATGATGATCGTAATTCCCGAATCGCGGTTCAGCAGGGTGAGGAGGTCCATGATTTCCCGGCTGCGGGCCGTATCGAGGTTCCCCGTGGGTTCGTCGGCCAGCAGCACTGTCGGTCCGGTCACAATGGCCCTGGCGATGGCGACCCGCTGCTGCATGCCTCCCGACAGCTCTCCGGGGGTCAGCCGTTCCCATCCCTTGAGCCCAACCGTTTCCAGGGCCCGTAAAGCTTGCTCCTTCCGCTGTGCAGCGGAAATCCCGCGGTAGATCAGGGGAAGCTCCACGTTTTCCAGGGCAGAGGTGCGGTTCAGAAGATTGAAACCCTGGAAGACGAATCCCTGGTAATGGCGCCGCAGAAGGGCGCGCGAATTCCGGCTTAATTGCCCGACGTCAATCCCTTTGAACAGGTAGCTTCCCGCAGTGGGCGTATCCAGGCAGCCCACGATATTCATGCAGGTGGACTTGCCGGACCCGCTGGGTCCCATGACTGCGACGAATTCCCCCGTATCGATGCGCAGATCAACGCCGCGCAGCGCTTCTACCGCCGCCTGTCCTTCACCGAAGATTTTGGTGACCCCCTTTAGAACGATCAGGGGGTGTCCGGAAAGGTCCTTCATTTCGCCCCCAGCACGGAATCGGTCACCACCGCCATTCCCGGCCGGAGATCACCGGAACGCATTTCCGTCACAACGCCATCGGTGGCCCCGACGGTGACCGGGACCGCCTTGAGCTGCCCATCGTGCAGAACCCAGACCTGCTGCCCCTTTTTGCCGGCGGAATTCTCGCGCGGCGTGGACGAAAGACGGGGCGGGCGCGGCAGCAGCATGCCCACCAGTCCTCCGGAAGGCCTCTTCTCCGCCTGGATTGGCGGCGTAAAGCGGAGCGCATTGTTGGGAATCAGGATGGCGCTCTCCACGCTGTTGACCGTGATGCTCGCCGTAGCGGTCATCCCCGGCCGGAGGGACAGATCCGAATTGTCCACATTGAGGATGGTCGTATAGGTCACAACGCCTTCCGTGGTCGTAGAACCGTAACGGGCCTGCACGACCTGAGCCGGGAAGATGCGGTCCGGCCAGGCGTCTACGGTAAACGTGGCCTTCTGCCCCTCACGGATCTTTCCCACATCAGCTTCATCGACATTCACCTGCAGTTCCATCTCCGCCAGATCCTCTGCGAGTTTGAACAGAACAGGCGTGGTCATGGAAGCGGCTACCGTCTGGCCGGGCTCGACGCTACGGTTGAGGACGATGCCGTTGATGGGGGATCGGATCACCGATTTGGACAGGTCTGTTTCACTGGCGGAAAGTGAGGCCTGGGCCTGGGAAACAGCCGCACGACTGCTGGCCGCATTGGCCCTGGCACGGGAATAGGCCGCTTCGGCGGCATCCATCTCCGTCTGCGAGGGAACTTTGCCGTTGCTGAGCTCCCAGACCCGCTTGAACTGAGCCAGTTTTGCCCGGGTTTCCGCAACGGTGGCGTCGGCCTGGAGAACTTTTGCCTTTTCCGAATCCAGAGCGGCACGGTACTGGGTGATGGTTGCTTCCAGCTTGGAGGTGTCCAGGATGGCCAGGATCTGGCCGACTTTTACATGGTCATTGAAGTCGACCTTCACCGATCGAATGGTTCCGGACAGTTCGCTGCCCACCTCAACGGAATTGGTGGGCTGGAGGGTGCCCGTGGCGGTGACAAGCACGGTGAGGTCACCGCGCTGCACCTGCTGCGTTTCGTAGCGCACCGATCCTGCTGCATTTCGTCCCTTCCAGGAGGCGATGAGGGCGACAGCCGCCACCAATACGATCAGCAGCAGGACCGGAATCCGCCATCTCTTCCAAGCCGAAAAGCGCCCTGGTGAGGAATCAACTTCGAGGAGCTTTGAAATTTCAGAGGTATCTGTGGCCTTATCGGCTATGTCAGGGGACTTTTTCATTTCCTTTCTTCCTTAATTCTACCTTCAATGTTTGCTGTCAGGGTCCAGAGAGATCCATCCGCCGCCCAGGGCCTTGTAGAGGCGAATGAGATTCGAAACAACCGTTCCATCGCTCTGGGCCAGTTCATCCTGAAAGGTCAAAAGGGAGCGCTGGGCCTCCAGAACACTGTCGAAATCCGTGAGGCCGGTCTGGTACTTGAAACCGGACTGTTCCGCCGCCTTTCGGGCCGCCTGGACCGCCGCCTCCAGGGCCTGCCGGCGCTGCTCCTCTTCCGCAAAGGCGGTGAGGGTGTTTTCCACTTCCTTGAGGGAGTTTAGAACCGCTGCTTCATAGGCCATCAGGTGCTGCTCCTGGAGGGCGCTCTGAACCTCGATGTTCTGCCGTATCGCGCCGGCATCGAAGATCCTCCATGAAATTCCGATCCCTCCGCTGGCCGTCCGGCTTCCAGAGGAGAACAGGCTGCTGGAGGAAAGGGACTCCAGGCCGATGGAGCCGCTCAAGGTCAGTCTTGGATAGAGCTCCGCCTCAGCCACGCCGATGCGTGCGGTTTGAGCCGCCAGCTGACGCTCAGCCCTGCGCACGTCAGGCCTCTGGCGAAGGACATCCGCCGGAACACCCACGGCAAGGGAGGGAGAGACGGCCGGGATCGGCTTGCGCTCTTCCAGCTCAGCGTGTATTTTCCCCGGCGGCTCCCCGAGCAGGATGGCCAGGTTGTTTTTGGCCCCTTCAAGGCCTGTCCGCAGGGTCGGTATCTGCGAGCGGGTTCTTTCAAGGTTGTAGCGGGCCTGCTGAACGGCCACCTCGTCGCTCAAGCCGGCCTGCTGCCGCCATGAGGTCAGGTCGAAGGTTTCGCTCTGCGTTGCCAGATTACTTTCCGCCACACTCAGCCGGGCCTGATAGGTGCGGACATCCACATAGTTGAGAGCCACCTCGGCGAGAAGGGAAACCAGCACGTCGCGCAGATCCTCCCGACTGGCTTCCAGCTCCGCATCAGCCGACTCCACGGAGCGCCGGATGCCGCCGAAGAGGTCCAGTTCCCACCCGGCGTCAAGCCCCGCCATGTAAAAGTTCCGGGTTGTTCCCATTCCGGCCTCTTCGCTGCTGCGGCTCCGGGTGGCGGAGCCCGATGCATCCAGCGTTGGAAAGAGCCCGGCCCGGATGATGCCCCGGTTGGCGCGCGCCTGGCGGACACGCGCCTGGGCCTGCTTCAGATCGCGGTTGCCTGCCAGCGCACGCTCAGTCAGGCTTGAGAGATCCGGATCGTTCAGGGTCTTCCACCATCCGGCCAGCGATGCGGAAGGTTCTTCCCCGGCCCTCAGGCCGCCTTTAAGGGGGCTGTTCCAGCTTCCCGGCAGATCCATTCCGGGAGGGACATAGTCGGGTCCTACCGTGGCGCAGCCCGCCAGGATCAGGAGAATTCCCGCCACCGCCGCCCAGAAAGCTTGGGCCATCGCGTTGCGGCCGATTGTTGTCCGAGGTATGTTCATGGTCTGCGGTTTCCACCTTTGAGGGAGACGGACGGTCTCCCGGCTTTTTTACCCCTGTTCCTTACTTCCCATGCATTACGCACGGCCCGAATTCCGGCCAGCGAAAAATTGACGACATGATCCGCATAAGCCTCCAGGTCTTCAATGTCCAGTGGGCTGTTCCGCCCGCCGTTTTTTTCCCCACGGCCTCTGGCTGCCACGACGGGATTCATGCACTGGCTGATGATGCTCAGTTCGCAGAATTTTGCCTCCTGCTCGGGAACCATGACGCCGAGAAGCTCGCGAACAAGGGCTTCCGTCCTCTGTTGCAGGGGGGCGATCTCCTCGCGGAGAACCTCTTCCAGCAACCCCGTGGGATTGGCCATTTCCCGCTGCATGAACAGAAACTCCCTGTTGTTCCGGTCCGTGATCCGCCTCAGGATCGCCCTGACCTGGCCTCGAAGGCGTTCTTCCGGCGGCGCATCTCCGCTCACCCCACCGGAGGGGGGGTAGGCCTGAATGGATTCGGAAAAGGCCTGCCGCCAGGCTTCGATGTACAGGGCCTGCTTGCTGCCGAAGTGATAGTTCACCGCTGCAATGTTGGTTCCAGCCCGCCGGCAGATTTCTGCAATCGTGGTTTCCCGGTAGCCCTTTTCACCAAAAATTTCACCAGCCGTTGTCAGGAGGCTCTGGCGGGTCTTTGCAGCCCCTTCCCTCGAAATCTTCATGAACGTCCTCGCATGAGCTTAAGTTAGAATGAGTATTTTAAATAAATGTTTCAAATAGTCAATAGGAAAAATGAGAAGAGGGGAATTGGCAATTGTAAAGAGACGCCGATTGATTTATAAGGCCTGTCATGAATCGACTTGAAGAGCCCGGATTTGTTGCCGCGATTCGGGGCGGGAGCCGGACGGAATGAACGGGCCGGCCGCAAGGGCGCTGGACTTGAGAAGGGCGCTGAAAAGAAAGTCAGGCGGAGGCTGAACCATGCGTGCCATACCGTTTTTTGCGGGATTATCCCGGAGTACTGGAAAAGTACTCGCTTTCCAGCTCTTTCTGCTTTTCCTCCTCCTTGTTTTGGGCCGGTCTGACAGCCATGCACTCGTGGCCGATGAGCTTCTCGTCGTAGCCAACAGCGCCGTTCCGGAGAGTCTGGAGCTTGCCCGCTATTATATGGAGAGGCGCGCGGTGCCATCGGCGAACCTGTTCCTGGTCAGGACTTCCACCAGTGAGACAGTGGGCAGGAGAGACTACGATGAGCAGATCGCCGGGCCGCTGAGAAGCTTTCTGGAAAAAAACGACCCCGAGGGAAGGCGGTTCAACTGCATCACCCTCATCTACGGCATGCCCCTGCGCGTTCTTCCCCCGCCTTTGACCCGGATGGAGGGTTCCGATCTCAAGAATCTTCGGGCTGCTGTGAAGGAATGGACGCAGCGGAAGAATCTGGCCGGAAAGAAACAGCCTGAAGAATCCCGGAAAATCCAGGCGAAACTGGCGGAACTGAGGAGAAAGATTCAGATCCTGAGCAGGACCCACTGGGGGGCCTCCGTCGATTCAGAACTGGCCCTGGTCAGGGAAAAATCCCCTGAGCTGGATGGATGGCTTCCCAACAGGTATTATTTCAACTTTCAGGGAAAGGAAATAAAGAATATGCCCCGGCGCCCCGTCCTGGTAAGCCGCCTGGACGGACCGGATCCCTCGATTGTCCGCCGCATCATCGACGACAGCATGTACGCCGAGGTGTACGGACTTCCCGGCCGGGCCTATTTTGATACGCGGTGGCCTGAGAAGCCTGCTCCGAAAGAGGGCAAGACGTTGTCGGCTTACGAGCGGTACGACCTGGCCATCCACAACACGGCGCGCGTGGTTCGGAAAAGCAGGAAGCTGCACGTGGTCGTCAATGACAAGCCGACCCTCTTCGGGCCCGGCGAGGCGCCTGATGCAGCCCTTTACTGCGGCTGGTACAGCCTTGGGAAATATGTTGATGCCTTCACCTGGGTCCGGGGGGCCGTGGGATTCCATGTGGCCAGTTCCGAGTGCACGACCCTGAAGGCGCCGGGCAAAACGGTCTGGTGCAAGGCCATGCTCGAGAAGGGCGTTTGCGCAACGGTAGGCCCCGTGGCGGAACCTTATCTCCAGTCTTTTCCCGCCCCCGAAGTCTTCTTCAGCTGCCTCCTCGACGGCCGGGCGGCCCTGGCAGAATGTTACGGCGTGTCAAACCCCTTCTGGTCATGGCAGCAGGTTCTGATCGGAGACCCTCTTTATCGCCCCTTTCTGAGACGCGGATTTCCAGCCATGAATTAGGACGGAAAGACGGAAATCCGGGCCGGAGCCACTTCTTTGTCGCGATGTTCCACATCCTGAATTTAAAGTGGAGAAAATCAGACGGCGAAAGACCCGGGGCAAAGACGAACACGGCCCCCGGAGAGGGAACCGGGGCCGCTTGCTCCGCCAGACGCTGTCTTGGGAAGGCACCAAAGGCAGGTCGGGAGACTGACCACACCTTCAGGACGTCTCTCCCGGAGCTTCCCGACAACGGAGCCGGTGGCGTTCTTTCGAATCCTCCTCGCGGCAGGTATAGAATTTAATTGACATTCACGTTCGTTTTATCTATAGGAACTTTCCAATATAAGCAGTGCCTTATCATAAAAAAACATGAAACGGGCCTAATGAGGCCCGCTTTTTTTTCATGGTTTTGCAGAAGAAAGGATTCAAGAAATAACGATGCACCAGAAAGAGATTGAACGGCGCCGGACCTTCGGCATCATCAGCCATCCGGATGCCGGAAAGACGACCCTGACGGAAAAGCTGCTCCTTTTCGGTGGAGCGATCCAGCTGGCCGGGACCGTCAAGGCCCGCAAGGCCACCCGTCACGCCACGAGCGATTGGATGGCCATTGAAAAGGAACGGGGCATTTCCGTTACCACCTCGGTGATGAAATTTCATTACCGGGATTTTGAAATCAACCTCCTCGATACGCCGGGGCATCGGGATTTTTCCGAGGATACCTACCGGGTCCTCACCGCCGTGGACAGTGCGGTCATGGTCATTGACGGGGCCAAGGGCGTGGAGCCCCAGACGGAGAAGCTTATGGAGATCTGCCTGCTCCGCAACACGCCGGTGATCACCTTCATCAACAAGCTGGACCGGGAGGTCCTGTCGCCCCTGGAACTGATGGCCGATATCGAAAAAAAGCTTCAGATCGAGTGTGTTCCCATGTCCTGGCCCATTGGAATGGGAAAAAGCTTCCGCGGGGTTTACAACCTGTATCGCAGGGAGCTACAGCTTTTCAAACCCGGGGCTGCGAGCCGGGGCGGGGAGGTTGTCGTCATCCACGATCTCGATGATCCGGGGCTGGACGAACGGTTGGGAACCCAGGCCGCCGAGCTTCGCGAGGACATCGACCTGATGGAGGGCGCTGCCAATCCTTTTGTCTATGAGCATTTTCTCAAGGCGAACCAGACGCCGGTTTTCTTCGGCAGCGCCATCAACAATTTCGGCGTGCGGGAGCTGCTGGATGCCATCGTGGAGCTTGCTCCCAGCCCTCGTCCGCGCCTGGCGACGACCCGCGAAGTTTTGCCCTCGGAGAAAGAGTTTTCCGGTTTTGCCTTCAAGATTCAGGCAAACATGGATACCGCACACCGCGACCGGATCGCCTTTGTCCGGATCTGCTCGGGAAAATTCACCCGGGGAATGAAGGTCCGCCATAACCGGCTGGGCAAAGAGGTGACGCTGGCCAATGCGACGATCTTCATGGCCCAGGATCGCGCCTCGGTGGAAGAGGCTTATCCCGGCGACATCATCGGCATTCACAACCACGGGACCATCCGGATCGGCGATACCTTTTCCGAAGGGGAGGAGCTGAAATTCACGGGAATTCCCAACTTCGCTCCCGAACACTTCTGCCGGGTACGGCTGAAGAACCCCCTGAAGATGAAACAGCTGCAAAAGGGACTCATCCAGCTTTCGGAAGAGGGGATTGTCCAGGTTTTCCGACCCCTTTCAAACAATGATTGCATCCTGGGCGTGGTGGGCGTACTTCAGTTCGATGTGACCATGGCCCGCCTGTTAAGCGAGTACGGCGTTGAAGCGGATTACGAGCCGGCGGATTACGCCGCCGCCCGCTGGATCACCTGTGCGGACCGGGAAAAGCTGGCGATCTTCGAAAAGCAGTACCGGAATAATCTTGCTCTTGATTCTGAAGGAAATCTGATATATCTGGCCATGAGTGAGTGGCGCCTCTCCAACACCATGGAGGAATGGCCCGACATTTTCATGCACAAGACGATGGAGCACAGTCAGAGACTCAGTTGATGCGGCCGGACAGGAGGAAATAAAACATGGAGGACAAAGCCTTCCAGGATTTCTACCCGGATGAATTCGCCCATTGCTACGGATGTGGGCGACTGAACAAGGACGGATTGCAGATCAAGAGCTACTGGGACGGAGAGGAAAGCGTCTGCCGCTACGTTCCGGAACCCTTCTTCACGGGTGGTTTCCCGGGCTATTTCTACGGCGGGCTTATCTCTTCACTGATCGACTGCCACAGCGCAGCTACGGCGTCGGCTGCAAAGCTGCGCGACGACGGCCATGCCCTGGGTGATAAACCCCTTTCCCGCTATGTGACTGCTTCCCTCAAGATTGATTTCCTCAAGCCAACGCCCATGGGAAAACCCATCGAATTGAGATCAAGGGTCCTCGAGATCAAGGGCCGGAAGATCATTGTCAGCACCGCCTTGTCCGCCGAAGGCGAGATCCGCGCCAAGGGCGAAGCCATTATGGTGCTGATCCCGGAAAACAGATAACGGCCGCAACGTTGCCCCCAAAAGCAGCCCCCTTCGTTCCATGAAAACAGGCGGGGCCATTTCCGCCGTTGGACGGTCATGCCTGGAAAAAGAGGGGTGCATATCTGCATCTGTATCCTCTCAATAGAGTAGCATATAAGCAACTCCATATCTTTCACCGCCCATCCTCTCATTCATATTATCTTCTGTATTCAAATAGTTGGTTGCTATCCTCTTTAGACTAAAACATTGGCATAGAGAATGCCTTTTACCTTGTAGAGGGGATGCCGGAATGTGACAGGTCGTTTTCCCTTCGTGAGGTACTTCGTTTGTAGAAAGATCAATGTCGAAGCCTTTGATAAGAAGGATTCAATAATTAATGGAGGACAGAATGATGCCTAGAGGAGATGGAACGGGACCCATGGGCGGGGGAGGCAGGCCGGGTCGAGGACGTGGCGGCCGTGGGTTGGGCCGGATGGGTGGGCCCCTTGCAGCTGGACCCGGCGGAGACTGTGTTTGTCCGCAATGCGGCCACCGGGAGCCACACAGGCTGGGAGTTCCCTGCGCCGAGCAGAAATGCAAGCAGTGCGGAAGTCCAATGGCCAGAGAATAACGTGTTAGATAAAAAATCTTTTGAAATAACAAATTAAAGGAAGGAGGATACCATCATGCCCAGAGGAGATGGAACGGGACCCATGGGAAGAGGTCCGATGACAGGACGCGGAGCCGGATTCTGCTCATGGATCGGGGGGGGAGCCAGCTATCCTGCGGGTGCACCGTCGCCTGGACTCGGTTACGGCCTGGGGCGCGGATTTCGGGGCGGAGGCCGAGGCTGGGGGAACCGGTTTTTCGCAAGAGGTTTTTGGGGGTGGTTGCGGCCTGCGGGCTATTCAGCTCCGTATCAGGGTCCTGATCCGGATGTGGAAAAGCAGATGCTCAAAAGAGAGACCGACGTCCTGAAAACGGAGCTGAGTTATCTCCAGAAGCGTCTGGATGAGCTGGAATCCGGAAAGGCAGCGGAATAAAAACCGAGGCAATTATCACCATAACGGCCGCGCGGACCATTCTGTCAGCGCGGCCGTTATGCGAGGAATTCAGGCAGAAGAGATTCAAGAAGCTATGGAGACTTCCTGATCAACATGATAAAGGAGAACGAAGAATCTTTTGAAGGACGGCATTCCTTAATGACTGTGGCTCAAAAGGCCGATTTGCTGGACAAACACCACCGAATTATCAACTACCTGCGTCTTTCCGTGACGGATCGCTGCAATCTGAGATGTGTTTACTGCATGCCTGACGAAGGGATGACCTTTATTCCTCACAGGGAAATTTTGACCTACGAAGAAATGCTCGATCTTGTCGAGCTCTGTGTCGCCAATGGAATCCGAAAGATCCGGCTGACCGGCGGGGAGCCCCTGGTGCGCAGGGGCATTATTTCTTTTATTGACAGGCTCAACAGGATAGAAATCCTGAAAGAAATCACCCTGACGACCAACGGCGTCCTTCTGAAAGAGTTCGCCCGTGACCTTCGGAAATACGGGATATGCCGGATCAACGTGAGCATGGATACCCTGAAGGCTGAGAAATTCAACACCATTACCCGGCGTCCTTTCTTCGAGAAGGTCTGGGAGGGGATTGAAGAGGCGGAATCCGTGGGGATGGCCCCCATCAAGCTCAATGTGGTTGCCATGAAAGGCTTCAACGATGATGAAATCCTGGATTTCGCACGTCTCACCTACCGGAAACCCTATCATGTGCGTTTCATCGAAATGATGCCCATCGGGGCGGCCGACGCCCGGATGAAGGGGTTCATTTCCAGCCGGGAAATTCTGGACCGGATTGCAACCCTGGGGCCTGTCCGGCGTGTGGAATCCGAATCGATGGCGGGCCCTGCGGAAACGTACATCCTCGAAGGCGCCAGGGGCAAGATCGGATTGATCGGGGCATTGAGTCACCATTTCTGCGAGACCTGCAATCGGCTCCGCCTGACGGCGGACGGTCAACTGCGTGGATGCCTCTTTTCAGACCAGGAAACGGACCTCAAGGCCCCATTGAGGGAGGGGCGGGGAGACCGCTATCTGTCTGAGCTGATCCGGGATACGATTTTAAACAAACCCAGGGGCCACAGCCTCGACTTGAACAATCCCCGCAAATGCGTGCGGCCGATGAACCGTATCGGTGGGTAAATAAATATGGTAAAGATCTGCAGGAGGAAAGGAGCGAGTCCGTCGCATGGCGATTTATTCATTCGGTGACCGGATACCCAGAATAGGAAAGGACGCTTACATCAGCGATTCCGCCCGGGTGATCGGAGATGTCGAAATCGGGGACGGGTGCTACATCGGCCACGGGGTCATCTTAAGAGGTGATTACGGGAGCATCCGTATCGGGCCGGGAACCGCCATTGAAGAAAATGCTGTGGTTCACATCGAGCCGGACGGTCTGAGCATCTTCGGGCAAAGGGTTACGGTCGGCCACGGGGCCATTCTCCATGCCGACCGGATCGATGATTTCGCCGTGATCGGTATGGGTTCGGTACTCAGCCTGAAAGTGATGATCGGAAAATGGGCCATTGTCGCGGAGGGTTCTGTTCTTCCCAGCAAGACCCGGGTCGAGGCGGGAAAATTCGTTGCCGGCGTTCCGGCAAAGGTTATCGGAGACGTTCAACCGAGGCACAAGGAATTCTGGACCTGGGGCAAGCAGCTTTATGTGGACCTTGCCAAATCTTATCCGGAAAAGCTCAAACGCCTGGATTAATTTACTTTCCAGGAGAAAAAAGAAGAGGGTCTTTGAAAGGAGGTCTTGATGTATCAGCTCAAGTTCGATGAAAAGCGCTGTCTGGGCTGCCCGGACGGGGCCTGTCTGGTTCAGTGCCAGTACCTGAACTTTGAAGCCGATCCGGCCAGGAAAGAGATGGTCAAAATCTTCCGGGGTGAAGATTCTCCGGTGCTGCAGGACTGCGTCACCTGTTATGCCTGCGAGGAGTACTGCAAACGGGGCAATCATCCCTTTTACCTCATCAACGAGAGGAGAGAGGACAAGGGCATCCTGACGGCCCCTCGCGCCATCACGCGGCAGTGGATCCATATCGGGGAGCCCAAGGGGAAGTATGAACTGGGCAAGATCGGAAAGATCGCTCTTTCCTTCGGCTTCATGCCCCAGTTGAAGGAGATCACCAGGGGCAGACTCTTCGAGGACGTGATGCCCTCGTACTTCTTCGGCCAGGAATTTTTCTGCAACGTCGTCTATATCCACTTTGCAGACACCAAAGTGTTCAAGGAGCGGCTTCCCGTGGTGATCGAAAATATCCATAAACTGGGTGTTGAAGAGGTCATCTTTCTCCATGACGAGTGTTATGCCGCCTTTACCTCCCTGGCACCCGCCTACGGCATGGAGGTTCCTTTCAAATCGGTGCATTACTTTGAATACCTGTACAACCGCTTAACGGCGCTGAAGGATCGAATAAAGCCCTTAAATGTGAAGGTGGTCTACCAGCGCCCATGCTCCAATCGCCTCTGCGGGGACAGCCATCTTTTTGTGCAGAAGATCATGGATCGGATCGGCGCAACCCTGGTGCAGAGGACCTACCAGGATGAAACCGCCCTGTGCTGCGGCAGCATCTTCCGGGCCATGTACGGCTATGACCTGATGGCGGATGTCCAGGGGCGGAACCTGGAGGATATGGCGCAAAGCGGCGCTGAATACTGCATCTTCAACTGCCACGGGTGCATGAACGCCCTCAGCCCCCTGGTGGCCGCGCGGGGAATGACCCCCCTGCATATGATCGATCTGTGCCGGATGGCCATCGGTGAAAAGCCGGAAGGAGGGCAGTGATATGGATCGCATTGTCCAGGCCCTTGTCGAGATCGTAGGAACTCCTTACGTTTCCGACAGCGCGGAAGAGCGGTATTTCTATGGAAGGGACCCCGGGCTGATGCCCGCTCATGCACCCGATTACGTTGTCCTGCCCCGGTCCGTCGAGGAAATTCAGGCGATCGTCAGACTGGCGGGGCGGGAGAAAATTGCCCTGGTTCCCATGGGGGCGGGGATGTCCCTGAGCGGTCTCGTCATTCCCCAGAGGGGGGGGATCGTTCTGGATATGAAGCGCATGGACAGAATTCTGAAGGTCAACGAAGCCGCCCGCTATGTCGTGGTGGAAGGTGGTACCTCCACAGGTAAGCTGCATGCCCATCTCAACCGGTACTACCCACGGCTTCGATTCAGCACGCCCGATTCGCCCGCCGCCGCCACGGTGGCCGCCAACGTGATGATTCACGGGCAGGGACGCCTGACACAGCAGCAGGGATTCAATTCCGACATGGTTTCCGGCCTCGAGGTTGTCCTCCCGTCGGGTGAGCTGTGCCGGATCGGTTCCTGCGCCCTTTCCGACGACTGGTTTTCCAAGGGCCCCCCCCTGCCGGATCTCTCCGGGCTGTTCCTCGGTTGGTTCGGGGCGACGGGGATTCTTACCAAGGTGGGGATCAAGCTGTATCCGCGGAAAAAAATGCGGGATGTGGAGATCTTTATCACCGACAGTCCGGACTTTGTGCCTGGGATCCTTTACGAACTTACCCACACGGAGATGGCGGAGGACATCAACATCTTCGCCCAGCCCCTCCCGCTGATCTTCAGCGGCAATCACCACATTGTAATCTATTTTACCGGGGACAGCGCGGAAGAGATGGAGCTCAAGAAAAGGATCCTCTTTCACGCCCTGGACGGATTCATCCGGAACAAGGACGGCGGGTTCATGACCGTCGGCGAGGGGATGAAAAAAACGCTTCTGGACATGCCACAGCGCAGCGCCACGACCTTTGCGGATGTAACCAAGGGAGGCGGCTTCGAATATTCCGGGCCGATCGTCCCCATCGACCGGTATCCCGGGTGCTCCCGGAAACTCGATGAACTGGCGGTTAAATATGACCTCAAGTATCACGCAACGGCCAGGATCATCGACAAGGGGCACGCCATGATGTTTGCCTTTTCCTTTACCTTCAACCGGGCGGATGAGGACATGCTGAACCGGACCCGGATGGCCCTTTCCGAAGCGAGCGAGTACGCCCTGTCCATCGGTGGACTCTTCTGGAAGCCGACGCTGGATGAGCAGCGGATCGCCCTGGAAAAGATGGATCCTCAGACCGCCAGGCTCATGAAGAGGATCAAGGAGGAACTTGACCCTCAGGGAATCATGAATCCGGGAAACTGGGAGGGCATCTAAATGAAATACGCCGAGATACTTCATCGCTGTTTTCGCTGCGGGTACTGCAAATTTACCCTCGATTACGAGAATTTCAACTGTCCCCCTTATCGAAAATACCGGTTCGACACCTTTGCCCCGGGCGGGCGGATGTGGCTGATCCGCGCCTGGCTCAACGGTGAGATCGAAAATAGCGAACGCTTTCAGGAAATTCTCTATTCCTGCGCCACCTGCGGAAACTGTGTCGAGCATTGCGCCTTTACGTTTCGAGAGAATCTTGTCGACATCTTCATCGCCGCCAGGGAAGAACTGGTCAATGGAGGGCGGATTCCCCCCAGCGTAAGGGATTACTTCAAGGCCATTTCGATCCACGGAAACCCCTACAATCTGCCGGCGGCCCAACGGTCCTCCTGGGCCGCGGACCTTCCCGTACAGTCCTATGACGGCCAGGAGTACCTGCTCTATATCGGTTGTGTGGGGTCCTACGATGAGCGGGGCCGGAAGATCGCGCAGGCGGTGAGCCGGAATCTCATCAGGGCGGGCATCTCCTTCGGAATCCTTGGAGAGCGGGAACCCTGCGACGGCAATGAAGTTCGCGTTCTGGGCGAAGCGGGGCTTTTTGAATATCTCGCGGAAAACAATATCGCCCTCTTCCGTCAGCTGGGCGTCCGGAAGATCATCACCCTGGATCCCCATGCCTTTAACGCCTTTCGAAAAGAGTATCCGGCCTTTGGGGGAGATTTTGAGGTCCTGCATTATTCTCAGGTGTTAAGTCGGCTGATCGAATCAGGGGAACTGAAACCAGGGGACTTTCCCGTCCGGGTCACCTTTCATGACGCCTGTTACCTGGGCCGGCATGGAGGGGAGTACGAAGCCCCCCGCAGAATTCTCAGGGCCATTCCCGGCGTCGAACTGGTGGAAATGCGCCAGAATCGGGAAAACGCCCTCTGCTGCGGTGGCGGAGGGGGCAATTTCTTCACGGACATTCTGGGTGGGGAAGGGGACAGTCCCAGCAGAATCCGGGTCAGACAGGCCGTGGAAACCGGAGCGGAAATTCTGGTCGTTTCCTGTCCGCAGTGCGCTAAAATGCTCGAGGACGCGATCAAGGCGGAAGGGTTGGACGACAAGCTGGTGATTAGAGATGTCGGGGAGCTTCTGGACGCCAGTTTCCGCGAGAATTAAAGGAGGGCGACTTCCGGCATGCTTCCTTCACCGTCGTGGGTTTTCCTGCACAGCATTTTTTTAAGGGGTTATGATGGAATTAGATGATCGGATGTACCGCTTTTTTGAGGCAAAAGCCCGGGATGTTCTCATTGAACAGGTAACCCTGGGACTTGGCTATACGGCCGTGACCACCTCCGACGGGGGGATCGGCATCGCCTATACCTACTTTACCAACAAGGGAAGCTGCACCTTCGTCAACAGGTATTACGATTTTGAGGGAAAACCTGCACTGGAACTCCTGGAAAAGCTCAAAAGTCCTCTTCCCCTTGAAAAGACCATGGCTGTCGCTCTTGTAAATGCTCTCAACTATGAGTATGTCCTTTCCCTGCCGGAGGACAGGGAGAACAAGGTTCTTTTTGAAAGCTTTCAGATCGGGGAAAAGACGCGGGTGGCCATGGTTGGCGATTTCGCGCCCGTGGCCAGGATGATCAAGGAAAAAGGGGCTCTTCTGGAGGTCATCGACATTGCCAAGAGTATGGGGAATAAGGAAGATTTTTATGGAAAGCTCAAGGACTGGGCTCAGGTGATGATCCTGACTTCGACTTCGATTTTGAACAGCACGACGGAAGAAATTTTCCAGTATACCGGGGGGGGGGTGAAGACCATTCTTCTTGGCCCCAGTACACCCATGATTGCGGAAGTCTTTTCTCACCTGCCGGTGCACATGCTGGCCGGCACGGTCCCGATTGACAAGGATAAGGTGCTCAAGGCGGTCCGTCATGGTGTGGGAACGCGGGTGATCCAGAGATTCAGCCGAAAATCCTATCTTTCTCTAGCCTGATCTTTGTCGTGCCGATTTTGTTGCAGGAGGGTTAGATGAGCAACCTCGTCTGGATTATCACCGGTGGCTTGATGATGAGTGCCATTGCGATGGTTGGTGCGGTATCGATCCTGATGCAGCCGGCAACTTTAAAGCGACTTCTTCTGCCCATGGTGGCCCTTGCTGCCGGGACATTGATGGGAGGGGCCTTTTTCCATATGGTTCCCCAGGGTCTGAAGGAGCTTGCCCCTCTGGGTGCAACCGTATGGCTCGTTGCGGGTTTTACAACATTCCTTCTTGTAGAGCAATTTCTTCACTGGCACCACTCGCATTACAGTACAGCTATTGACTATCAGCCAATGACTTATCTGGTTCTCATTGGAGATGCCCTGCATAATTTCCTGGGTGGGGTTGGAATCGCCAGCACATTTATTCTTGATCCCAAGGCTGGAATTACCGCATGGATCGCAGGAGCTGCTCATGAGGTTCCGCAGGAACTAGGTGACTTCGGTGTCTTGGTTCATGGTGGCTGGAATCGATGGCGGGCCCTGCTATGGAACGTGTTGTCCGCATTGACCTTTCCACTGGGGGCCCTGCTCGCATACTTGTTCTCACAGCGTTTTGATGTAAGTGGATTGGTGTTATTTGGGGCAGGGAACTTTCTCTATATTGCGGCCTCAGATCTGGTTCCGGAAATCAAGGCAGAACCGCATTTTGAAAATGCGGTTCTGCATTTTAGCTGCTTTGCTCTTGGGTTGACGTTTATGCTGTTTTTGGCTTACGCTGTTCATAGGTGAAAAAAAGAAAACTGAAGGAGCAAAGGATGAAAGAAATAAATTCGAGAGAGGGGAATCAAAAGATAGGACAGTTAGCCAAATCGAATGTGGAGAAAACTTCCGTTATTTACCGGCCCATCGGCGTCATTCACAGTGAACATACTGTCCCGGAAAAGACACCCATTCAGCCGGTATACGCCCGCGGATGCAAAGGAGAAGTGAAAGTATATCAGGAATTTGAGGATGGTCTGAGCGACCTGGAGGGGTTTTCCCACCTTTACCTGATCTACCATTTTCACAGGGCGGAAACGGCCCAGCTGTTGATCAAGCCCTTTCTCCAGGATTTGATACGGGGTATTTTTTCAACGCGGGCGCCTCGTCGTCCCAACGCCATTGGGTTGAGCATTGTCGAACTGATCCGCCGTGAAGGAAATGTGCTTCATCTCGATGGAGTGGACATCCTGGACGGGACGCCTCTCCTGGACATCAAACCCTACACGGCCAAGTTTGACTTCTTTAAGACCACACGCAACGGCTGGCAGGACGAGGTAGACGAGGAGACAGCCAGGAAGCGTGGAAAGCGTGATTATAACAAGTGAGCAGAGGAGATATGTAAAACATGCCGACCTATGAATACGAATGTGATATCTGCGGGTTGAGATTTGAACGTCAACAGTCGATTTCGGCGGACCCCGTAGAGGAATGTCCCAAGTGTCGGGGAAGTGTCCGACGATTGATCAGCGGGGGAACGGGATTCCTCTTCAATGTGTCGAATCAGGGAAGACGGAGGCAGGGGGGATGCTCTCTGGAAAGAACGGGAAGAACCTGCTGCGGTCGTGAGGAACGCTGCGGAAATACAGCGTGTGGAGAGAATTTATGAGTAAAAACGATTTTCGTTATGTTTACGGACCTGTCCCGTCGCGGCGTCTGGGGCGCTCCCTGGGGGTGGATCTGGTTCCCTTTAAGGCCTGTACTTTTGATTGCGTGTACTGCCAGATTGGCCGAACCACCAACAAGACGGTTGAAAGGCTGGAGTATCTTCCTGCCGAAGCAATTCTGAACGAGGTGAAGAGGAAACTTGCGTTGGGGGACTTACCGGATTATATTACGTTTTCAGGATCCGGAGAACCTACATTGAACAGCCGGATCGGAGACTTGATCCGTGCGATCAAGGGGATGACGAATATACCTGTCGCCGTTCTGACCAACGGTTCCCTGCTGTGGATGAAGGAGGTCCAGGAGGAGCTGATGGCGGCCGATCTTGTCATCCCCTCGTTGGATGCCGGGGATGAAAAACTGTTCAAGTATGTGAATCGGCCCCACGGAGACCTCTCCTTTGAGCAGGTGGTGACCGGACTCGTCGAGTTTACCCGGCGGTTCCCGGGGCAGGTGTGGCTGGAAGTCCTGTTGTTGAAGGGTGTGACCGGCCTGCCCTCCCATATCGAAAAGATCGCCGCCCTGGTAAAGCGCATCGCGCCGGCACGTGTTCAACTCAATACGGTCTGCCGCCCGCCCTCGGAGGAATTTGCCTTTCCCCTGTCCCTGGAAGAACTGCTCTCCGCGAAAGAGCTCTTACCCGGGATGGTGGAGATCATCCGCGAGGACGGTCCGGATCATTTTGACGTTTCGGTTTTTTCCGAGAGCAGGGAAGAGGACGTCCTGGCACTGCTGCGCAGGCGTCCCTGTACCTCCGAGGACATCGCGGACGGTCTCGGTATCCATGTAACAGAGGTTCTCAAGCGCCTGAACGTCCTGGTGAACCTTGGAAAGGTGACCTCCACCGTATCAGGCGGACGGAACTTCTACATGGTAAAGGGTACACCATCGGCTCTGAAGATGGAAAAAGAAGAAGGGGATCCATGAAAAAGCCCACGGTCGGCAGTGGGACTCTGCCTTCCCTCCGGTCGGATGTCCATGACGATCCAGAGACGAAATTGATCGGCAGGGTCGCCCTGTATGCCTTTCTGTTGAATCTCGGCCTGGCGGTCATGAAAGGCGCGCTTGCGCTTTGTTCAAACAGTCTTGCCGTTACAGCGGGAGCTATTGATTCCGCAACCGATTCCTTTGCTTCCCTTGCTCTTTACGGGGGGTTGAAACTTTCGACAAGAAGGACCCCTTCCTTTCCTTCGGGCCTGTACAAAATCGAAAATCTCCTCTCTGTTTTTGTTGCGCTTTCCATCTTTTTTGCCGGGGTTGAAATCGCGCGACAACTGTTCACCCGAGAGGCTCTGCCGCCGAAGATTTCGCTGGGCGTCGTAGCCCTGCTCGTGGTGGGTGTGGCCGTTACCTTTTTCTTCGGTCAGTATGCCATGCGGATCGGCAGGCAGACGGAGTCTCCGACACTGGTTGCCGAAGGTCGGCATCGACAGGTGGATGTTCTGTCTTCGCTGGTTGTGCTGGTTTCCGTCCTGCCGGACTATTTCGGATGGCAGTTCTCTCTGTGGGGGCTCTCCGTGGACCGGATCGCCGCCGGGTCCGTTCTGGTCTTCATCGCCCATGCCTGCTGGCAGCTGCTTTCCGACGGCATGAGGGTTCTGCTGGATGCTTCCCTGGATTTCGAAACCCTTGATTCGGCCCGAAGTATCCTGAGGAACCATCCCATGGTGGTGAGTGTCGAATCGCTTTCAGGGAGAAACGCGGGACGTTTCCGCTTTCTTCAGGCCAATGTGATCCTGAGGACGGGGGATCTTGAAAAAGCCCACCAGATCAGCCTTTTTCTTGAACGGAGCATCCGGGAGACCATTCCCCATGTGGAGCATGTAACGATTTCATATGAACCTCGTCCCCGTTCCCACCTCCGTTTTGCCGTTCCCCTGGCGGATCCTGAAGGGACTGTCAGCCGTCATTTCGGAGAATCTCCCTTCTTTGCCATCCTGACGCTTCGCCTCGCCGATCATGCTATTCAACAGAAGGATATTGTGGAAAATCCACATAAGGACGTCGGAACGGCCAAAGGGATCCGGGTGGCGGAGTGGGTTGTCGAACAGAACGTGGATCAGGTGTTCATGTCCGAAGATTTTTCCCACAAAGGTCCAAGCTATGTGTTCAGCAACGCCGGGGTTGACGCGCAGAGGACCGATGCGGAAACTCTTGAAGAAATTATCGCAAATATCAAGGGAGAATAAATTTCCAGGAGCAGAACCAGTCCCCTGGATGCGGATCTGGAGGACAGGCGACGCACTGCGTGACAATAGCCGGGTCTATCGTCCGGGCAAAGGTTGAGTATTCGATGATTCCTCCCGACTTGCAGGGGTAGTCCTCCAGGCCCTTGCGGTTCCGGATGTCCTGAACCCGGCAGCGGTTCATCCTGTAAATCAGTGTCCGTTCATTCGGCCATTCGAAGGAGTGCTCATTGATGTTTGCATAGAGGCGATGTTTCAGCGCCGCCTCCAGGGCTTCCAGGCCGCCTCTTTCCGGAAGACCGATCAGCGTTTTGATGTGAAAGGCCTCAAGCGGGGAAAAGCGGCTCCAGCAGATGTCGTTGGATCTTTTGGCCGTAAAAATATCGAAAGTCTTTTCAACGCTTTGAAACCAGACCCCATCGGCAGCCAGCCAGTTGATCGAAAGGGCGGAAAGGATTTCCAGAAGCTCGTCGTCGGATTTTTCAAACAGCTGTTTCGGGATGCCCCTTGAATCGGCTTCAAATCCGAGAACGCGTCCCATGCGTTTCATGGCGATGGGAAACAGGGTCTGCCAGGTTGCCTCATCCAGTTCCATGGCGGTATGCAAACCAAGCTGATATTCAACTTCTTTGAACCATAATCCGTAATGGAGGAGAGTCAGTCTCAGGCTGTCGACAATCTGCAGAATCAGTTTTTCCTTCCGTTCTGCTGCCGCGTTTTCTTCCATATCTTCATCCTTTCCCGTTTTCATGACCTTCTCGCGTTTCTACAGAAACGCCCCGATCCTTTCAGCGTCCGCATATCCTTCGAGAAGTGTGCCATTTCAACAAGGGGACGTCCGCAAAACCATCACGGGTGGCCCCGGCAGGCCGTCAGGACCGGATGAAGGCAACGCGTTAGACGGCTTTTCATCCCGGCATGCACCTGGACGGCGCTTTTGCCCGGGAGAGGGGTTCGAGTCAGCCATGAGATATATTCGCATGATTGCGACGATCAGCTCGTCCTGAGGGTAGCATGTTTGCGCATATCAACTGCCGAAAAGCCCTCGTGATTGCGCAGGTGGTCCAAATTGCCGCACATGAATTCGTATGGCAAGCTTGTGCCCATTCTGGTATGTTTTGTGCCCCTGTCGGGGAAATGATGTTTATGTCTGGAAAAACGGAAAGGTGGAGTCACCATGATAGACGAGTTCAAAATCAGAGAGGCTGTCAAGTCTGTTCTGGATCCGGAGTTGAAAAAAAGCCTGCTCGATCTGGGGATGATTCGCGATATTCATGTGGAAAATGGTCAGGTGCAGCTGACCCTGGCGCTTTCGACGGCAAGATGCCCCAGGAAGGACGCCATGATTGAGGAGATCAAGGGTGTGCTGGGGAAACTGCCGGGAGTCGCCGGGGTGGATGTCCGACTGGCAACGTTGAGCCGGGAGGAGCTCGGAGCCCTGTTCCCAAAGCATCCGCTGGTCGGCCTGGAGAAGGTCCGCCATGTGCTGGCCGTTGCAAGCGGTAAAGGTGGCGTGGGAAAGACCTCCATAGCCGTCAATGTCGCATTGGCACTTGCCGGGAAGGGGCAGAGGGTCGGGCTTCTCGATGCCGATGTTTATGGGCCCAGCGTTCCCGTTATGCTGGCGCTTGAGGGGGTGCAGCCGGAAGAGGAAAACGAGGTGATTCTTCCAGCAGAAAAGTTCGGCCTCAGGATTATGTCGCTGGGCATGCTTACAGCAAAAGGCCAACCCGTTATATGGAGGGGGCCACTGGTTTCCAAGGCCATCAAACAATTGCTTGGGCAGGTCATGTGGGGTGACCTGGACTATCTTGTCTTGGATCTCCCCCCTGGAACGGGAGATCCTTCCATTACCATCGCGCAATCCATCCCTCATGCCGCCATTCTGATGGTGACGACTCCTCAGGAAGTCGCCTTGGCCGATGTCCGCAGGTCCATTGACCTGTTCAGGAAATTCGGGATGGTCATCGTTGGTCTGGTGGAGAACATGTCCTATTTCCAGCCCGAACATTCCGGGAAACCGATTGCGATTTTCGGCGAGGGAGGAGGAGAGAAATTAAGCGAGGAATTCGGACTTCCCCTGCTGGGTAAGATTCCCATCGATCTTGCCATTGGAAGAAGCGGCGACTCCGGCGTGCCTCTGATGGTCTCATCGCCCGATTCCGAAACCGGCCGGGTCTTCCAAGGCATTGCAGACAGGATCGTGGCTGCAACCGGATAGAGAAAAGCTGTCGGACGATCCGGACCAAGACTCCCGGATTTCCTGCAGGGAGATTCCATGGCCTTTCGAAAGGACAGCGGTTGCATAATCGCGACTATTTTTGAACCACTCCCGATCCTTTGAGCGGATACGCTATGAAACTACCCGATTATTCGATGGAATTTAAATATGCCATGTGTGGCATACTTCATGATTCCCCTCTTATCCAATTCAAGATCTGCTTGCATCACCCCCGGACTGAATCGGCCGATTCCCTGCCGGGGAAGCGGTCACATTTTTGCGCAAGGAGGAGATAATCATGGGAAAATCTTTTGTTGGGAGAGGATTCATCATTTTTTTCATCGTAGGCATGGCCGCATTTCTATCGCTGCCCCGGGCCTTTGCCGAACCGAAAGGGACCGTTGTCATGTTTCATGCCGGCAGTCTGACCATGCCCTTTGAGGCCATGGAAAAGGCATTCGAGGCGAAGTACCCCGGGGTGGATCTTCAGCGCGAGGCCAGCGGAAGCCAGGCCGCGGCGCGGAAGGTTACCGATCTGAGCAAACCCTGCGATATCATGGCATCAGCTGATTTCAAGGTCATCGATAAGCTTCTGATCCCCAAATTTGCAGACTGGAACATCCGGTTCGCCACCAATCAGCTCGTTCTCTGCTACACCGCCAAGAGCAGGTATGCAGATCAGGTGAACGCCCGGAACTGGTATGAAATTCTGCAGCGTAAAGGCGTGGTCTGGGGCCACTCCGATCCGAATCTGGACCCCTGCGGATACCGTGCCCTGATGGTGCTCCAGCTGGCGGAGAAATATTACCGGAAGCCGGGCCTGAACGACAGGCTTCTTGCAAACCGGCCTCTGGAGAATATCCGGCCCAAGTCGGTCGAACTGGTGTCCCTGCTTCAGACCGGGAACATGGACTATGCGTGGGAGTATCTCTCCGTTGCCGTTCAGCATGGGTTGAAATACGTTGTGCTTCCCGACAAGGTCAACCTGGGGAATTATAAGGAGGATCCCTTCTATTCTCAGGCCGTGGTGAAAGTGACCGGCAAAAAGCCCGGGGAATATATGGACATGAAAGGGGAGTCCGTCACTTACGGGGTTACTTTGACCAAGGATTCCCCGAACAGGGAAGCGGCGGTCGCCTTTCTTGACTACCTGCTTGATCCCAAAGGCGGTTTGAAAATTCTGAAGGATCAGGGGCAGCCCCCCTTTATCCCCTGCCGTGTGCCGACGGAACAGATGAAATCCCTGCTGCCGGAAAAGCTGAAAAAACACGTTACGGTCAAGGATTGACAGGGCGTCCGTCATGGGAAGGAAGGGGTCGTTCTTCTGGGTCTCGTTTTCATGCGGCATCATGGTGCTGACGTTCATTCTCCTGCCGCTCGTTGAAATGCTGACGGCCCCCTCCGGAGCCATGCTCAGGGAAACTCTTCAGGACAGGAATGTCATCCGATCCATCTGGCTGAGCATCTATACGGCCGCCTCTGCCGCGGGGATCTCCTTTCTGGTCGGGACCCCGCTGGCTTATCTTCTCGCACGCACGCGATTCCGGGGCAAGCATCTCATCGAGAGCGTGATCGACCTGCCAATCGTGATTCCCCATCCCGTGGTGGGCATCGCCATCCTGGGCGTTGCCGGAAAGAACCACTGGCTGGGGCAGTATCTGCACGAGTTCGGCATCCGGATCATGGGAAGTACGACAGGCATTATTACCGTGCTGACCTTTGTGGGCATGCCCTTTTACATTAACGCCCTCAAGGCCGGCTTTGAGGCCATTTCCCCACGGCTTGAAAACGTTTCCCGGAGCCTCGGTGCCTCCATGTGGAGCACCTTTGTCCGGGTCACCTTTCCCCTTGCGTGGCGGAGCGTTCTGGTGGGTTTGATCATGTGCTGCGCCCGTGCCATCAGCGAGTTCGGGGCCGTTGTCGTGGTGGCCTATCATCCCATGATTGCGCCGGTCCTTATTTATGAACGCTACGAAGGATACGGGCTCCAGTACTCTCAACCTGTAGCTGTCTGGCTTGTCCTTGTATGCCTGTCGCTCTTTCTTGCTCTCAGGCTTCTCGCTCTTCCGCAGAACAAGGCATCATGATCAATATCAGGAACCTCAACGTCCATCTCGGTGAATTCCGCCTCAGGGACATCAGCCTTTCCATTGATCCGGGAGATTTCTTCGTGCTCATGGGTCCAACCGGTGCCGGGAAGACCGTGCTCCTTGAGGCTGTTGCCGGACTGGTCCCCGTTCTCGGGGGAAACATCTTCATCGGCGGCCGCGATGTCACCCGAATGCCGCCGGAAGAGCGGGGCATCGGCATCATGTACCAGGATTACGCCCTGTTCCCCCACCTGACGATTGTCCGGAACATCAAATACGGTCTGCGCTATCACCGCCTTGAAAAAGAAACAGCACAGAAGCGTTTTGGGCGGTTGGTGGACGATCTCGGCATCGGTCACCTGCTGAAGCGTTACCCGGAAACCCTGAGCGGCGGGGAGCTTCAGCGGGTGGCACTGGCGCGGGCTCTTATGGTGGAGCCCGGGATCATTCTTCTTGACGAGCCTCTTTCGGCGCTGGATCAAAATTTCAGGGAGGAAATCCGTCTGCTGCTCAAGAAGATAAACCGAAGCTCCCGCATCACCTTTTTCATGGTGACCCATGACTTTTCCGAAGCCCTGACTCTTGCCACCAAGGCAGCCATCATGTGCGAGGGGACCATTGCCCAGACCGGATCGATCCGTGATCTTTTTTCGAAGCCTGCGTCCACCTTTGTGGCGTCTTTCGTAGGAATGAAGAACGTCTTTTCAGCTCAATTCAACGGCAACCGGGCCTGTGTGGACAGTCTCACCATCGAGGTGCCTCAGCCGCACCATCATCCCACAGGCTACATCGCCGTCAGGCCGGAAGATATCGTGATCAGTCTTCAACCGTTCGAATCAAGCATCCGCAACGCTTTTTCCGGCGTGATCTGCGGAATGATCGATCAGGGCTTTCTTTACGAGGTTCACATCCGTGTTCGGGCCGTAGTCTTCAAGTCGCTCGTCACCAAGGGAGCGGCCATTGATCTGGCTCTGGATATCGGCGCGGTCGTGCACATTTCCTTTAAGGCCTCGGCTGTTCATGTCTTCTGACCATGGTGGAGGATGTCTGATAGGCCGTTGACATATAACCCTCCGCTGCCTATACTTTAGTCGTATCGGCTGCAGCGCCGTGACGGTTCTGCAGGAAAGGGATGGATTCCGGCTCTTGAGGGAACTGAACCCGGTCTAGAAAGGAATCCCAACAGCAGCAATGAGTGAACAGAGCAAAAAAACCCCTCCCCGGGAAAGGGACATTATTCTCGACTCCATCGCCGATGGTGTCTTTTCCGTGGATGATCAATGGCACATCACGTCCTTCAACCGCGCGGCGGAAAGGATTACCGGCGTTCCTTACGAGGACGCCATCGGGCAGCGGTGCAAGGATGTGCTGAAAGCGGAAATCTGCGACCGCGGCTGCCTTCTGAAAAAAACCATGCAGACGGGAAAACCGGTGGTCAACCGCACGGTCTACATCGTCAATGCGGAAGGTCGGCGGATGCCCATCAGCATTTCCACGGCGCTGCTGCACGATGAACAGGACCGGATCATCGGAGCGGTGGAAACCTTCCGGGATCTCAGCCTGGAAGAGCAGCTCCGCAAGAAAATCGAGGGACGATATTCCTTCGAGGACATTATTTCCCGGAATCATCGGATGCACGAACTGTTCAGCATCCTGCCGGACATGGCGAACAGCTCCAGTACGGTTCTGATCGAAGGCGAGAGCGGAACGGGAAAGGAACTCATCGCCAAGGCCATTCACAACCTCAGCCCGCGGAAAAGCAGGCCCTTTATTGCGGTCAATTGCGGCGCTTTGCCGGACACGCTTCTGGAATCGGAACTCTTCGGATACAAGGCAGGAGCCTTTACGGATGCCCGGAAGGACAAACCCGGCCGCTTCAAGCTGGCGGATAAAGGGACCCTTTTCCTTGATGAAATCGGGGATATTTCTACGGCCATGCAGGTCCGCCTGCTCCGCGTTCTTCAGGAAAAGACCTATGAACCTCTGGGTGCGGTGGAAAGCATCCGCCACGATGTCCGGATCATCGCGGCGACAAACAAGAAACTCTGGGATCTGGTCAAGGAGGAGAAATTCCGGGAGGATCTCTACTATCGGATCAATATCGTGAGGCTGGAGCTTCCCCCCTTGCGGGAGAGAATGGAGGACGTCCCTCTCCTGGTGGATCATTTCATCGAACATTTCAATGTTCTCCAGGGCAAGGAAATTTCCGGCGTAACCGATGAGGCCCTGGCCTGTCTGATGACCTACACATATCCCGGCAATATCCGGGAGCTTGAGAATATGATTGAACGGGCCTTTATTCTCTGCAAATCGGGGATGATAGACCGGATACATCTTCCGGAGCCGGTTTGCGGTATCGCCGGTTCCTCGGAAATACCGGCGTTGGACGCCATGTCCTTCCGGGACATGGAAGCGATTTTTCTGACCAATGTACTCCGGCGGAACTCATGGAACAAGAACCGCACGGCCCAGGAACTCGGAATACACAAAAGTACGCTTTTTCGAAAACTTAAAGCGCTGGGCATCCAGTCGCCGGACAGGGTGAAGGAAAGAGGGTGACATTGAGTGCAGGGTTTGCTTTGAAAAAAAAATCTCAAAATTTTCGGAGGAGGGTTTGAAATGAACCGGTTCGTTATTTTTGCTTTTAACGGGAACCCGATGTGCTTTGTTCATGTGCTTCTGAATGCCCTGGATCTGGAAAGCAGGGGGATGGGCGGGAAGATTGTCATCGAGGGTGAAGCCGTGAAGCTGCTTGAGGAAATGGAAACGTCGGGGAATCCTCTCTACCGGAAGGTAAAGGAGAGGGGGTTGATTGACTGCATCTGCAAGGCCTGCTCTTCGAAAATGGGCGTGCTCGAGTATAACGCGACTGTGGGAATCCCGCTGGGAGGCGACATGACGGGACATCCCTCCTTTTCATCCTATATCGAAAAAGGCTATCAGGTTATTACGCTTTAAGCCGTGCCCATGTCAAAAGGGCGTGGCTGCCTGCCGTTTCCGGACGGCGGCTCCATTCTGTTGGGGCAGGATTTGTTGTTCTGCGTTCTGCCCGTGATTTTAGGCATCAGGAGAAGCGCGCCCCCCGTCGGCCATTTTTCGGCTGTTTCCACCGGGGGGGTGAAGTCCCGCTACCCGGAGCGGCGACGGTGCATAACCTCCACACCCCAGCGGATGGCCGCCAGCAGCCCGAGAAAGGCCAATGCCAGGGAGCACCAGACCAGGGCTTCGAACGTTAGCAGATAATGCTGGGACGGATCGACCGCGATCCGTCCCAGTACAAAGCCCACAAGAATCAGGGGGATGAGCGCCGCGAGCCTCCAGAAGCCTCTCCAGCGCCGAAGAGCGAAGATCTCTGCGATGAGAAACCCGATAAAAAGTGCAAATACAAGATCCATTAACATGGCTGATTTTCTTCTTTCCTGTTTCCCGGCAAACGGTCTCCGCGTGACGTTCGAAATGAGCGCGGGGCATTGATAGGAAGGTGTTTCGGGAAATTCATATTTCTTCCTCTTTGAGGAACAACAGATGATATTCCGGTTCGGTCAGATATTTCTTCAGCATCTTTCCCATCACATCGAATACCTCCGATAAATCTTCATCACTCATCCTTTTCAAGATCGTTTTCATCAAAGAGTCATCGGAAAATTTTTGCAGGTACAACTGAACGGTGTCTTCATCGGTCTGCCTGTCCAGGCCATACCCCACAAGCCCCTCATACGTTTCCACAAATCGGTGAGTGTGCTTTGTCATGACAGTGTGTCAGCCCCTTTTCTTGTTTCATTCGTTACGAAGTTCAATAAATCAAATCTGAGAGAAGATATCAACCATATCATGGCAAAAGGAATCATCTCGATGTCGATTTCTTCCGTTTGTCCGGCGAGCGTCGTGAACGGATTAAATATTATGCGCAGAAATGCAACTTTCTCTCTCGAACAATGTTCCATTATTGCAATGCTTCGTTCTGTTAATGTTTCTTCATTAGATTAAAAGCTCATTAAATCTTAATGAATTACAACTTAAAAAGTCTCTTGTTGTTTCTGGCATGCTTCGTGATGATGATGGACAGTGGGGAGCGGAAAATATGAAATCAGCCATTCCGGTTTGTGGGCGGGACATTGCACTGGTTTTTGATGATGCGGATTTCCTGCTGCTTATCGAAAATGGGGAAAAGGGATTCCTCAAAGAGGAGCGGTTGCGTTGCTCTGGACGAACGATGATCGACAGAGCGAACCAGCTCAAATGTCTTGATGTGGATCTGCTGATCTGCGGAGCTATCTCGTGTCCTCTGCAACGAATGATTGAAGCGATGGGGATTGCCATCATTCCCTTTGTGCGGGGAGAGGCGATGGAGGTGTTTGATGCCTATTGCGGGAATCGTCTCGAAGATCGTCGGTTCTTTATGCCGGGGAGGCGTGTCCTGCCGGACGGGAGCATCTGCCGGGGACCTCGAGGGCGGTTCCGAAATCAGGGAGGAAGGAAGGCACCGAAATGAACATAGCGATTACATCTTGCGGCAAGGAGAAGGATAGTCAACCGGATATGAGTTTCGGGCGGGCGAAATGGTTCATTTTTTACGACGAGGATACGGGAAAATTTGAAGCCCGCGAAAATTCGAAAAATGTTGAGGCCGCCCATGGCGCAGGAATCCAGGCCGCACAAAGTGTGGCTGATTTCGGTGCTGATGTGGTGCTGACGGGCAATATCGGGCCGAACGCTTTCCGGACTCTTAAGGCTGCGGGGATAAGGATTTATCTCTTCGGCAAAGATCGCAAAAGCGTGGTAGAGGTTCTCCAGGGCTGGAAGGCCGGCGAGTTTCCCGAAGCGGCCGGAGCGACGAACAAGGGGCATCGAGCCTGAAGACAGGCAGGAAAGAACTCATTAAGCAGGAACAGCCGAATCTGAAGCAATTGTATGGCAACGGACTGTGTCCCAAGCGCCGCCGTCCGGAATGGGGTCGGGCCGCTTCGGGCTGAGGAATTGACCCTTCGGGGCCTTCCTGGTCTGGGGCCTGTCGTTGAAAGGGACCGCTATCCGGAAATGCCATGCCGGGAAGACCCGGCATGAGGAAAAACATCATACTGGGCGAACATTAAGGTGCTCCTTTCTCGCAAAGCAGCGTCGGGGGAATCCTTGTAGGATACCGGCGCTGTTTTGCGCAAAGAGCCGCAGGCATAACAGGGGAAGTCGGAGGAGAGAAAACGCGGTCATCTTAAGAAACAGCCTGATCGTTAAGAACAGGTATTGCGGTGAGAGACGGATTCAGGACAGATTGAGAAGCCGGCGCAAAGCGGAATTCTTGATTCGCGGAGGCATATGCGTTATGAACGGAGTGCCGTTTTGGCCGTGATCGTGGAAAGGCTTCAACGAATCTGTAACGGGGGGTGGCGGACGATCTCCAAGAGTTGACAAGAAGGCCGGCAAAGAAGCGTCTACGGCCGGGAACGAAAAATAAGCTTCTGTCGAATATACAGCAATCACTAAGGAAAAGGAGAAAGGCGTTATGAGTTCAAAGGATACAGATCATTCACCAGAGAGCGGCGGGTGTTCCATGGAGGGGGGGCAGCCGGACAAATCGATGGAGAATCTCAGTGATGATGAGAGGGTGAAGCGAAACATGCAGCGCATCGCCCATAAAATCCTGGTGCTATCAGGAAAAGGCGGTGTCGGCAAAAGCACTGTCGCCGTCAATCTGGCGATTGCCCTCGCCCTTGAAGGAAGGCGCGTGGGGCTTCTGGATGTGGATTTTCATGGGCCAAGCATTCCAACGCTTCTTCACCTGGAGGGGAGGAGACCGCAGGCAACCGAAACGGGACTGCTTCCCATTGTGATTCAGGGCGGAATGAAGGTGATGTCCCTGGGATTTCTGCTGGCAAAGCCGGATGATGCCGTCATCTGGCGCGGACCCCTGAAAATCCATGCCATCAAGCAGCTGCTCGGAGACGTTGAATGGGGGGATCTGGACTATCTCGTCATCGATTTCCCCCCCGGCACGGGAGACGAACCGCTCACCGTAGCCCAGACCATACCGGAGGCGGATGGGGCGGTGGTCGTGACGACGCCCCAGGATGTATCGACGATCGATGTCAGCAAATCCGTGACGTTCTGTCGGCAGCTGAACATCCCGGTCCTTGGCGTCATCGAAAACATGAGCGGCTTGGTCTGTCCGCACTGCTCGAAGGTGATCGACCTCTTCAAGCAGGGAGGCGGTGAGGCAATGGCCAAGCGGATGGAGGTGCCCTTTCTAGGCAGAATCCCCCTCGATCCCCAGATCGTGACGTCCTCCGATGAGGGGAAGCCCTTCATCTACTACCATCAGAATACCGAGGCCGCTGCAGCGTTCAAGCGGATTGTCGAACCGCTGCTCGATCTCTGATGAGGGAAAACAGGGAATTGGAGAAAAGGATGAAGCGCGGAACATTTATGGTGACGCCGTGAACATTCGAGTCGTGGCGACAGGGTCGACCCCTCAGGAACGCAGAGAGAGGCGATGGGGTCTTTCACTCCTCCTCGGGAAATCCGTGCTTCTTGATACCTTCGGCATGCCGTCCGTGTTCTGGGAGAACCTCTGCCGTATGACTGAAGATGTTTCCCTGATCCGGCATGTAGTCCTCTCCCACGAGCATTGGGATCATGTGGACGGTCTGGCGGTTTTTGCAGAACAGAATCCAAAGGCGGTCGTCTATATCTGCCCTTCTACGGAACGTTCGGTAAAGGCCTGGATCAAGGGTTTGGGAATGCCGGTGGTGGAAGTGGCCGATTGGCTCGAAATTGAAAAGGGCGTTTTCCTGTCGGGCGAAATCGCCGGAACGTGGAGTGGGAATCCCCTGTGGGAGCAGTTTATGGTGATTCAGGAACCGCCCGGGCTTTCCGTTCTGACGGGATGTGCTCATCCGGGCCTTTCCCCTATCCTTCAGCGCGTGCGGAGACGGTTTCCCGATCCGGTTACTCTGTTGATGGGCGGTTTTCACCTGCTGAACAGCTCCGGGGAAGAGATATCGGCGGAAATTGCCGCTCTGCGGACGTTCGGCGTTCAGCGGGTCGCTCCGACGCATTGTACGGGGGAACTGGCTGTCCAGATGCTGCGCGATGCCTTCGGGAACCACTTCCTCGATGTGGAAGAAGGCGGCCTGATTGATACGCAATCGGATTGAAGATGGTCCTGAGATCTGCGGAAGGCGCGGAAAACCCGGCAAATAACCCGCCGCTTTCGGCTGTTCCATCAAAAATAAAAACGGTTCGGAATTTCCAACTCCGGACATCATGCATAAGGGAAACGGAATAACATGTTTTTACCAAATAAAATTTTCTTCACAAAAGGGGTTGGAACTCATCGGGCGGAGCTGCACTCCTTTGAACTGGCCCTTCGGGATGCGGGAATCGAAAAGTGCAATCTGGTGCAGGTGTCCAGCATCATGCCCCCCGGCTGCCGGGTGATTTCGAGAACCGAAGGCCTGCGTTTTCTGAAACCCGGCTCAATCACCTACTGCGTCATGAGCCGCTGCGCCAGCAATGAACCCAGAAGGCTGCTGGCGGCCTCTGTCGGCTGCGCCATCCCGGCGGATAAGACCACTTACGGCTACATCAGTGAACATCACGCCTTCGGACAGACGGAAAGGCAGGCCGGAGAGTATGCGGAAGATCTGGCAGCGGCGATGCTGGCGTCCACGCTGGGAATCGATTTTAACATTGAAGAAAGCTGGGATGAAAAAAAGGAGATTTTTAAAATCAGCGGAAAAATCGTGGGCACCAGAAACGTCACTCAATCCAGCATCGTAAAAGGCGCGGATTACACGACCGTCCTGGCGGCCGCCGTATTTGTCTTCTCCTGAAGATCAGCGCATGGGGAATGCCTTTGCCCTTGCGGGGAAACCGTCGAAAAGAAGTTATTCCAATTCCAACGTTCGGGTGATATTTAGGAACTCTTGTCAGGCCATCAAGGCAGGGCCTTGACATGGATCTGCACCAACCGGAGAATGGGAATGACGGTCTTCAATCTGCTGATGACGGTATTGGCGATCACAGGGGTGGCCCTTCTGTGGTTCGTTCTTCACTATTACCTGAATTCTCTCATGGAGAATCCGGACGGGATTGCGAAGGTGACCGGTTCATGCGGTGACACCATGGAGATCGCCCTGAAGTTCAACGGGCCGAAGGTCGAGGATGTTCATTGCTGGACCGATGGCTGCGCGATCAGCAAGATGTGCGTGGAGACGGTGGGGATGCTTGCCCGCGGCAAGACGTTTCCGGAGTTGAACTCCATTGATACGACGGCCATCCTGGAGCGGGTCGGGAAGCTGCCGGACACGCACATGCACTGCGCTGTTCTGGCCGAGACGACCTTGAAGAAGGCTCTCTCTGATTACAGGCGGAAGAACCCCGGGGGGAACTTCCATGGAGAACAGGGCGGCTGGGCTGGTCCTGCAACGGGTGATTGGGGCATCCCGGAGGGCGTTTCCTGGACGGAGGGGGCGGGCTATGTTGTCTACCTTTTTCCTTCTGCCAACTACGTCATGAAGGCGGAAAGAATCCTCAAGGGACTCGGGATCAGCTACAAGATCATTCCCGTCCCCCGCCATCTCAGTTCCGACTGCGGCGTTTGCCTGCGGATCAGCCGGGATCAGCAGGAACTGGTCAGTGAGGCCCTGCGGGAAAAGGTTCCCTGGGAGCACCTGGCTGCCCTCTGAAAAGATGCCTGATCCTGAAAAGGATGATCTGAAGCCGTGAGCGACGTGTGGCGGATCTGGTTTGAAACGGCATTTTTTTAAGGGTTGAAAGGGCGTGTCCTGAAAACCTCGAAGATGTCTCTTGCCGGAGGCATCCATCTCTGATGAAAAGGAAATAGTTGCAGCAATGTGGGAATATACGGATAAGGTTATGGAGCATTTCTGGAGCCCCCGCAATGTAGGGGAAATAGCGGATCCAGACGGTGTGGGGGAAGTTGGTTCCATCGCCTGCGGTGACGTACTGCGCCTGACGTTCAAAGTGGATGAAAACAAAAGGATTACGGAGGCGAAGTTCAAAACATTCGGCTGCGCCAGTGCGATTGCTGCAGCGTCGGCCTTGACGGAGATGCTCAAGGGGATGACCGTGGAAGAGGCTGAAAAGATCACAAATCAAGACATCGCCGCTTTCCTCGGGGGGCTGCCCCCGCAGAAGATGCACTGTTCCGTTCTTGGGGAGCAGGTTCTTGAAAAAGCGATTGCCTACTATAGAGGACGGCCGGCGGAGACCGAAGCAGAAGAGATTATCTGCGAATGTTTCGGCGTGACAGATCAGGAAATTGTGAAGGCCGTTTCAGAAAATGGTCTGGCTGCCCTGGAAGACGTGACGAACTACACGAAGGCGGGGGGCGGCTGCGGAAGCTGTCACGGGAAGATCCAGAGGATTCTCGGTTGGGTGCGTGCCGAAGCCCGAGAGCCTCGCGGTCAGAAATTGGTGCAGATCCGCAAATTTCCGGCTGTTGCAGAAGGCCTGAATGTGAAAGGGGATACATACCAGGGAGCGGGCTGACGGCCGGCCGCGCCGGATCGCCTAATCCAGAATCCCCTTGATGCACTTCAAGGTGCTTATCACTATTTCGGCATCATTTGCCGTTGAATGTTCCGGCAACTGGGACATGATGCCCAGCCCCTCGGTGGCCTCATGGAATTCCTCCGGCGACAGAGAGCTTACGACCGCACAATTGATCATGGGATTGACGTTCACAAGTCTCCGCGACAGCTCAATGCCCGTCATGTCCCCCAGGTTTTCATCGGCCACAACGAGATCTGCAGTGCGGCCTGAAAGCAGCGTCAAGGCCTCTTCTCCCGATGACGCCGTCTCCAGTTCAATCTCTCCGTATCTGCCCAAGGCTGAGGACAGGCTGCTCAACGAATCGGCATCCCGCCTCACTAACAATATTTTCAGCATGACATCCCTCTTAATCAGCATCTGCGAGCCGCAGGTAAAAAGGACAGGGCTGCCGGCGGTTCGCTGGTCCTGCCCCTCGCCGTCGGCCCTGCGCCGCTTTTATGGCTCGTCGTCATTGAATTACCAGTTACCTTCCACGTTCTCCTTGTCTGCAAAACTCAGCCTGCCGTCCAGAAACGCCTGAACGGCTTCTCTCACCGTGCCGGAGGCGTCATTGGCAACCTTTACGCCGGCGGCATTGAGGGTCTTGAAGGCGTTGGGTCCGCAGAAGCCGGTGAGCAGGACCACCGCGCCCTTGTTGTGGACGTCGGCCGCAGCCTGGATTCCCGCCCCTTTGAGAGAATTCACATTCTCCCTGTTGTCCAGAACCTCGAACGTCATGGTTTCCGAATCCACGATAAGGATATAGGCCGCTCTGCCGAAGCGGGGATCGACTCGGGAATCAAGTTCCCTGCCCTGAGATGTGACGGCAATTTTCATTACGGGTCTCCTCTCTCTTATATTCCACCGCCACCGCCGCAGACCTGGTCATCCTCGATCATGGGCAGCTTCCCTGCAATGAGGTCTTCAACAACGGGCCTGATTTCAGGCCGTGTCACATCATAGTACACATTGATGCCGACCTGGCGGAAGCCCATCAGGGGTCTCAACCCGATCCCGCCGACGACCAGCGCATTCACATTGTGCTGTGCCAGCAGGTTAACAGGCACCATGCAGCCCCCCTGAACGTGGCTCTGATTTACGATCGTGCTTACGTTTTCAATTTCGCCGCCTTTAACATCCACCAGGGTAAAGACGTCGCAATGGCCGAAATGGCCTGATCTGTGGCCATCGAGGCCGCCGGTTTCCATCGACGGAACGGCTATCCTTCCATCCTTCATTTTTCATATCCTCCTTAAATTACGATCTAATCGTTTTTATCTTCTCTTCTTCAGGCACCGGTCCGTTGCTGTATTCCCGATTTCCCGGCCGGGGCCTGGAAGGGTACCCTGTTAAAAACTTCCCGGTCAGGCCTGGTTGATCTGAAGCCTTTCAGCAATCCTTTCCCATATTCGGCTGACCCTGAGTGCGACCTCGGACCGGGGGGCATGCTCCAGTAGCGTTTGACCTTGAACCATGGCCTTCGTGAAGACCGGGTCAAAGGGGATCTCTGGAAGGACTTCAAGGCCCTTTCCTCTTGCCAGGTCTTCTATGACCCCGGTTTCATCCGGGTTCAGATCGGATTTGTTGACGCAGATCATGCCCGGGATTCTGAATTGCCCAGCCAGTTCGGCAACCCTCATCATATCGTGTTTTCCCGATAAGGTGGGCTCCACCACAATGAGCACGGCGCTGGCCGTTCCGATGGATGCAATGACGGGACATCCTATCCCGGGCGGTCCGTCTGTCAAGATCAGTTCCAGCTTCTGCTCTTCCGCCAGCTTTGCCGCCTGCTGCCTCACGACGGTCACCAGCCTTCCTGAGTTCTCCTCCGCAATTCCCAGCCTGGCGTGGACCATGGGGCCAAAACGTGTCCGGGAAATAAACCATTCACCGCATGTGCTCAACGGGAACTCGATGGCCTCTTCCGGGCAGAAATACACGCAAACGCCGCAGCCTTCGCAGTCTAGGTGCGAGACAATAAAATCCTCATCAATGGCGCTCCAGCGGCATAGATCGCGACAGAGGCCGCATCTCAGGCATTTCTCCGGGTTGATGATCGCTTTATGGCCACCCTGAAAATCATGCCGTTCGATAATTTCCGGCGCCATGAGCAGATGAAGATCTGCGGCGTCCACATCGGCATCACAGAGGACCATACCCTTCGCGAGCGATGCGAAAGCCGCGGTCAGGCTTGTCTTTCCCGTTCCCCCTTTTCCGCTTATAACAACCAGTTCTTTCATGAGGACTTTTCCCGTTTCACAAGAGAGTCGATGCGCCGGTATAACTCCATAAACTTTTCCTTCCATTCCGGCATGCTCTCAGACAGAAGTTCACCCCGGGAATAGGCCTCGGCAATGCCTCGATTGAAGGGGATTTCCATTAGGACCGGGAGAGATTCCTCCCCAGCGTATTCCTTCACCTTTCCATACCCTATGTCGGAGCGGTTGATGACCAGACCGCAGGGGATGCCGAGCATCCTGACCGCCCCGAGCGCCAGTTTCAGGTCATGAAGGCCGAAGGGGGTCGGCTCCGTGACCAAAAGAACGAAATCGGCTCCCTTCATGGCCGCGATGACGGGACAGGATGTGCCCGGCGGCGCGTCAATGATCGTCAGTCCCTCCGCTGCTGTCTGTGCGCGGACTTCTCTTATGAGAGGGGGAGACATCGCCTCTCCGATTCTTAATTGTCCGTCCACGAATTCAAGCCCATTGTGTTGCCCATTCCGGATGGTTCCCAGTCCCCGCTCCTTCCACCGGATGGCCTTTACGGAGCACACCATTTCGCAGCCTCCGCAGCTGTGACAGAGATTTTCGAAGGACAACACCGTCTGGCCCAGGACGACCAGCGCCCGAAACTGGCAGATTTCGGCGCATTTTCCGCAGCGGTTGCATTTTTCTTCATCAATTTCAGGGACCAGTGTCGTAACCGTGCGGGTGGATTTCAAGACCGGATTGAGAAACAGATGGGCATTGGGCTCTTCCACATCGCAGTCCATGAGGCAGACCTTCCCGCCAACGGAAGCGGCCAGATTGGTCGCCACCGTTGTCTTCCCCGTTCCGCCTTTGCCGCTTGCCACGCTGATGATCATCATCGATCTCCCGTTTATTTGAGAAGACATGCATTCAATATATCGCCAGGCCGTTACCGCCTTGTTCGCATCAGGCGCTTTTCGGATGAACCTCATCGCCCTTTACCGGAACCTCCGTCGGAGGGATGGCCTGCCGGTGTTTTGTAGTGGCATGGACCATGCCACTACAAAACACCGGCAGGGGCGTGTTATGTATCTACCTGGTTAATCAGAAGAAACGGATGAAAATACTTTGATGGGGACGATCAGAAGATGGAAACGCAATTGCAATAATGCAATCCATTCTTTGCACAAGTGCAACGATGCAACACTGCCTGGAGATGCCTTGCAAAGATCATAAGGGTAAAATCGGGTTATCTGGATCGTCCGTCCTGTCTGGGAAGCTCGATATTCAGCCTCTTGATTTTTCGCCACAGGGTTGAGGGGTGAATGCCCAGTCTGGCTGCCGTGCGTTTCCTGGACCAGTTGTTTTCGGCCAGGGCGCTGTAAATAAACTCCTTTTCCTGCCCCGTCAGGGAAATCTTTTCAGGTTCGGAAGACAGACTTTTTTGGCTTGTTCGGCCGGAACCCTGAAGCAGGTAATCCGGAAGGTGTTTTCTGTCGATCAGGCCGTTTCTGCAGACGACCATCGCATATTCGATGATGTTCTCCAGCTCCCGGATATTGCCGGGATAATCGTGGGACATGAGGACCGCCAGCGCCTCCGGCTGAAAGCCCTGAATGTCTTTTCCCTTGCGGCGGTTGAATTTTCCAATGAAGTGTTCCGCCAGGAGGGGAATGTCTTCCTTCCGTTCCCTCAAAGGGGGGAGATAAAGGTTGACCACATTGATCCTGTAGTAGAAGTCTGTCCGGAAGGCCCCTTCTCTGACAAGTTTTTCCAGATCTTTATTAGTTGCCACGATGATCCGCACATCCACCTTTTCAGATTTGGTTCCTCCAAGAGGCTCAAAAACCTTTTCCTGAAGAACGCGGAGGAGCCTGACCTGCATGGCCGGCGAGATGTCTCCGATTTCGTCCAGAAACAGGGTTCCACCATGGGCCAGCGTGATGCGCCCGGGCTTGTCTTTCTTGGCATCTGTAAAGGCTCCGGCTTTGTAGCCGAACAATTCCGATTCAAGGAGATTGTCCGGCAGGGCTCCGCAGTTGATCGTAATCAGAGGGCCGTCCTTTCTCGAACTCATGGAATGAATGGCCTTTGCAAACAATTCCTTGCCGGTTCCGCTTTCGCCGGAGATGATAACGGTGGCGTCGCTGTCGGAAAGCTGTTCCACAATGTGGAAAAGACGATGCATCTCTTTGTTCTTGCTGATGATGTCGTGGAAGGACTGGCGGTTGTACAACTCCTTGCGGAGTTTTTCCACCAGGCTGAGATCCCTGAACGTCTCAACCCCGCCGACGGCGTGACCCTTTTTGTTTTTAAGGAGGGCTGTGGAGATGCTGATGGGGACGCGTTGTCCTTTGGAATTTTCAATGAATATGGGCTGGTTGACAACGGATTGCCCCGTTTCGACGGTATGCCTGAGTGAGCACGACGTATCGCAGATGCTGGTTTTGAAAACCTCGCGGCATTTCTTCCCCAGTGCCTCCTCTTTCGGTATGCCTGTAATTTTCTCGGCGGCGCGGTTGAAGGATGTGATCTTCCATTCGGAATCGACGGTGAAGACACCGTCTTCGATGCTGTCAAGAATAATCTGCGTCTGATTTTCCCGGTCGTTCCTCATTGCCTGAACCGTCTCATCGTTGTGTGCTGTCCCTGTTAAATTTCTCACGCTTCCTTTAGCATTAAAGTGTGCTGCATTGCCACCCTTTCTTCGGTATGTCCACTCCGGCATTCATCGTTCGGACCCCGCCCTTTCAGGGGATTTTCTCCCGAATGTCAACGTGAGGGGGGGTAGGTCCGTAACGGAAGCCAACGGCGGTTGAAATGGCCGGGCAGGTCATTGCTGACCGGCTTTCCTGCCGGGCAAAATCGTTTCCATCCGCGAATAACCCTTGACACTCCGGTATTACTAAATAATACTTAAGCATCGGCTTCGGGAGTGTGGCGATGAAGAAGAAGGAAGGGATCATTACCTTCAAGGTGGATGATGATCTTTTGGGGGTTATAAAAAATATCCCCAATCGATCGGAGTTTATCAGGGCGGCGGTTATGGCGGCCCTCGATAATGTATGCCCCCTGTGCCGGGGAACAGGCATCCTGACGCCTAAGCAGAAAGAGCACTGGGAGATATTTGCGGAGCATCACACCGTCAAAACGTGCGAGGATTGCCATGAGCTTTTCATCGAGTGTTCGAGGAAAGAGAATGAATAGCCGACGGAAGCCCCGCACCGGCGTCGGGGCCTTTTGCAGAAGGAATCCAACAATCGGGCGCACGTAAAAAAAAGGGAGATCGCTTCATTGAAAAAACATTGCACTGTTGTCATGCTTCTGTTCGTGATGATCGTGTGGTCGCCACTGGCCAGGGGGCAGGCGGAACGGCCCAGAATCCCCGTGTTTGTGAGTATTATGCCTCAGGCCTTCTTCCTGGAGCGCTTGGGCGGAAATCGCGTGGATGTCACCGTTCTCATCGGAGAGGGGCAGTCGCCCCACAATTATGAACCGACGCCGAAGCAGATGGCGAAACTTGCCGCGGCAAGGGCTTTTTTCTCCATAGGCGTACCCGCTGAAAAGGGGGTTATGAGAAAAATCAGGAAGACGCACAGGAATCTCTTGATCGTAGAGACCCACCGTGGGGTTGCTTACCGATATCTTGACGAACGCCATGACGATCATGGGCGGGGGCATGAAAAGAGGCATGTGGTACAGGGGGGAAAAGAACCGGATCCCCACATCTGGATGAATCCAAAGCTTGTGAAAATCCAGGCCCGGAACATCCAGATGGCCCTTCAGCAGCTTGATTCCCTTCATAGACAGGAATATGAGGCCAATCTGAAGGCCTTCCTGGCGGACCTGGACCGGGTGGATGCACGGATTTCCCGTTCCCTGGCGCCCTTCAGGGGCGAAAGGATGTATGTTTATCATCCGGCCTTTGGCTACTTTGCGGAAGCTTACGGCCTGAAGCAGATTCCGATCGAAATTGAAGGTAAAGAGCCCAGTGCGAGGCAGTTGGCTGATCTGATAGACCGGGCGAAGAGGGACAAGGTCAAAGTCATGTTTGTACAGCCGCAGTTCTCAAGAAAAGGTGCGGAAATTATCGCAAAGGCCATCGGGGGAGTTGTGGTTCCCATCAATCCCCTTGCGCCGGATTACCTTGAAAATATGGAGAAAATTGCAATCGAGGTTGAAAAGGGACTTCGCTGAAAGCAATCATGGCCGAAAATTCTGTTGTCACCTTTCAAAATGTCAGCTTTTCCTATGGCGGGGCGCCGATCCTGGAAGATGTGAGCTTTACGATTCAGGAGCGGACCTTTCTGTCCATTGTCGGTCCTAATGCCGGAGGAAAATCCACGCTGCTGAAGCTCATGCTCGGGCTTCTCAAGCCTTCCCGGGGGACGATCGAGGTTTTTGGGCTGCCCCCCGAAAAGGCCCGAACCCGTATCGGGTACATGCCTCAATACGTTCAGTTTGACCCGGATTTCCCTGTCAGCGTGTTGGATGTTGTCCTCATGGGGCGGCTTGGTGTCGGAAAAGGCCTGCGATTCGGCCCTTACGGCAGGGCGGACAGGGACATGGCCCTTGAAGCCCTGCGCAGGCTGGAAATGGATAACGCCTGTCATCGCCCCTTTAGTGCCCTTTCCGGGGGGCAGCGCCAGCGGGTGCTTATTGCCAGGGCCATGGCCACCGAACCGGAGCTGCTTCTCCTGGATGAACCGACTTCCAATGTGGATATGGCGGTGGAAACGGAGCTTTTTGAGCTTCTCCATGCCATGAGCAAGAGCATTGCCGTTGTTGTGGTCAGCCATGACCTGGGGTTTGTTTCCCAGTATGTGGAGAGTGTCATCTGTGTCAACCGCCGGGTCAAGGTGCACCCCACAACGGCCGTCACCGGTGAGGTCATCGCTGACCTGTACGGTTCCGATGTCCGCATGGTGCGGCACAATCTCAAAGGTTGACGAAGGGCTGGAAAATGACTGCTTTCCTGACGGATCTTCCTCGCTACCCCTTCCTCCAGTATGCTCTTCTCACCGGCCTGCTGGTGAGTGTTGCCTGTGGAATTATCGGCAGCTATGTCGTGACCAAGCGCATCACCTACATTGCCGGAAGCATTGCCCACACCGTTCTGGGCGGTCTCGGCGCCGCACGCTACTGCCAGACGGTCTATGGCATGGAATGGCTGCATCCTCTCTACGGCGCCGTCTTCGCAGCCCTTGCGTCCGCGGTGATCATCGGTGTCGTGAGCATGAAAGCGCGCCAGCGGGAGGATACGGTGATCGGCTCTCTCTGGGCCATCGGCATGGCTGCGGGCATCCTTTTCATTTACAGGACCCCGGGCTACAATGAAGATCTCATGAGTTATCTCTTCGGGAGTATCCTCATGGTTTCGCCCCAGGACATCTGGATGATCGCTGGACTCGATGTTCTGGTCGTGATGATCGGTGTGCTTTTCTACAACCAGTTTCTCGCCCTGTGCTTCGACGAGGAATTTGCCCGGCTCCGGGGCATCCGTGTCGAATGGTTCTACCTGGCGCTTCTCTGCCTGACGGCTCTGACGGTGGTCCTTCTGGTGACGGTGGTCGGCATCGTCATGGTCATTGCGCTGATAACCCTGCCCGCTGCTGTGGCCGGGGAGCTGACCAACAGGCTGTGGCACATGATGGCTCTCTCCACGCTGCTCACCGCCCTTTTTACCACAGCCGGCCTGGCCGTCAGCTACGGGCCGGATCTTCCGGCGGGCGCCACGACGATCATCATTGCCGGCATGGTTTACCTGCTGGTTGTTTTAGGCGTAAGGGCTTTCAGGCTGCGGCGGTGACGCTGCCCTCTCATTCCGAGCCGTCTGCCCTGCCTCAGGCCTGATGGCAAACGCCGATCCGTCCCCTGAGGGGCGAACCCACCTGAAGTCCAGGGTGGACTTTTACGCGGAGCTCTAATCCCCGAGGCTTTTTATATTTCAGGAACTCCGCTCCGGTGTTTCGCTTCTGGCGGTTTCTGCCGTTTTTGGTTGACACAGGTAGGACCCTGTGGCAGAATCTATCGGAAATTGCTCATCAATTTTATTGATTGCCCGGATTGGCTCCTGTCCGGCGGACGTTGGCCTTTTTCCGGAAGAAAAAATCGGCCTCGATGAGATATCCTCTTTCCCTATGCACATATGCGTCATGCCTGGAACCCTGGGGAACTTTCCTATGCATTCCGCTCCGCTGATTCTACTGATCCTTATCGGGCTTTTTTCCGGAATCGCCGCCGGCTTATTCGGAATCGGCGGTGGAGTGCTCATCGTTCCCGCTCTGATCTATATGGCCGGGTTTTCCACCCATGCCGCGATCGGAACAAGCCTTGCCATTCTACTTCCCCCCGTGGGGCTTGCTGCCGTGCTGGAATATTACCGCCACGGGCAGGTCAACCTGAAAGCCGCCCTCATCGTTGCTGCCGCCCTGTTTGTGGGCGGATGGCTCGGTGCGATCGTTGCCAACCGCCTCAGCGGCCCCTATCTGAAACTGGCCTTTGGGGTTTTTGTCATGGGGTTAGGCATCTATCTTGTGTATAGTGCGGTGCGCCAGCTTCCCTGAAGGCGGTTATGGAAAGACTGGTGAGAAGAAGATCCGGGCGGCGGGGGGAAACGTCGATCTCCGTTCCCGCCGCAGTCGAACCGATCTCTTCAAGGAGGAAACGTCATGGCTCTAAGGGACATTCGCAATGCTCTGGGCTGGTGTACCTTGATCAACCTGTGCCTTCTGCTCGTCTGGTTTCTGGTTTTTGTTCTGGCCCACGACTGGATGTATCGCCTTCATGGGCGATGGTTCCAATTATCTGTTGAGACGTTTGATGCGATTCACTATACTGGGATGGCCCTGTTTAAAACAGGAACATGGCTCTTCAACCTGACGCCGTGGCTGGCCCTGCACATTACCGGCGGCAAAAAATGAAATCAGCCCGTTGTATTCAAAGGGGATGAGGGGTCGTGCTTAAGAGGAAGGAAAGGCGGAAGAAATCGATCTCCGGAGTGCTGGGATTTTGAAGTCCCAGAGAAGACCGCTTCCGCCGGCGGCAACCGGGGCGCGGAATGCCTCAATGCCTGAAGAACCGCAGCTGACAGCCTCTTCAACTTTCCTGCGGGATGCCGGAAAATGTGGATGTCCGCCATGCGGGGAATGCCGAAGAGGTTGAACTTTTAGAAGGAAGTTGCATGCGTTCCGGAAAACGTCCCGATCTCGTAAGGAATGGCCTGCTCAACGCGATCATGGCCTGCCAGAATGAGGAATATCCCTTCCTGGAGAGCCTGTACCAGGAGCTCCACCGTTTTCCGGAACTTTCCGGAAAGGAGGAACAAACGTCGCGCCGGATGGCGGCCGAGATGGAAAAGGCCGGTTTCCGGACTTCGTCGCGGATTGGAGGTTATGGCGTGGTGGGGGTCCTGGAAAACGGCCCCGGCCCGGTGGTAATGATCCGGGCGGATCTCGACGCTCTTCCGGTTACGGAAAAAACCGGGCTTCCCTATGCGAGCCGGATCAGGACGCTTACGGAGGCGGGTCAGAACGTCGGCGTCATGCACGCCTGCGGTCATGATGTTCACATGACCGTTCTTATCGGAACGGCTCGATGGCTTGGGAAGGCCCGGGATCTCTGGCGGGGAACCCTGGTCCTGGTTGCCCAGCCGGCGGAAGAGAACGCCAGCGGAGCAGCGGCCATGATCGCCGATGGCCTCTTTTTCCGATTTCCCCGCCCCGCCTTTATCCTTGGCCTTCACGTACTGCCTGAACCTGTGGGATCCCTCTTTTACCGCGAAGGCTACTGGTTTGCCGGTTCGACAGCGGTCGAACTCACCGTGTTCGGAAAGGGAGGGCATGCCGCCCGGCCCCATGAGGCCATTGATCCCATCGTCCTGTCGGCTCAGATGATCCTGGCCTTTCAGACCCTCATCAGCCGCGAAACCGATCCCTCGGAACCGGTGGTCCTCACCGTCTCCTCCATTCACGCCGGCGCGAGGGACAATATCATTCCGGAAAAGGCCTTCTTCCAGATCAGTGTCCGGGCCCTGAGCCGTGAACAGCACGACCGGATCATCCACGCCATTAAACGGACCGCTGACGGAATTGCCTGGGCCGCCGGAATTCCAGAGAACCGTTTCCCACGGCTTTCTCTCCGGGGTTATACACCGGCGCTTTACAACGATCCCGGGCTCACCCGCAGGCTTGCTCGCCGATTCCGCCGGACCTTCGGGCGTTCCAGGGTTCTTGAAATGCCCGTTTTAACGGTGTCGGAGGATTTTGCCAATTTCGGCCTAACAGAGCCGCGGATTCCCCTTTGCTTTTTCGGGCTGGGAATGGCAGATCCCAGAGGAAACATGCCCCCGCTGCACAGCCCCTATCTGGCGCCCGTTCCGAAACCAACGATTCAGACCGGGATTGCCGCCATGACATCAGCTGTTCTGGAACTAACAAAGTTTCCGGACCAGGAGAAATAGCGGCAGTGGAGGAGTGGTGGAAGAGATTCCCTGGACAAATCCGTTGCCGCACAGGTCCATTCATTTATACATCAGGAGGTGTCAAAATGCAGGTTCTGGTTACGTATTTTTCCCGGACAGGTCACACGAAAGAGTTGGCCGAGGAGGTGTCCCGGGGCGTTCAGGAGGTGGATTCCGTAGACTGTCTGCTGAAGCCGATTGCCGAGGTGACGAAAGAGGACTTTCTCCGCTCTGATGGAATCATCATCGGCTCCCCTGTCTACTTTGGCGGGATGGCCGGGGAGATGAAGGCCATGCTGGATTCCTTCGTAGGGGCCCGCCCGAGAATGGCCGATAAGGTCGGCGCCGCCTTTGCCACGTCGGGAGACCTTTCCGGCGGCAAGGAAACGACCCTGATCTCCCTGCTCCAGGTCCTTTTGATCTACGGAATGATTGTTGTGGGAGACCCCATGGACGCTACGGGGCATTACGGCGTCTCCTGCACCGGAGCGCCGGATGCAGCCACCAAAGTCAATGGAGCCAAACTGGGGAAAAGGGTGGCGGACCTGGTGAAGAAACTGAAGGGATAGGTCAGGGCATGTTCATGGCCATTCGGCGCAGGGCATCCTGAAAAAGGACATCCATCCGGGTTTCGGAAATGACCTTTTCCACAAATCCAATTCCGAAGCTCGGATGGCGGATTGCCACTCCTGGAGAATAGGATCCGCTGATGGAATAGGTTTGGACTCCCCCTTCGTCCTTGAGATCTTCAAGCTTTTGAGTCCATTCCCTGAGCACCGGGTTTGCCTTTTCAGCTTTCGAAGAGGGGCTTGCAGATGTCCCCCGCCTTCCGCCGGCCCGTTTCAGAAGGCCGGCGCCGCGCTGGCTTTCCGGCTTCGTTCCGCGATACTTGTGCTCCGCACCGCAGGTCCTGCATTTGACCTTGTCAATGGATCCGCCCACCTCGTAGAGGATGACGTGGGAGAGGGTCAGTCTGCAGCGCAGACAATAGGCATCAATGAGATCGCCAACGGTAGGCATGGAAACTCCTTACAATCAGTGTATTTCCGGGGGGATGTCCGAGGGGGGCCGCTGAAGGAAAAGACCTCAGGGGGAAATAATCCCCCGGTTGTTGAAGGTCCATGAGATTCAAAGCGGTCTACGAGCCTCGTCGGATCGGGATGCTGCGGACAACAGGCTGCACTCCACCCCTTAATAGAACTCCGCTTATCACATCGGGAAGGTCAAAGAAAAGCATTTTTGCCTCGGGAGGGGAATGGATCCGTTGAGCCGATTCTTTCTCCCGACGGAGACATGTCCCGTTTTCCCGATTCATAAGCCGGTTTGTAAAGGGTTTATTCAACTTATCTTGCAAAAAAAACAACGACGTTTTACGGAGAAACAGGCGCATGGCACGGTTAAAAAAGATTGACTTTCCCGAAGGTTTTTAATAAGGTCTGCCGTCGTTTTTATCTTCAGGAGGATGGCCCGTCGTTTCAGGATACGTGATCTTGGCTTTCGGCTTGTCAATCGAGTTTCCGTGCTTTTTCAGACCATTAGCTGCGACCGGTCCGGGCGGTCTTTTTTGTTCCAGTTAGCGCTGCTCTTGATGCCGGATGTTACCCTCATGAAACCAGCTGCCTTTTCCGATGACGGCCATGTTGATCAAAACCTTCAAGACCTGCAACTTTTAACAGGCCTACCCCCGGCCCGGCATGATCCGGGACAGCGTCATGGAGCTTTGAAAAAGAAGGCGATCCCATGGTTGCGCGATCAAAACCATCCCAAAGCTGCTGATGAATGGACCGCCGTTCGCGTCGCGAATGCATGGGGAATTGCATCGGTGCAGGCCGGCCGCCTTCATCCTTTCAATACGTTCCGCTCTGCATCGGCATCCGGAATGATGCTGTGGCCTGTCTTTTGCTGTGATCTGTCGGCGGATCCGTCTTGCGGACGGGAACGGTAAACGGTCAATCCGCATGTCCGGAGAGAAGGTCCTGAAGGGCATCCCCGGAAATGGATTGCTGTGAATCATGAAATCAATAATTTTCTGTTGAAGAAAGGAAGGTCTATGAATCCTGAGGAAAGATTGCTCTCAGTAAGCCCTGGCGGCGAAAGCTTCAGCCTGCCTCTGCCGGAAGACTATCCGGGAGAATTGGAACGACTGCGGCAGGTGGTGAATGCGCAACGGGACCTGGGTCGTGAAATCGTCGTCGTGATGGGGCTCGGTTTTGTCGGTGCGGTAATGGCCGGAGTCGTGGCCGACGCCGTCGACAAAGCGACAGGCAAACCCAACAAGTTCGTCATTGGCATGCAGAGGCCCTCGGTCCGGTCTTTCTGGAAGATCCCCTTGTTTAACCGGGGCGTTTCCCCCGTGGAGGCGGAAGATCCTGAGGTCGTTTCTCTCATTCGCCGTTGCGTCACAGAGAAGAAGACGCTGATGGCGACCTTTTCCGAAGATGCCCTTTCCCTGGCCGATGTGGTCGTTGTGGACGTGCAGTGCGATTATTTCAAGGAAGACCTGGGGGACGTCCAGACAGGCCATGCGGAGATTGCCGCTCTGGAGGAGAGCCTGCGGATCATCGGCGACAAGATCCGTCCGGAATGCCTCGTCCTGATCGAAACGACCGTTCCCCCCGGCACAACGGAATACATCGCCTATCCCATCGTCAAGAAAGCCTTTGAAAGGCGGGGCCTGAACTCCGCCGAACCTCTGCTGGCCCACTCCTTTGAGCGGGTCATGCCTGGCCGGGAATACGTGGCTTCCATCCGCGATTTCTGGCGCGTCTGCAGCGGGGTGAACGAAACGGCCCGCCAGCACGTAACGCGATTTCTTTCAGATATCCTGAATGTGGAGAAATTCCCCCTGACGGTGCTGGACCGGCCCATTGAGAGTGAGACCTGCAAGATCGTAGAAAACTCCTTCCGGGCCACCCTGCTGGCCTTTCTGGACGAGTGGAGCCTCTTTGCCGAACGCAACGGCGTGGATCTCATCAAGGTGATCCAGGCGATCAAGGTGCGTCCCACCCACTCGAACATGATCTTTCCCGGCCCCGGCATCGGCGGTTACTGCCTCCCCAAGGACGGTGGACTGGGCGTCTGGGCCTACCGTACCCTCATGGGGTTTGAAGATGAGATTTTCAAGCTGACGCCCATGGCCATCGACATCAACGACACCCGGGCGCTCCATGCTGCGGAACTGGTCCGTGATGCCCTGCGCAATATGGGAAAGATCGTTGCCGCATCAAAAATCGCCGTTCTGGGCGCTTCCTACCGCGAGGATGTGGGTGATACGCGCTACAGCGGTTCCGAGATGCTCGTGCGCAAACTGACGGAAATGGGGGGAGAAATTTCCGTGCACGACCCATATGTTCAGCACTGGTGGGAGTTCGAAAAGCAGGACACCTATCCTGCGCCGGGGCATTCATGGTCGCGCTTTTTCCGGAACCAGGAAAAGCTGACGGAACTCCGCATTCAGCAGGATCTGGAGCAGGCGCTCAGGGGTGCCGATGCCGTGGTTCTGGCCGTCCGCCATCAATCGTATCTGTCTCTTTCACCGGATGAGCTGCTGGATAAAGTAGGGAAGCCCTGCGCCGTCGTGGATTGCTTCGGCATCCTCGATGACAGCCGGATCTGCCGCTACCTTTCTCTCGGCTGCGAGGTCAAGGGGTTGGGGCGCGGACACATCAAACGGCTGAAGGATCAGATAAAAAAGATCTGAAGAAAGTTTGCGTTGCCGGCAGGATCGAGGTCGTGGGATTCCCCAAACAGTTGAATTTTTCCGGAAGATCATGTATAAGCTCCGCTTGTTGTCTTTTGCCTAACCATTTTTATAAACGGTATATAATTGAATGGTCAAGGTAAAGAGCGCGGGAGAATATGCCGGAAGGCCTTGTTTGGAGAGTTCGCAAAGATTGCTTGCTGTAATCGAGAAAGCGGAGCTTTACCTTTACAATCATCGATTTTTTAACCCATTTTAAACAGAACCGGGGAAAGGTATCTCATGGATTTTATTGATCTGGCTGCCCAGCAGCAGCGAATCCGCAACCTATTGGAAGAAAATGTCCTGAAAGTCATGGATCACGGTCAGTACATCATGGGGCCGGAAGTCAAGGACCTGGAGGACAACCTGGCGGGCTTTACCGGGGTGAAGCATGCCATTTCCTGTTCATCGGGAACGGACGCTCTTTTGATGGCGCTGATGGCTTACGGGGTCGGTCCGGGGGATGCGATTTTTACCTCCCCTTTTACGTTTATCGCGACGGCGGAAGTGGTCGCTTTGCTTGGCGCCACTCCGGTTTTTGTCGATATTGATCCCAGAACGTACAACATCGACTCGGAGAAGCTCGAAGCGGCCATTTTGGCAGTGAAACAGAACAATCCCCAACTCTACCCCCTGCCGGCAACCAAGAATGCACAGCCACTGACCCCACGGGGAATTATTCCCGTCGATCTTTTCGGACTGCCGGCGGATTACGATCGGATAACGGCCATCGCCAAGAAGCATGGCCTTTTCGTCGTTGAGGATGCGGCTCAAGCCTTCGGCGCGGAATACCATGGGAAAAAGGCCGGATCGCTGGCCGATATCGCCTGTACCTCTTTCTTTCCGGCAAAGCCCCTGGGGGGGTACGGCGACGGCGGCATGTGTTTTACCGATGACGATGCCCTGGCGGATTCCATGATTTCCGTCCGGATCCACGGAAAAGGCAGCGACAAATACGACAACATCCGGGTAGGGATCAACGGCCGGATCGACACGCTTCAGGCAGCCGTGCTTCTGGCCAAATTTTCCCTCTTTCCCGAAGAAGTGACCCTCCGGCAGCAGGTTGCCGAGCGCTATTCGTCCCTGCTGGCGGGGAATGGGTCCATCGTGGTCCCTTATATCCCCGAAGGCTCCCTGTCCGTCTGGGCTCAATACTCTCTACTGGCCCGCAATGGATCTCAGCGATCCGCCATTCAGGCCGCCCTGCAGAAGGAAGGAATCCCGACGGCGATTTACTATCCAAAGCCCCTGCATGTCCAGACCGCTTTTGCCGCCCTGGACTACAGACCGGGGGATTTTCCGGTCAGCGCCGACTGCGCGGAGCGCATCTTCAGCCTTCCCATGCACCCTTACCTGAAGGAAGGGGATCAGAAGAAAATTGCCGATGTGATCAACAGGATATAGAGAGGGAGATCAGCAGGGATGACAAGGAATATCGCCGTTGTCGGTGCCGGATATTGGGGAAAGAACCTCGTACGGAATTTTTCACAGTTGGGAGTCTTGAAAACGGTCTGCGATGCGGAGCCGCAGACGCGCCAACAGATTCCGAAGGATTACCCGGATGTGGCTGTCGCTGATGATTTTGGTTCCATCCTGAACGATCCGGATATTCAGGGGGCCGTTATCGCCGCGCCGGCGGCACAGCATTTTCAGCTGGCCCGTGCGGCCCTCCATGCGGGGAAGCACGTCTTCGTGGAGAAGCCCCTGTCCCTGACTTATAACGACGGCGACGCCCTGGTCCGCCTTGCGGCGGAGCAGGGAAGAGTCCTTTTTGTGGGTCACATCCTGAACTATCACCCGGCCGTCATCCAGATGAAGGCCATGATCAATGAAGGAAAGATCGGCAGATTGCAGTACATCTATTCCCGCCGGCTGAGCCTGGGAAAGATCCGGCGGGAGGAGAACATCCTCTGGTCCTTTGCCCCCCATGATATCTCCGTCGTTCTGAGTATTGTAGGCGAAGAGCCAGTCTATGTCGATTCCGTGGGAAACAATTTTCTCCATGCTCGGATTCCCGATGTGACCATGACCAATCTGAAATTTCCCTCCGGGATCGGAGCTCACATTTTTGTAAGCTGGTTGAACCCCTTTAAGGAGCAGCGCCTGGTGGTCGTGGGCAGCGAAGGGATGCTGGTTTTTGATGATACCCTTCCCATCGAGGAAAAACTCGTTCTTTATCCTCATACGATCAACTGGAAGGACGGCGCGCCGGTGCCGGTAAAGGCGGACAGTCAGTCCATTGACCTGTCCCTGATCTGGGAGGAGCCCCTGAGAGCGGAATGCCGGGCTTTCCTGAGCGCCATGGAGACTGGGCTGCGGCCCTTGACTTCCGGCGAAGAAGGGTTGCGGGTGCTCCGCATCCTGGAGATCAGCCAGCATTCCCTGGAGGAAAAGGAAAAAGCCGCCGATCAGGTGAAGCCGTCATTCGAAGCCCCTCCTTCCCTCTCCTATTTTGTGCACCCGTCAGCGGTTGTCGATGACGGGACCTCGATTGGTGAGGGGACGAAGGTCTGGCATTTTTCGCATATCATGAAAGGGGCGAGGATCGGGGAAAAGTGCAACATCGGGCAGAACGTGGTGGTCTCGCCCGAGGTGACCGTCGGCAGCGGCGTAAAAATTCAGAATAACGTTTCCGTCTATGAAGGGGTCACCCTGGAAGATGACGTTTTCTGCGGCCCTTCCATGGTCTTTACGAATGTCTATAATCCCCGTTCCCCTATCTCCCGGATGAAGGAAGTCCGGCGTACACTGGTTAGAAAAGGGGCCAGTCTAGGGGCTAACTGCACCGTTGTCTGCGGAAACACCGTGGGCCGGTATGCCTTTGTGGGGGCCGGTGCCGTGGTAAAGAAGGACGTGCCCGACTATGCCATGGTGGCGGGAAACCCGGCAAAGATCAAGGGGTGGATGTGTGAATGCGGTAACCGGATTGATTTTCACGGCAGCAAGGGACAATGCCGCGAGTGCGGAAAACGGTACCTGTTGTCCAAGGAAAAGGAAGAGGGGGCCCGGCGTGTTTTGCCCGTCGAATAGGAGGTAGCGTTCATTTCAGCCATCAACGGTGCCCGCCCACCGGGCAGGGGAAGCGGAGAAACACTGTCTTCATTAAGAACATCTGATCCGCCTTTGTCGAGAGCTTTTCAAACAGGCTCTTTTCTCATCCTCCCTCGGTCCATGACCTATGCCCGCGATGGGCAACGATTCATCCAAAATCCAATTCCTACTGATATTTATCCCTTCCCGATCTGGTGCAACTGTAAAAAACAAGCCAGTGCATTCTTACCGACCCCGTCAGCATAGAAAAAGCGAGACAAGTCCCGCTAACTTTTAATTGACAGGTATCTTTTTTTATTGTCTACTGATCCGCTAGAGAATGTGGTAAGTAGCGCCGGGTGAGCCGTAAGCGATTTCAGGAAGATGGTGATGTCTTTGGCTTCGTATGGTTCTGGACAGGGCTGTCAGCCCTTTTTAGTTGAAATTGAGCGGTTTACCCTGGACGTTCCGCTTGATTTCCCCTCCTGACAGAGGTTTTTCGGGACGGCTTTCGGGGATGTTATGTTCCTGCAGGCTGCCATGACTTTTAAAAGCAATCGGGGAAGAAATGACCATGAGGCCCTTTGACTTAAAGAATGAGAATTATCCCGGCCACAGGAAAGACGCAGGTCTTGAGACGGATCGTATTCCTGAAGGGGCCGTTTTGAAGAAACATGAGGGGTTCATCGCTTTTTTAAAGAGTTCAAAGACTTCGGTGGACGAGGAAGAGACATTCAGAAACTATCTGTCGGATCTCCCGGATGAGGAAGTCGTTGGATTGTATGAGGCCCTTCGTGACGAAAAAATAGAATGGGATGAAGGCTTTTTCTATCCCAACATTCAATACCTCTTCGGGACTGCCTTTGAAAGGGAGAAGGATTATCGGGAACAGCAGCTCTGGAAAGCAAAATCTCAGCAGCAAAGCGAAGTAGCTCAGTGGTATCAGGAGGCGAAAGAGAAATCATGTGTCTGGTGGATTGAAAATCACATCATTGCCCGGCATTCCTTAAGCAGTTGCATGAGCTGTGGAGCCTGTACGGCCCTCTGTCCGGCGGCGGAGTTTTATGAATTCAGTCCGCGGATGATCATGACGATCGTTCAGGAGAAAAATGAGGCGGAAATCATTGAATTGCTGAAATCGGATACCATCTGGTACTGCCACCAGTGCGGATCGTGCAAGCCCAAATGTCCAAGGGGCAACAGTCCCTTCGGGATGATTTCCTCGTTAAGGCAGCTGAGCCAGATTAAAGGGTATCATGTGGAAAGCGTCCGGGGCAGGCAGCAGTTTGCTGCACGTCATCTGTGGGGGGGCAACCTCTGGAATCGTGCCTGCACGCTTTATTTCCGCAATCCGGAGCCGATTGCCCATAGAGATTTCGGGCCGCGGTTTGCCCTTTATTTCAAGCACAAGGAAGAGATGTTCAGACGGATTGGCGCCTGCCCGGATATGGATGGCTCCCTTTCGGGACGGAAGGTTTCCGTTGAGACCCTGCAGGAGGTACGGAAACTGTGGCAAGCGGGGGGAGTGCTGTATTTATGGGAGCGCATCGAGGAGGCGGCCAGGAGGCAGGCCGAGGAGCTGGGAATCTCCCTGGACTCGTATCATGAAAAAGTGAAAAGTGAAGGTTAGGATCATGAACGTCATTCATCATGAGGGGCGCGAATCCGCATGGCAACGGTATGTCAAGGATATTCCGGACAATAATTATTTCCTGACGTTGAGCTGCATTTTGGGGACTCTTTATCCCGGATCGGAGGCCATGGTTCCCAAACTTTGGGACCTGCTCGGACTCAAATGGGAAACAAGCACCGATGCGCAATCTGGATGGACCTGCTGCTCCGCGATCGGCTACCATGGTGACATTGTCCCCATCGAAGCAACGCTTCTGACCATCGCCCGGCTGTGGTCGATCGCTCAGGAAGCGGGGATGGACGCTGTCACCCCCACCTGTGTGACCTCTTTCGGGGCTTACTGCGAATGCAAGGATCTCTATGAGCATGAACCGGGATTAAAGAAAAAAATAGACAGGCTACTTAAGGAATCCTGCGGGCGTGAGTTTGAAATTCCGAGATATCTGGTGCATGTCAGTGATGTCTACTACCATTACCGAAACCGGATTCGGGATGAATTCATGAAATTCCGGCTTGTGGAGGAAAAAACGGGCCGTCCCTTGCGGGTGGTGGATCATGTCGGCTGCCATTACAGCAAATTGTTTCCGGAAAAGCATGCCATGGGTGGTGTTGATTATTGTGAAGTCCTGTCCGGAATGGCAAAGGCATGGGGAGGGGAAAGTGTTGAATATCCGGAGCGGCGCCATTGCTGCGGCATGGGGTTTCGCCAATGCATGATTTCTCCAAATAGAGGAGCTACAATGGCAAGTGTCTACAAAAAAATGAAAAGCATGGCTCCCTTTCAACCGGATTTGATCCTTACAAACTGCCCCGGCTGCCAGGTTTTTCTCGATAAGGAGCAATGGGCCATTTCTGAAATGACGGGGGAAAAATATTTTGTTCCGGTGCTTACTTATCAGGAATTGGCCGGTCTGCTGATGGGCTGGGATCCTTATAATACCGCGGGGATCCAATTTCACACGGTTCCCGTGGAGCCGCTTCTGGACAAGATCGGGATCCCCTATGACCCCTCAAAGGCCTGGGTCGGCCTGGACGGCCAGCCTCTGGATGCTGCGGCAGAGATGGAACTGGTTTCAGCAGGTGAGAACGGAAATGGATAAACGGGTGGCCATTATCGGAGGTGGAGTGGCCGGCCTGGGCGCTGCCCTTTCCCTGGATCGATACGGGATTGAATCCATCATCATCGAGAAATCGCCGAAACTCGGCGGCAAGGTGACAGGATATGCCCATCTGTTTCCCGACTTCAAGGACGGTAAGGCGCTGGTTGCAGAATTGATCGACACGGCCGGGAGGTCGCCGTGCATCAGGGTGTTGACAAATGCGTCCATCCGTACAATGACGCGTCAAGATGGACGGTTTGAACTCTCCATGACGAGCGGTGATGCCGTCTGTGCGGACGCCGTGATCCTAACCTGCGGATTCGAGGTATTTGATGCACGAAAGCAGGGCGAATACGGCTACGGGGTGTATCCGAATGTCATCACCGCTCCGGAATTGGAGCTTTTTCTGGATCCGGAGGGGCCGACGAAGGGAAAGCTTCTTCGTCCATCGGACGGCCAGCCGGCCCAGAGGGTGGCCATCATCTTCTGCGTGGGGTCAAGGAACAAGCGCCTTGGAAATCCTTACTGCTCCCGCATCTGCTGCTCATACAGCACCAAGCAGGCCATCGAAATCATGGAGAGACACCCGGACGCAAATGTAACCTGCTTTTACATGGATATCCGGACATACGGCAGGGGATTCGAAGAGATGTACCAGTATGCCCAGGAACTGGGCGTGAAATACGTCCGGGGAAGGGTATCCGAGTGCAGTGCCCTGCCCAACGGGGACATTCAGGTTCGTGCGGAAAATACCCTGATGTGCAGGCCTGTTCAAGGTGCCTTTGATGTGGTTTCCTTGTCTGTGGGAATGGCCCCCTGTTCCGATGGGGCCCAGATTGCGGCTTGGCTTGATCTGGAGCTCGACCCCTATGGATTTTTCCAGGCGAAGGATGACTATCTGTCCCCTTACAAAACCCATCAGGAAGGGGTTTTCCTGGCAGGCAGCATCTCGGGGCTGAAGCCGATCCGGGATTGCCTGTCAGACGGCTTCTCCGCCGGCGGAGATGTCGCCCTTTACCTGCAGCGATTGCATCAGGGCAGGGCGTGACCAGGGGATGTAATGGCGAAGACGGGGAGCGGGGAAAAAGGCCAGCCCGATTACGGGTGGAGATTTCAGGGAAAGATCGTGCGTCTCTGTGAAGACCGATCTGTCCGGATGGATGAATCCTCTCATTTGATGGAGCGGGCGCTGCGCCAGATGAGCATGGAATATTTTGCCCTGGATCGCTGTCTCCAGTGTGGAATCTGTACGGAAGGCTGTCCGCACACGAAGCTCGAGACGAATGCCAGGTTTTCGCCCCGTTCCTTCATTCAGAAAGCCCGGTTGGGCCTGTTGGACCTTTCCGGCGAGGATTTGTGGCTGTGTACCCAGTGCGGGCAGTGCAAACTGATCTGCCCTTATGAAATCCCCTTTCTCGATGTCATGATCAGCCTGCGGAGCCTGGTGGTGGAGCAGGGAGCCGGCTATGTTCCGGCATCGATAAAGGGCGTTCTGTCCTCGTTGTCCTCGGCTGGAAACCCTTGGAAAGAAGACCAGAGCCGGCGTGGAGAGTGGTATGCCGATCGTGATCGTCCCGGAAACCTTTCGGGGCGCCAGGACGCGGTCATGCTTTTTGTCGGTTGTTTGCCATCCTATGACAAGCGTGCTCAAAAGATCGCAAGGGCGGCGGCGGAACTTCTTCAACGGGCCGGAGTGGCATTCGATATCCTCGGTGAGGCCGAAGTCTGTTGTGGAGAGTCGGCATTGCGGGCAGGCGATCAGGGAACGTTTGAGCGCCTGAAGGCGATCAATACAAGGAACCTGGCAAAGGGGGGAGCGAAGCGGATTTATACCCTTTCACCCCATTGCTATGATGTCATGAAAAACAGGTATGATGGCCTTGAAGCAAGCGGATGCCAGGTGTATCCCTTCGTTATCCTTCTGCACGAATTGATTTCAAAGGGTGCCCTGCCGGTCCGGAACGGAGTTCATAAACGGGTTGCCTTCCACGATCCCTGCCTCTTCAGCAAGCATCACTCCATTATCGCAGAGCCCAGAGAGGTTCTGCAGAATATCCCGGGGATAGAGCTCGTTGAGATGGAGCATTCCGGAGAAAAGAGCTTTTGCTGCGGAGGCGGAGGAGGGGGAGTCTGGCGGGACACCGCCAAGGGTGAGCGGCTTGCGGAAATCAGGCTGGAAGAGGCCTTGAAGACGGGTGCGGACATTCTGGCAACGGCGTGCCCTTACTGTCTGACCATGCTGGAAGAAAGCGCCAGGGGGGAAGAAAGGTATCAGGATCTTAAAGTGATGGATCTTTGTGAACTGCTGAGAGAAGGGGTGTTCTCATGAAAATCATCGATGCCAGGGTAAGGATGCGCACGGACCTGATGCTCAAGCCGTGGACGACGGAGTTGAAGCCCTATTACCGGGATTACGTTTCCCTTTACAAAATGAAATCCAGGCTGAGTGTCGTTCCGGTGGAGGAGCAATTTTCCTATGCGGAGCGCGCCGGAATTGAACGCATGGTGGTTTGCGGGATGGGAGACGCTGAAAATGAGCACGTCCTGGAATTATCCAGAAGGTACGACAGGATTATTCCTGTGGCCGGTGTCAGTGTGGAGATCGGCATCCGACACGCGTTGAGAGATATCAGCAAATACAAGGAGCAGGGGATTGCCGCCATCCAGGTCACGCCGCACATCCATAAAAGGGATGTCCACGACCGGCATATGTATCCCGTCTACGGCCTTTGCGAACTGATGAAGATTCCTGTTATCGTGCATGGCTCTGTTCATTTCTGGCGCGGCTCCTATATGTGGCATGGTCAGCCGCAGTACATCGATGAAGTGGCCGTGGATTTTCCGGAACTGAAAATGATCGTCTCCCACGGGGGAAATGGTTTTGGTCCTCCCATGCTGGCTGTTGCACAAAGGCATCCCAATATCTACCTGGAATTCAGTGCCCTCAATCCCATCTACATGGCGCCGGAGTTCCTGTATGCGGCCAATTCCTATCTGCGCGGCAAATGCCTGTTCGGGACGGATTATCCCCTGGTGGATTTTGAAGTGGCTGTTCAGCGCTGGAAGAAAGTGCTCCAGGAAAGGACGCAGGAGCTATTTTTCCACCAGAATGTTCTTGATGCATTATACGGCGAACCGGTTCCCTTCTGAACATCGACGGGGACAGGGAAACCGGGATCATAGTAATCCTGACGGAGGTAGAGATGGAAACAGGAAAATACTGCGACATTGCGGAAGATTTTATCCACGGGGAACATTTCAAGTGCGGCTCCTTTGTCTGTATAGAACCGGATGTTGTTGTCGGTGATAATGTGAAGCTGGGGAATCATGTCGTCCTGAAAAGTGGGACTCGGTTCAAGAACCAGATCGATTTTGCGGATTACTGCAAAACAACGGGACTGTGCATCATCGGGAACAACGTGAATGTCAGAACCGGCGCAACGATTTCCAAGTCGGTGATCGTTGAAGACAAGGCCTTCATCGGCCCCGGAATCATGACGAATCATACCCGAAACGTTGGGCACCAGAGGAGCATCGCAAAGGTGTTTCTGCTTACACGTATTCGATACGCCTCGATTATAGGCAGTACGGTATCCATAAGAGCCGGCATGACAATCTGCGCGAACGCGATTGTCGGCGCCGGTGCCGTTGTCGTGAAGGATCTGATGGAGCCGGGGGTATACATGGGCTATCCTGCCGTAAAAACGGCTGAATTGCCGGAAGGTTATTTTGTCCCGGGCGAGTCGGCGCCCTATATGTTTTCCCCGGACGACATCAACAAGTATCTGCAGTACCTGAAAGTCTAGGGGAGAGCGTCATTCTGGAACAATGAAGCTGAAGACGAGGGAGTATCAGCGCGGCGACGAACACGACATCAATAAATTGTATAAACGTGTCGCGAATATAGACCGGAATCAATCCGAATATGACTGGGAGTGGATCCATACGTGGGATGGTCCGGGTTTTGTCAGGCTCATGTTTGACGAGGACCGAGCGGAAGGGGATCAACTGGTGGCCCAGTACAGCTTGATCCCCACGCCCTTCAGCGTCTGGGGAAAACCCTACCTCGCCGGAAAGACGGAAAATTGCATGTGCCATCCCGATTACCGGGGTAAGGGGATTTATTTCCCCCATGAAAAGAATTCCTTCGAAGAGGCCCGGCAAAAATTTCAGCTCTTTTTCACGACTTCTGGAAATATGACAAAAGGTGCACCTGGTGCTGTCCGCCGCAAACTTGGCTACACTGCCTTTGATTCCTGGGTCCATTTTGTTTATATAACAGACAACGCTTTTATCCGTAAGGCATTGCAGGCCCAACTGAATAAGTATATCCTTGGTGGTTCTCGTTTTGCAAAATTTCTGACTTTTCTGATTTCCCGTTTGGTTTATTTCAGTTTTGCACTGAAACCAGGGGGGAAAATCCTCCATGACATTAAATTACGTAAAAAAGACGAGGTCTCGCTTGCCGATATTGAACGTCTTTGGATCTGCAACAAAAGAGAATACGGTGTCAGCATTGACCGCACCAGTTCTTATCTTGATTGGAGGATCAACAGCAATCCCTATCAGAATCACTCTTATCTGTGCGCTTACGATAGGGAAAATCTCATAGGCTATATTATCTTTTACGAAGCCAAGGATACAATGATTCATGTTATGGACATTCTGGCCGACAGAAAGGACGAAGTGATATTTTCCGAACTGATACAATCCCTTATCCTCTACGCAAAAAAGAAAGGGGCTGGTGCGGTCAGGTGTACGACGTTGAGTCATAATGTGCTGCTGAAGAAGATGTTTCGCAAAAATGGTTTTGTGTCTTTTAATCCGACGCATTCCTTAAGGATGTTTAAGTCAAAAAACAAAAGACAGAATCCGTTTAACGTCTTTGTATCAGAGACGGTTGATACCTCTGGAAACATACTGGATCCCTGCAACTGGTATATTACGGACCTGATCAAGGAAGGTAGATCAAGTTGAACATTATTCAGCATTTCCTGGCGCAAATTGCACAAGATAGAGGCGATTTGGACTCGATACCTGGGAGGTCTTATCCGGCATTGAAATGAGAGGCGTCGGTGTTCAACATAATTCCTCTCATTGCTGTTTCCCCTTTTGAAAATTTAAATAAATTTTTGATTACACAGACATTTCGAATTGTACAATACAAATAAATCATTCCAATGCTCACGGTCAGTTCAGCCTTTCGAAATTGCAGCCAGATAAATTCATGGACTTACGTTGTGCCAACGCTTGAAATATGCCTACAACTGCCGAACACCGGTTTATTAAAAATATCTTATTTCGCTTACTCCTCAATCTGCCCGTCACCATCAGGGGATTTATTGTTCTCCCCCTTCTGACTCGGACCTATCCCCCGGAAATATATGGTTTATGGCTGCAAATTCTTCTCATTAAAGAAATATTAATTCCCTTGCTCAGCTTACGGCTGGAAACAGCCCTGCTCCGGTATCTTGCTTCCGAAGATAACAAGCTAGACGTCATCAAATCTGTTTTCACGATTACCGCATGCTGCTGCCTGATTTTTGTTTCCTCCATCTTTTTATTTCCCCATCTTCTTTCAAATTTGATTTTCGGCACGGCGGGATTTTATGTTCTTTTATTATTCGCTGCCGTCTGGATATCCATTCATGCCTGCATGCATATCGGATTTGTTGTGCTCAGGTCACAGGAGCGGATCAAGACCCTTTCCCTGCGGGAATTGCTGTCAACACTTTGGCTCATCAGTGCCGTTACCGTTGCCTATTTACTGCGCATTGACGTAAATTATCTGGTGGTCATCTGCATCATTGGTGACAGCGTGTTGCTTATTTGGATATTGATCCAGATCGGCGTACCGTTCCCTTTGAGGCGTCCTGATCTTGCCTTTTACCTGGTCAAGAAATATGTTCCCTATTCTGCACCTCTTATTGTAAATTCCCTTTTTCTCTGGTTCACAAAATCCGTTGATCGGTTGTTGATCATCCATCTGCTGGGGTTGAGTTATATGGGTGTTTACGGGGTAAGTCTTCAGATTTCAAATCTTCTTGCCGTTGTTTTGAGTCCGATCAATTATGTTTTATTTCCCCGGGCGGCGGCTTCATGGCGTCCGGACAACACAGAGGAAGCAAGCCGGTATTTTTCTCAGGCCGCAACCCTGACTCTTGTTTTCGGTGCACCTGTGATCGTCGGGCTGTATGTCATTTCCAAGGGATTGATCCCGCTGCTGGCAGGCCAAGATTACAGTGTGTCCCCCGATCTCGTGGGCTATCTGATGTTTTCCGGATTGGCTTTGATGATTTATCAGAATCATCTGTATGTAATCCATCTGATGGAAAAAACCTATCTTCTCCCGGCGCTTTTCATCTTTACTGCAGTCGTGAACTACATACTCGGATATGTTCTTATCAGCCACATTGGACTTCTTGGGGCAGGCATAGCGCGTTTTGTTACGTTTTTTGTCATGGCATTCATCATCTCTCTCTGGGCACGCAGATACATTACCTTTTCCCTGCCCTGGAGATTGATCCTGAAAATCATAGCGATCTCCATTCTCATGGGGATCTGTATTTCTTGGATGCCAGTTCAATCATGGCTTAATCTAATTCTGACCACTCTTGCCGGCGTTTCTCTCTATTTGGTGCTATTGATCGTAACTCGAGTGGTGACACGTCAACACATGGCACAAATTAAAAAGTTATGGAAATAACTGGGAAAATATCTTATTCTTCCCATCGTGCTGATACGGCAAAGGTCTCTTGGTTTCGTGATATTCTCTCGGACAGAATCATAAGGACTCGTTTGAGTTCTCTTCATCTATCCTACGGAACCAGGGAAAAAACAAAATTCTCAGACAGGAAGATGAATATTTACATACCTCAGAAACCGAGATCATTTGATGAGATGTCTTCGGTTTTTGACAAGATAAATCAAGGAACACCTTGGATCAAGGGCGATGACTCGATTATTGAAACTGACATTGACTTGATTTCTTTTGCTTTGTGGATACTGAATCGTGAAGAGGAAACCTTGCAGTGTGATAACAGTGATTGCTGGGACAGGGAGGGGAGATTCCTTCTCTGTAAGTCCTTGGCATACAGGAAAGGTCAATGGAAACGGCCTGTCCTTGATCTCCTGCTTGTTCAACTTGTCAAAGTCATTGAAGAAAAAATTGGTTTCCCTCTGCTCAGGCGTAAGCCCTGGGGTGAAAGAGGAGAAATGGCCGTTTGGGCAACACATGATGTAGACAGGTTGATGATCCAGTACGGGTTGTTGTTAAAACTCCCTGTCTGGTTGTTTTTCGCGGCAAAACACTTGGTACGGGGGAATAAAGAAAACGGACTTTATTGGGCGAGGAAATGTTTCAGAAATTTGAAAAGCAGAGAAGATTCAGTCTATGAAAGCAGTCGGAAACTGGCAGCACTGGAAAAAAAGCATCGCTTAAAAAGCACCTACTTTTTCATGGGGCTTCGAAGAGGCATCTCATGGGGTGAACGGCTTCGATATCCTATATCCCACCCCAAGGCGAAAGCGCTATTACGTAATCTTGTAAGGGATGGCAACGAAATCGGTTTGCATCCCGGCAGATACAAACCATTTGATAGAGGCCACCTGATAAACCAGAAGAGAAATCTTGAGCAGGCCCTGGGTAAAGAAGTCAATGTGTTGAGAAATCACCATTTGCTTGTTCATTATCCTGACTCATGGAAAATGGCAGAAGCGTGTGGTGTTTCTGTCTGTTCGAACGTGGGTTGGCGTTCTGGCAATGGATTCCGTGCGGGTACCTGCTGGCCCTATCACCCCTTTGATATCCATGCGGACAGGCAATTGAATATATTAGAAATTCCAATGATTTATATGGATAACGCCAATGACGCGGAATCTGAAATCGTCAGAGAAGTCCTTTCGCTTGCCAATGAAGTTTCGCTCGTTCATGGTGTGCTGACTATCAATTTTCACACACACATCTTTGAAACTTTCGATCTGTCATCCAAGGGGGCTGCATATAAAGATCTATTGGAAGGATTAAAGAAATACAACTTTTTAAACACGGAAGATATTGTCGGCAACCTTTGGAACGTTAATAATGATTGTTAAGAAAAATCAAATTCTAAACATCATCCTGCTTCTCCTATTTAAAGCATTTCTGGAAGTGCTGTATGTTAAATTTGTTTATGAATTTTTTTCGTATGCAGGTTATGGGCTGAATATAAATATCACGAAATTATTTGAATCTTATTTTTTAATCATTCTTCTATATTTAATGCTGCCCGAGGATGACGACGTCCCATCAAAAATTGTATTAAAGCTTCTATTCCTCTTCATGGTTGTTCCCTTCTGCTCTTTTTATGCATTGACCGATAAGGAACGGTCTTATTTTTATTTCTTCGTCATCAGTTTTGTCCTTACAATGGTTGTAAGAACGATCATTCCTGCCGCTAGAATAAAAAAACTGCAGTATGGCAGCATCGCCATGTACGCCTTTGTAACATTTGTTTCTTTGATTGTGCTTTCCGTGCTGATCAAAGAAAATGGCTTACCCACATTCAAGGCTTTCAATCTTGCCGCTGTTTATGAAGTCAGGGGTGAGGCAGAACGTGGTTCACAGCTGATAAACTATATGATCGGATGGCTCGCCTGTGCGATCAATACATTTCTCATCGGACTGGCATGCTATCAGAAGCGATATTTTCGGTTGCTGATTCCGTTAGGTGTTCAGTTGATCCTTTATGCCTATCTGGCACAGAAAAGCTTTCTCTTTACCCCACTGGCCATTGTTTGTCTTTTTATTGCCGTTAGAAGTAAAAATCTTTCAAGGACCATACTGATTGTACTTGTCTTGAGTTTATCCATTCTCTACGCATTCCGCGGTGAAGACATCGTGAAATTTCCCGCATCCCTGTTGGTAAGACGTGTCTTTTTCGTTCCCGCTAATGTAACCTACAATTATTATGATTATTTTTCAAAAAACGAGTTTGTTTTCATGTCGAATTCCAAGATAACGCTGGGGCTGATTGATACGCCTTACAAAGAATCCGGTGTGGCCATCGCGAATTTAATGGGATTGACTTACGCGGAAAATATAAATACCTACATGAATACCGGGTATTTAGGTAACGCATATATGCAATTCGGTTTCGCAGGAATGCTGTCTTTCTCATTTATTTTAGGGCTTGTATTGGTTTTCGTTGATTCCTGTGCGAAGAATATCGATGTCGGCTTGGCTTTATCGGCTGTCATTATTCCCCTTCAGAAATTGAGCAACACGGCTCTTTTTTCTTCTTTTTTGTCCAACGGCCTGTTGATTGGAATGATGATGTTATGGTTGTATGAAGAACGTTCATCCATTTTGGCATTTAACCTGAATTCCCGGATCATTGTAACGAGGCGGGGGGTGTAACCCCCAGTTTATCGTAGAGATCCATTTGGTGTTTCGTTATTTCACCAAGCTGTAGTTTCTTCCCCGGCACTTCAAAGCACTCAATCATATCGAGTTCATCTAAAACTTCCTGCAATGTATAGTCTTTGAACAGGTTGTTCATCTGCATTTTACGGCTGATGTAGGATAGAAAGATGAGGGCGATGAACTGCACAAAGAGCTTGCCGTCTAAGCTTTGTTCTGAGGAAACAGACAGGCGGCGGAGATTCAGCCGTTCTTTCAGATTCTCGAAGGCCTTTTCCACAAGGTCCTTGTTCCTGTAGGTCGAAAGGGCCTCAATCGGGTCTTTGATTTCGTTGCTCAACAGAGCGAAATAACCGTAGTTGCGTTTCGCCGCCGCGATGGCCTCTTCCTTGGCAATGATTTTCATGCCTCGAACCGGCGTGGTTTTTACCTCGAAATATTGGGCGTACTGCTTCTCGTGATCAGGATGGCGCTGATCGCTTTCCAGCTCTGCCTGTAAATTGGCCAACCGACTATTGAAGGCTTTTTCATCTTCCAGGGCCCGATCAGGGGAATAATACAGATGAAGGTACATACGGCGATCCGCGTTGAGCCTATCCCCTCGATAGGGTCGATCCTGGACATAGCTCCATGTAACCGGCAAGGAATAGGCGTAAAGCTGGTAGTCCTGATGATAATGGGTCCAGTTGCGCATCTTATCCCGAACGGTTTCCAAATGGGTCTGCACAAGCTTCAGCGATAACCTGGCGGCAATCAGAAACTTGATATGATGCCGATACAGGTCGTTGATGTTGGCCGCACTGAAAAAGCCCCGATCCATGACCACTTTGATCTTCTCATACCCCAGGGTGTTCATGTCGGCCAGAACGTTTCTCAGGGTTTTCACATCGGGAATGTTTCCCGCCAGTTTCCGGTAATAGAAAGGCAAACGGGATTCCTGCCCGAAAAGCAAAGCCAGGTTGATCTGTTCCAGGAGTTCGTGATCTTTGTTCTTCCCGTAACGCACCTGCCTGAGGCACTTGGAATAACTGGAGATGGACGTACTGTCGTAGGCCAGATATTCCCTCTCTATCCGCCGTTTTCCCTGAAGCCGAAAAAATCGCTGCCGGGCTTCCTCGGTAATGGATGCGAAGAGTTCGCTGCTCCGCTGTGAGGGGATAACCGCGCCATGAGGGTGGCGATGGATTGCGGCCCATCGGGGGAACCGGCTCAGAGGATTTCTATCCTCAAGAATCAGGTAATAGGCAATGGACAGGATCTGTCGATAACTCTCGGGAAAGCATGTCTTCAGATCTTCCGTCACACCCGTGTCCTCTCCGATGCGGTCAAAAAGATAGGGGGCGCCATAAAAACTCCGCGCTGTCATTGTAATCGGCACTGGCCCTCGTTTGATTTTTTCTCCGGCAATGCCTTCTTTTTTCTTTCTGGTTGGAATGACTTCTTGCGTTTTGGGATCCAGTCGCCCGATGCATCTGCGCTTCGCCCGGGACTGTCGTTTATCCTTGTCCCAGTAAGAAATCGATTCGTATGCATAGGTGACTCCTGTCTTTTTGTTGGTCTGATAGACGATAGCCGGCATATGCGATCCCTCCTCTCGTTACAATATATACATTGTAACGATGAACAATGCAAGGAAAAATCGCTCTTAACTCTTTTTTATTGATGGCTTATTCTATTTCTCGTTACACTTTCTCGGGAACTCAGGTCTAATGGGCAACAGCATCTCCGCATCTTGGAACCTATAGGAGCAACAATGCCTTATGTCAATAACGTACCGTCAATAAGGGGAAATAAGGCTGCAGTTTGTCCTGTTGCCAAATGCGTTCTTTATG
>Ga0265295_1000497_pt1 | contig 79288 bp, 77 predicted proteins | sample Munlansysbiofilm_FD_192503 | JGI IMG/M metagenome (GOLD analysis project Ga0265295, IMG submission 192503) | Leachate microbial communities from a municipal landfill in Southern Ontario, Canada - Methane capture system biofilm | ecosystem: Engineered > Solid waste > Landfill > Unclassified ... | reverse complement strand
GCAACGGCTTCTTTTTTAAACTCTTGAGTGTAAGTTTTATACACACGCTTCTGATTCATATTTCACCTCAAGCTAGACGGGGTCTATTGTCTCTCATTGAAGTGTCCATTTGAATTAGACCAGAACAGAAGCGCTAGTAACGAAGGGCTGGGAAATCATCAGGGTTTTTTGAGTAAAAGCTGAAACCTTATTTACACAGACTTGATTACCTTACGTAAGTTAGGCTTTATTAAAGGTTGTGCTGAATAATAATAGCTACGAATATTTGGGTAATGGTCATTTTTCGATATGTGATTTTTGCCCAAAAACAAGCTGGTCTCTGTTTGGTCTCAACTCGGTCTCAATTAAAAAACAGTGATTTTTGCGACCAAACGGGCGGAGGTCATGACATCTACCCTAGAGACCAATAAAAAATGACCTCTGCTTTTTAGGGGCGGCACTCTTGGAGCTTTTTTGACTAAAACCAGTAGCTGTAACATGCTGATTTTAAAGGGAAATGGCGCACTCGGCGGGATTCGAACCCACGACCCTTGCCTTCGGAGGGCAATACTCTATCCAGCTGAGCTACGAGTGCATTTGAAAAAGTATAGCAAATTTGAAGCTTTTTGACCCTCGCCCTAAATCTGGATTTTCGCCTTGAGTGCCGCCTTCGGAGGGCAGTACTCTATCCAGCTGAGCTACGAGTGCAGCGCCGCGATTATACAGGTTTTTGGATGATTGCCCACTGCGCGTTTTGCAGTTGTAAATTATAGACCTCTTATAAGTCCACACTTAAAAAAGCTAATCACTCATCAGGTCGCTATCCTTTGCACAACGCTTGTATTTCTATGCCAGCGGTCGCTTAATCAACCGACTGAATATTAAAGTCGTTTGTATTGATACGGACGGCTGATCCCTTCCCCGTTTTCCGGAGGCATTATGCTTTTAAGCGACCCCTCACTCTTTCAACAACAAGCCTGTATTGGTGGGCAATGGTGCGCTGCTGATTCTGCGCAAACCATCGCTGTGACCAACCCTGCCAATGCCGAATTCTTAGGCTCTGTACCCAATATGGGCGCAGCAGAAACGCAGCGTGCCATTGCAGCAGCACATGCAGCCCTCCCCGATTGGCGCAGCAAAACCGCAGCGCAGCGTGGGCAGATTATGCGGCGCTGGTTTGAACTGATGATGCAGCATCAAGACGATTTAGCACTGCTGATGACCCTTGAGCAAGGCAAGCCCTTAGCCGAGGCGCGCGGAGAAATTGCTTACGCGGCATCCTTTATCGAATGGTTCGCTGAAGAAGCTAAACGCGCTTATGGCGATACTATTCCCAGCCCGTCGAGCAGCTCACGCTTAATGGTGATCAAACAACCCATTGGTGTCTGTGCGGCGATTACTCCGTGGAATTTCCCCGCGGCGATGATCACCCGTAAAGCCGGTGCAGCGCTGGCGGCCGGTTGTACCATGGTGATTAAACCGGCATCGGCTACGCCCTTTAGCGCACTGGCGTTAATGGTTTTAGCGCAGCGGGCGGGTGTTCCTGATGGGGTGTTATCGGTAGTGACGGGTAGCGCCAGCGCGATTGGTGGTGAGCTCACTGGCAATCCATTGGTGCGCAAGTTGTCATTTACCGGTTCGACTGATGTGGGTCGGACCTTGCTGCGCCAATGTGCCGAGGATATTAAAAAGGTCTCTTTAGAGTTAGGCGGTAATGCGCCCTTTATTGTCTTTGCCGATGCAGATTTAGAGGCAGCAGTCACCGGAGCCATCGCAGCGAAGTTTCGTAATGCCGGGCAAACCTGTGTCTGCGTCAATCGTTTTTATATACAAGATGAAGTCTACGCTGAGTTTGCTGAGCGCTTAACTGCAGCGGTACAGCAATTACGTATCGGCGATGGCCGCAGTGCAGGTGTGACAATTGGGCCCTTGATTGATCAAGCTGCCGTGGATAAAACTCAAGCACATATCGCTGATGCAGTGCACTTGGGCGCAACTTTAAAGAGTGGCGGCAAGGTCACAGAAGGCACCTTTGTTGAGCCTGCGGTACTGACAGATGTGCCACACAACGCACTATTAGCGCGCGAAGAAACCTTTGGCCCAGTGGCTGCTTTAATGCGTTTTAGTGATGAACAAGAAGCTATAAAACTCGCCAATGATACGGAGTTTGGTTTGGCGGCGTATTTTTATAGCCGTGATATTGGCCGTTGCTTCCGTGTCTCTGAAGCTTTGGAATACGGCATGGTCGGTGTTAATACCGGGCTGATGTCTAATGAAGTTGCACCCTTTGGTGGTGTTAAATCATCGGGGCTGGGTCGCGAAGGCTCAAAATATGGATTGGATGAATATCTGGAAGTGAAGTACATCAATTTTGGTGGAATCAACTAAGCAATACCAGCGCACATCAAGTCAAACTTAGGCAGATGGATGCTCTCTATCTGCCTAAGCTAGCAAAACTCGTTTAGAGACTCATGTGCAATACAGTACGGCAATGCTCTGGGGTAATATCGCTATGCTCACCTAAGGCCACCATGCCATGCGCTTGCAGTTGCGCCAGCACCGGCTCAATGCATTCAGCGTCTAATTTATAATCCGCCAAGCGCGTCGGTACACCGACCGTTTCAAAAAACTCACGGGTTTTGGCAATCGCTGCATCAATGCGCTGTTCGTCATCACCTTCAGTGATACCCCAAACACGCTGAGCGTATTGCAGTAGTTTTGCGTGTTTTTCTTTACGGCGTAATTGCATCATACTTGGCAAAATAATCGCCAAGGTTTGTGCATGATCTAAACCATATTGCGCAGTCAGCTCATGACCTAACATATGCGTCGACCAGTCTTGCGGCACACCCGCACCAATTAAACCGTTGAGTGCTAGTGTGGCCGTCCACATCAGATTAGCGCGCACTTCATAGTTATCCGTTTCACGTACCGCTTGTTCGCCAATCTCAACTAGGGTTTGCAATAAACCTTCAGCAAAACGGTCTTGTACTGGAGCATTCACTGGGTAAGTTAAATACTGCTCCATCACATGCACATAGGCGTCCACCACACCATTGGCCACCTGACGTGTTGGCAGAGTGTAGGTTTTAGTTGGATCAAGCACAGAAAACTGTGGGAAAACTAGATCACTATGGAAAGGTAATTTAGTCTTAGTGGCTACACGGGTAATCACGCCGCCATTGTTCATTTCTGAACCTGTAGCTGGCAAAGTCAAGATGGATCCCATGGCTACAGCTTCAGTGATATTACGACCACCTTGTTCAAGAATACTCCAAGTATCACCGACAAAAGGTGCAGCACCCGCAACAAATTTAGTGCCGTCAATCACCGATCCACCACCCACAGCCAGTAGGAAATCAATCTTCTCTGCGCGTACTAAATCAACCGCTTTGCTCAGCGTCTCATAACTTGGGTTAGGCTCAATACCACCAAACATTAAGGTATAGCGCGCACCTAGAGCAGCTTTAACCTCAGCTAAAGTGCCGTTACGCTCTGCACTACCGCCGCCGTACAAGACCATCACACGTGCGTCTTGTGCAATGTACTGAGTGATCTCAGCAACCCGCCCTTCACCAAAAATAATACGGGTTGGGTTGTAGACATTAAATTTTTGCATGGATAAAACTCCAATTGAGGTGACGCTACCTTGCCACACTCAATACGTTAGGAAAACACTATTTAATGGCAGAGCCTTGTCGCAAGGCTATCGCTTGCATGCACAACTCTTCACTTTCGTTATGCTCTACACTCCAAGCCTTGAGTCCGATAATAGTAAAGGTAAAATCTGCCCTGCTGGGCCCGTTAAGCTAAATTCTCGTGGATAACGACAGTTCACCGGCTCAGGATTAATATGTGCAACACAGACACCGGCCCGCGAAGCAATGGCTGGAATTTGTGCGGCGGGCTGCACAATACCTGAAGTACCTACCGAGAGCAGCACATCACAAGCGCCGGCAACATCAAACGCAGCTTCTAATGCTTTATGGGGTAAGTCTTCGCCAAACCACACCACACCCGGTCGAATCATCCCCTGACACGCACTGCATTCTGGAGGCTGTATGGCTTGCTCGTCCTGCATATTGGGCGGGCTGGTAAAACTATAGGGTTGAGCACAGGTAAAACAACGGGGACTAAAAATACTGCCATGTAAGTGTAATACAGGCTGACTGCCTGCGCGCTCATGCAAATCATCAACGTTTTGGGTAATGACAGTGACTTTAGCAACCCGTTGCGCTAACTGAACAATGGCATGATGGGCAGGATTAGGTTGTGCTTGCAGCAATAACTGCCGACGCCACTCATACCAACCCCAAACTAAAGCAGGGTCGGCTAGAAAAGCCTCAGGCGTCGCTAAGCGCATGGGATCAAAGCGCTCCCATAAACCGGTCAGTGCATCACGAAAGGTACTGACACCACTTTCAGCAGACACACCAGCACCGGTAAAGACCACCACATGCTGAGCATCACGCAAGGCGGCACTTAACTCATTTGGAATATGCAGTTTTTTATTAGACATTATTATTTCTCCATATCGACTATATTTATCAGCATAATTGCTCAAGCGACTTAAAGTTGACATCCTCACCGCCCTAAAGAGACGGTGATTCCTACCGCTAGACGGCCATGCCCGGCCGCGAGAATGTTACGTGCCGCATTGATATCACGGTTGTGGGTGACACCGCACTCACACGTCCATTCTCTTATTCCAAGTCCTGCGATACCTTTCGGCCTGCTGTCGGGCAAAGCGCCACAACTGCTACAGGTTTGGGTGGTGTATGCCTCGTTGACTTCCTTAAAAACAATGCCTGCGTGATCGCACTTATAGTCCAACATTGTTTTTAATTGGCCCCAGCCAGCGTCTAGCACTGATTTGGCCATCTTGGTTTTAACGAGTTTTAAACTACTGACATTACCCACATAGATTTCACCGCAGCGATTGACCAGCTTGCGACTGAATTTATGTAGGCTGTCTTTTCTACGGTTAGCAATCTTGGCGTGGATAGTTTTGACGCGCTGCTTGTTTCTGGCGCGTTGCGCCACAGCCAGCTTTTCTTCCAAGCCACGATAGAAGCGAAACGCTTCCAGCGTTTCACCGTCCGAACAGGTCGCAGTGGTGGCTAAACCAAGATCAATACCGATGCGGTCTTGACCTACCGGTGTGGCAGCTTCCACATCAACCACTACATTAAAGTACCAGCGTCCACGGGTATCTTCATTAAAACTACCTGATCTGAATTTATACTGGCTTAGGCCGTAACTGTCCCATACGCCAAAATAGTGGCCGTTGTGATAGACCTGCCCATTCTTCCACTGGGCAGCCGCGGTATTCAGTGGAATCCAGCCTAACGAGCGCCTTACACCGCCCGACTTACGCCAGTTCAGCCGTGCTTTTTTGAATTGTTTACGGCGCGTAACATATTCGCCTGCAATGCACTGCAAGGTCTGGCTGTGCAAACCCAACTCTTTGTTTGCGCCTTTAGTGTAGGGATGAAAATCATAGGCTGACAAAAACACACCACGCTCTTTAATTGAACGCTGGCTTAGCTCATTCACATAGTTCCAGGCAAAGTTCACCGACCGCGCCATATTGTTAAGCAGCGCAACATGCTTGTCTTTGACTCGGACTTTGAGTGTTTTAGTGTGCCTATCCATACTGTACATAATACCAGTAAAGCACGTTAAACCCAAGCGAAAGCTGCGCTTTCCTCGCTATCCATCCCCGCACTAAAAGTACGGAGTCTTTCGCGCAAAACCTGATAAATTTCAACCCTAGAGCCCGAAAAAATCTCTCGCTCACCATAGCCTTATCAGCTGATAAGCTTCAAACTAACTTCTTATTCTAGTTATTTCAGTTGAGTAAGCGCCTGCTAGCAGCGCCCATACCCCATAGGCAACAATGTGTTAAAAATCTCCACTTGCCGTACCGTACTGCTAACCCTATTGAGCTTAATCATCTTAAGCGGTTGCGCTGGAGTCAAAACGGTCTCAGTCAGTACCAATGATTATATGTCACAACGCCGAGGTGATATTTTAACCACCGGTGAAATGAGCTCAGCTGTCGGTGTCGCCCTGCAAGTGGTTGGTGTTAATGAAAAACAATGCCGCACCGCACCACAACACTGCCGCAGCAGTTTGGCCGATAATATTGGTCTGGATGATGAGCAGCGTATGTCTGCCTTGGCCGAACTGTGGTTACAAGAAGCACTGGCCATGGATAAAAAAATCAATGAAGGCCTCCTTGCTGAAGATGTGCTCAATGCCTACTTAGAAACTGCGCGACATGCGTACGCCTATTTATTTTTAACACCGCGCTCACCCAGTCAGCGCGCGCTGGAAGATCGACAAACGCAAGTGCGTGACTACTACAACTTTGCCGTCCAACAAATGGTGGCGCGCACCTTTAATCATCACCATCAGCACCTACTCGACAGCATTGATAAACAAGGCAAATTCAGTGTGACATCCAAACAATGGCAAATTAGTGGGCAGCTCAATGAAGTACGCCTAGCTGACGGTCAACAAATACCTGAAAAACTGATTCCAGCCTCATCACTGACCTTTAAAGGCCTGCGTAATCAATACCGTCGCGATGGTATTGGCGCAGAATTAGTGGCTGTCACCGCAAAGCGCGTGGTGAATAAAAATAGCCGTGAAGACGCATTTAGTGAAACACCCTTCCCTGCAGTGACCGCCGTGCTGCGCTTTCCCGGCGATACTTTAGATGAAATTCTCAGCACTCAGCATGTCGAGTTACTTGGTTTTGATCCCTATCGCCGTGACAGTGTGTATCTATCAGGAACGCAAGTGCCCTTAGCTGCAAACTTCACCTCAGGTTACGGCTTATGGTTGGCGCGCTCAGGCTTTGCCAAGCAATCATTACTGACCTTAGTCGGCCGCGGCGAAGTATTAGAACAGCCGCGTGTGTATTTAATGCAGCCCTACGACCCCAATCGTCGCGTGATTATTATGTTGCACGGTTTAGCCAGCAGCCCAGAAGCTTGGATTAATGTGGCCAATGAAGTGTTGGGTGATGAAACGCTGCGCAAAAACTATCAAATCTGGCAGGTGTATTACCCAACCAATGCGCCCTTAACCTTTAACCAGCATGCGATTCGCCAAGCCATTCAAGAAACCCTGCAGGCCTTTGACTCCAATGGTAATAATCGAGCCTCTAAGGATGTGGTGCTGATTGGCCACAGTATGGGCGGCGTTTTAGCACGCCTATTGATTTCCGAGTCAGGTGATGCTTTTTGGAAGCCTATGGTGAGATTATATGGCCTAGAAGGTGAACGTAAAGAAAAAGCCCGCAAAAAACTGAAAGACTATGTGTGGTTTAAGCCGATGCCACAAGTCAGTCGCGCCATCTTTATTGCTGCGCCACATCGCGGTACACCCTTTGCAGAAAATCGCTTTTCGCGTTGGGCGGCTGGAGTGATTAAGCTGCCGGTATCCATGCTGGGACGTATTACTGAAATCGCACAACTGCTGGTCGACCCCAGCTCAGCCAGCGGCGCTCCGCTCACACGTCCGTTGAACAGTATTTCTAACCTCAGCGATCAAGACCCCTTTGTGCGTTTAGCTGCCGACTTACCCATTTCCAGCCACGTGCCATACCATTCAATTATCGGTAACGACACGCCTGATCTTAGCCTTGAGCAATCCAGTGACGGTGTTGTACCTTACAAGAGCTCACACTTAGCTGGGGCACAATCAGAAAAAGTGATTCGCTCATGGCATAGCGTGCAAGAAACCCCTGAAGCCATTGTCGAAGTACGCCGTATTTTGCATACCCATTTACGCGACACCAACGGATTTTCTTATGTCGATTAAGATGCGCTCTGCCTTACTGATCAGCCTCGATGTGCTGCTATCACTGATGATTGTTGTTGCCGCACTCTGGGGTGGTTTAGCGCTGTATTATCAATTGCCATTCGCTCAACTGGGGCTGTGGGCTGGCTTAGTGTTGTGGGCAGGTGTGTCCGTCGTTGCGCTAGTACGCTTATGGCGTTACAACCGCTGGCAAGGGCTGTTGCTGTACTTAGTTTTACATGCAGCACTGTTAGTCTGGTGGAACAGCTTAACGCCCTCTAACCAAAACCTCTGGGAAGATGATGTTGCACAAATGACCACCGGTCGCGTCGAGGGTGATCAAGTTACGCTCTTTAATGTGCGCAACTTTGATTGGCGCTCAGAAACCGACTACACGCCACGCTGGGATACCCGTGAGTATGATTTAAGTAAATTGCAGTCGGTGGATATGCTGACCTCACATTGGGGTATGGATGCGATTGCCCACGTTCTCGTCTCATTTGGCTTTGATGACGACCAGTTCGTCACTTTTTCTGTAGAAATCCGTAAAAAGAAAGGTCAGACATTCTCTGAAGTTGCTGGTTTTTTCAAACAATATGAACTGAGTATTCTTGCCACTGATGAACGTGATGCCATAGGTGTGCGTCCGAATGTGCGTGGCGAAGATACTTTTTTATATCGCATTGATATGCCTGAAGACATTCGCCGCCAGCTGTTTGTATCTTATATTGAGCAAGCCAATCAGCTGATTGAGGAGCCACGTTTTTACAATACTGTCACCGCCAACTGCACCACTTTAGTATTTGGCATGATGCAACATATCAGTGGTGGTTTACCGCTCGATTCTCGTCTATTACTCACCGGCTATCTGCCGAGCTATATCGAAGAGCTTGATGGTCTCACCGATGGCTTTGATTTAGCACAATTGCGCAGTGCCGGACGTATTACTGAGCGCTCAAAGCAAGCAGAAAACAGTGCAAACTACTCGAAAATCATTCGCCAAGGCGTTCCTGGCTGGTCCTCACAAAATTGAAAAGTGGTAAAAAAATACCGTTTTTCAATGATTTTGAACTTTTATTTAACTGAGCCAGCATCTTTTTCTACGAATTTTGCTCTGAAAAAGTGCCTTTTATCAAAAAAAACAAAAATAATTAAACTATTTTTTTAGACGTTTTTTAAGCACTTTTCCAATATCTGTTTCGGCAAGCTATAGCGCTGCGAAACGGTCATTCTTGTTGGTCAAAAAATAGCCTTATCAACCGCCCATATAGCTGTTTCTACACAAAAGCGCGGTTGTTATTATTTTTTAAGCTGCCTACTCTAATAGGGCTAAACCAATAACCACAAGGATTTATTTTGAGTTTTGCTTCCGTCAAACTCCGTCAGCCTATAGACGGTGACGGCCATGCCCTACATCAACTGGTCGCTCGCTGCCAGCCCCTAGACACCAACTCGGTGTACTGCAACTTACTTCAGTGCACTGACTTTGCGGATACTGCTATTGCTGCGGAAAACGCCGATGGAAACCTGGTTGGTTTCATTTCCGGCTACCGCCCACCAGCCCGCCCCGACACCCTTTTCGTGTGGCAAGTTGCTGTTGATAGCAGTATGCGCGGTCAAGGTTTAGCGCTGCGTATGCTTTTAGCCCTGACTGCACGGGTTGCCGTTAAAGGCGTTCGGTTTATAGAAACCACTATTTCGCCCGACAACGCCGCCTCTCAGGCTTTATTTTTAAAAGCCTTTAATCAATTAGGAATCTCTCACACCACTTCGGTGCTCTTCTCCAGCCAGCAACATTTTTCTGGCCTGCATGAAGATGAAGTGCTGTACCGAGCGGGCCCCTTGCCTCTCGATTCCACACAATAAATATTACAGGATTAAATATGAATGCCTTCGAAAAGAATTTCGAACAAAACGAATCAGGCGTAAGAAGTTATTGCCGCTCATTCCCAGTGATGTTCAAACAAGCACAAGGTGCTGAATTGGTCACCACTGAAGGTAAACGCTACATCGACTTTTTAGCCGGTGCCGGTACCCTCAACTATGGTCATAACAACCCCATATTGAAAAAAGCACTGATTGAATATATAGAAAACGATGGCCTAGCTCATGGTTTGGATATGTATTCAGAAGCTAAAGGTCGTTTTTTAGAAACCTTTAATCGCCTGATTTTAACGCCACGTAACATGCAGGATTACCTCATCCAGTTTACCGGTCCAACCGGTACTAACGCGGTTGAAGCAGCTCTGAAACTGGCGCGTAAAGTTAAAGGCCGTAATAACATCGTCAGCTTTACCAATGGTTTCCATGGTTGCTCGATCGGTGCTTTGGCAGTCACGGGTAACCAACACCACCGTGGTGCTGCGGGTATCGCGCTGTCTGATGTCAGCCGTATGCCGTATGACAACTACTTTGGTAAAGACGCAGACACCATCGCCATGATGGATAAATTGCTGTCTGACCCCAGCAGTGGTTATGACAAACCTGCTGCAGCGATTGTTGAAGTCGTACAAGGTGAAGGTGGTCTAAATGCCGCTTCTGCTGAGTGGGTACGCAGTCTGGAAAAATTGTGCCGCAAGCACGATATGTTACTGATTGTCGATGATATCCAAGCCGGTTGTGGTCGTACCGGTACCTTCTTCAGTTTTGAAGAAATGGGTATCAAACCTGACATGATTACCCTGTCCAAGTCGATCAGTGGTTTTGGTCTACCCTTTGCTGTAGTGCTACTGCGCGAAAAGCTAGACGAATGGACTCCAGGTGAACACAACGGTACCTTCCGTGGTAATAACCACGCATTTGTTACCGCTGCCGCTGCTCTAGAAGAGTTCTGGAAGGATGATAGCTTTGCAAAAACTGTTCGCGAAAAAGGCGAAATGATTGCTCAGCGCATGCATAAAATTGTCGAAAAGCACAGTGACCACGGTTTATTCTTTAAAGGCCGCGGCATGATGATTGGTATCAGCTGTCCAAATGGCGAAATAGCTTCCGATATTTGTGAGCACGCCTTTGAAAATGGTTTAGTGATTGAAACCAGTGGTAACCATAGCCAGGTTGTTAAATGCCTGTGCCCACTGACCATTACCCATGAGCAAATCACTCAAGCCATGGATATTTTAGATCATGCTTTTGCTGCAGTGTTAACCAAGTAATTCGCGATTAAAGCGTATTAATGAATTAACCCAGTCAAATGTATTTAAGTGTTTTTATTTTAAGCGGTGCTGCAACTTGTATCTAAAGTCAGTAGCGCGCACAGGAGTTTTATAATGATCGTTCGTACCCTTAAAGAAGCAGAAAGCAGTGATCGTCGTGTTGTAACTAAAACGTGGGAAAGCACACGCATGTTGTTGAAAGAAGACAATATGGGCTTCTCGTTTCACATCACTACGATCTATGCCAACACTGAAACGCATATCTGGTATCAGAACCACCTTGAGTCGGTGTACTGCATGAGCGGTAATGGCGAAATTGAAACTATCGCAGATGGTAAAATTTACCCGATTGAAGCTGGTACTTTATATATTCTAGATAAGCACGATGAGCACTTATTGCGTGGTGGTAGCGAAGACATGAAAATGGCTTGCGTGTTTAACCCACCGCTGAACGGTAAAGAAGTACACGATGAGAACGGTGTTTACCCACTTTAATCTCTATTTTGTATCTTTAAGGTGAAAATCTAAGCGGCTCTATAGTTATTTAGACGCCGCTTACATTACACTCCGAGTGCCCTTGCCACCTACACGCTGGGTGGCGACACTCAACTAAATGGGTTGCGCAGTCTGCGCTGAACCCATTTTTTTTGATTAACTTATTTATAACGGACGCACACTACACATGCATACCGTAGAAAAGATTGGCGGCACTTCAATGAGCTGCTTCAAGGACGTCTTAGAGAATATCTTCTTAACTGAACATCCTAAGAACGGCCTGTACCATCGTATTTTTGTTGTGTCAGCCTACAGCGGCATGACCAACCAATTGTTAGAACATAAGAAAACTGGTGAAGCCGGTGTCTATCAGCGCTTTGCCGAAGCCAGTGGCGAAGAAGCTTGGCAAGAGCCTTTAGATAAAGTTCGCGAAGCAATGCTGGCGAAAAACGCTGAAATTTTCACTGGCAGCGCGCATGCTTTAGAACAAGCCAATAAGTTTATTAATAGCCGTATCGATGATTGCGCAGAAGTGATGCACAGCTTGCATCAGCTGTGTAACTTCGGTCATTTCCAACTGACCGAACACCTGATGAAAGTGCGCGAAATGCTCGCTTCTTTAGGCGAGGCGCACAGTGCCTTTAATACCGTACTGGCGTTAAAGCTTAAAGGTGTTAATGCACGCTTTGCTGATCTAACCGGTTGGGAAGCAGCTGAGCCCATGCCTTTTACCGAAATGATTCAATATCATTTTAAAGGCATTGATTTCAGTAAAGAGCTGGTGATTGCACCAGGTTATACCCATTGTACCGAAGGCTTAATGAATACCTTTGATCGCGGTTATACCGAGATTACTTTTGCGCAGATCGCTGCAGCAACGGGCGCGAAAGAAGCCATTATTCATAAAGAGTTTCACCTGAGTACCGCCGATCCAAACCTTGTGGGTGAGGATAAGGTCGTGACCCTAGGTATGACCAACTACGACGTGGCTGACCAACTATCGAACTTGGGCATGGAAGCTATTCACCCTCGCGCTGGTAAAACCTTACGCCGCGCGGGTGTTGAACTGCGTATCAAAAACGCCTTTGAGCCTGAACATGCAGGTACTCTGATCTGCCAAGACTATGCCAGCTCAACGCCACGCGTAGAAATTATTGCCGGTCGTAAAGATATGTTTGGTATCGAAGTATTTGACCAAGAAATGCTTGGCGATATGAACTACGACAATGAGATCACCAATATTCTGAAGCAGCTCAAGCTGTATGTGGTGAACAAGTCGCGCGATGCCAATAGCATTACCTATTACTGTGCAGGTTCACGCAAGATTATTAATCGTGCAGCACGCATGATTGAAGAGCATTATTCCAGCGCCGAAGTGACTGTACATAATGTAGCCATTGTTTCTGCGATTGGCTCAAATATGAAAGTTAAAGGTATCTTGGCTAAAACTGCGACGGCCTTGGCTGATGCGGGCATTAGCATTCAAGCGCTGCAGCAATCCATCCGTCAGGTGGAAATGCAAATTGTGGTGCAAGAAAGCGATTACGATGCGGCCATTATTGCCTTACACCGTGCGCTGATTGAGCCTGAAAATTACAGTGGTGTGATTAATCCCGCCACAGTTTAATTTTCCGCTCAGTTATATAAATACGCGCAAGGATGCAGCGTATTCGTAAACTCTCTTTATATCTATTTAATCTATATTATTGTATAATATTAGTAATTCTATGTGATTGGAGATTTATAATGAAAAAAACAGTTTTGGCACTCTTGTTAGCAACCGTTAGCAGCTATAGCTTGGCAGCAGACCAACAACAGGTCACAGTCTCTCTGACGTCTGCAAGCACTATGGCGCAAGGTATGGCCATGGTTTTAGCTAACCAAATGCAAGAACAAGGTGCACAGGTTGATATTTTACTCTGTGACAAAGCAGGCGATATCGCTTTAAAAGGCGCTGAAGGCGAAAAGCTCAAGCCGAATGATGTAACCCCTGCTCAGTTGTTAGATGGTGCGATTAAGAAAGGTGCAACAGCCTCTGTCTGCGCACTGTACTTACCCAATACCGATCATAGCGCCGAAGATTTGCGTGACGGTATTACCGCTGCTAACCCAGCTAAAATGGGCGCAAGTTTATTAGAAGAAAACCGCAAGGTGATTGGCTTCTAAGTTAAGTTTTTAGAAAAACAGGCCTGTGCCAGCACACCCACGCTGGCACAGTTCTTTGATATTGACTCACATAGACCCAGCAGTGTGACGCGCTCAACGCTACTCAGCACAAAAGCCTGACGCATTATTAGTCGTCATCAAGCACTGTTTAAACGGTTAATTCAGCGTATTTTCACGCTTTAAACACATACAACGCCGTTGATTGAGCCAATATAAACACGGTCAATGTCCCTTCTCACACACCCTGCTACGAAACCTTTTTGCGCTCACTGTGCCGCTGCGCTAAGATTACACAACTTTTAACGCATTAAAGGACGTCGCTATGAACCGTGTTTTGTACCCGGGAACCTTCGACCCGATCACTCGTGGTCATACCGATCTCATCGAACGTGCTGCGCGTCTCTTTGATCATGTGATTGTTGCTGTCGCTGCTAACCCAAAAAAAGGCCCACTGTTTACCCTTGAGAAACGTGTCGCTTTGGCCCAAGAAGTCACAGCACACCTGCCTAACGTTGAAGTGATTGGTTTTAATAACTTGCTTGCGCACTTTGCTAAAGAAGTGAATGCCAACATCTTTATGCGCGGCTTGCGTGCAGTATCGGACTTTGAATATGAATTTCAACTGGCCAATATGAACCGTAAATTAGCACCTGATGTTGAAAGTTTATTTCTCACGCCATCAGAGAAATACTCATTTATTTCCTCTACTTTGGTGCGTGAAATTGCCGCGTTGGGTGGTGATATTTCTGAATTCGTCCATCCTATAGTGTCCAGCGCTTTAGCAGAACGCTACAAAAAGTGATGTATCGCAAGCATAAGTCAGACTTATGCTGCGCGCTGACTTAGATTGCAGCACAATTCATATATTATTTTGGCATTGTACCCTTACTACTCTATAGGAGTCGCTCCATGTCGCTAATCATTACTGATGACTGCATCAACTGTGATGTGTGTGAACCAGAATGCCCCAACAATGCTATTTCACAAGGTGAAGAGATCTATGAAATTGATCCTAACCTGTGTACTGAGTGCGTCGGTCACTACGACGAACCACAGTGTGTAGAAGTCTGCCCAGTTGATTGCATTCCATTGGATGTTAATAATGTGGAAAGCAAAGACGAACTGATGGAAAAATATAAGATCATCACTGGTCAGGCATAAAGAGTACTATGCGCAGGTTACAGGCTGTTGTACTGAGTGTGATGCTGTCTTGGTTGCTGGTTGCATCGGCCGAGCAACCACCTGAACACGCCTACGTCAGTAGTGCCCACCCTTTAGCCAGCGCAGCAGGTATTGAGATTCTTCAGCAAGGCGGCAATGCTATTGATGCTGCTATTGCTGTGACTGCAGTTTTAGCTGTAGTGGAGCCCTATGGCTCAGGCTTAGGTGGTGGTGGTTTTTATCTACTGCGCCGTGCTGGTAAAAACCCTGCTTATCATTTTCTCGATGCACGAGAGCGTGCACCCTTGGCTGCCCATGCAGACCTCTATCGTGTTGATGGTGTCGTTGATCCAGCACTATCTCTTGATGGTGCCCTAGCCGCAGCCATTCCAGGTATACCAGCAGCCCTAGGCGAACTGACACGACGTCATGCACGCCTACCGCTAGCGACTAACCTAGCACCTGCGATTGCTCTAGCCCGCAATGGCTTTGCAATTGATGCGGTGTATCAAGAGCGCGCTGGTTGGCGTTTAGCAGCACTGCAAAAAGACCCTGAATCCGCACGTTTATTTCTCGATCAACAGGCCATTCCTGAACAGGACTGGATTCTGCGCCAGCCGGAATTAGCCAGCACGCTAAGCATGCTCGCTAAGCAAGGACATAAAAGTTTTTACCGTGGCCCTTTTGCCAAAAAACTCGTCAATGCAGTACAAGAGGCAGGCGGCATTTGGTCACTCAAAGACTTAGCTCAATACCAGGTCAAGTGGCGTGCACCGCTGATCGTATCTTTAGCCGAACAACGCCAACTCATTAGCGCCCCACTGCCTTCTGCTGGCGGTATTGCCATTGCCCAGAGCTTATTGATGCTGCAGCGCTTACCTTGGCAGCAAGCCGAGCCGGCGCAACGTGCGCACTATATTGCTGAAGTGTTTCGCCGTGCTTACCGCGATCGCGGCTTACTTGGTGACCCAGACTTCGTCGCTAACCCCACACAAGCGCTGCTAGCGCGCCAACATATTGTGCAGATGACTCAAAGTATCAGTGTTGATCAAGCAACGCCCAGCGCCAGCCTAGCGCCCGGTGCGCAGCCGCATGAAGGTGATCACACCACGCACTTTGCGGTGATCGATCAAAATGGCAACGCAGTCGCCGCAACCTTGTCATTAAATATGATGTTTGGTGCAGCCTTTACCGTGCCAGGTACCGGTGTGCTATTAAATGACGAGATGGATGACTTTGCCGCCGACCTTGAAGGCAGCAATGCCTATGGCCTCGCCGGTAGTGCAGCCAATACAATCCAAGCTGGAAAACGCCCTTTATCATCCATGAGCCCCAGCTTCTTAGAAGGTCCCAATGACTTTGCCGCCTTTGGTACACCTGGTGGCAGCCGTATTCCCAGTATGAACGTGCTGTCTATGCTTGAGTATTTAGAGGGTAAAACGCCCGCCCAATGGGTGGCCAGTGCGCGTATTCATCACCAATACTTGCCAGATGTACTGGGCTTTGAACCCGGTGCCTTAACGCTGCAACAGCAACAACGCCTAGAGAAGAAAGGCCACACCGTTAAAGAGCTGACCCGCAACTACGGTAATCAGCAAGTGCTCTGGTGGCATAAAGACTCTGGCCGCAGCGACGCAGCCAGTGATCCACGCGGCCAAGGTGTCAGCCTCAGCCACTGATTCAACTACCTGAGCTGGATCAGCGGGAAATCATCGTCACCGCTACCGCCTAAGTGGCGCACTTCACGCAATAACTCGTTCTCACCGACTAAACCCAGCTGCAACACATTACGCAGGCTTTGCGTGATACGACTGGAATAGCCTAAGTCATTCATCAACGAGCTGGCTTGCATGTTATCCAGTTGCTGCTGACGCACTTCACTAAAAATACGATGACGAAAATCCGCATCAAACTTGGCGGACTGACCATCCACCCATTCCAAACGACTGCGCCACATATCATCAGGCAGCTCTAAACGCCCTACTTCACGCACTTGACGTAACACCCACATCACATGACGGCGTAAATCCAAGTAATGACCGTGCACATGAGAGCGCTCATCGCGTAAATAACGACCCAGATTTTTCTGTAAATGCTTGGCATCTTTTACCGCATCGACCAGCTGTAACGCAACCACTTGGCAGGTCATCCAAAACTGCTGATGCTCTTCGTCCATATCAGCATCGAGGCGGCTCATAAAGCCCAACAAATCAGAATACACACCCTTAATATGGCGTTGGTATAGCTCTTCTGCATCCAAACATTCAGCATCATTCGGACGTGCATTTAAGCGCACCTCATCAATTTTCACACTCGATAACTGCTCAACCGGCTGATACAAAGCATGGCAAATCACTTCTATACTTAAACGGCCTAAGTGCTGTAATTCCTGCACTACGGCTCGCGATGCGGTATCCACCGAGGCCAGCGCTGCGTCATTTAAATAACGCGCACGCGTTTCCGGTAAAATACGCTGCTCAACCGTCGCACGTTGCCCTGTTTGAATATCAGCAATCAAGACTCTAGGTTCTTCGCGATCAGGTAAGTATCGGCACAACAAGACTTCCAACTGGCCTTGCCACGGCCAAAATAGCAGCACACCAATAATATTAAATAAGGTTTGGAACATCGCCAACTGCAGCAAACTGTTATCGCCGACACCCAAACCCGTCATTATCCATTGCACCAGCCACATCAACGGCGTCAGCAGGAAAAATGTAGTCAGTCCAGTGATAATATTGAACAGCGCATGCACTGTAGCTAAACGCTGACCACCGCGATTGCCGCCCAGCCAGCCCATCACCGCAACGTTTAAACTGCTACCGACGCTGCCACCAATGGCCATTGACATCGCTTGCCACAACTCCAGCTGCCCTGCAGCCAATGCCGCTAGAATCAACATCAAGGTGGCATGACTGGACATCAACATCGCGGTCAGCACGATGCCCATACCGACAAACAACAGCTGACCGAGATAACCACGGCTGACCTGCTCCAGCACTTCAAGGTGATTGCCAAACTCAACAAAGGCACCTTTGATTTGATCAATGCCTAGAAATATAAAGGCAATGCCCAAAATAATGCGACCCGCAGCTTTACCCTTTACGCCGCTAAAACCAGCTAACACGCCAAATACTAATAACGGCAGCGCAATCGGGCTTAAACTAAAATTTTGTCCCGCCGCCGCCAACAGCCACATACCACCGCTGGTACCCAGATTAATCCCGAGTAAAATTGAGATACCACCGGCCAATTGAATCAAACCCGTACTGATAAAAGCAATGGTCAATAACGACATCAGCGTGGTGGACTGCAACACCATGGTGCCACCCACACCAAATAAGAAACCTTTCAATCGCGTGGCTGTACTGCGCTCCAACAACTGCTCTAAGCGACCGCCTGCCAGTTGTTTCAAGCCTTCTTCTAAGCATTGCATACCAAATAAGAATAGTGCCAAACCGGCACACAACTGCATCCAGCCGGCGCTATACCAAAAGCTGATCGATAAAATCGATAGCCCTACTACAGGTAATAAAAACGACTTAAGCTTGTCCATACACGCACCGCAAAGCAGACGATTGATTAATAAAAAAAGATGGTCTTAACACAGAATATTGCACAGCACGCAATAATATTGAGCAATTCACAAGCCCATATAGGACTATAGGCTTGAGTGTCACAAGTATCTATCTAGCAGTAGTGCACATCGCTACACAGACACAAGAAAAAACCACGCCCGCAACCGAGGTGGTTTCAATATTTCGATTTAGATATCAGTTGGATGAGTTCTCGTATTCTTGGCCTGTACAACCTAAGCAGCGGACAAATGCAGCTTTACCCGGCTCAACCACCAATGCATGTCCAGCGCGCTCAACACTGCCCTCGCCACCCAGTGCAGTAAAAGGCAGGCTGACTACAAATAAACCAACACCTATCAGTGTTGCTGCAATCAATAATGGACGAGCAATTAAAACATCTGCAGCCATTGCAAATGCAGGAGGAGCTTCCGTTTCATAAACAGGGTTGCCACTGATATTTGCATGCCCAGCCGACGCAGGTAAGCTCATCAAGCTAAAACACAGCGCGAGTAGTGCAGCAGTCAAACGAAACATATTCATAGCAATGATCCTTCAATATCTTATCAGTCAATAATTCAGACTATATAGAGCAGCGCAGCGTTTGTCAGCGTAATCCGCAGCAATAAATGCGCTTAACAACACATTTAAACACTGGCGTATCTTAACTCTGGCATTTAATACAAAACACGCTGGAGCGTTGCCCAAGTTTGGTGTCTCTAAGCTCACTGCCACAGACTAAGCACGGCTGTCCTGCCCGTCCATACACAAACAGCTTTTGCTGGAAGTAACCGGGTTTGCCATCACCACCAACGAAGTCTCGCAATGTGGTACCACCTTGTTCAATCGCTGCCGCTAAGACGCGCTTAATCTCTTCAGTTAATTTGGCATAACGTGCTTTTGAGACACTACCGGCTTCGCGACGCGGATCAATCCCTGCAGCAAATAACGCTTCGCTGGCATAGATATTACCCACCCCCACAACCACCGCATTATCCATGATAAACTGCTTAACCGGCATCTTGCGGCCGCGTGAGCGCTCGTATAGATGATCCAGTGTGAAATCATCCAGCAACGGTTCGGGTCCCAACTTGATCAGCAATTTATGCTGCAAAGGCGGTTCAGTGCTCCACAGCATTGCACCAAAGCGACGCGGATCGGTATAGCGCAAGATCAAGCCTGATTCGAGCTCAATATCCACATGATCGTGCTTGGCCACTGCCGTGCCCGCCTCAACAATACGTAAGCTGCCTGACATACCCAAGTGACTGATTAAAGTGCCGACTTCAGCACCTATTAACAGGTACTTAGCACGGCGCTCAACACTGACAATCTGCTGCCCCGATAAGCGCACATCCAAATCTTCAGGAATCGGCCAACGTAGGCGTGCATTACGCACCACCACACGCTCTACGCGTTGCCCGATTAAGTGTGGGGCAATACCGCGGCGCGTGGTTTCAACTTCAGGAAGCTCTGGCACGATCAGTTACGCTGTATAACATGAGTGCTAAATTGAGTATGACCTGGCAGCTCCATCAGCAACTGATCACCCGCTTGCAACGGACCGACACCTGCTGGCGTTCCGGTTAAAATCACATCACCAGGCTGCAAAGCAAACTGCCCAGCCATATGCTGAATCAATGGAATAATCGGATAAAGCATGTCACGGCTGTTGCTGTCTTGGCGCACTTCACCATTAATGGTTAAACGCACATCAATATCCGTGGTGTCTTTAACCGCAAAACCAGAAACAAAGGGCGCTAATACGCAGGCACCATCAAAGGATTTCGCCACTTCCCACGGCCAGCTTTTCTCTTTAAGACGCTCTTGTACATCACGCAAAGTTAAATCCAATGCCGGTGCAAAACCAGAGATCGCGTCCAAGGTTTCTTCTTCATTGGGCTGACGTGATAACTGCTTACCAATCAGTACCGCAATTTCAATTTCATAATGCACCGCGCCACGGTCGTGTGGAATCACAAAACCACCTTCAGGTGACACCACACAGCTTGCTGGTTTAATAAACAACAACGGCTCTGTGGGTATTGGATTATTTAATTCTTTAGCATGCGCAGCATAGTTACGTCCCACACACACCACTTTACCTACAGGAAAGTGAATACGTGTGCCGTCAATATATTGATGTTGATAGCTCATAAAAAACCCTTAGATAGCTCGAAGTGGCCGACTGCGATTACAGTCGGCGCAACCATTAAAGCGGGAAAATCTTACCCGGATTCATAATGCCATTGGGATCAAAAACAGCTTTAATCGCCTGCATATAAGTAATTTCTTCGGCAGAACGACTGTAATGTAAGTAATCACGCTTAGTCATACCTACACCATGTTCAGCAGAGATGGAACCGTTGTACTTCTCTACAGTTTCAAACACCCACTGATTGACAGTCGCACACTGAGCAAAGAACTCATCTTTACCCAGATTATCGGGTTTCAGAATATTGAGGTGCAGATTACCGTCACCAATATGGCCAAACCATACCACTTCAAAATCCGGGTAGTTTTTCGCGACGATTTCATCAATATCACGTAAGAACGCCGGTACTTTGCCGACAGTCACAGAAATATCGTTTTTGTAGGGTGTCCAGTGCGCGATGGTTTCAGAAATATATTCACGCAGCTTCCATAGATTCTCAAGCTGCTGATCACTCTGGCTCATCACACCATCCAGTACCCAACCTTCTTCCATACAATGCTCAAAGGTGGCTAAGGCTTGCTCAGTCACTTCTTCACTGACCGCTTCAAACTCAATCAGCGCATAGAATGGGCAGTCGGTTTCAAACGGCGCAGGCACATCACCACGCGCCAAGACTTTCGCTAACGCTTTGTCGGAGAAAAACTCAAATGCGGTCAAGTCTAAAGAATTTTGGAACGCATGCAGCACCGGCATAATTGAATCAAAATCAGCTGCACCCAGCACTAAAGCGGTCAGATTCTTTGGCGCACGGTCCAGTCGCATAGTGGCTTCAACCACAAAACCCAGCGTGCCTTCTGCGCCAATAAATAACTGACGTAAATCGTAGCCAGTGGCGTTTTTGATCAGGTCTTTATTCAGTTCAAGCAGATCACCTTTACCGGTGACCACTTTCATACCAGCAACCCAATTACGGGTCATGCCGTAGCGAATCACTTTAATACCGCCGGCATTGGTGCCGATATTACCGCCAATTTGGCTGGAACCTGCCGAAGCAAAATCCACTGGATAATATAAATCTTTTTCTTCAGCAAACATTTGTAACTGTTGTGTCACCACGCCTGGCTGACAGACAACGGTACGATCCATGTCATTAAAGGCTAAGATTTGATTCATATTATCAAAGGAAACGACGACTTCACCGTTGGCAGCAACTGCACCAGCGGATAAGCCAGTACGCCCGCCAGACGGCACCAGTGCGACCTTATGCTGATTGGCCCAGCGCACAATGGCTTGGACTTGCTCAGTGGTTTTTGGAAATACAATCGCCACAGGTGCTGGAGCAAAGTGCTTGGTCCAGTCTTTTCCATAGGCATCTAACGAATCCGCATCAGTCAGTACTTTACCGGCATCAACAAGGGTTTTTAGCTCTTCTATAAGGGCAAGATCGGTCATTTTGGGAACTCTCACACTGTTCATGGTCTGCCTGAAGACTGTTCACGTCATAAGGCTGGCTGTTTTTTCTGTTGCTTATGGTAGCATGGGCGTCCCGCTAGTCGCGCCTCACGCCGATTCCCGGGCCGGCTTTATTTTTTGCCGTTCCGGTCAGTTCTCACTGTCCGTCAACTTGCCATTCACTTTAGGACAACAGGTCTACGCAGATGAGTAAAACATCGCTTGATAAAAGCAAAATTCGTTTTCTTCTTCTTGAAGGTGTTCACCAGAACGCAATCGATACATTGAATGCGGCTGGATATACCAACATTGAGTATATTACCGGCGCCCTGCCAGAAGCAGAATTAAAAGAAAAAATCGCAGATGCTCACTTTGTTGGCATCCGCTCACGCACTCAATTAACTGAAGAAGTTTTTGAATGTGCACAAAAACTGATTGCTGTCGGTTGCTTCTGCATCGGTACCAACCAAGTTGACCTCAATGCTGCGCGTGAGCGTGGTATTGCTGTGTTTAACGCTCCTTACTCCAATACGCGCTCTGTCGCTGAATTGGTGTTAGCGCAAGCCATTATGTTGATCCGTGGCATTCCAGAGCGTAACGCAGTCAGCCACCGTGGCGGCTGGATGAAAAGCGCAACCGGTTCCTATGAAATCCGTGGTAAAAAACTCGGTATCGTAGGTTATGGTTCAATCGGTACACAGTTGTCAGTCTTGGCTGAAGCACTGGGTATGGATGTCTACTACTACGACGTCATCACCAAACTACCTTTAGGTAATGCAACTCAAGTGGCAACACTGAGCGAGTTGTTGGCGATGTCTGATGTGGTGTCATTGCACGTGCCTGAGCTGCCGTCCACTGAGTGGATGATTGGTGAGAAAGAAATTCGCACCATGAAAAAAGGCAGTATCTTAATGAACGCAGCACGCGGCACAATCGTAGTGATTGAAGCGCTGGCTGAAGCCATTAAAGATAAGCACCTACTGGGCGCGGCAATTGACGTGTTCCCGACAGAGCCTCGTGCCAACGGTGAAGAGTTTGAAAGCCCACTGCGCGGCTTTGACAACGTGATTCTGACTCCGCACATTGGTGGCTCAACTCAAGAAGCACAAGCCAATATTGGTTTGGAAGTGGCTGAGAAGTTGGTTAAATACAGTGATAACGGTACGTCCGTATCTTCTGTTAACTTCCCAGAAATGTCGCTGCCATCTCACCCTGGCAAGCACCGTATCCTGCATATTCACCAGAATATCCCAGGTGTTATGGGCGCGATTAACAAGGTCTTTGCTGACAACAAAATCAACGTGTCGAGCCAGTTCTTACGCACTGACGAAACCGTAGGTTATGTAGTAATTGATATTGATGCTGCTCACTCTGAGCTTGCATTAACTAAGCTACAAGAAGTCGAAGGCACTATGCGCTGCCGTATTCTGTACTAAGCGCTGCGTACCGTGCGATCAAAGGGGAAGCTTAGGCTTCCCCTTTTTAATGCCTGCTGGTTAAGCGCGGCGGCGAAACCAGCCGGTGACCGACAAACGATCGCGAGTGGCGGGCAGCACTTCATGTGGCACTTGCGCTGACATAAAGACAATCAAGGTACCCGCCTGCGGTACCACATCGTGAATGCGCCCATCCTCTAAATATAAACGCAACGCACCACCCTGCTCCGGCAACCACTGCTCATTTAAATACGCCACACAGCTGACTGTGCGTCGATCATCATCACGAAAACGATCCAGATGTTTCTTATAAAAGGCACCCGGTGGGTATAAGGTAAAGTGACTTTCAAAATCTTCTAAACCTAAAAACAGCATCTGATTGATGGCTGTACGCAGTTGCTCCATCAAGGCTAAATAACGATCCACAGCCTGATGATGCCCGGCATCTAACCATTGAATATGGTCGCCACGGATATCTTCATGCACAACTTTTGCAACGCCACGCCCCACAGCAGCCGGCTCTAATTCACCGCGTTGTGCACGTTTATGGCACTCTTTGGCCAGATCTGTTGTCAAACCCGTAGGAATAAAAATACTCTGCTGTGACCAGCCATGCGTCGCTAAGTCATCAACAATACGCGCAAACAATGGTGCAATTGGTAGTGTGTTCATTATTAACCCAAGTAAAGAGCTGATGATGTTCATTTTGAACGCTGCTAAGTAAGGATTACCTCAGCCTCTCGGCATGCATTTACTGCATAATAGGCTGAATTTGACTGGCCACGCATCTATTTTGGCAGCCACCCTAAAACCGTTTTACAAAGTCTGTGTACAGGGTATGACTCTGTCTGTTTAATATTATTTCCCTGAGGTTTTATATGCGCTTTTTATTATTATTTTGCATGCTATTCGGCAGCACCAGTATCTTTGCTGATACCTACCTTGAGCTTTATAAAAAAGCCGGTTGGCCGCAGCAACAAACGCACTTTTCTAGCGCACTCAAACAGACACAATTGCGCTATCAAGACACCCTGCCCAGCTCGATTTACCAAGCATTAGTGAAGAACAGTAATCAACGCTTTGCTGCAGAGGCTATGCAAGAACGTGCGCAACAGGCATTACGTCATAACTTAGCCAGCCCAGATCAAGCCTTAGCTTTTTTTAACTCAAACATTGGTCAAAAAGTGAGCGCAGCAGAAGTTGCAGCTTCGCATCCAGAACAACTGCAGCGTTACACCGCTGGCTTACCGGTTATTCACGCGGATGCCACGCGACGCTTATTGATTCGCCATCTGGCTAACGCGCTACCCGCAAGCCAAGCCGGTGCAGAAGTCACCTTAGCACTGGGCAGTGTTGCCGCGGATAGCTTAAGTCAAATGTTGCCAGGCTTAATGGGTGCCGAACAAGCCAATGCTTTACTTAATACGCAGCGCCAGCGTTTAGTAACACAAATGGATGACAATATTGATAACTCGCTATTGCATGTTTATCGTGGCTTATCTGATCCTGAACTGGAAGAATTTGTCAGTTTTGCCCAATCAACAGAAGGCCAAGCCTACTACCAAGCCGCGCTGAAAACCTTACAAGCCAGCTTACGTGCCAATCCATAACTGCGATGATTAACTGAGTTGCGCCTGCAGAAACTCAAAAAACTGCTCGCGCAATGCAGTGGGTTCATTAGCCAAATGGTGCCGTGCTTCAGGCAAGAGTAATATTCTTGGCTTATCAAACTTAGTATTTAACACCTGTAAATTATGCTGCCAGTCCACCGTCATATCAGCTTGGCCTTGCACAATAATCGGACTGTACGAACTGGGTTGAGCCTGCTCAATATGACCAATCCACTGTGCTAATGCGCCCACCCAAGCCGTCGGTAAAATCTGAGTCTGCAGGGGATCTTGGCGCACAAACTCAACAAAGGCTGGATCATGTGAGTTATTGGAATAACGCCGTGGCACACTGCTGCGGAATGGTTTGACCAATTGATAGAGCAGCTTGGATTGTCGCCAAGCTCGCGGACGTACTAAAGGCGCCAGCAAAATAGTTTCACCCAGCTGCGTTAGCGGTTGCTGATTTAACACATAATCCAAGGCAATCGCAGCACCGGTACTTTGCCCCAAAATATGCCAAGGTTGCGGCAGCTGCAGTTGTTCAGCCTGAGCAAACATAGCTTGCAATACCTGTTGATACTCTTGAAAACTATTAATACTAGCCCGCGCACCGCTGGATAAACCGTGCCCCGGTAAATCACAGGACAACACCGCAAAGCCCTGAGCCAAAGCCCACTTGTAAATATGCCCATACAAGCCCATATGATCGTAGTAACCATGCAGCACCAATAGCGTTCCACGTGGCTGGACGGGCCGATAGACATGCATCGCAATACGATACGCTGCCACGTTAACCGCACCTAAACGGCATACCAAATCAGTATCATACTGAGCAAAATCAATCTGATAGTACTGCCGCCAAGCCTGTGCCAGCGATGGATCAACGCTGTGCATAGCCATATCGGGTAAAGAACGAGATAACACTTGTGGGTCGAAGCTTGTCATTCACTCACACTCCAGGCCATTGGATACTGCGACATTCTGGACATATGGATTTTAAGCAACTCATGGCACTCTATACTACCTACTACGTGCGGTACTTATGAAACAGTCTATTTTAAAAAAAACACTGATTGGTCTCACCCTCATCCTTTGGCTTGGTTCAATGCTGACGGGATTGTGGTGGTATAAAACACGCTTTATTCGCCCATTCAGTGAAGCCACAGCAATATTTAGTGGCCAGCAATTACGCCTACCCGACAGTATGGCCGGTGCTGGGCAGATCCGCTTTGTACATTTTTGGGACCCAAGCTGCCCCTGTAATGTCGGTAACCAGCAACACTTAGTCGAAATGCTCGAGCGTTATGACGGGCAAGTTGAGTTTTATCACTTACAAAAACCAGGCAGTAAAGGACACTTACCTAAAGCGCTTAACAATATGCGCCATTTAAGTGGTTTACCCGGTTCTGAACAACTGCCGGCCAGTCCTGCAGTTGCGATTTGGGATCACAGTGGCGAGCTAGCCTATTTTGGCCCTTACAGTGAAGGTGCAGTGTGCAACTCCAGCAACAGTTTTATTGAGCCTATTTTAGACGCCCTATTAGACAATCGTCCTGTTTCCGCAGCCAACACCTTAGCAGTCGGTTGTTTTTGTGATTGGCAGCCTCCTGCAGACACAACAGAATAAGTCACTGAAAAACCATGTTAGGATGCCTATAACTGAGGCTGCTTCGGCAAGCCGTTAACTTATGCAGACTCATGGAAAAAACAATGGAGCCGCATCCCCTATACCAACAAATTGTGCGTGAACATCCTTTATTTCGCGCCTTAAGTGATCTCCAGCTCAGTCAATTGCTCGAAGACAGTCAACTACTCAACTTGAAAAAAGGTGTGGATGTCTTTCGCCAAGGCGAGCCCTGCAATCATTTTGGTTTTATTATTTCTGGCAGTGTAAAAATCTATCGCCTCACCCCTGACGGGCAAGAAAAAGTCTTTGAAGTGATTGGTGACCGCAAGACCTGCGCTGAAACCATGATGTTTATGGATACGGGTCAATATACTGCGACAGCACAAACACTGCAGCCCACCCAGCTATTATGGTTTCCTAATACGACCTATACCAACCTGCTACGTGACAACCCAGACACTGCATTAGCCTTCTTAACGGTGCTATCAAAACATATGCACCAGCGCATGAATGAGATTGAAATACTCTCGCTGAAAAACGCTACCCATCGGGTGATTCGCTATATTTTGTCGCAAGCTCTAGGTTCATGCAGCCGCTGCAATACACCCAGTTTTGAGCTCCCCATTACCAAGCGTCTAGTGGCCAATCATCTATCTATTCAGCCGGAAACCTTTTCGCGGATTATCCACCATTTAAGTGATGAAGGGATTATTCAGATTGATGGCCGTCTGATTTGCATTTTAGACACTGAGCGGCTGGAAAATTATGAGTAAAAATGTTGTTATCTCGTTATAAAATATAACAATTACATCTTGATGCTTATCTTTATACCATCACCCGTACTTGAACCACAGCCTTTCTAAGCGATCACCACTTTTTTAAAATAAAAATCACCTATACGCCTATATCATTAGAAACTGCGAGCTGTGCTGTGTAATACTATCTATATAGTCAAATAAAAAACCGAACTTATCCAAATCTGTTATTGTTTGATTAGAATAGGCAGATAAAAACATAGAGTTCATCTGCAATTCCAAAGGCGTTTTAAAGAGACATAGTTTTTATTGAGAGCATGCAGTCACATAACTATAGCGGCTGCTTTCAACTAAACGGATTTTTTCAATGCTTGAAAAATATATAAGTCCAATGGAGCTTGATACTATGCAAACAAAAACTTTTTTAAAAAACCCTAAATCTTTATTCGCTATTTTAGCAGCCAGTAGCGTGCTAGCTTTAGCAGGTTGTGCCGGTAATCCGCCAACTGCACAAATGGCTGTAGCAAACCAAGCACTGAATGCAGCAGAAACAGCAGGGGCGACTGAGTTTGCACCAGTAGAAATGCAGTCTGCACGTAAAAAATTACATGAAGCAGAAAGCGCAGAATTTAAGAAAGATTATGAAAAAGCTCAAGCTCTAGCAGAACAAGCAGAGTGGGATGCGCGTGTTGCTGAGCGTAAAGCTCAAGCAGAAAAAGTTCAGCGTTCAGTAGAAGATGCAAAACGCGGTGTAGAAGAACTACGCAAAGAATCTTTACGCGTTAAGTAACTTCATAACCTATTGCCTGCTAACTTTATAGAATTTAAGGATATACCCTATGCGTAAATTAATTGTTATTCCTAGTCTACTTGCTTTAAGCATTGGCCTCGTTGCCTGCGCCAACAAACCTAATACTGCTTTAGAGCAAGCTCGTGAAAATGTAACTCAGTTACAAAACAGCCCAGAAGCGTTGAAACTCGCACCTTTAGAAACTAAAGATGCGGTTAAAATGCTTGATACGGCAGACAAAGCATACCGCGAAGGTAAAAAAGAAGAGAACGTCAGCCAGCTGGCTTACCTCACCTCTCAGCGTGCTGAATTAGCAAAACAGACAATTGCTCTAAAAAACAGTGAAAAAGAGCTGAAAAATAAAGCCGGTGAGCGCGCTCAAGCAATCTTGGATGCCCGTGAAGCGGAAATCAAACATTTACAAGATAAGCTCAACGCTAAACAAACTGAACGTGGCTCACTTGTCACCTTTGGTGATGTGCTTTTTGATTTAGATAAGTCTGAATTAAAACCAGCAGCGCAAGGCAACATTCGTCAATTAGCTGATTTTTTACGTGATAACCCAGAACGTAAAGTGTTGATCGAAGGTTTCACAGATAGCACAGGTTCTGCAGACTATAACCTGCAACTGTCTGAGCGCCGTGCAGAAGCTGTAAAGCGTGCACTGGTTCGCGCAGGTGTTAATAGCAACAGCCTGAGCACCATCGGCTTCGGTAAAGATTACCCTGTAGCTGATAACGCTACACCTGCATCACGTTCGATGAACCGCCGTGTTGAAGTCACCATCTCGCATGATGACAAAGCTGTTGCACCACGTCGTTAATCGTTACTGCGCTTAATAAAAAACCCAGCTGATCAGCTGGGTTTTTTTATGTGTACGAGAAAACCAACTTAAAAGGTTGGTACCACTGCACCTTTATATTTTTCATTAATAAAGGCTTTTGCTTCATCACTGTGCAGCGCTTTGACTAACTTTTGTACCGCTTCAGCATGTTGATTATCTTCACGCGTCACTAAAATATTCACATAAGGTGAATCAGCGCCTTCAATCACTAACGCATCTTTGTTCGGGTTTAAACCCGCTTCCAGCGCATAGTTAGTGTTGATCAGGGCTAAGTCCACTTGATTGAGCACACGTGGCAACGTTGCCGCTTCCAACTCACGCACTTTAATCTCTTTAGGATTCTCAGCAATATCACGTGGTGTCGCAGTGATACCTGCACCTTCCTTCAACTTAATCACGCCTGCGGTTTGCAGTAGCAATAAAGCACGGCCACCATTGGTTGCATCGTTAGGAATCACCACACTGGCGCCATTTTTCAAATCATCCAGCTGTTTAATTTTGCTGGAGTAAGCACCAAAGGGCTCAATATGCACACCCGCCACACTGATCAAGGTGGTGCCTTTAGTTTTATTAAACTCATCGAGGTACGGCTGATGCTGGAAAAAATTCGCATCTAAACGACCTTCAGCAACTGCACGTTCGGCTGCACATAGTCGGTAAAGACTTTAACGTCCAACTCCACACCCTGCTCAGCAAGTGCAGGCTTTAGAAACTCTAAGATTTCAGCATGCGGTACGGGTGTAGCAGCGACTGTTAGCGGCTCAGCCTGTACAGCGAAAACACTGAGTGCAGCTAAAGCGAGTAATGTTTTTTTCATAAGAATGCTCCAAATCCATCAATAATGTGCCGTACAACGGCTACTTTTCGTTATTTTCTTGAAAACCGTAACACAAGACGATCACCCACACTTTGTAACACCTGCACCAGCAATAACAGTAAAACCACTGTCACCACCATCACGTCCGTCTGAAAGCGCTGATAACCAAAGCGAATCGCTAAGTCCCCTAAACCACCCGCTCCCACCACGCCGGCCATCGCGGTATAGGACACTAAAGTAATCGCCGTGACTGTGGTGGCTGCAATAATACCGGGCCGCGCTTCAGGCAACAGCGCATTAAAAATAATTTGCCAGGTCGTCGCCCCCATCGCTTGTGTGGCTTCAATAATACCGCGATCAACTTCGCGCAATGCCGTTTCTACCAGTCGGGCAAAAAACGGCGTCGTGCCAATCACCAACGGTGGAATAGCGCCCGCCACACCTAAGGATGTGCCTGTCATCACCACGGTAATCGGGATCATCACGATTAATAAGATAATAAACGGCAACGAACGCAGCACGTTCACTACAAATGACAACAATGCATACACAGTGCGATGCTCAAACATTTGCCGTGGACCGACTAAAAAAAGCACAATCCCCACCGGCAAACCTAAAATCACCGTAAAGATCAATGAGCCGCCGAGCATCAGCAAAGTGTCGAGCGTGGCCTGCCAAATCTCATACCAATCAATATGAATCAGTAAGTCACTCATGGACGTAATACCTCGACATGCACACCCGCAGCACGCAGTTGTTGTTCAGCTAAACGCTCTTGACCGCCGGTCAGCGCTAAGGTCAGCTGGCCACAAGCCTGATCTTTAATACGACCAATGCGTCCAGCAAGAATGCTGTAATCCACACCAGTATCACGGGCGATCTGCCCCAATAAAGGTGCATAAGTGGCTTCTCCGAGAAAAGTTAAACGCACAATTCGCCCACTGATCTGCTGATACTCTTCGTCCTGCGATAGATCAGCATCACCTGCAGATTCGCGCACAAAACGCTGCGTAGTGGCATGCCGAGGATGTAAAAACACATCGCTGACTAAACCACTCTCAACAATCACTCCAGCGTCCATCACCCCCACACGATCACAGACACGACGAATCACATCCATTTCATGGGTGATCAACACAATAGTTAGACCTAACTCACGATTGATCTCTGCCAGTAGTTGTAAGACTTGGCCGGTGGTTTGTGGATCCAGCGCACTGGTGGCTTCATCGCAGAGTAAAATTTTCGGATCAGTGGCTAAGGCACGCGCAATACCCACCCGCTGCTTCTGCCCACCAGACAATTGCGCTGGATACTTATTGGCATGATCACTTAAACCTACGCGTGCGAGTAACTCACTGACGCGTTGTTTGATCTGCGAGTTGCTCAGCTCACCGGCCAGTTTAAGGGGCATAGCGACGTTATTGGCCACGGTTTTTGAAGCTAGCAAATTAAAATGCTGAAAAATCATCCCCACACGTTGGCGAAAATGACGTAAGCCCTGTGCATCCAAGGCAGTCACATCAACACCATCGACGACAATACGCCCACCGCTGGGTTCTTCTAAGCGATTAATTAAACGCAGTAGTGTGCTTTTTCCAGCTCCAGAGTGACCAATCAGGCCAAAAATCTCGCCAGGTTGCACCTGTAAGCAGCTGGGTTGCAAAGCGACAATACTTTGTCCATTTACGGCATACGCTTTATGCACATCGTGGAATTCAATCACAGGTTAACCTTGTTAAAGCGATGCTTAAGCTGAGTATGCCCAGCATCGCTTAGCATGAAAAGTTCTTTTAAAATCTATAGTTAGAACAATTTGTTTGGTGTGATAATCAACTGTGCCGACTGATCACTGCGAATCACTTCCTGTAAACGCGGTTTAAAGTTGGCATCCAACTTTTTAACTCGAGCAGAGAGTAATGCTGCAACCCAATGAAAATCACGAGTATCTGCAACTTCAATGGTCACCGCAGCACGAAACTTCACCACATCCGCAGCCACATCATCGAGTAAGCGTCCGAGTTGATGGTTATTACGTGCAGCTAACATCGGCATCGGCACCAGCGTGTGCGGCGCATTCACATCGATAATACGCGCCTTCAGCTTACTCGTTACCGGCGCTGGAGGAATAATGTCCTCAACAGGCTCAGGCTGCTCTATCAGTACTTGAGGCTGAGGTTGCGGCTGACTGATCACTGCGGGCTTTTTAGGCGTTGACTTGGGGCGCTGCACCGGTGGTGGCACAACAGGTTCAGGTTCAACCATGGCTTCTGCAACTGCCGCCAAAGCACTGCTTAAGCCTTCAGTCAGCGCTGGAGCTTGCGGTAATAAGCGCTTGGCTTGAGTCAGCGCAGCACTGGCAGTATCGATATCGGCTTCTTTTAAAGCCTGCTCACCGGTTTCCAGCCATGCGCTAGCCAAACGCTGCTGTAGCGCATCAAGACGCGGTTCGTCTGGGTGATTCTCACGCAGACTCTCCAGTTGCTGGCCCGCAGAACCCAATTGCTGCTCGGCTAAATGCGTAGCAAAGACCAGTTCAGCTACGGCAAACTCATCAATCGCCAGTTCTTCATCCTGTTGATTTGCACTCTGACACGCACTTAAGAAAAAAACTAAGCTCAAGGCTAATAAACTGTGGCCTATCAAACGAGACATACACTGTATCCCCAACCAAAAAATCAGTTGGCAGTCTACACTGCTCTGGAATGATGCAGAAGGTGCTGCTCAACACGACCCAAACTAAATAAGGTTAAAGTGTGCTGAGCAGGATGGTGCGGATATTACTGTGCGACGGCTGATTGCAACTCTGTGTCGCCTGTCCAAATACGGTAGCGCACTTCAAGATCTTGTGGCGCATAAACAACAATAGGTAGTTTGCTGTTGTAGCGCACGGTGTAATTATCACCTTGCACAGCAACAAAGGCTTGTTTCTCAGTGCCTTCAGGGCATGCCATCATCGTTGAGATGGGGCCTTGAACATCACTCACTTCATAGTAGGTGTAACCAAAACCAGACAAATCTTTGCTGGTTAAAGTCGCGATTAAGCCACGGGTATTGCAGTCGGTTTGCAGGATCTGGCCTGGCACCAATTCAACTTTTAATAAATCTTCATTGTCTTTTTCAGCCAGCCAAATCACATGGCGTGTTTGCCCAGTTTGCGCTGCTGGAAAAGGTGCAACATCCTCTAAGACTGGCATAGCAGCGCTTTGTGTATGCGAACCCGTTGCACAGGCAACAGTAGTGCATGAAAGTGCTGCAAGAAACGTCATAGTCAGTGCTTTATTCATCTGGCTGGTGTCCTTAGATCATTTACTATCTGGAATTTTTAACCGCACAACTGTGCGGTAGTTCCAATATAGAATGCCATTAAGCGCGGCGCGGTACTATAAAACTGATTAAAAATATCGCCGCCGCACACACCACAATCGAAGGTCCAGCTGGCGTATCGTAATGCCATGACATGGCCAAACCCGCGCACACAGCGAGTATACCAACGATGGTGGCACCCACCGCCATTTGCTCAGGACTGCGTGAGTGCCGTTGCGCTGCTGCGGCAGGAATAATCAGTAACGAGGTAATCAGTAGCACACCAACAATTTTCATCGCCACAGCAATCACCAGCGCCATCAACACCATCAACACTAAGCGCAATTTTGCCACAGGCAGACCTTCAACCTCGGCCAGCTCTTCATGCACGGTGATCGCTAATAAGGGTCGCCATAAAGCAATGATGCACAATAAAACCACAGCACTGCCGACACCAATCCAGACCAAGTCCGTTGCACTGACCGCTAATAAATCACCAAATAAGTAGCCCATCAAGTCGACACGTACCGACTCCATAAAGCTTAAGGTGACCAAACCCAGCGATAACGTACTGTGGGCTAAAATACCTAAGATGGTATCTGAAGCTAAGGGCTGGCGACGCTGCAAGGCGACTAAAACAAACGCTAATAATAAGCAGCCAACAATCACCGCCAACGCTAGATTAATATCAAACAGCAAACCTAAGGCCACACCAAAGAGCGCTGAGTGCGCCAAAGTATCACCAAAATAGGCCATACGCCGCCAGACCACAAACGCACCTAATGGACCCGCTACTAGCGCTAATAAAAGACCTGCGGCAAGCGCATATAAAAGAAAATCAGGCATGTGTGCAATCCGGCCCATGTTGGTGAGTTTGTGGCGTTACAACACAGCCGTGTAAATCATGCTTATGATCGTGATCATGGTGATAGACCGCCAGATCACTCGCAGCACGTGAGCCAAAGAGTTCCACAAAAGCTGGATCATTACTGACCTGCTCTGGCAGACCTGAGCAGCAGACATGGCGGTTTAAGCAAATCACTCGATCGGTGGAGCGCATCACCAAGTGCAAATCATGAGAAATCATCAGCACGCCACAACCATAGCGATCACGCAGCTCTCCAATCAAACGGTACAACTCAAGCTGACCATTGACATCAACCCCTTGCACCGGCTCATCGAGCACCAATAATTGTGGTTTACGTAATAAGGCTCGCGCCAGCAACACGCGCTGCAATTCACCGCCAGAAATACGCTGCAAGGGACTGTTTAACACCTTGGCTGCGCCCACTTCTTCAAGTGCAGAAATCACATCATCACGACTAATACCTGGGACTAAGCGCAAAAAACGCAGCACCGATAACGGTAAAGTGGCATGCACTTCAAGCTTTTGCGGCATATAGCCAATGCGCAAGTTGGGTGCGCGCCATACGCTTCCCGAGTCGACTTTAACCAAACCCAGCAACACTCGTACTAATGAGGTTTTACCTGAGCCGTTAGGTCCGACAATAGTGACAATCTCACCCGCCGCTAACTCAAGGTCGACATCAATTAACACCCTCTGCTCAGCGAATGCTAAGTTTAATTTATCAGCACGCAGCAATAATGACTGGGTCATGCCTGCGCTCGACAGTCGGCACAGGTGCCCAAAATCTCAACCGTTTGCGTTTCCACAGCAAAACCCATCAGCTCGGCTTCCTGAGCAATAGCAGCATCAATCGCCGTATGCTGAGCAAGCTCATAGGCGTTATTGCACTGTTTACAAATCATAAAATAGCCTTCATGCGCCACTTCAGGGTGACTGCAACCAATATAGGCATTGAGTGAGGCTAAACGGTGAATCAAACCGTTTTCCAATAAAAAATCTAAACCACGATATACAGTAGGTGGCGCCGCACGACGGTCATCTTCACGACTTAACATTTCTAAAATATCGTAAGCACCGAGCGGTTTATGACTTTGCCAAACCAATTCTAAAACACGCTTACGCAGCGGCGTTAAACGCACACCCCGTTGCGCACAGACCTCTTCAGCCAATTCCAGCGCTTGACTGATGCATTCTTTATGGTGGTCATGTGAGTGGCACAGCGTTGATGTTTTTAACATAACAGCAGCATCCTTCTTAAAGAGACGTTATTATATTACCCTTTACTCATGGAGTGTACCGCAGTGTTTCGTTTATTGCTGATCAGCTGTTTAACATTATGGGGTATCAGCGCTCAAGCGCAGGTGCAGATATTAACCAGTATTAAGCCCTTGCAGTTGATTGCTGCTGCCGTACAAGATGGCCAAGGAGAGCCGCAAGTCCTGCTACCACCTGGTGCCTCACCGCACTATTTTGTGCTGCGCCCCTCTGATGCCAAGCGCTTAGATAAAGCCGACTTGTTTTACTGGATCGGCCCAGATCTGGAAAACTTTCTACCGCGCATGCTTAAACAACGCAGTAAACTCAGCGTTGCCGTACAAAATCTGCCTGATTTACATGTACAACACTTTGCCAATGCACATCAGCATGACCATGACCATAAACACGGCCATGCTGAGCAATTAGTTGAGCATGACCACGCTCACCTGCCCGGCGCAATCGATACTCACTTATGGCTGCTACCGCATAATGCCAAAGTGATTGCACAACGCATGAGTGCTGACTTAAGCGAACGTGACCCGGATAATGCGGCAGTTTATGCAGCCAACCTTGAAGCCTTTAGTCAGCGTCTAGACCTATTGGATCAGCAACTCAAAGAGCAACTAGAACCATTGCAGGGTAAATCCTTCTTTGTCTTCCACGAAGCCTTTAACTACTTTGAGCAAGCCTATGGTTTAACGCATGCTGGCGTCTTTGCTGTATCGCATGAATTACAGCCGGGTGCTAAACACGTCAGCCAGATGCGCACACGCTTAAAGCAAGCTGGTCCAAGCTGTGTCTTTAGCGAACCACCGATGCAGCCACCATTGGCGCACACCTTGGCAGATGGTTTACCCGTTACTTTGGCTGAACTGGATGCATTGGGCACCACCGTTGAGATTACTGCGGATGGCTATGAGCAATTGCTGAAAAACTTAGCTACACAATTCTCAGCCTGTTTATCAACACTATAAAAACCGCAGCAAGCATGGGCTGTGCACGCTAACACAGTACGCCAGCCCATCATTCACAGCACAGGCTCACCGCACTACAAAAAAGTATAAAGCAGCAAAATAAGTTCATACGGTTATACTGCGCCATGTTGCTTATACGCGTTACTGATTGAACGAGGTTTTTTGTGGCTCTCCCTGCACAACGTCGCTGGTATCCAATTGCCTTCTTTTTTGCTGCACTGGTCTGTTTACCGATCAGTGTTTTATTGCTGAGTTGGCATTCGGTCGATACGCAAATCTGGAGTCACCTGTGGGAAACCCAGATGGTGCGCCTGATCTCCAACACTGTCATTTTGATCGCTGGTGTCGGGATTGGTGTGACTCTGTTAGGTGTCAGCTTAGCGTGGCTGACCAGTCTCTGTGAATTTCCCGGGCGACGCTGGCTGGACTGGGCGTTGATGCTGCCCTTTGCCATTCCTGCTTATGTTCTGGCCTTTGTCTTTGTCGGCTTATTAGACTATGCCGGCCCCGTACAAAGCTTAATGCGTGAATGGTTTGGCAGTGGTATTCAATTCCCTAGGGTGCGCTCCACGGGCGGAGTGATTACTGTTTTCACCTTAGTGTTTTACCCCTACGTATATTTGTTAGCCCGTACTGCGTTTTTGGCTCAGGGCAAGGGCTTTATGGAAGCCGCGCGGGTCTTAGGTTTAACACCTTGGCAAGCCTTTTGGCGCGTCGCTTTGCCGGTTGCACGTCCTGCGATTGGTGCCGGTATCGCCCTAGCACTGATGGAGTCTTTAGCCGACTTTGGTGCTGTATCGGTGTTTAACTTTGATACCTTCACCACCGCTATTTATAAAACCTGGTATGGCTTTTTCAGTCTATCCAGCGCTACACAACTAGCCAGTTTGCTGCTGTTATTTGTCGCCGTGCTGATCTTTTCTGAACAACGCGCACGCGGTGCAATACGTCCAAGCAATGAACGCCCACGCGGTAAAGCGCTCTACACTTTACGCGGTTGGAAAGCTGCTTTAGCCGTCAGTTGGTGTGGTTTAGTTTTTCTTTGCGCCTTTGTTATTCCCGTCATCCAATTGTTGGCGTGGTTTTGGCAGCGTGGTCGTTTTGACTTAGATGAACGCTATACAGCACTGATTACTCATACCCTCTACTTAGGTTTGATGGCCGCCGCACTCACTGTCACTGCAGCCTTATTACTGGCCTTTGCTAAACGTATGACGCCAACACGACCCATGCAGGCGCTGGTTGGTTTTGCTAACTTAGGCTACGCCTTACCCGGCTCAGTCTTGGCAGTGGCTCTGATGCTGGCATTCAGTTACTTAGATGAGCATGCGGTGATTCCTGTATCGACGTGGTTGGGCGGCTCAGGACGACCCATCTTACTGGGCAGTTTAAGTGCGCTACTATTAACCTATGTGATTCGCTTTATGGCCGTGGCTCATGGCCCACTTGAAGGTGCGCTAGCGCGGATTAAACCCTCGCTGCCAGAGGCATCACGTAGCTTGGGTATCGGCGGTATAGCCCTGTTTCGTCGCGTGTATTTACCCTTATTGTTGCCCGGTAGTTTATCGGCCGCGCTGCTGGTGTTTGTTGATGTGCTCAAAGAAATGCCCGCCACCTTACTGATGCGGCCCTTTGGCTGGGATACTTTATCGGTGCGGATTTTTGAAATGACCAGTGAGGGCGAATGGGCTCGAGCGTCGTTACCCGCACTGACATTAGTGCTGGTTGGATTACTGCCAGTAATTCTACTGATTCGCCGCTCAGCGCATCGTCCAGGGCACTAATCTAGTGTTTATAAAATCACAGGCTATACTTACAATCATCAGTGCAGCCGCTAAATAACATCGCTACACTGTGCTCCGATTGAATTACCCACAGGTACAAACACTGCGTTTGACCAGTTAGGAGATCCTATGGGATTGCGTACCCCTTTGTATGATATGCACCTGGCCCTTGGTGCAAAAATGGTTGATTTTAACGGCTGGGATATGCCGTTACATTACGGCTCGCAAGTGGAAGAACATCACCACGTACGCAACGAGTGCGGCGTGTTTGATATCTCCCATATGAGTATTTTTGATATTCAAGGTGCCCAAGCTCAAGCTTTTTTACAATATATGCTGAGCCATGATGTTGCATTATTAGAAGCGCCTGGCCACGCACAACACAGCCTCCTACTTAATGAACAGGGCGGTGTGATTGATGATGTGATGGTATTTCGTCTTGATACCGGCTATCGCATTGTCGGTAATGCCATCAGTCGTGAGCGTGTTCAAGCTTGGCTCGAACAGCATGCGCAAGCCTTTGCCTGCTCAATCGCATGGCGCAATGACTTATGCCTATTTTCAATTCAAGGCCCATTAGCCCGCGAGCGTCTAGCCAGTATTGTTAAATTATCACGCGCTAAGCTGATTCAGAACTTGCAGCGCCATCAAGCAGCACTGGACGGTGACTGGCTGATTTCCTGCAGTGGCTACACCGGCGAAGATGGCATTGAAATCATGCTACCGACCACACAAGCCATCGACTTTATCAATGAGCTGGTCGGTGCAGGTATTGCCCCGATTGGGATTGGCGCACGTGACACACTGCGCTTAGAAGCCGGATTTAACTTGCACGGTCTCGAAACCAATGAGCAGGTTTCACCGCTGGTGGCTAATATGGATGATCTGTTGTGCTGGCAGCCTGAGTCGCGTGATTTTATCGGGCGCAGTGCTGTACAGACACAAATGGATCAAGGCATCACTGAAAAGCTGGTGGGTTTAGTACTGGAAGAGCGCGGTGTCTTGCGCGCCGGTCAACCGGTGCGTATTAATAACCAGACCAATGGTGTGATCACCAGCGGTAGTTTTTCACCGACACTGGGTAAAGCCATTGCCTTGGCCCGTGTACCAATCGGTACGGCTGATCGTGCTGAAGTCGAAATTCGCCGTAAGTGGTTTCCAGTACGCGTCGTTAAGCCACGTTTTGTACGTGAAGGTAAAATTCTAATTTGATCTTGTTTGGACAGCGTCAGTAATTTATAAATGACCGAATCAAGCACTGTTTTTAGTTGAACCCTGGTGATGCTGATTATTGCCAAAGATGTTAATTCTATAAGCTGATAATCAACACATAAATATAAAAACTCGCATTGCACCTGCTAAGGATATTAATAATATGAGCACAATCCCAGCCGATTTACGTTATGCCAGTACTCACGAATGGGCACGCCTGGAAACAGACGGCACAGTGAGTGTCGGTATTACAGATCATGCGCAAGAAGCTTTAGGTGATATCGTATTTTTAGAGTTACCCGCACTCGATAGCACGCTAACCGCAGCTCAAGCTGTGGGTGTCGTTGAATCCGTCAAAGCTGCATCAGATATTCACGCACCGATCAGCGGTACTGTGATTGCAGTCAATGAGGGTTTAACCGAGGTACCAGAAGGTGTGAATACCCATCCCTACCAAAGCTGGTTTTATCGCTTACAACCCAGCAACCCTGACGAACTGCAGCAACTGTTAGATGCGGACGCTTATCAGGCAATTTGCTAGGTCGCTGCTATTTAGCTTAGCTGTGCGTGCGCTGCCAGACTTCAAAGGTGTAACCCGGCTCTTGCTCTTGAGCTGGGTGTTTTTGTGCATCGGTTTGCTGCCACTGCTGCGTATCCAATACAGGGAAAAAGGTATCACCGTCTAGCTCAAGATCAATGCGCGTTAAATACACGCGTTGCGCTAGCGTTAGGGCTTGTTGATATAACTGTCCGCCACCAATCACCATCACTTCATCGACACCTTGCTCGGCTGCCCAGGCTTGGCCACGCATGATCGCTGCTTGAAGATCAGCAAAAACTTCAGCGCCTTCAAATACGGTATCGGCCTGACGACTGATCACAATATTTAAACGTCCCGGCAAAGGACGACCCAAGGACTCCCAAGTTTTACGCCCCATAATAATCGGCTTACCCAGTGTGCGTTGTTTGAAATAGCGTAAATCTGCCGGTAAATGCCACGGCATATCATTGTCACGACCAATGACTTGATTGCGCGTTGCCGCGACAATTAAACTGACTGGCAAGATATCCTGCATAACGATGCTCTCTTAAAATAGTGAAGGCTATCGCTCTATCTTAAAGGATTTACACAGCCTTGGCGTTATTCAGGCAGCGTTATCAGGCACAATGGTGCTATTACTGTGACTCAATGGAATGCTTGTGACTGACGCACTCTCACCTTTACAAACACTCTGGCTCTGCGAAACCGTGCGTTTGCGCGAAGAACACACGGGTCTGCTCGAAGACAGTGAAGCCTGCCGTATCGCACGTGCCACACAAGGCTCACTGACTGAGCGCTTGCAGGTGCGTGGGCTATTTTTAGCCAAACGTGATGGATTAATCACTGCTCTAGAGCATTGGCTACAAGGCGCCAAACTCGCGCTCTGGCTGTTTATTTTCAGTGCGATTATATCCGGCGTGGTGCTGGCAAAAACCGCACTCAGTGGTACGCCCTTGGCGATTAATATTTTTTGGGCACTGGCTGGATTAATAGGTTTAAACCTTGTCAGTTTGTTGGCTTGGTGTTTTAGCATGCTGTTCTCCAAACACACCAGTTCACCGCTCAGCCACGCTTGGCTCTGGTTAAGTAATAAACTGGCACGCGATGCCAAGGCGGCTCAGCTAGCACCGGCGTTATTGGTTTTATTACAACGCCATAACCTGCTGCGCTGGGGCTTAGGGCGGGTTTTGCATGGTTGGTGGTTGATTACTTTATGCACAGCCTGTTTAACCTTAATTGCCCTACTCGCCACTCGCCGCTATGGCTTTGTCTGGGAATCGACCATTGTCGCCAGTGATTCCTTTGTCATGTTGGTCAGCAGCCTTGGCAGTCCAGCTGCTTGGCTGGGCTTTGCTGTCCCCGATAGCGAGTTGATTCAACGCAGCGGCTTGCACGCCCTGGAAGATGAACACGCACGGCACATTTGGGCCAGCTGGCTACTGGGTATGCTATTGATCTACGGCATTGTGCCGCGCTTGCTCTGCAGCCTGCTCTGTGAATGGCGTTGGCGGTACGGTGTAAAGCGCTTACGCTTAAATGCAGACGATCCTGTATGGCAGATGTTCCAACAACGTGTGCAGCCCAGCAGCGAGCGCCTTGGCGTGGTCGATGTGGCACCTGCTACATTACCCGTCAGCACAGCGGGTGCACAGCTGTCGGGGCATGCAGCCGTACTACTGGGCATTGAATTGGATGACAGCATCGACTGGCCACCGCAATTACCTGCGCAAGTCGTCGACGCAGGCATCATCGATACACGCGAACAACGCCGCTCGATGCTTGAACAACTCAGCGCAAACCCACCAGCACGCCTGCTGATCGCCTGTAATCCACAACGCTCGGCTGACCGTGGCACACTGCATTTAATTGCCGAGTTATCACGCACTGCCGCCCACACACAAATTTGGCTCCTGCCCACGGAGGCAGCGGATGAGCGCTTAAACAACTGGCAAGAACAGCTGGATATATTAAAACTCCCCCATCACCGCGCCGCACCTTGGGCATGGTTGGAGCATGGCGATGAATAAATCTTTAGCACCTTTAAAGCTCGCCGTGGTTGGGCATACCAATGTGGGTAAAACCTCATTGTTACGCACCCTCACCCGTGATGTCGGTTTCGGGGCAATCTCCCACCGCCCCAGCACCACTCAGCATGTGGAAGGCGCGCGCTTATCCGTGGATGGTGAAGCACTGATTGAGCTTTACGATACGCCCGGTTTTGAAGATGCTGTGGCGCTGTATGAGTATATTGAACAGCTACCGCGCAGCGGTGAACGTTTAGATGGTCCAGAACTGATTGAACGCTTTCTGAGCAGTAGCGAAGCCCGCCAGCGTTTTGAGCAAGAAGCCAAAGTCCTGCGCCAGCTGCTGCAGTCGGATGCTGGTTTTTATGTGATTGATGCCCGCGAACCGGTGCTGGCTAAGTACCGCGATGAACTGGCCATCTTAGCCATGTGCGGTAAACCCTTATTGCCAGTGCTGAACTTTGTTAATAGCTCAGAGCAGCGCGAATCCGCCTGGCGTGAAGTACTGGCGCGCTTAGGTCTGCATGCGGTGGTGCGTTTCGACACTATCACCCCGCCCGTGGATGGCGAACAGCGTCTGTATGAAAACCTCAGCTTGGTGCTCGACAGCCAACGTCCACGCTTACAGCGCCTGATTGACTACAACCAAGCACAAGTACAAGTGCGTCGCAGCGCAGGGTATCGTTTAATTGCTGAACTGCTGATTGATATCAGCGCATGCCGCCGTAGCGTGCACCCCGACCGCTTAGAACAAGCGATTCAAGAGCTGCACAACGATGTGCGCCAGCGTGAACAACGCTGTGTTGAAGCCTTGCTCAAGCTGTATGCCTTTCGTAAAGACGATGCTCACGCCAATGCTCTACCGCTGGAAGAAGGCCGCTGGGGCGATGATTTATTTAACCCCGCTACCATGAAACAGTTTGGCGTTAAAGTGGGTGGAGGGATGGCTGCAGGTGCCGCAACGGGTGTTGGTATCGACCTAATGACTGGCGGTTTAAGTTTAGGCATGGCCACCGTAGTCGGAGCAGCAGTGGGCGGCTTAACTCAGACTTTTCGTAACTATGGCGACCGTTTAAAAGGTAAATGGCGCGGTGAACGAGAGCTCACGGTGAATGACAGCACCTTACGCTTGCTAGCCATTCGGCAACAGCGTTTACTCAATGCTTTGGAGTTACGCGGGCATGCCGCACAAGAGCAAATCCAAATGGAAACACCGCAAGAGCAACATTGGCGTAAAGGTGAATTAGCACAGCCGTTAATCACAGCCCGCGCTTACTCTGCTTGGTCGAGCTTAAATGGCCGTAAACCACAGCAAGATACCGAGCGTACTCAGGCTGTTGAAAGTCTCGCTAGCAACTTAATTCAACAACACACAACCCCTTAAGAAGCTTGTCTATCTGCACCTGAATTAGCACTGTTCTAGTGCCAAAATAAGGTGCAGACACGCTTAAAATGATTATTACAGTTGCTGCGCTGCATCCAAGAGCATCTGCTCAGTTTTTGACCAGCCTAAGCAACCATCAGTAATCGACACACCATACTGCAAGTTATCGCACAGCGCTTGCTGGCCATCCATTAAATTACTTTCCAGCATCACTGCACGCAAACTGCGATCACCGGCAGCACGCTGCGCTAATACGGATTGTAAAACCTGCGGCTGCACCTGTGGGTCTTTACCGCTATTGGCATGACTGCAATCGACCATCAACGACGCATCTAAACCCACTTTGCGCATCGCTGCGCAGGCTTGGGCAATACTCTGTGCATCGTAATTGGGACCATTATGACCACCGCGTAAAACTAAATGCGTATCTGGATTGCCTTGTGTTTCTACTAAAGCGGCACGCCCTTGCTGGTCTAAACCAAAATACTGATGAGCATGGGCGGCTGAGCGCATCGCATCTAAGGCAATGCCGACACTGCCATCGGTACCATTCTTAAAACCGACCGGCAATTGCAGACCACTGACCATTTCTCGGTGAATTTGCGATTCACTGGTGCGTGCACCAATGGCTGCCCAGCTTAAAACATCATCAAAGTAGCTGGCGGCTAACGGCTGTAATAACTCAGTGGTCACCGGCAGATTCAGCTCCAACATACGTAACATTAACTGGCGTGACATTTGTAAACCCTGCGCCATATCAGCACTGCCATCTAAATGCGGGTCATACAACAGGCCTTTCCAACCGACTGTGGTGCGCGGTTTTTCAATATAGATGCGCATGGCTAACAGCATATGCTCGCTGACTTGGCTAGATAACTGCGCCAAACGCTGAGCATATTCAAGCGCTTCATCAATGCTATGAATCGAGCACGGACCAATCACCACTAAGAGACGGGAATCTTCACCATTGAGAATCGCGCGGACTTGTTCACGGTGCTGCTGTACACGCTGTGCAAGCTCTGTGCTTAGGGGCAGTTGTTGGCGCAACTGTTGTGGACTGGCGAGGACTTGGGTTTTACGGCCCGAAGGTATAGAAATACTAGCGTTCGCGGCTTCAAGAGCGACGCTGGCGTGATCAAAGGCAAGAGCAGTATTTAAAGCGTTCATAATTATCCTTACATCAGCGGCTGTACCGCTGTACGTTTTATCGAGTGAGTCGTCTTAAACTATTGGGCAGGGCGAGTTTGTGATTACTAAATCGCCAGCTCAAATCATCGAAACGCTCTGGATAAATTGCATACATTGCCATCTGGCTGTCCTCTTAAATATTCAAAAACTTAAATTCTAAAAACAAAAAACCCCGGGTGGGAAGCCAACCGGGGTTTGAATGAAACGGGGTGGGCGTCCTATTTAAAGAGGCGCACCTGTATAAGTATCAGGTGCGCCTTTGGCTAAACCAATACCCATAAAAATAATACGCAACAGAGTTATCAAGTGAACGCGCACAGTTCATCGCTACAGCAAGATGCTGTGCAATAGACATGATTTTAAGTGTGTGATTCAACATAAATAACTCCAAACAGTACTATTAACATACTGCATGCAAATGAGCAGTGCAAGCCAGCTTAGCGGTCAGTGCGGTAAATTTTCTCACCATTGAGCTTGCCGCTCCAAGGTAAACCTGAGTTCTGCCAGCCATTTTTCACACGCATTCCAGCTTGTGGGCCTTCACTCTCTGCACCACCCTGAAAACCATTCACCACGAAGCGTGCGTTGGGTAAACCTGCTTCACGCAAAACCACTGCGCTGGGCTCACCACGTTCGCTACCTGAGCGGCACATGGTAATCACTTCGGTATTTTCATCCCAACCGCGTTTTGCCAGTTCAGCTTTAATTTGCTCAACAAACTCAGGGTTGCGCTCCATTGGGAAGATATTACGCTCAGCATTCCACTTGCTACGGTCGGCCATTAGGAATGGAATATTCACATCCACTGCATCAGTAAAGCCAACAAACATAATCTCGACTGGATCACGCACATCGACTAACAACACGCGCTCCTGCGTTTGCTGAGTTTTGGCATAGGCATCTTCAGCGCTGATGGCCAATTCAACTGCTTGCACAGAAAACACTGCTAAAGACAGTACCGCACCGCTGATTAAACTGTGTAGACGAGTCATGTTGGCTCTCCAATCAATAAGTACTAACACAATACACTATTATAAATTATCTGTAACAGCCCATCGTACCAGCCGCCCACTCAAGCTGAATCAGGGTTCATCAGTCGCGCAAGCTGATTACTGACCAACCACGCTGCTGGGCGATATCACGCAAGGTATCATCTGGATCAACTGCAACCGGATGCGTCACTTGCTCAAGCAATGGCAAGTCGTTATACGAATCACTGTAAAAATAGCTGTCTGCCAACGTGGCTTGATGCTCAGCCAACCAGGTATTTAATCGGGTGATTTTACCCGCCTGAAAACTAGGTACATTCACCAGTTCACCGGTGTACTGACCCTCTTGCATACCGCATTCAGTGGCAATTAAGTGCTCCACACCTAAACGCTGAGCAATCGGGCCAGTAATAAAGCGGTTGGTGGCGGTAATAATCATCACTAGATCACCGGCTGCACGGTGCTTGGCGATCAGAGTTTCGCCCTTGGCCAGAATCATCGGCTCAATGCAATCGCGCATAAAATCTGCATGCCACTGATCCAACACAGCTTTATCGGTGCGCCCCAGTACTTCTTGGCAGAAATTCTGATAGGCCACAACATCCAACTGACCGGCGACATAGTCGGCATAAAAGCCATCGTTTTTGGCACGATAGGCATCTGCGTCAACCAGACCGCGCGCGCACAAATACTCGCCCCACTGGTGATCACTGTCACCGGCTAATAAGGTGTTATCCAAATCAAAAATAGCCAATCGCACGGCAAATACCTTAATCAATGATAAAAAGAGTGTCCAGCATAACGATTTTCACTGCGCCTGCCCATTCAAGCAGTAAAGCGCGTTGCCGCTCTGTCGCGCTTTGTGGAACAATGGGCTAAGAATTTTAACCTAGGATGCGGACATGATTGATTCAGATGGGTTTCGTCCGAACGTCGGCATCATCCTGACCAACGACCACGGACAAGTGCTTTGGGCACGGCGCGTCAACCAAGATGCGTGGCAGTTTCCACAAGGTGGTATTAACCCGCATGAAAGTGCTGAGGAAGCGCTGTACCGTGAACTGCATGAAGAAATCGGCCTACAAGAGCACGATGTTGAAATCCTTGCTTGCACACGTGGCTGGTTACGCTATCGTTTACCACAACGTTTAGTACGCACGCACAGTCAACCACTGTGTATTGGTCAAAAACAAAAATGGTTTTTACTGCGTTTACGCAGCAGTGATGAACGTGTGCGCATGGATCTCACGCCAAAACCCGAATTTGATGGCTGGCGTTGGGTCAGTTATTGGTATCCTTTAGGGCAAGTGGTGGCCTTTAAACGAGACGTCTACCGCCGTGCTTTAAAAGAGCTGGCCTATCAACTTCCTACTCGAGATTAACCCTAAGTTGTCAGACTCGACTCACACCGATAGCAGCATGTTAAGCATGCTGCGAATGATCTCTCAAGAGGTCAACGCTGCTAAGGATTTGCCAGCAGCACTAGCGATTATCGTCAAACAAGTGCGCGTGGCGATGAACAGCCATGTCTGCTCGGTGTACTTATACGAAGCCGATCAAGACCGCTATGTGCTGATGGCCACCGAAGGCTTAAATAAGCGCGCCGTGGGTAAAGTCAGTATGGCCTCGCATGAGGGCTTGGTGGGCTTAGTCGGTAGTCGTTCAGAAACCATTATTCTCGAAGATGCGATGAGCCATCCGCGCTTTTTATATTTTTCAGAAACCGGTGAAGAGCGTTATGCCTCATTTCTAGGCACGCCCATTATTCACCACCGTCAGGTCTTGGGCGTACTGGTGGTCCAGCAAAAAGAACGCCGCCAATTTGATGAGGGTGATGAAGCTTTTTTAGTCACTATGAGTGCGCAACTCTCAGGTGTGATCGCCCATGCCGAAGCCACAGGCTCCATTCGCGGCTTGGGTAAACAAGGCAAAGGGATTCAAGAAGCGCGCTTTATTGGTGTACCTGGCGCGCCCGGTGCAGCTTTAGGTACTGCTGTAGTGGTGCTACCGATTGCTGATTTGGATGTGGTGCCGGATAAGAGTACTGAGGATATCCCCGGTCAATTACAGCTGTTTGATTTGGCTTTAGAATCAGTACGTGAGGATATTCGCAAACTCTCCACACGCCTCTCCAAACAATTACGTCCACAAGAACGTGCACTGTTTGATGTGTATTTGATGATGCTGGAAAACACTGCGCTGGCTGGTGATGTGATTCGCGTCATTCGCGCAGGACAATGGGCACAAGGCGCTTTACGCCAAGTCGTCAGCGAACATATCCAGCGCTTTGAACATATGGATGATGATTATCTACGCGAACGCGCCTCGGATGTGAAGGATCTCGGTCGACGCTTACTGTCGTATCTGCAGCAAGCGCAGCAGCAAACACTGATCTATCCTGATAACACTATTTTAGTCAGTGAAGAACTATCACCCGCCATGCTCGGTGAAGTACCGACTGATAAGTTGGTCGGCTTGGTATCTGTACTCGGGTCACGTAACTCACATGTGGCGATTTTAGCCCGTGCTATGGGCATTCCCACCGTGGTTGCAGCAGTTGATCTGCCCTACACCCGCCTCGACGGCATTGAGTTGATTCTCGATGGCTATCACGGTGATGTTTTCACCAACCCCAGCGCTTTACTGCGCCAGCAATACGCTGAAGTGGTGGAAGAAGAACGCTTAATCAATAAAGACTTAGACAGCTTACGCAGCCTACCCTGCGTGACGTTAGATGGCCATCAGCTGCCACTCTGGGTAAATACGGGCCTGCTTGCCGATGTAAAGCGTGCGCAACAACGTGGCGCCGAAGGCGTTGGTCTCTATCGCTCCGAAGTGGCCTTTATGGGCACTTCACGCTTTCCCAGTGAAAGTGAGCAAGTGCAAATGTATCGCGAACAACTGGAAGCTTTTCACCCTTTACCCGTGACCATGCGCACCCTGGATGTCGGCGGTGATAAGCCTCTAAGTTATTTTCCCATCAAGGAAACCAACCCCTATCTAGGCTGGCGTGGCATTCGTATTACCTTAGACCATCCAGAGATTTTCTTAGTACAAGTACGGGCGATGATTAAAGCCAGCGCCGGCCTGAATAATCTGCATATTTTACTGCCAATGATTTCCGGTGTGCATGAACTCGATGACGCCCAACATATGATTCATCGTGCTTGGGGTGAACTGATCGATGAAGGCTTTGATGTACAGATGCCACAAATTGGCGTGATGATTGAAGTGCCTTCTGCTGTTTATCAAGCGCGTGAATTAGCCCGTATGGCTGACTTTTTATCAGTCGGATCGAATGACTTAACCCAATATTTACTGGCCGTCGACCGCAACAATGCGCGCGTGGCGGCTTTATATGATTACTTACACCCTGCGGTACTGATGGCGCTTAAAGATGTAGTCAAAGCGGCCCATGCTGAGGGTAAGCCTGTGAGTATTTGCGGGGAAATGGCCGGAGATCCCGTTGCTGCAGTACTACTGCTGGCGATGGGTTTTGATAGTCTATCGATGAACTCAACCCATCTACCTAAGGTAAAATGGCTGCTGCGTAAAATGACCTTAACTCACGCTAAGGATTTGCTCAGCGAGGTCTCCAGTTTGGATAACCCGCAAGTGATTCACAGCACCCTTAATCTGGCCTTGGGTAATTTGGGCTTAGGTAAAGTGTTGAATCCAGCCTCTAGCGTGCAGACTTAGAACTCACTTAAGTAGAGGCGCTGTAGACTGAGTACAGAGCTTGAAGTGGTATTTTTTGCGCAGGCTAACCTGAGCCTTCAGCTAGGCTTTACTGGGCTAACTCGACCTGTACTTGCCCAACTGACTTGCCCTGCACGGCATAACTGCGCTCAGTTAGAATCGTTGCACCATCCTCAAAACGACGCAGCAAACTGGTCACTCGAGTGCCATAGCGTTCACCGCGAATAAAGATACTCGAGAGCATGCGCTCCATGGCTAAACCCACACCGGTATCGGGCAATTGATCGTCATCGGCGCGCTGCTCATCCTGCATCAACTCAAATAACGCCTGATCCGATGCATCCAACTGCTGAGCAAAAGCACTGCGTACACGCACCAATTTTGGCCATGGCGTATCTAAACTGGCATTGCATAGTGCGTAAACCCCGGGGCTTAAACATATAGGGCGTGGCTGCGTGGAGCTTAAATACCACAACGATTGCTGATCACCGACCAGTAGATTAAAGCCACTGTATTGCTGAAGCTCAGCAGCTACATCCTGTAAATAGGCTTGAGGGGATTGCTGACCCGCTAGATAGTCGCTGACTAACGCACCGCGCGACTGTTCACCGAGTGGCAGCTCAGTATCGCGAATATTAGTTAAGGTCGCGAAACGCCCTTGCGGCGCAATGCCCAGCCAAGTGCCGCCGGCTTCTAAATCGCGTCCAGCATAAATATTGGGCTGATCGTCCCATTGTGCCAGCGCTGCACTGGGACGTGCGTGCACTTCATCACGATTGGCCAGCAATAATAAAGGCTGATGATTCTCAGGCCGCCAAGCAAAGACAACTAAACACATAGCTTATCCAATCTCAGATAATGATCCTGCTGTGATATGCAGCAACTGATCTACTTAATGGTACTGGGCTCAACCTGCAACACCGTACCCTCTTGGCCAATCACTTTGACTCGCTGTCCGACCGCTAAATCTGGGCCACTGACCAGCCAATAACTGTCACCGGCTTTAATTTTTCCACGTCCAGCAGTGATAGCTTCATGCAGCACATACTCGCGGCCTAATAACTCACTACCACGCTGATTTAAACGCGGTGCAACAGACGGTAAGGTGCGTAAACGTCGCCACCACGCCCATGCCGTCAGCAGTGATAACACCGCAAATCCTGTAAACTGCCACACCCAGGTTAATTCAGGAAAAACTGCCAATAGCAGTCCAACAAGCGCTGCAGCAGTCCCCAACCACAAAAAATAACCTGCAGTGCCAAACACTTCAACAATTAACAAAAGTACGGCAAAGGCCAGCCAGTCCCATACTCCTAAATGTTGTAAATACACTGTCATCCTTTCTTACCATCAAAGGATGCCTTAACAATCTCACTGATACCGCCAATCGAGCCAATTAATTGCGAGGCTTCTAACGGCATCATAATCACTTTGCTATTGTCTGCCGAGGCGATCTGACCCAAGGCATCAATATATTTTTGCGCCACAAAATAGTTCACCGCTTGCACACTACCGCTACTGATCGCTTCCGAGACCATACGCGTGGCTTCAGCTTCGGCTTGGGCAGCACGCTCACGTGCTTCAGCTTCCAGAAAAGCGGCTTCGCGCTTACCTTCAGCTTTTAGAATCTGTGACTGTTTCTGACCTTCTGCAGTTAAAATATCAGCTTGACGACGACCTTCCGCTTCTAAAATCGAAGCCCGCTTTAAACGCTCAGCCTTCATTTGGCTGGCCATTGCAGACACAAGATCAGCCGGTGGAGTGATATCTTTAATTTCAATTCGCGTGACTTTAATGCCCCACGGTGCGGTTGCTTGATCCACGGTATGCAATAAGCGCTCGTTAATCACATCACGCTGACTGAGCATCTGATCCAGCTCCATCGAGCCTAAAACGGTACGAATATTGGTGACCACCAAGTTTAAAATGGCATATTCCAACTCGCTGACTTCATAGGCGGCTTGCGCGGTATTCACCACTTGGAAAAAGCACACTGCATCAATACGTACAATGGCGTTATCGGCGCTGATTGCTTCTTGCGCGGGAATATCCAGCACACGTTCCATCACACTGATCTTGCGGCCGACTCTATCCATCACTGGAATAATAATATTCAAACCAGGCTTGAGCGTGCAGGTATAACGACCAAAGCGCTCAACCGTCCATTCGTAACCTTGCGGTACGACCTTAAAGCCCATAAAGATAACGGCAACAATCAGGCCGACAAACAGGAACAAAACCAAACCAATATCCATAAATACTCCTTAACCGCAAACAATGAGCGTTGAATAAAAGGTGGTTTTATCACCTTGAATGCAGCTTTAATAGAACAATCTATCGCTTATTAAAATCCTAGCGAGCTCTGCATCAGCATGGCGCCGCTGATGCAGCAGCCATGCTCTGTACTTGATTAGGCTGAACGCAGCTGTTTCCAAGCATTCAAGGTCAACACAGTACCCAACAGTTCACGACGCGCAACCAAAGCTTCATCATTCAAAGGCTGCAAAGCTAAAGCATGCAGTTCACGCAAGACACCAAACAAGCGATCACTGTCAACCAAGTCGGTGATATGTCGCGCGGCCTGCAGCCAGGTCAATAAACGCTCAATACGTGGAGCCTGCTCAACCAAATCTTCCGGCTGACGCATATAACGATTCACTTGCAGAGCTTGCGCTTCTTCCTTTAAGAACTGTAGCAACCAATTCTCAAACGCTGCTGCGCCTTGACGTGCGCCACGTGCGGTACGCTTTTGCTGCCAGAGTGCACCTTGTAGCCAAACTGCCATCTGCAGTGAGAACTGGCCCCAACGTGTACCTTCTAGTTCTTCAGCAAAGGCTAGCGGAGCTGCTTCACGCACAGCTTGATCGTCAACACCCGCTAAAATGCGTACACGCCAATCATCAATCAAGGTATCCAATTGCATACGCAAGGCATTGCTCGATGCACGCGGTACGGCCTGGCCAAGACTGGCTAAAACAGCACGTAAGCCGACCAACTGCTGCAACCACTGCTCAAGTAACTTCCAGTGACCATTAAAACGGTACTGCTCAGCTAAACGCTGACTGTTACCCAATAACTGCCAAGCAATCGCAGTTAAAGCGTCATCTAATGGCATATCAGCGGTTAATTGCGCAGGGTCTGCAGCAACGTTGTAGCTATTGGCATCAAATAAACGATAGCCGCGCTCAGCTTTACTGATATCGCACGGCATTAACGCTACATCCGCAGCCAATTCCAGCGCCAACTCAAATAATGCAGCAGGATCGCCTTCGCGCAATTCCAGCTCCATTTCACAGATATCTTCTCGCTGCTGATCAGCAATCACTAAACCTTGGTCCAGTGCAACTTCAATCACTGTCTCAACACTTTCACGCAACCAGCGTAACTCAGCAAACTGGCGTTTGAAATCAGTACTGAAAACGGCTTTTAATTGCTTTTTATCCAGCTCAGCTAAACTCTCTGGCCAGCAACTGTCATCTAAGTGACTCAGCACTAAACGATTACTTTTTAATTGCCAATCAAACTCATTACGCTCAGATAATCCAGCGACACTCGCCCCTTTACTTTTCAGGGTTTGAATCAATTGTTCGCCATCGCGACGAATTCGCAGTGCTACTTGGCTGTTTGCCAAGGCAAAATCGGCTGTATCGTAATACCGATTAAGCAGCTCACGGGTCTGCCAGTCACCTACACAGCGTGCAGCTAAAACAGGGTGTTCACGCAGCGTAGCAAGGCTTTCAGGGCTTACTCGTAGCTTTATTTCGGTTTCTTTGGCCATGTCATTCTCAATTCAAATTGTTGCTAGTTTATCGCTATGCTGGTCGAACCCTATAACAGCATCGTATAATCAAGGCTGTTTTTGGAAACCGAGCGCAGCTCTCTATGTCGATAAACCCGTTTGTTAGTTTGTTTGGTCGTTCGCCCATTGGGCCGATGCAGCAACATATTGCCAAAGCACACGAGTGTGCTTCTAATCTGGTGCCTTTTTTCCAAGCCATCATTGCGCAGGATTGGGCACGTGTTGAACATGTACAGCAAGAGATGTCTCGGCTTGAAAAAGAAGCCGATAAACTCAAGCGTAATGTGCGTATTCACTTGCCTAAAAGTCTATTTTTACCGGTACCGCGCTCAGACTTACTTGAACTGCTCAGTGTACAGGACAAAGTCGCTAATCGCGCAAAAGACATTGCGGGGTTAATGCTCGGTCGTCAAATGACTATCCCCGAGCCATTACAACCGATGATTCTGGCTTTTGTGCAGCGTGTGGTCGATGCCAGTGACCAGGCATTAACCGCGATGAACGAGCTGGACGAGATCCTCGAAACCGGCTTTGGTAATCGCGAAGTCAATCGTGTCACTGCGATGATTGAAGTACTTGAAGATATTGAGCACGACACCGACCGTATGCAGATTGAAGTGCGCAGAACGCTCTTTAAGTTGGAAAAAGATCTGCCACCTGTCGATGTGATGTTTCTGTACACCATCATCGAATGGATTGGTGATGTGGCTGACCGCGCTGAGCGTATCGGCAACCGATTGGAACAATTGCTTGCGCGCTGATATTTAGCGCGCCCCACCTGGAACAAGCGGATTTTTTATGTCTCTTTTAACCGACTATGGCTTCATTCTTTTAGTCTTAGCCTGTCTTTTTGGTTTCTTTATGGCCTGGGGCGTTGGTGCCAATGATGTTGCTAACGCCATGGGTACTTCAGTAGGTTCAGGCGCTCTGACCATTAAACAAGCTATTGTCGTGGCAATGGTTTTTGAGTTCTGCGGTGCTTATTTAGCAGGCGGTGAGGTCACTGAGACCATCAAAAATGGCATTGTCGATATTGATGTGATGACCGCAGACTTGCTGGTGTTAGGGATGATGTCAGCACTGCTTGCGGCCGGAACGTGGCTGCTTATCGCGACCAGTAAAGGCTGGCCGGTATCCACCACCCACACCATTATTGGTGCTGTGGTTGGTTTTGCTGCCTTTGGTGTGTCATTTGATGCAGTGCATTGGAGTGCCATTATTCCAATCACTATGAGCTGGGTGGTGACGCCATTTTTATCAGGTCTGTTAGCTTTTGGCTTATTTGTTAGCGTACAAAAATTGATTATCAATACTGATAATCCGTTTGAAAATGCTAAGCGTTACGTGCCCTTTTATATGTTTCTAACCGGCTTTATGGTTGCCTTAATGACCCTTTCCAAAGGTCTTAAGCATGTTGGTTTAGATATTAACAGCGAGCAAAGTGTTGTCTTGGCTGTCGGCGCAGGTTTATTAGTGATGCTGTTGGGTGTTGTCTTATTACGTCGGGTAAAAATCGATCCAGACGCCAACCGCAGTACCTACTTTGCTAGCGTAGAAAAAGTCTTTGCCACTTTGATGATTTTCACCGCCTGTGCCATGGCTTTTGCTCATGGTGCGAACGATGTAGCCAATGCGGTGGGTCCACTCGCGGCCATTGCTGGTGTGATTCAAAACCATGGCGTTGGTGAGCTCACGGCTCAATCAGCAGTTCCAGCGTGGGTTCTTCTCTTAGGTGCAGTCGGTATTGTAATTGGTTTGGCCACCTACGGTTATAAAATCATTGCAACCGTAGGTCGTGGTATCACCGAGTTGACGCCAAGTCGTGGTTTTGCGGCTGAATTAGCCACCGCATCGACAGTGGTGGGCGCATCAGCGATTGGTTTGCCGGTTTCTACCACGCACACTTTAGTTGGTGCAGTATTGGGCATTGGTTTAGCTCGTGGTATCAGCGCGCTGAATCTGCGCGTGATTGGCTCAATCTTTATGTCATGGGCCATTACCTTACCAGCCGGTGCATTCCTAGCTATTGTGTTCTTTAGTATTTTGAAACTGATCTTTCTATAATACTCAACTCTGCGTTTTTTCAGGTGCTACGTGATTGCGTATTGCCTGAAAAAACGGCACTGTTTCTCCTCAGTGACAGCCAACATCTAAAAATATCCATCATTCTATAGCTGTCGCCATGATTGGACGCTCTCATGCACGATTACGTTAACTCGCTCCGCCATTCTTCGCCGTATATCAACGCCCACCGTGAGCGCACCTTTGTGGTAATGCTGCCAGGTGAAAGCATTGCGCATGATAATTTTGGCAATACCGTGCATGATTTAGTGCTATTGCACAGCTTAGGCGTGCGCTTGGTGCTGGTTTTTGGCTCGCGCCCACAAATTGAAGCCCGCCTAACTGAGCAAGGTTTATCCTCGCATTACCATCAAGATTTACGCATCACCGATGCACCCGCTTTAAGCTGTGTACTGGATGCTGTGGGGCAATTACGTGCAGCAATCGAAGCCCGTTTATCCATGGATATCGCTGCCTCGCCGATGCAAGGTGCGCGTTTACGTGTGGCCGGTGGTAATTTTGTTACGGCACGACCACTGGGTGTGATTGATGGTGTCGATTACCAGCACACCGGTGAAGTGCGCCGTATTGATAGCAAAGGTATCAAACGTTTACTGGATGACCGCACCATCGTTCTACTGCCGCCCATTGGTTATTCACCCACGGGCGAAACCTTTAACCTCGCCTGTGAGGATATCGCCACACGCGCCGCTATTGAGTTACAAGCGGATAAGTTAGTGCTATTTAGTTCCGAACAAGGCTTGCTTGATGCCAACGCAGCGTTAATTCGCGAACTGCCTGCGCAACAGGCAGAACAGCATTTACAACGTTTTAAAATCAATAAACAGCTTGAGCCAAAAGAGCTGTTACAAGCCGCCGTCAGTGCGTGCCGTGGCGGTGTGCAGCGCTGTCACATTATCAGTTATCACATTGATGGGGCTTTACTGACCGAAATGTTCACCCGTGATGGCTGTGGCACCTTGGTCGATGAAGGCTTGTTTCAGCAAGTGCGTGAAGCGCAAATTGAAGATGTCGGTGGCTTATTAGAATTGATTCGGCCGCTGGAAGAACAAGGTATTTTAGTGCGCCGTTCACGCGACTTAATTGAGCGTGAAATCACTCAGTTTAGTATTGTTGAACGCGATGGTTTAATTATTGCCTGCGCCGCTCTTTATCCATTCCCAGAACAAAATACAGGCGAGCTGGCCTGTTTAGCTGTGCATCCGGATTATCGTCATGGCGGACATGGCGATGTTTTACTGGAGCGTATTGAGAAACGCGCACGTGCCTTACAGCTAGATTCATTATTTGTTCTCACAACTCGCACCGCACACTGGTTTCAAGAGCGTGGATTCCAAGCCTGCACACTGGAGCAATTGCCCAGTACAAAAGCATCGCTCTATAACTTTCAGCGTAACTCTAAAGTGTTCCGAAAAACCTTGGGCTAATGGTCTTTCGCTATAAAAGCCATTAGAGTGCAGATAAGTTGCGGTATATACACTGACCGACAGCTGACAACACAGCACAACGCCAACACAATGGTGTGCTGTGTTTAAAATAATTAAGGAGAACTCCCATGATCAAAGGCAAAACCCTCGCATGGGCCCTGTCCATGACCCTCGCTGGTATGAGCTTGAGCGGTATGGCACAGGCCGAAGAAAAATACGTCACCATTGGTACCGGCGGACAAACCGGTGTCTATTACGTGGCAGGACAATCCATCTGCCGCTTTATTAATCGTGATAGCAAAACCAGCGGTATCCGTTGTAACGCACCAGCCAGTGGCGGTGGCGTAGCTAACGTCAACGGTATTCGCAGTGGAGAGTTTAACTTCGGCGTGATGCAGTCCGACCACCAATATAAAGCAATGAAAGGCTTAGCACCTTTTGAAGCTGAAGGTGCCATGGATGATATGCGTGCATTGTTCTCACTGCAAAGTGAAGTATTCACCGTCCTCGCACGTCGTGACTCGCATATTGCTAATTTTGATGATTTAAAAGGTAAGCGCGTTAATATCGGTAACCCAGGTTCCGGTCAGCGTGACACCCTTGAAGAAATCATGGAGAAAAAAGGCTGGGATCGTAAGACTTTCTCCTTAGCTTCAGAACTCAAAGCAGCTGAGCAAGCCAGTGCACTCAATGATAATAATATTGATGCCATGACTTACTTTGTTGGCCACCCGAACGGTGCGATTCAAGAAGCGACTACAACCGTTGATGCAGTTCTAGTCCCTGTGACTGGCCCAGAAATTGATGCTTTGTTAGCCGAAAAAAGCTACTACACTAAAGCTGAAATCCCAGGTGGTATGTACACCGGCAACGACCTGCCAACCCCATCGATTGGCGGTAAAGCAGTACTTTCAACCAGTAGCAAAGTCAGCCCTGACTTGGTCTATCAAATGGTTAAATCTGTGTTTGATAACCTTGACCGCTTCAAACGTTTACACCCAGCCTTTAAAGATTTAAAAGCTGAAGAAATGATTGAAGCTGGTTTATCAGCGCCGTTGCATGAAGGTGCAATTCGCTACTACAAAGAGCGTGGCTGGTTATAACCGTTCACTGCTTTTAGCTGCACAATCTCCATACGTTGGCACTTAATCAAGTGCTGACGTATTGGTTTCTTTAGATTTTAAGCAGGTTAGCTGCCATGTCAGACAAACATCTTTCCGCCGAAGAACTGATCGCCCAAGATTCAGGCGCACGTTTGCCTGATGGCATTATGGCTCAAGTGATTGCCAGCCTTGCTTTACTCTGGTCAATGTTTCAACTTTGGATTGCTTCACCGCTGCCCTTTATATTTCGCATCGGTGTCTTTAACGATACAGAAACACGCTCCATTCACCTGACATTTGCGCTATTGCTGGCCTTTTTAGCCTACCCCGCTTTTAAGCGCTCACCACGCAATCGCGTGCCTTTAATGGATATTGCGCTGGGCTTAGTCGCTGCTGCCAGTGCCGCTTACTTATTTATCTGTTATCAGCAGCTCGCATTACGCCCAGGTACTTTAGCCACAGCTGACTTAGTTACCGCCTGTATTGGTATTCCATTATTACTGGAAGCCACGCGCCGAACCTTAGGCCCACCGCTGGCGATTATTGCTTTACTATTTTTAACCTACAGTATTGCCGGCCCTTATATGCCAGCGATGCTCGCTCACCGTGGCGTGAGCTTTACGGCTTTGGCCAATCACCAATGGATCACCACTGAAGGTGTCTTTGGTATCGCCCTGGGTGTATCCACCAGCTTTGTCTTCTTATTTGTTTTATTCGGCGCTTTATTAGAACGTGCTGGTGCTGGTAACTACTTTATCCAACTGGCCTTTAGCATGCTGGGCCATATGCGCGGCGGCCCCGCTAAAGCAGCGGTAGTCGCTTCAGGTCTAACCGGAATGATTTCTGGCTCATCCATCGCCAACGTGGTCACCACCGGTACCTTTACCATTCCGATGATGAAACGCGTGGGCTTTTCATCTGAAAAAGCCGGTGCTGTTGAAGTTGCCGCATCAGTTAACGGACAAATCATGCCGCCCGTGATGGGTGCGGCTGCGTTTTTAATGGTTGAGTATGTAGGCATCCCCTATGTTGAAATCATTAAGCACGCCTTCTTACCTGCTGCCATTTCCTATATCGCTTTACTCTATATCGTGCATTTAGAAGCGTTAAAACTGGGTATGCAACCCATTGGTAACCATCAGCCTAAACCTTGGTTACGCCGTTTAACTGGCTTTGCCTTTGGTGCCGCTTTGATTTCTGGTATTTCATTGCTGGTGTATTACGGTCTCGGTTGGCTTAAACCCGCCTTAGGTGAGTATGTGCTCATCGGTGTAGGCTCTTTACTGGCTATCACTTATTTAGCTCTGCTAAAAGTTGCGGCCAGCAATCCTCCACTGCCGATCGAAGATGCCAGTCAACCTATCGAAGAACTGCCCAACACACGAACTGTTTTACTCTCTGGCTTGCACTTTATTTTGCCTGTAGTGGTGTTAGTGTGGTGCTTAACTGTAGAGCGCTTATCCCCTGGACTCTCAGCATTCTGGGGCAGTGTAATGCTGATCTTTATCCTGCTCACGCAACGCCCTATTTTGACCTGGATGCGCACTGACCGCAGTTATGATCATGGCGGCTGGATGGATGGCCTGATTGATCTGCGTGAAGGTATGATCGGCGGCGCCCGTAATATGATTGGTATCGGTATTGCGACTGCAGCAGCCGGTGTGATTGTCGGTGCGGTCTCACAAACTGGCGTCGGTTTAGTTCTGGCTGACTTAGTTGAATTACTGTCGATGGGTAATTTACTGCTCATGCTGTTATTTACCGCAGTATTCAGCTTAATTCTTGGAATGGGCTTACCCACCACCGCTAACTATATTGTGGTATCCAGCTTATTAGCCCCCGTGATCGTCACACTGGGCCAGCAAAACGGTCTGATTGTGCCGCTGATCGCTGTGCACCTCTTTGTCTTCTATTTTGGCATTATGGCTGACGTTACTCCGCCGGTTGGTTTAGCATCCTTTGCTGCCGCAGCGGTCTCCAAAGGCGATCCAATCAAAACTGGGGTCCAAGCGTTTTATTACAGCTTGCGTACCGCAGCCTTACCCTTCTTGTTTATCTTTAACACCGATTTACTGCTGATTAATATCAGCCTGATGCACGGTATCTTGATCTTTATTGTCGCCACTGGGGCCATGCTGATTTTTGCTGCAGGAACCCAAGGGTGGTTTATCACTCGCAGTCGCTGGTATGAAAGCATCCTGTTATTGCTGGTGGCCTTTACTTTATTCCGCCCAGGTTTTTGGATGGATATCGTGCATGATCCCTATCAAAATATCCCGTCAAGTCAGCTGGAACAGGCGTTAGGTGATGTTGATGAAGGCAGCCAGCTACGTTTGCGTATCCAAGGCGAGGATGAACTCGGTGAGCCACGTGAGTTTGTAGTCCTATTACCGGTACCCGCAGGTCAGAGCGGTGCAGAACGTATGGAGGCATTAGGCTTGATGCTGATTGAGGAGGACGGAAAAACCTTAATTGATAACGTCACCTTTGCCAGCCCAGCGGCAGATTTAGGCTTAGAATTTGATCAAGAGATTGTGCTGGTACGCGCACCCACTGATCGGATACGCAAAGAAATCATGTGGATTCCAGGCCTATTACTGCTCTTGGGAGTCAGTGCGTTGCAGTGGCGTAGAAAGCGCGCAACTACAGCACAGCAACAACCAGACATTCATCCAATAGCTCACTAATTTAAGGATATTTAGGGATCACATGAAGCAATCTATCTTAGTTACTGGCGGCGCGGGTTATATCGGATCGCACACCACCTTGGCTCTGCTTGAAGCCGGTCATGAGGTTATCGTTTTAGATAATCTCACCAACAGCTCGCTGGAATCATTGCGCCGTGTTGAGCGCATTTGCGGTAAAGCAGCGACTTTTATTCAAGGTGATATTCGTGACCGAGAATTGCTCGACTCGATCTTTGCCCGCCATTCAATCCAAGCGGTATTGCATTTCGCTGGCTTAAAAGCGGTCGGCGAAAGCGTGCAGAAGCCGCTGGACTATTATGAAAACAACGTCAGCGGTAGTGTGGTCTTATTTCAGGCCATGGCTGCTGCCGGTGTGTTTAATTTAGTATTTAGCTCATCCGCCACGGTATATGGCGAGCCTAAGCAGATGCCGATCAGCGAAGACTGTCCAACTGGTATTCCGACCAATCCCTACGGTCGCTCGAAACTGATGGTTGAAGAAGTGCTGCGTGACTTAGCCTTCTCAGAATCACGTTGGAGTATCGCCTTACTGCGTTATTTTAATCCGGTAGGCGCACATGTTAGCGGCCTGATTGGTGAAGACCCCAACGGCATTCCCAATAATCTGCTGCCTTATATCAGCCAAGTTGCCGTGGGTAAGCTGCCACAGCTATCAGTGTACGGTGATGATTACCCAACGGTCGATGGCACCGGTGTACGTGACTATATTCACGTGGTGGATCTCGCTAATGGCCACTTAAAAGCACTGGACGCTATTGCTGCATCGCAAGGTGTGCACATCTGGAACTTAGGTACCGGACAAGGCTACAGCGTATTACAGATGGTCAGCGCTTTTGAACAAGCAGCTGGCGTTGCTGTGCCTTATGCAATAGTTACGCGTCGCAGTGGTGATATCGCTGAATGCTGGGCTGACCCAAGCAAGGCTGCCCAAGAATTGGGCTGGAAAGCCGAACACAGCCTTGACGATATGATGCGCGATACGTGGCGCTGGCAGCAAAGCAATCCCAATGGTTTTAGCCAGTAGCTGTATTGAGTACTCGACTCAATACAGTTGTACTTCGTATCCACTGCACGATGTAAAGAGAAACGGCCTTTATATCTGAATTTCACTTCAGACATAAAGGCCGTTTTTTCTTTCACAACACTTTAAATAACTGAGTACCGATAGCTTCTGTTTGTCACAACACTGATATCAATACCGCATTCTGTGAACGTTATTTAAAGTTTTTCTGGATCAGTTTACTGAACCATCCGACGATGCCTGCGCGGAACATCAATACGCACAAGACAAAAATCACCCCTAAAATCACATGCACCCACTCGCCCATTGGTCCACTGCTTAAATAGGTTTGTAAGGTCACAACAATACTGGCTCCTACAAAAGGCCCAAGCACCGTACCCACCCCACCGAGCAAGGTCATCAGAATCACTTCGCCCGACATATGCCAATGCGCATCGGTTAAGGACGCCAATTGGAAGACCACAGTTTTGGTTGCACCAGCTAAGCCGGTTAAGGCTGCAGATAATACAAACGCGAGTAACTTATGCGCATCAACGTTGTAGCCCAAGGAAATCGCCCGCTGCTCATTTTCACGAATCGCCTTCAACACTTGTCCATAAGGTGAATGGATCGTGCGCTGAATAATTAGAAATCCAATTAGAAACACAGCTAAAACAAAGTAATACATATTCAGGTTATCTTTAAGATCAATAAACCCAAATAAATATCCACGCGGTACCCCTTGCAGACCGTTTTCACCACCGGTGAAACTGGACTGCATAAACATAAAGAACACCAGCTGCGCTAAGGCCAAAGTAATCATCGCAAAGTAGATACCTTGCCGACGGATCGCCAATAAACCAAAGCCTAATCCTAATGCTGCAGACGCCGCTGTCCCCGCTAAAATACCCAACTCCGTACCTAAACCACTGTACTCAGTGAGGACAAAGCCGGTGATATAACCACCAGTGGCTAAAAAAGCCGCATGCCCAAATGATAAGAGTCCCGCATAACCTAGAAGCAAGTTAAACGCGCAAGCAAATAGAGCAAAACACAGCAACTTCATTAAGAAGACGGGGTAAATACCAAAGGGCGCAACTAAGGCAATAGCGATAAACACGGCAAAGAATATTTTATTACGCCGACTGGCAGCAATCCGACGTTCCCGCTCAACGCGGACACGCTGCTGTTGTACTTGGGTTTTGATTGCTTCAGACATGTTATGTCTCCTTACCAAATAAGCCCGCTGGACGCACTAACAACACCAGCACCATAACTAGAAAGATCACCGTGTTAGCCGCTTCTGGGTAAAACACCTTGGTTAGACCTTCGATCAAGCCCATCAATAAGCCGGTGACTATCGCGCCCATAATCGAGCCCATACCGCCAATCACCACCACAGCAAATACTACAATCAGCAGGTTCGCACCCATGCCCGGTGAAACCGGATAAATCGGTGCCGCTAACACGCCAGCAAAGGCTGCTAATGCTGCGCCGTAACCGTAGGTTAAGGTGACCAATAACGGTACGTTAATACCGAAAGCTTGCATCAGCTTTGGGTTTTCCGTACCTGCACGCAGATAGGAACCCAAGCGTGTGCGCTCGATCATGTACCAGGTCACAAAACAAACAATAAGTGCCGATACAATCACCCAAGCACGGTATTTGGGTAAGAACATAAAGCCTAAATTAAAGCCGCCCTTGAGCGCATCTGGCATAGGGTAAGAACTACCCGACACACCAAATACCTTAACAAATAGACCTTCAATAATCAGCGCTAAACCAAAGGTTAGCAGCAGACCATAGAGGTGATCTTCTCCAGTAATTCTGCGCAGCAGGTATTTTTCAATCGCCATGCCGACCAGACCAACGGTCAGCGGTGCCAAGAATAAGGCAAACCAGTAATTCACCCCTAAGTACTGCAAGCTCAATAAGGTGACAAATGCACCCAACATATACAGTGCGCCATGGGCAAAGTTAATAATGCGCAGTAAGCCAAAAATAATTGCTAAACCTAGACTTAACAACGCATAAAATGCACCGTTAATCAGTCCCAGTAGCAGTTGCCCCAGTAGCACACTGAGGGGAACCCCAAAAAGTATCGTCATAGGTTGTCACCCACTCCAAAAGCCGCTGCAACTCAATTGCAACGGCTTATAACGGCATTAAACAATCAGTTTTTAATAAGTTTGCACTGGCTTTCAGCCAATGGGCGATAGGCTTGGTCGGCAGGAATAGTGCGTAGAATTTTATATAAATCCCACTCTGACTTAGACTCTGCAGGTGTCTTCACTTGCGCTAAATACATATCGTGCACCATGCGGCCGTCTTCACGCAGTTTGCCGTTTTTAGCAAACATATCGTTGATTGGAGTTTCAATCATTTTTGCGCGAACCACTTGCGAGTCATCAGAGTCAGTCTCTTTAACTGCATTAAGGTAGTGGATGGTTGAAGAATAAACACCCGCATGAGTCATACTTGGCATACGACCAACGCGTTTGTGGTAACGATTCGCCCACTCACGAGTTTCATCATTCATATCCCAATACCAACCGGTAGTGAGCATCAGTCCTTGGGTGACGTCTAAACCCATCGAATGTACGTCATTCAGGAACACCACCATACCGGCCAATTTTTGACCTGATTGGGTTAAACCAAACTGACTTGCGGTTTGTAGAGCATTCACCATATCCGCGCCAGCGTTAGCCAAAGCGACAACTTCAGCGCCAGAACCTTGCGCTTGTAGAATATAGGATGAGAAGTCATTACTTGGGAATGGATGGCGGACTTTACCAACCACCTTGCCACCGCCAGTCTCAACCACCTTGGTAATATCAGCTTCTAGAGAGTGACCAAAAGCATAGTCAGCCGCCAAAATAAACCAATCTTTGCCACCTTCTTCGAGTACAGCGCGCGCCGTACCGTTGGATAAGGCATAGGTGTCATACACCCAGTGCATATGATTGGGTGAGCAGTGTTCATTGGTTAATGATGAAGACGCTGAACCAGAAATAAGTGCTAGTTTATTTTCTTGCTCAACAATTTTATTAACCGCCATCACCACTGATGTGGCGACTAAGCCGGTAATCACGTCAACGTTTTTCTCATCAATCCACTGACGTACAGTATTGGCACCCACATCCGGCTTGTTCAGGTCATCGGCATTAAAAATGACAATTTTCTTACCATTGACCTGACCGCCGAAATCTTCCACAGCCATTTTCAGGGCTTCTAAACCACCTGGGCCGGAAAGATCACGGTAAGTACCTGACATATCGGCCAAATAACCAATACGAATTTCATCATCACTAATCGCAGCCTGTGCTGTGCTCGACAGTAGACCTGCGGCAACGATCAGACTGATTGCTTTTCTTAAACCTTTCATAGAACACCTTTTGAGTTTTATTGTTGTTGTCACACTAAGTGGTTTCTTACGAGGTTTCTCGACTGAGAAATATTTTATACACCTAAGCTTTTACTCAAATACTCCTGTTTTGATGGCAGTTCAGCGGCGCTGATTTCGTCAATAATTTTGCCGTGTTCCATTAAATAGTGGCGATCAGCCAGTGGCGCAGCAAAGCGGAAGTTTTGCTCAACTAGAACAATGGTCAGGCCTTTTTCTTTGAGTTTGATCAGCACCTCAGCTAATTTCTGCACAATCACCGGAGCCAGACCTTCAGTAATTTCATCCAGCAGTAATAAATTAGCCCCAGTACGTAAAATACGCGCCATCGCTAGCATCTGCTGCTCACCACCGGAAAGACGCGTGCCTTGGCTAAAGCGACGCTCATACAGGTTAGGAAACATTTCATACAGCTCATCAAGTCCCATACCGCCACTGCGCACGGTCGGCGGCAGCAGTAAGTTCTCTTCAACATTGAGGCTGGCAAAAATACCGCGCTCTTCAGGGCAAAAACCCACACCTAAACGTGGAATCTGATGCGCTGGAATCGTCATGGTTTCGGTGCCATTGATGATGATGGAGCCGCTGCGCTTACCGACCATATTCATAATCGAGCGCAAGGTGGTACTGCGCCCCGCACCGTTACGGCCCAGTAAAGTAACCAACTCACCACGACGCACAACCATATTGACGCCATGCAAAATATGCGACTGACCGTAGTAAGCGTGCAAATCTTCGACCAGCAGTTGTTCACGATTGGATGTATTCATACCGCCACCTCATCGGTCACTGCTGTGCCTAAATAGGCTTCACGTACAGCAGGATTGGCCGAGACGGTTTGATAATCGCCTTCAGCTAAAATAGAACCACGCGCCAGCACGGTAATCGCATCACATAAACGACTGACCACGCTTAAATTATGCTCAACCATCAACACTGTGCGGCCAACAGCAACGCGACGCACCAGGTCAACGACCATATCTACGTCTTCTTGACCCATACCTTGAGTAGGCTCATCCAGCAACAGCATCACAGGGTCTAACGCCATGGTAGTGGCCAGTTCTAAGGCGCGTTTACGGCCGTAGGACAGCTCATCGGTGACAGTATCGGCAAAACTACCCAGCCCGACTTTCTCCAGTAACTCCATCGCTTGGTCATTTAAATTATTTAAACTGCGTTCTGATTTCCAAAAGTGAAAGGAATTACCTTGTTTACTTTGCAAGGCCACGCGCACGTTTTCCAAAACAGTCATCCGCCCAAATACGGCAGAAATCTGAAATGAACGCACTAAACCTAACTTAGCAATTTGGTTGGCCTTAGTACCGGTAATCGCCTTACCCTGGAAAATAATTTCGCCACGGGTCGGCGGTAAAAAATGGGTCAGCAAGTTAAAAAACGTGGTTTTTCCTGCACCATTAGGACCGATTAAGGCATGGATGTGCCCTTTTTGAACTTTTAAATCAACATTATTGACGGCAGTAAAGCCACGAAACTCTTTGGTTAACCCACGGGTTTCTAAAATAATATCCGATGACATGTGCAGCCCTCTAACCCTGATTATTGTTGTTGGTTATTAGCTTTATAGGTGCCTTACCTTTACGTTAACGATAACAAGAGTTGTGATTTTAAAGCAAGCGTGATGAACCAAAGTAGGACTTTTAGATCATCACGCGCTTTAATCGTGTTAGGGAATCAGAACTTAAATGTGTAGTTAGCAATCACACGATTTTCATTAATATCAGTGGTGTGCGAGCCGCGATACATCACGTTACGCACCAATAAGCTGACATCTTTTAAAGGACCTGACTGGATGGTGTAACCCAGGTCAATATCGCGTTCCCACTCTTTTGCGCTGTTACCCGCCACTTTAAAATTATCACCACTGACATAACGCGCCATCAAATTCAGACCCGGTACGCCAATTTGCGCAAAGTTATAGTCATAGCGAATCTGCCAAGAATCTTCTTTAGCACGTAAAAAAGGGTAGTAGGTTGATGTATTCATCGTCCACGGGTCGGTACCACCACCTAAATAGGGTGTTCCGGTTTTACCACCACCATCTTGATAACCTAAGCCCAACCAATGTCCTGCGTAGCCTAGAGAGAACATACCACTGGCTAAACGGCTATCAATATTGGTATTGCCTTTGTCAGAACTTTTGAAGTAACGCAGATCTGTCTTAAATTTAAGCTCGCTGGTTAAATCAGTTAAGAACTGTAGGTTCACATGGTGCTGATTGTAGTTATCTTTCAATTCAGCATAAAAGTAAGTACCGGTTAGGCCTGGAATAAACTCGTAACTGGCGCCAGCATAATTAAACTTATTACTAGCAACACCACCAGTTGCACCATCTGCAGCCATGATCATGTTTTCGTAGTTGGTCGAATCACGCAAGCGTACTTTCTGAAACTGCCCTGCCGTTAATGTCAGATGCTCGATGTCTTTAGACTGAACCTGTCCACCTTGAAAGGTTTGTGGCATTAAGCGCGTGTCATTACGGAAAGCAATCGGCATGACCGGCTCATGCGTACCCACAGTGAGTACTGTGTCGGATACTTTTGCTTTTGCAGTTAAGCCTAAGAAAGCATGGCTATTGGCTGATTTTCCCGTATGACGACTGCGTACCAATGTTCCAGAGCCGCCAGTACCGCCACCCGAATCAAGCTTAACGCCCAGCAAACCTAAGGCATCCACCCCAAGACCAACAGTGCCTTCGGTATAGCCTGACTGTAAGCGCAGCATAAAGGCCTGACCCCAGTCTTCAGATTTAGACTGAGTTTTACCTTTATGGACGGGACCGCCAGGTAAACCTGAATCACGGTAATCGCGATTGATATAAAAGTTACGTAAACTCAAACTACCTTTAGCATCTTCCACAAATGCGGCTTGAGTGACGCATGGCATGGCGACTGCCGCTGCCAAAGCGCTGATTAAAAACACCTTATTGATTTTAGTGTGCATAGTAAGTCTCTCTTATTTTTATTAACGACTGTTTATATAACTCGAGCCTTCAGCCCTTGAGTTACTTGGTTCGCGGAATCCGTCCCATCAGGTAAAACTCGTCATTGGGTGGTGTACCGGCCATGGACACCAGTCGATTCGACAACCCAAAGAACGATGCTATAGCGCCCATGTCCCAAATATCATCCAGGCTGAAGCCCTGCGCTTGCAGCGTGGCAACCCAATCATCAGTCAATACGCCGCATTCAATAGCTAGGTAGTAAGTGTAATCAAGCATCACTCGTTGTTTTTCAGTGATCGGAGCTGTGCGGAAATTAACCGCGATCTGATCTGACAAATGTGGCTGCTTAGAGTAAATACGTAACAATGCCCCATGCGCCACCACGCAATATAAGCATTCATGCTGCGCGCTCATAGCAACCACAATCATTTCTCGCTCGACAAGAGACAACGTGGGCGACTCGCGATCCATGAGCGCATCGTGATAGGCAAAAAATGCCCGAAACTCAGCAGGCCGATGCGCCAGCATTAAAAACACATTGGGAATAAACCCTGCTTTTTCTTGCACGGCAAGCATGCGTTGTTGCAAATCTTCCGGTAAGTCCGCGATAGAATCAGGGAATGGAAAACGGCTCAATTGGGGCATGGTATAACCTCTTTATTATTATTTATGACTGAGTGACGGCAACACCATCAGGGCAAAATTCAGCAGTGCTCTCTTCACGCATCTTGAATTTTTGCACTTTGCCACTGATTGTCATTGGAAACTCATTCACAATTTTGATAAAGCGCGGCACTTTATAATGAGCAATTTTGCCTTTACAAAACTCTTTTAAATCATCCCCAGTAATGACATCACCCGGGTGTAACTGCACCCATGCCACAATTTCTTCACCATATTTTTCACACGGTATACCCACAACCTGAACATCAGCCACGCATTCATGGGTGTAAATATATTCTTCAATTTCGCGCGGATACACGTTTTCGCCACCGCGAATAATCATATCTTTGTTGCGGCCAACAATTTTGATATAGCCATCATCATCCATAATGGCCAAATCACCGGTATGCATCCAACGCGCACTATCCAGGGCTTCTTTGGTGGCGTCAGGATTATTCCAGTAGCCCAGCATCACGCTATAACCACGGGTGCACAACTCACCAATTTCACCACGGGGGACAACGCGGCCTTCCTCATTAACAATCTTGCTTTCTAAGTGCGGCTGAGTACGACCCACAGTTGTGGTGCGGTGTTCAAGATTATCGTCGGCGGCGGTTTGTGTGGAAACTGGGCTGGTTTCGGTCATGCCGTAAGCAATTTGCACTTCGGTCATATGCATATCTGAAATGACACGTTTCATCACTTCAATGGGGCAAATAGCACCCGCCATAATGCCCGTGCGTAAACTGCTAAGATCTAACTTTGGCAGTTCATCATTGTCGAGCATGGCAATAAACATCGTCGGCACACCGTATAAAACAGTCGCTTTTTCTTCGGCAACAGCACGCAATGTAAGTACGGGATCAAAAGCAGCACTTGGGTAGATAATGGTGCTGCCGTGGGTTAAGGCACCTAAGTTGCCCATCACCATACCGAAGCAGTGGTAAAGCGGTACAGGAATAGCTAAGCGATCATGCTCAGTTAAACCGAGGCTCTCGCCGACCATATAACCATTATTTAAAATATTGTAATGACTCAGTGTTGCACCCTTAGGAAATCCGGTGGTGCCTGAGGTGTACTGAATATTAATCGGCTCATCAAATTGCAAAAGATTGCCAACATCTGCCAACTGCTGCTCACTGATCACATGCGCACCCGATAACACGCTCTGCCACGCCAGCATGCCTGGCGCTGGCTCATCGCTCAGGCTAATCACGCCTTTGAGCATCGGTAACCGTGGGCTATCCAGCTGACCTTGCACTGCAGGTGCTAACTCTGGCAACAAATCACTGATCATGGCGTGATAGTTAGAGCTTTTAAACGCCGATGCACTAATCAACCAAGCACAGCCGGACTGTTTCAGTACATATTCCAACTCAGTCGTACGATAAGCAGGATTAATATTAACTAAAATAGCACCCACTTTAGCCGTGGCAAATTGCGAGACTAACCACTGCACACAGTTCGGTGACCAAATACCCACTCGATCACCCGGCTTAATACCTAGAGCCAGTAACCCACGCGCAGACTTATTGACTAACACGCCTAACTCAGACCAAGTCATCCGTATATCTTGTTCACGTGCAACCAGTGCTTCTCGGTCAGGAAAGCGAGCTACGGTCTGGTCGAAGGCCGCACCAATAGTCATAGCCAATAGAGGTTTATCCTGCAATCCGCAGGTATAGCTTGGAATACTCATCGTAAAATTCCCTCGACATTTTATGTTTGTTATTGAGGTTGCTTTATTTGGACTGGCTATTTACTTTCTTGTTTTCAAGATTATTGTTGACAGCGAATCCATGGTTGGCTTACGTTAACGTAAAGGTCAGATCCATAGCTACAACATACAACGCAATTGAAGCCGATGTAAACACCCTAAAAACACTAATTTTCATGGCTCTGACATATTAACGAGGCAACAGCCTCTTATAACAAATACAAAACCCAATCAAAGGTACCGACACATGACATATTCCAGCCTTAACTTTGCTCTTGGTGAAACCGCCGATATGCTGCGCGACCAAGTCCGCAGCTTTGTTGCAAGCGAAATTTCACCCCGCGCAGAAGCCATCGATCACGACAATCTTTTTCCTGCAGATTTATGGCGCAAATTCGGTGATATGGGTCTGTTAGGTATCACTGTGCCAGAAGAGTACGGTGGTGCTGGTATGGGCTATTTAGAGCACGTGATTGCTATTGAAGAAATCAGCCGCGGCTCCGCCTCTGTCGGTCTTTCCTACGGTGCGCACTCCAACTTATGCGTGAACCAAATCAACCGTAACGGTACCCATGAACAGAAACTAAAGTATTTACCTAAGTTGATTTCAGGCGAACATGTCGGCGCTCTGGCAATGAGTGAGCCAAACGCTGGTTCTGACGTAGTTTCAATGCGTTTACGTGCTGAGCGCCAAGGCGATCATTTCGTATTCAATGGTAGTAAAACGTGGATTACTAACGGTCCAGATGCTAATACCTATGTGATTTATGCGAAAACCGACGCAGAGAAAGGCGCACACGGTATTACTGCATTTATCGTTGAACGTGACTTAGAAGGCTTTAGTCGTGGTTCTAAGTTCGACAAACTCGGTATGCGCGGCTCTAACACCTGCGAGCTGTTCTTTGATGATGTAAAAGTGCCTGCAGAAAATATCTTAGGTGAATTTAACGGTGGCGTTAAAGTGCTGATGAGCGGCTTGGATTACGAGCGCGCAGTACTTGCCGGTGGTCCAGTGGGCATTATGCAAGCCTGTATGGATGTGGTGGTGCCGTATATCCATGACCGCAAGCAGTTTGGTCAAAGTATTGGTGAGTTCCAGTTTATTCAAGGCAAGATTGCCGACATGTACTCACAAATGAATGCCAGCCGTGCCTACTTATACGCTGTCGCCAATGCCTGTGACCGTGCTGAAACCTCACGTAAAGATGCCGCCGGTGTGATTCTGTATACCGCCGAAATCGCTACTAAGATGGCGCTTGAAGCCATTCAAATCTTAGGCGGTAACGGTTATATCAACGAATTCCCTACCGGTCGTTTACTACGCGACGCCAAGCTGTATGAAATCGGCGCAGGCACCAGTGAGATTCGCCGTATGTTGATTGGTCGTGAATTATTCCGCGAAACTAAATAAGTCTTCTCTATCCGCCCCTTGAAAGCATCCATCGCTTTCAAGGGCTGCTACAACAATAACAACAGTAGAGGAACAGCCAATGGCCACCTTGCATACTAAAATCAATACCCGTTCCCCCGAATTTGCAATCAACGCGCAAGCGATGCAAACGCAAGTAGATGACTTACGCGCTTTACTCAACACCACTAATCTAGGCGGTGGTAAAGCAGCTCAAGATCGTCACGAGTCGCGTGGCAAATTATTAGTGCGCGACCGTATTGACGCATTACTTGATACTGGATCAGCGTTTTTGGAGATTTCTCCATTAGCGGCCTATGAAGTCTATGCTGACAATATTGCTGCCGCAGGTGTGGTTGCCGGTATTGGTCGCGTAGAAGGTGTCGAGTGCATGATTATTGCTAACGATGCCACGGTTAAAGGCGGTACCTACTATCCGCTCACCGTTAAAAAGCATCTTCGCGCGCAGACCATTGCTCAGCAAAACCGTCTGCCCTGCATTTACTTGGTTGACTCAGGTGGCGCTAACCTACCCAACCAAGATGAAGTATTCCCAGACCGCGAACATTTTGGCCGTATCTTTTTTAACCAAGCCAATATGAGTGCACAAGGCATCCCACAAATCGCCGTGGTGATGGGCTCGTGTACCGCCGGTGGTGCTTATGTACCTGCCATGTCTGACGAAACAATTATGGTGCGCGATCAAGCGACCATTTTCTTAGCCGGCCCACCTTTAGTTAAAGCCGCTACCGGTGAAGTGGTGACTGCAGAAGAACTGGGTGGTGCTGATACCCACTGCCGTATTTCTGGTGTCGCTGACCATTACGCTGAAGATGATAATCACGCGCTGGCCATTGCCCGTCGCTGCGTTTCTAACTTAAATTGGAAAAAACAGGGCGAGCTGCAAACACGTCCTGTACAAGCACCTTTATACGATTCCCAAGAGCTCTACGGTGTGATTCCAGCCGATGCTAAACAGCCGGTTGATGTACGCGAAATTATCTCGCGCCTAGTGGATGGCAGCGAGTTCGATGAATTTAAAGCCCTGTTCGGCACTACATTAATCTGTGGCTTTGCGCATTTGCATGGCTACCCTGTCGCCATTTTAGGTAACAACGGTATTTTATTTTCCGAAGCGGCGCAAAAAGGTGCGCACTTTATTGAGCTGGCCTGCCAACGTGGTATTCCGCTGATTTTCTTACAAAATATCACTGGCTTTATGGTCGGTAAAAAGTACGAAGAAGGCGGTATTGCAAAGCATGGTGCGAAATTAGTAACGGCTGTGGCTTGTGCACAAGTTCCTAAGTTCACTGTTCTAGTGGGCGGTAGTTTTGGTGCAGGTAACTACGGTATGTGCGGTCGCGCTTATGATCCACGCTTCTTATGGATGTGGCCTAACGCGCGTATTGGTGTAATGGGTGGCGAACAAGCCGCTGGTGTTCTAGCACAAGTTAAGCGTGAACAAGTTGAACGTGCGGGCGGTAGTTTTTCTGCAGAAGAAGAAGCCGCTATTAAAGAGCCTATTTTGGCCCAGTACGAACACCAAGGTCACCCGTACTACTCCAGTGCGCGCCTATGGGATGACGGTGTCATTGATCCAGCGCAAACTCGCGATGTATTGGGTTTAGCGTTGTCCGCAACTCTGAATGCACCCATTGAGCCGACCAAGTTCGGCGTGTTCCGCATGTAAGGAAAGCAATCATGGCTTATCTAGAAATACAATTAGAACGTGGTGAGCAGGGTATTGCGACCCTTTGGTTAAATCGTCCAGAAAAAAACAATGCCTTTAATGCCGGCATGATCAGCGAATTAATTCATGCACTGGAAGATATTAAACAGGATCAAAGTATCCGCATTCTGGTATTGCGTGGACGTGGTAAACACTTCTCCGCAGGTGCTGACTTAGGCTGGATGAAAGCTTCAGCACAATTAGATTACGCAGCGAATTTGGCTGACTCACATGAGTTAGGCGAATTGATGCACACACTGTATCACCTGCCCCAGCCCACCTTGGCCGTGGTGCAAGGTGCAGCCTTTGGTGGTGCTGTGGGTTTAATTGCCTGCTGTGATATGGCCATTGGTGCTGATGATGCAGTGATTTGCTTATCCGAAGTACGTATCGGTTTAGCACCGGCAGTGATCAGTCCTTTTGTAGTTAAAGCATTAGGTCAACGTGCAGCGCGCCGTTATGCGCTGACTGCAGAACGCTTTAGTGGTGCAACAGCAACACAGCTTGGCCTATTGGCTGAAAACTACCCAGCTGAAACTTTAGATGCAGAGGCTGAGAAGTGGCTGGCCAACTTGCGCTTAAATAGCCCACAAGCCATGGCCGCCACTAAAGCCCTGTTAATTGCAGTGGATGAAGGCAAAATTGATGCCGACACCCGTGCTAAAACCGAACAAACTATTGCAGCTTTACGCGTCAGCCCTGAAGGGCAAGAAGGCTTAAATTCTTTCTTTGAAAAACGCTCACCTTCTTGGCAGGAGTCACGCTAATGAATCGTCATATTGATACGCTACTTATTGCAAACCGCGGTGAAATTGCTTGCCGTATTATGAAAACCGCTAAGGCTCAAGGTTTAAAAACCGTAGCGGTACACAGTGAAGTTGACCGCAATGCGCGTCATGCGCGCACGGCAGATATTTGCTACAACCTAGGCGGTGCTCGACCCGCAGAAAGCTATCTATTGATTGATAAAATCATTGAATCCGCCAAAGCAACCGGCGCACAAGCCATTCACCCTGGTTACGGTTTCTTAGCGGAAAACAGTGATTTCGCTCAGGCCATTGAAGATGCAGGTTTAATCTTTTTAGGCCCACCGGCCAGCGCAATTATTGCCATGGGCAGTAAGTCAGCCGCTAAATTCTTAATGGAAGAAGCTGGCGTGCCATTGGTACCTGGTTTTCATGGCGAAGAACAAGATTACGAAACCTTCCGCATTGCCTCTGCAAAGATTGGCTACCCGGTACTGCTAAAAGCCACCGCTGGCGGTGGTGGTAAAGGCATGAAGGTCGTTGAAAAAGAGTCTGAGCTCAAAGAAGCATTAGAATCAGCACAACGTGAAGCAAAATCAGCATTTGGTAACCCCATCATGCTGGTGGAAAAATATGTACTGAAGCCTCGTCACGTAGAAATCCAGATTTTCGCTGATATGCACGGTAACTGCGTATATCTCAATGAGCGCGACTGCTCCATTCAACGTCGCCACCAGAAGGTTGTTGAAGAAGCTCCAGCGCCAGGCCTCAGCCCAGAGTTGCGTAAAACTATGGGTGAAGCGGCGGTTAAAGCGGCGCAAGCCATTGGTTATGTTGGTGCCGGTACGGTTGAGTTCTTACTGGATGCGCGTGGTGAGTTCTTCTTTATGGAGATGAACACCCGCTTGCAAGTTGAGCACCCGATTACCGAGCTTATTACCGGACAAGACTTAGTTGCATGGCAGATTCGTATTGCTCGCGGTGAAAAACTCCCACTGACGCAAGAGCAAGTTCCGCTCAATGGCCACGCTATTGAAGTACGCTTGTATGCGGAAGACCCAGATAATGATTTCTTACCTTCAACCGGTACGTTAAATCTCTATCGTGAGCCTGCTGTAGGTGAAGGCCGTCGCGTGGATACGGGTATTGAAGAAGGCGATAGCATTTCACCCTTCTACGACCCAATGATCGGTAAGCTGATTGCTTGGGGCGAAAACCGTGAAGAAGCGCGTCAACGCTTATTGGCCATGCTAGCTGAGACCCATATCCATGGTGTGCGCACCAACTTGGCGTTTTTAAGCCGCATCTTAGCTCACCCAGCCTTTGCTGCAGCGGAGCTCGATACTGACTTTATTCCACGTCATGAAGCCGATCTTTTTATCACTCCATCTGAGTTACCAGCAGAATTCTGGAGTGCCGCGGGTCGTGCTTGGGCATTATCGCAAGATGATCGCATCCGTGAAGATGATCAAACCTCACAGTGGGCGGTTGCTTCAGGATGGCGCAGTGCACAACCGCAGCTGTATACACTGAACTTACAAAACGGTGAGCAGCAGCAAAAAGTTGTGGTGTATTGTGACGACTTAGCCAATACCAAGCTGATTAACGACAAGTTGATCATTGAAGAAAATAATATCACTCAGCAATACCCTGCGATGCGCGTTGGTAATACCTTATATCTTGAGTGGCAAGGTGAGTTGCACCCTGTTACTCAAGTCGACTTTATTGCCCAAGCAGCAGCCAGTTCACAGCAACAAGGTGGCTTAACTGCTCCTATGAACGGCAATATCGTACAAATTTTAGTCACTCCAGGCCAAGCCGTTAAACAAGGCGCAACGCTCGTGGTACTAGAAGCTATGAAAATGGAACACAGTATTAGCGCGCCACACGATGGCATCGTACAAAATATCTTCTGCGCAGAAGGCGATATGGTCAGCGATGGCATGGTACTGGTTGAACTTGACGGGGGTGAGTGATGAGTTTCCCCTCGCAAGTACGCCTCGTTGAAGTGGGTCCACGCGATGGTCTACAAAACGAAAAACAACCGATCAGCGTGGCCGATAAAGTTGCGTTGATTAATGCTCTCAGTGACAGCGGCTTATCTTATATTGAAGCCGGTAGCTTTGTGTCGCCCAAATGGGTGCCACAAATGGCTGGCAGCGCTGAAGTGTTTGGCCAAATTCAGCGTGCCGACGCCATCACCTATGCTGCTTTAACTCCCAATATGCAAGGGTTTGAAGCAGCGATGGCAGCCGGTGTTAAAGAAGTAGCTGTCTTTGCTGCTGCGTCTGAATCTTTTTCACAAAAAAACATCAACTGCTCAATTAGCGATAGCCTCAAACGCTTTGAGCCACTGATGGACGCTGCCAAGCAACAGGGTGTTCGTGTACGCGGCTATGTATCATGTGTTCTGGGGTGCCCGTATGAAGGTGAGATTGCACCAGAGCAGGTACGCGCAGTGGCGCAAGCACTCTATGATATGGGCTGCTATGAAATCTCCTTGGGCGACACCATCGGTGTGGGTACCCCGCATAAAGCTGCAGCGCTATTTGCTGAAGTTGCTAAGGATATTCCACGCACGCAACTGGCAGGGCACTTCCATGATACATATGGCCAAGCCTTAGCTAATATTTACGCTAGCTTATCGGAAGGCATTGCTATATTCGATAGTTCAGTTGCTGGTTTAGGTGGTTGTCCGTACGCTAAAGGAGCAAGCGGTAACGTTGCTACAGAAGACGTACTCTATATGCTCAACGGTCTAGGTATCCACACGGGAGTTAACCTAGAAAAAGTCATTGCCGCAGGGTTAAACATCAGTGCTGTATTAGGCCGCGAAACAGGCTCTAGAGTCGCTCGCGCTTGGCATTGTTCTGCAAACTAAATACGTGAGATCATAATGAATAAAATATATGCATCTGCCGCCGAAGCCCTCGACGGAGTCGTCGAGAACGGCATGACCTTAGCCGTAGGTGGTTTTGGTTTATGTGGTATTCCAGAAGCCCTGATTGACGCATTACGCGACACAGGCAAAAAAGAACTCACCGTTATCAGTAATAATGCGGGAGTTGATGGTTTTGGTCTCGGTAAATTATTAGAAACCCGTCAAATCAAAAAAATGATTTCATCCTATGTGGGCGAAAACAAAGAATTTGAACGCCAATACCTAGCAGGCGAACTGGAACTCGAATTCACCCCACAAGGTACCCTCGCAGAAAAACTGCGTGCTGGTGGTGCAGGTATTCCAGCCTTCTTTACTAAAACCGGTTACGGCACTTTAGTCGCTGAAGGTAAAGAAACGCGTGAGTTTGATGGCGAGCACTATGTTATGGAGCGCTCACTGGTTGCCGATGTTGGCCTAGTGAAAGCTTGGAAAGCTGATAAGTCGGGCAACCTGCTCTTTAATAAAACTGCACGCAACTTCAATCCTTTGGCTGCTATGGCGTCGAAAGTTTGTATTGTCGAAGTCGAAGAAATTGTTGAAGTTGGCACGTTTGATCCTGATCACGTGCATTTACCTGGTGTTTACGTACAACGTATTGTATTGAACGCCAACCCAGAAAAACGTATTGAACAACGTACATTAAGGAGCTGATCATGGCCTGGACTCGTGAACAAATGGCACAACGTGCCGCACAAGAACTGCAAGATGGCTTCTATGTGAACTTAGGTATTGGTTTACCAACTTTAGTTGCTAACTATATTCCAGAAGGTATGGATGTTTGGCTGCAAAGTGAAAATGGTTTATTAGGTATTGGTCCCTTCCCAACCGAAGACACCATTGACCCTGACCTTATCAACGCCGGTAAACAAACCATTACCACTCTAGCCGGTGGCAGTATTTTTGATAGTTCTGAAAGCTTTGCGATGATTCGCGGTGGGCATATCAACCTTTCTATTCTGGGCGCTATGCAAGTCTCGGAACAGGGTGACTTAGCCAACTGGATGATTCCAGGCAAGATGGTTAAAGGCATGGGCGGCGCGATGGACTTAGTTGCCGGTGTAAAGCGTGTAGTGATTCTAATGGAGCACACTGCACGTGGTGGTGATAAGAAGATCCTTAAAGCTTGTGATCTACCACTCACAGGTGTTGGCGTCGTGAATCGTATTATTACTGACTTGGGCGTACTTGATGTGACCCCTGATGGCCTAAAACTGGTTGAATTAGCAGAAGGTGTCAGTTTTGAACAGTTACAAGACGCTACCGGTTGTGCAATCATCCGATAACTGTCGGTATTAAATAGCAACTGATTGGGTTTGCTCTCTACTTTTACGCGGAATTTAATTCCGCGTTTTTTTATCTGTCATAAAGGGTCGTCCATGACTAGAGTACAACGCACTTATAGTATTTCTGATCTAGCCAGCGAGCTGGATATTACAACCCGAGCCATTCGATTTTATGAAGAACAAGGTATGATGCACCCTGCGCGTCGTGGGCAAGAACGTGTTTACACCCCAAAAGATCGAGTGGCTTTAAAACTGATCCTGCGCGGCAAGCGTATCGGTTTTTCCTTAGCAGAATGCAAAACCCTGATCGAGCTCTATGACCCACAAGCAGGTAATCAAAAACAGCTCAAGATTATGATAGAAATGATTAATGAACGGCGTGTACAGTTAGAGCAGCAAGTTTTAGATATTCAACATATGCAGCTTGAGCTCGATACCGCTGAAGACCGTTGTCAGAATGCTTTAGAGCAAACTAAACAAGCTAATGCTAAGGAGACGTTATGAGTCAGGTTCCAGCTAATCAAGTGCGTCGCGAAGTGATGGGCGATACTTTCGTTGATCGCGCTATGGGCAATACCACCACCTTTACCCAACCTCTGCAGGATTTTATTAATCAACATGCTTGGGGCTCTGTATGGGAGCGTGATGGCTTGAGTCGTAAGGAGCGCAGTCTTATTACTATTGCTGCCCTTACTGCACTAAAGGCCTCACAAGAGCTTAAAGGACATGTACGTGGTGCCCTTAATAATGGTTGTACTGCTGAGGAAATCAGCGAAGCTATTTTGCATTGCGCTGTCTATGCTGGTGTACCTGCAGCAAGTGAAGCTTTCCGTGCCGCTCAGGAAGTGATTGAAGCTGAGAGTTAAGTTTAAACATCATTGCTTTAGTTTCAATAGCCTCAAACCATTAAAGCCCAGCTCTATATTTATATAAGCTGGGCTTTTTTATTGCCAATTTTAAATTGCTATTGGCATTGGCTTTTAACTGCGTTAAATAATGATGCATCACAACATACTTAGCGATTACCTGACTCATGCCAGCCACTGCTTTTTCCATTCAATAGACGACCCGTCAGGGTCGTTTGTGCTGTGGCTCTGTGCTATTGATTTTCTTGCAGGCATAAAAAAACCCCAGATCATTACTGATCTGGGGTTTTGGTGTTTAAGCTTGACAATGACCTACTCTCACATGGGGAAACCCCACACTACCATCGGCGATACATCGTTTCACTTCTGAGTTCGGGATGGGATCAGGTGGTTCCAACGCTC